>Ga0193753_10000146_pt1 | contig 65961 bp, 109 predicted proteins | sample H1c2metaG_FD_144925 | JGI IMG/M metagenome (GOLD analysis project Ga0193753, IMG submission 144925) | Soil microbial communities from a riparian zone of the East river system, Colorado, United States - H1c2 | ecosystem: Environmental > Terrestrial > Soil > Riparian zone | place: USA: East...
CTTCTACATCGTGCGCGTTTGCGAAGTTGACGATCGCATTGGCTTGCTTTCCACTCCAGCCTTCAGCAATCAACTTCGCACGCATCGCTGACTTGTCTGCGCTGCTGGCGCTTCGCACTGCAGCGCGCGCAGCGTTGACCTTCTTCACTGACTTCGCGGTGTACGCGTTCGCACCCTTCACTGAGTTGAGGCGACTCAGGATCGTGGACTGCTTGAGCGGCGCAAATGCAGTGCCATCCCAGTTGGTCTGCGCTTTGAAGTGGGTATCCGTCTTGGTGACGATGTCTTCCCCGAAAAACTGCAGCGCAGGACCCAGCGCCTTTACGCGGTCAGAGCGCGCGCGCATCAACTCGAGTGCTTCCGCTAGCCCGCTGGCTTCGATGAGCATCAGTAGCCCCGAAGTCTTCCAGCACCTGTCTTGCTGATGATGTCTGAAAAGAGCCAGCCACCCGGTGCGCTGCTGGTGCTCTGACCGCTGCCAAGCTGCAGCGTCCCGTCACCGATGCCATCGAGCGCGCGCCTGTAAGGCATGTCTGCCCAGTTGTCTGGCAGCTCAAGCGAGTAGCGTGGACGCAGCGCCATCCGTTCCCACACGCCGCACATAGTGGCGCTGCGCACGGATGGATGAACGTTGGCAACTACGATCGGGGAAGCAGGAAGATCATACCCAGAGTTACGCATCAGCCCTGCGACTTCGGCCGATGAGTCCTCTATGAATAGGTTGATCTCGTCTGCGTTCTCAGCAAGCGAGAGACGGACCGATAGCTCTAGGCACGCATCCACATAAGCGATGTCAATGTACCTATCAGCCACGGTCCCGCCTCAATCACTTGGTGTTGCCCCGCGTTACTTGGTGCTGCTCTTATTGGCCTGCGCAGCAGCTTGTGCCGCAGCAGCGATGACAGACGGCAGCACTGACGCCAACGCTTGCGCGACTTCACGCGCAATCGTGGTGGCCAGAAACGACTGCTGCTCTAGCTGCCCCTGATTGACCGGTGCTGGGAGCCCCGTCTCCAACACTTCAACCGAGTCCAGCGGCAGGATGTCCCGCTTGTGCAGGAAGTAGAACGTACCTTCCACACTGCCGCTGTACTCTTGGCGCGCCTTGCTCAGTCGAGCGCGCTTGCCTTCTTCATCCGGGATGTCACGCAGCTCATCTTTGATTTCCTGTTCAACTGCCTTCAGGAAAAACGCTTCAGCCTGCGCGATCGCTTGAGGCTCTGTCTCAATCATCGCTTGGATGACGGGCAGGTCAGGCGCGTAGACCAGGCAGGTGCTCTCACCCTTCGGCAAGATGTACCCGCCCGGGATAACCTGATTCTCAGCGCGGGACTTGATCCGCACCTTGACCATCGGGTCACGCCGCTGCAACGCGTTCGCACGCGAGTCACGCGGTAGCTGCAGTAACTGCTCTTTTACCAGTTCCATGGTTCAACCTTCAGCACAGCGCAGAGCTGCGCTCTGTAGTCTTCAGCCGAGTGCGGTCCCTGTGGCGCGGTAGCCCGTCATCCACATGCCACCGCCCACGGTGAAGTCACCTTCCAGACCAAAGATGAAGTCATCGTTGAAGTAGCGCGGCAGGTCCGTCATCTTGTCCAAGTGGATCGGAATCGGCTTCCGTCCCTCATACAAAACAATCGGCTTCACACCGGGCTTACTGAGATCGTACAGATCCCAGTAGTAGTTGGTGATGCGCTGGTCAACGATGACGTCCAGTTCACCGTGCCAGATGTTGACGATCGGTGCGGCTGCAACCACCGATGCCACAGCATCCTGAACGCCAGCGCTGCTGTAAGCCGTGATGCGCTGCTCAGCGCCCACGATTTCCTTGGCGCGCGTTTCGAGCTTCGGCCCAACGCGGATGTGCGTGGGTCGAATCTGCGCAGGCTCACCGTTCTCAAACTTCAGCTGACTCATCGCGGTGCGCGCAGCATCGAAGTTCACCCAGCTCAGGTTGATGCCTGCACCAAGGTTACTCTGCACGCCAGCACTCGGACCGTGCGGGTGACTCGCGTTGAACAGTGACCCACCATCGAAGCACGTAGGACCTGCACCCGTGTTGCTATCAAGCGCGGTAGCGCACGCAGAGTCATACGCAGAGGCAGCGCCCCCTACGAAGTTACTCACCGTGTCACCGATGAGGTTCATGTTGTTATTGTACTCAAGCAACATGCGCGCGATGGGCAACGTCGCTTCGTACTTTTCAAGCACGTAGCTTTGTTGGTATGCGCGGACATACTTCTGAATGCGGGACCCGAGCCACTTCCGCATCATCGGGTTGTTGGTGGTCCATCGCAGATCCAGGCTCATCGTGTTGCCACTGATGACCCGGGTGTATTGCGAGTAAACGCCCGGTAGAGTCTGTGAGTACAGCTCCCCGTAAGCTGTCTCAAAAGTGGTGTTAGCCGCAGCTAGCCCCTCTATCAGACTGAAGTTCGTGGCCTGTGTTGCGAATGGCATGGCTTGTTAGCTCTCTGGTTCAATCCAATAGAAGGAAATCAGGTGCCCTTCGCCATGACAGCGCGGCGTAGTTTGACCCAGCCATCATTGGCTGCGATGCGTTCAGTGATGGTTCCGACTTGCGGACCCTGCGTCGCCAGGTTCGTAATGGCGTTGTCGTCTTTGGCGTAGGCGATCGTTCCCACCAGACCAACAGTCACGGTGGTCATCAGGAAGATTCGGATCTCGATGTCATCGACGACTTCAACTCGACGGGTTCCGTTGCCCGTCAGCTGCTCTTCAATCGCCAGACCTGCGAACTTGGCAGTCGTGCTGTCCGCGCATGGCGTGACACTGCCGTTGGCAGTCTGCATCACCAGCGCGTTCGCATAGATCTTGGCGCCAGTCTTCACGATGTAAGACTGTTTCGACTTCGCAAGATCGTTGCGAATCTCACGTCCCGCGTTTGCACTCAATGCCGTCATGGTGTCCTGTCCCTTTGATCCTGTTAGGTGGAAACGCGCTCAGCTCTTCAGATCGGTGCGCTTCTTCAGCACGACTGCAACGGCCTGCGCCTGCGTCTTGCGTGCACCCATCAAGCAATCGATCGTCATCAGCTCAGCGCGGCTGAACTGCGACATATCAATCACCTCATTGCCTGGCGTGTGCTGCGCTCCACCTGCCGCAGCGGGCGTGGTGGTGGACTGACGCTGCCCGATGGGAACCACCTGCGTGGCGTAGATCTGTTCAGCGCGCGCACGGTTCTGCGTGAATGCCCAGATGGCGTTATCACGCTGGTCTGGCATGACGTGACCGCTTGCGATCCGCTCATCCACCAGCTGCGCGATCGCCTGCTTCTTCTCTTCAGCGCGCTCTGCTTCCAGCGCATCAAGGCGCTGCTTCATGCGCTCGATGGTTGCCTTATCGTTGTCACGCTCAAGCTGGTCCAGCGTCAGACCTGTTGGCGCTGTAGCCACTGGCGCCACCACTGCGGGTGCCGCTGCTGGCGTGGACAATACAACTGGCGCTGCTGCTGGTGCCGCTGGCTGCGCCGCTTCGGGTTTCTTCTCAACGGTCATGGTGCGTGTTGCCTCTGCTGGCGTGCCATCACGTTTCACTGTCTTCTGCAGCGCGTTGACGATCATGTCTTTCATGTCCATCAACGCAGCGATCGTCTGTGACTTGTCTAAACCCGCCGCATCAGCGAACAGGTTTAGGAGCGCGTTCCCATCCGCTTCACTGCCATCACCCAGCGCTGCATCTGCAACGTTGGGATCTGCCGCAGCTGGTGGCGGCGGACCCGGTGCGGCGGGTGGCGGTGGTGCTGCCAGCTGCTTGTCTTCTTCCTTCGGAGGGAAGGGCGGCGGGTGCGCTGGTGGGTGCGGCTGCTGTGGCGGACCCTTGGGTTCTGCGCTCTGTTGCGCATGCTGCGGGTCAGCCGGTGGCTGCTTGTCTTTGTCGCTCTGCGGCGGTGGCGGCGGGAAGTTCAGCGCCTTCCACGTCAGTGCGATCTTGTGCTGCCCATCCAGGAACGGGTTGTTAGTCAACGCTACAGACAGAAGCTCTGCACCGATGACGTCCCCTGACTTCCGATCGATGGACTCAAAGTCCACCACTGGCGAGCAATAGGCGTACTCACCATCGCGAATCATCTGCGCTGCGCGGGGTGTCCAATCGACGTAAGCCCACAGCTCAGTGCCATTGTTCCGCAGCTCCATCCGCTTGACCCAGCCGCTTGCTGGCTTCGGTCCGGACGTCGATGGATTGAAGCTATCGTGTTCGTAATCCCAGGGAATCGGGTTCGATTGCGCGCTGAAGTTCTTGAGGATCTGCGTGAACGAATCGCGCGTAAACTCAAACTCACCGGAGTGATGGCCGCGCCATTCACCCAGCATCGCAACGTGCGCCCATCCACTGTTGGTGCCTGCGTCAAGCTGCGCGTCCTTCAATGCGATGAACGTGCGTAGGCATTTGGCCTTACGCCCCGTTACGTCCACCGCATACGCTGGCAACGCACCGTCAAACATCAGGCGATGTGTCCCTGTGATCGCAACACGCGTTCGATGCGCGTCAGTCGATCTTCGGTGCTCAGCTTCTCATTAGGGTCAGCAGCCTTTACGCCTGCTGCTTCATTCGCCTTGCGCGCGTTCTCATCTTCCGCAGCCTTCTCTTCAGGCGAAGGCATGAACATCACGCCTTCAGTGTTCGGCTTGATGATGACCGCGGGATCGTTGGTCGGCGTTTGTTCCGCCGCAGCTTTGGCAGTCGGATCGATCGGAGGACTGTCGAAGTCCTTCAACCGTGCGGCAGGGTCCGCACCTTCCTGCGTGCCAATGCCAACGATAGGCGCTGGCGAAGCACCCTCTGGTAGATCGGTTTTCTTGCCGAAGGCCATAGCGTGCTGAAGCTGACAGCTGCGCTAGTGGGTAGAAGAGTGAAAAACTTCAGCCTGCTTCTTCTTCTTCGCCAGTCCCTGTGTCTGTGTCAGACACATTGAGCACTGCGGTAGGTGGCTGATCAAACCCTGGCGTAGGGATGTAACCGTCAGGGATTGCAGTGCTGATGGGTACGCCTACCGCTTGCGCCTTGCTGAGCGTGATCATTGAGCAGCGGCAGTTGAATCCGTTCGGTGGTGCGATGCGCTGCCAGACTGGATCGTCCACCGCGTAGGTCTGGCCATCCAGCACCGCATGCTCATCCCGCACGCGCGCATCACCCACCGTGCGGTATTGAACGTAGGGGCGGCTGCTTGCCACCACTGGGTTATTGATCGCTTTGTAGCGGCCAGCTCCATACGCGCTCTGCACGTTGGTGCGGAAGACCATCTCTAAGTAGCTGGGTTTCCCCGGTGCTAAGCCTAGCGATGCAGTCAGCTCATTCACTTTGTCAGCGAACTGCGGCAACGTTTCGCCTGCAGTGATTGCATCGGTCAGGTGCCGCATCACTTCGGACTGCACCTGGTCAAGCATCAGCTGGCGCGCCACTGCTGACCGCTGCGCGTAGTCACCTAGCAGCGTTTCAAAGTCCGTGTCTTCCACCAGGCCACGCGCCTTGAACGCCTCGATTGCATCGGACCATGGCAGGTCAAGGAACGGCTTCGGGGATGGCGGCGGGTCAGCCATCGCAATCACGCGCAGCTGCACTGCCTCTGCTTCACGTCCCGCTACCATCAGCTGACCGCCCATGTCTGCTAGCGCGGTGGTCACGAATAGCACGTCACCCAGCCGATCAAAGATCGCTGTGTCCTGCTTCCAGTCTGTCAGCGCAGCGTTGACCGCATCAGGGGATGACGCACCGCGGATGATGTCCGCTAGCTCTTCCCCCGCTTCAGTCATCAGCGCTGCTGCTTGGTACGTCCCACGCACCACTAGCGTGGACGGCCGTCCCACTTGGCGCGCAGCACTGTCTCTAGAGGCCCTGTCGAGCGCGAGGAAGTCAGCGAAGTCTGCGCTGGTGTCGTCACTGTCTGCCGCACCTGAGTCGTGCGGCTCTGGTCTTTTGGGATGGATGCTGCTGCGGGTGGTGCATCCCCCGGTGGTGGCGGTGGCGCATCCGCTTGCTGCTTCGGTGGTCCGCCGCCGAACGGTGGCGCAGCTGCTGGTTCAGGGGTGGGCGTGAACGCCGCAGTACCGATAGTCCCAAGCAACTGCTCAGCCGTTGTAGCATCCAAGTTGTAGGCAACCTGGATGAGCACAGCCGCACTCTCGCGGGGTAGCCCACCGATCGCCACTTCCTTGAGCACGTCCACCAGCGATGTGACTTGCGCACCATTGAGTGCGGTCTCTTGCTTCTTCACTTCCGCTGGTGCACTCGGGTCAGCCGGTGCAGGGGGAGCGTTGGGATCTGCGGGTGGTGCGTTCGGGTCAGCCGGTGCAGGCGCAGGGTTCAGTGCGTCTTCAAGCCCGGGCGATGCGCTGCCGCCGCGCACTTCGTACGGTGCGCCGCTGGTGGCTGCAGCACCGTTACCCGATGCGCGGTCCTGCGCGTTCTGCTCAGCGAGATCTTGGACGTCGGTCTTCTGCTCATCGGACGCAGTCTTCATCCGCATCTTTGGAATGGGAGGGAGCTGGTCAAACTTGTGTCGGTTGAAATGAATCAGCCAGTAGAAGAGCGTGCGGTGTAGCGTGCCGCAGAAGTTGGAGCCATCGGTCACCATACGTGGGTCAGTGGTGGCGCTGATGCGGCCAGACACTGCAGCTTGTGAACCGTTCTCACCAGGCATCGACACATCCGATGCACCCAGCCACGTCGAGCCAAGCGAGCGCGCAGCGAAGTCCATATACAACTCATGCTGCGATGCAGTCCCCGTGCCCATCGCTGGTGGCGTAACGGTGAGCTTGCCACCCGCCTCCATCACTGCAGCGCGGTCAATGCCTAGGTCAACGATCGCTGCTTTGATCTGCTGACGCACCGCCTCGGGTGTGTTCGGCTGAACTTCAGCGCTGATGAATGGCGCGCCATACTTCTCAAGGTTCTGAATCCAGAACGTGTCTGCCCATCGACGAAAGAGCCAGCGCCAGATGGACATGCGCATCAGCCCTGCATCGCACGGGTCACCCGCTAGTTCATTGTGCTGATGAACGATCCAGTTGGGTGGGTACAGAACTTCGCCATACATGTTGCCCGAACTGATGGCGCGCAAACCGTGGTCGTACAGACGCAGCTTCCACTGGTCATCATAGCGGAACCGGTTCGGGTTGATGTAGTGGATGGCGCGCGCGTAAGTGGTGCGCGACATCCCGTCCCTGTCCCACTCGATTTCATTCGGTGAGTAACCGAGTGCAATCGCATGCAGCGCATTGCGCACGAACTGATCCCAGTTCGTGATGCGACCTAGACACTCTTCAATGAATGTGGCTGCTTCACGCGCTAGCCGCTGGTCACCAAACTCATTGGGAACGATCTGGTAATCGGCTTGTGCTACACGCGTAATACGAGTGGTATACAAGTGGATGAGTAGATCATCCTTGAGCGCGTGGCTAACCAGCTCTGCCCAGTGCTCTACCTCACCCCGCTGAAGCTGCAGCAGGATGGACGTCAAACGCTGCGCGGTCAGGTCACCGTATGCACCGGGTAACCGCTGGCGCTCTGATGAACCAAGTAGCGCGCGCCGCTCGATTATCGGGAAGGCAGTGAGGGACGCAGCCACGTGGCTAGGCTGCGCTGCTGGCTAGGGGGTAGAAGAGTGAAAAAGACTACGCCCCGCTAGGAACCATTCCCTAGCGGGGCGCATCCCCGGTGTGCTGAAACAGTAACGGAAGACGAGGTAGCTGCTGTGAACCGCAAGCATGCTGCAGCTATCGGCTGCGGGTCAAGCTTCCCAGTTCAGCAAGTAGCTATTCACCCGGACCTGCACGTAGCGCGCGCGTAATCGTGGGGAGATCTCGCGGTACACGGATTCAATCGCAGCATTGAGCGCGTGCTGCTTCGGGGTCAGTGCGACCATCGGTGTAGATAGATGCACGTACTCAGTGCATGGGCGGATGCGTGGCCGCTTCATCATCTTGCGTAGTGACCGCACAGTGGCGACACCTTCGTAGACGCCATCCCGCCCATGCGCGATGACGTCCGCAAACGCTTCGCTGGCTTCTGACCAGCCTAGGTGGATCAGATCGTCCGCGTGGTAGACGGGCAACTGCAGCGCACGTCCGATGTGCTCAGCCAGCGTGGACTTGCCGCACCGTGTACCACCACCGATCACAAGTTTCATAAAATGAAACAGCCCCTGCTTCCTAGCGGCTTATTGGCGTGCGCTAGAAAGCAGGGGCAGTCCACGGACGATTGACGTTGACCCGCCGCCAACTTGCCTACGGCTGCCCACGTTGTCAAGCAGGGTTGCGCGCATACGGCTGTGGCATGTTCGTAACAATCCTCATCTGCGTAGCTGTGTTGGTCCTGGCTGCCGCACCTTCCCCACCGGGGAACTGGATTGCAACGGTACTGATTGTGATAGCGCTGCTAGCTACCTGCCTTCGGTGGCAGCCCTTCTAAGTCAGCCTGCCACGTAGACACCAACAGTGTAGACAGTTGGTTACGGCGGCAGTAGCGCTGCACGTCTTGCCACAGCCAGCCGCGCACGTGTTTCAGTATCGGTGCAGCTTCGGTGCAGTAGGGTCCGCGGAATACCAGGCCAGCGCAGAACGCGCGCGGTGCGTGCTTCGCAGTCATCACGCGCACTAGGGCCATGGGATAGAGGCGGTCAAGTTCGGTCATGTCTTCCCCTTCGGTACTGACCACCACCGCATATACGCTGCGCCGAACCAAGACAGCACCATCAGCGATAGGTGCAGCGGTGCGTGCGATGGGTGCACGATCGCTAGGATTGCGTTGGCGCTGCAGCCAAAGCAGTTCAGCCAAAACCCGGACTCGCATAGCCAGCGCTCAAACACGCCTTCATCCCATCCGCAGATTGCGTGTGCTTGCACCCATCAGCTGACGCAGACCCGCAGTGCGCAGCGTGGGCTTGGCCACATCGATCCGAAACTCGCCCTTGTATTCGTTGCTCAGGAAGTTGAACGCGCCAGACGCTGCATCAATCATGTCGTCGTGCGACACGTACGGATACGCGTGCAGGTATTCAAGCAAGCGGCGTGTCTTCGGTCCGCGCACGATGGACAGCTTGCGATTGTAGACAGCAGCGGACAGAGGCTTCGCGCGCTCAAGCTTGGTGCCTGTGCTGCGGATGCCATCGACTGAGTAGCCTGGCAAGTGCGTCTGGTATACGCGCGTTGCAAGCTTGCCGCTGTGTCCGCCTTCTTCTTCCACCCGCACCGCAGTGCTGCGCCCATCTTCATCCGCCTGCAGCAGCATGCGGCTAGGCAGCTCACCCACGTCCCACTTGTCTTCCGTTGAATCGAGAATGACGTAGCTCTGATCATTGGCCACGCCCATGCGGCAGCTGGCAGTGAAGTCACCTTTGTCTTGCTTATCCCCGGTGCGCGTTGGTGCTGGCGTTGCAGCGCAATCCCAGTAGCGCACCCATGCAGTCAAGTTCGGTGGCGCCACATCCAGCAGGATGATGCGATCGGTCTTGAATACGTCGCCTTCCTGCAGTGCATCCCAGATGCCTTCAAGCAGCTGCGCTTGCTCTACCGGTGACAGCTTCGATAGCGATAGCCGATACGCTGCCTGATCTTCATGCGGGTTATCCGCCAGGAACGAAGGCAGGAACACTGCCCCCTGTTCACGTGTCTCTAGGTTGATGAACCGCTGCCACACCCAGAAGTGACCCACGCCACCGGGGTTACCTGTCGAGCGCATGCGCAGCGGGACCTTGCTAAGCGGTCCTCTCTCTGGCCGTGACAAGCGGCTGAACATGTAGCGATACATGCTGCCCGTGAAGTGCGTCAGCTCTTCCATCACGATGAGCTGCAGCCGCGCACCCTGGTAGCGGTACTTGCTTTCCTCCCGTTCGATGTGACCGAAGCTGATAGTGCTGGTTCCGCCCCCGGGGCATTGGAACACAAACCCTGGTAGCTCATGATCCCAGCGCACTCCGGTCCTACCGCGCAGCCATTCGTTCGCACGCGCAAGCACCGCATCGGGCAGCGTCAGCTGATTGTAGTAGCGCCTGCAAATGAGCGCTGCGTACCCAGGTACATGCACATAGCGTAGTGCACTCTGCAGAGCGCCATCTGTTTTGCCACCGCGTGCAGCGCCACCGAAGAAGACTTCCAGGATGTGGTCAAGCGCGTGCAGCTCACGTTGCTTGGCCGTAGGCGTGTGCGGACAGAAGGGGATCGGGTCGTCTGCACCGGGGATGATGCTGCCGTAACCGTTGTCATTGGCAGGTGGTGGAGACGCAGTGAACTGACCGGACTGCGCGCGCGCCGCTAGCTCTGCGGTCAGTGCCGCAATGCGTGCAGCCGTGCGAGTGGCGCGCGATACGTTCTTACCCATTAGTAATATGGACCTGTGTCGTTTTCCCAGAATGGAACATGCTTGCGGCAATAGCCACCCGTTGCATTGTCGCAGTCCACGCAGCAGTCAGGGCATGGCCCGTTCTCACACTCCCACAGCTCAAGCTTATTGAACGATTCACGGATGCGCAGCCCTGCGTTGCCGAACATGACTGCAGCGATGAACGTGTCCAGCTCTGCACGGCTTGCGCCTGCGCGACTGCTGGCCACGCGCCACATCATCGTGATCATGTCCGTGCTGATGCACGCATCTTCTAGGAGCGCATCCGCAGCTAGCTTCGCTTCTTCCTGGGTGGTGGTCATCGCCCTAGCTTCTTCCCCGCATCGATCCACATCAAGCGCACGTCATACGCAAGGCAGCATCGATGGCAATGCTTGTAGCCCCGGTTAGGCTTCATGAGAACGGTCCTCTCTTCATGCGCTGCATCACGGCGGTGGCTTCGATGACTGCACGCTGCGCCTGTGGCGATGCTTCAGCCAAGTCACTGCGGCTGACCTTGCGTAACGCCAGCTGCTTCTCATCGCCGATCGATACGGTGCTTAGCCGTTCGCACAACATGCAGATATACCAGTCCCCTGACGTAGGCTCGACGCCATCCACGTCCACGTCCCCGCCGCAGTGAGGACACTTCACCAGCGTGGGTGCGTCAGCCATCAGTGCCATCCGCTTCAAACGTCAACACAGCCTGCTTGAACTGCTCTACGTCATCAGGGTCCATGTACTTCTGCACTGCCAGCCACGTGTTGTGCACGCTGAACTGGACCCCCTCTGGGAAGCCCCGGTTATAGCCAGACTTGAAGCCAGCTCTAGCGCCCAGCCAAAAGCCCACTGCGCTGAAGACAACGGCAGTCATGATGATGTCAACCACTTGCGTCAGCCCCCTCTGGTTCATCGGTGAACCGCTCTACAAGATGCGCGTTCGGTGGAGCGATGACGCACCAGTGGATCGCGTTGTGTCGCAAGATGATGCGTTGGTCTGGCCGCACGTCTTCGATGACAGCCACACGCTTGCAGGTAGGGCAGCGCGCGAGCATACCAACGTGTTCGGGTTGTATGCTGGATGTAGTCACCCGGTGATACTCTTTCGTACTATGATCGCCACTCCAGCAGCTGCCTCCAATGCCTTGAGTAGCGCATCGCGCTGAGTGCAGATGGTTTCAAAGTCCATCACAGCGCGGGCCATGTCACCACCTGTGCTTGAGCGCTGCTGCGGCTGTGGATGCAACTCTCGCACGCACCACGCTGTACGCATCGCACGCGCGTGGTCCGGGTCGGTGCGGGTTGTGACACCCAGCCAGCGCCATGCGTCTTGCTCGGAATGGAAGACCAGGTTGCACTGGACTGCATCGGGCTTGATTGACTCGCTGTAGTCATGCGGCTGCACGCCAAGGTTAGCCCCGTAGCCCTGATGCGCTGGGTCATCGACGTTATGCATGATGACGTAGAGCGATGGCGGCAGTTTACTGGTGGTCATGGCCGCACCACTTCCTTGCTTGGGTCCCCGTCCTCTCTGCGCCGTCCACTGGTGGGGTGTCGATGCCATCCGACTGGCGCATCGCCTTCCCCTGTCCACACCTGCGCTGCTGCGATCGCTGCCACGGGTGTGGGGTAGCAATACGCATCGATGATGCATCGCGAGTGCTGTTCGCTGTAGCACAAGCGCGCCTTGCCGAACGTCATCGGGTAGACGCATACCTCGTAACCGTCTGGCAACTCACGCCAGTAGAGTGCGCCTTCTTCCATGCGCTCAGTGGCCGCGCTGGCCTGGTTTGCAACGCGGTGGCCGAATGTCGCGGCCATGAAATCAATCAGTGCTTTTGCTACCTGGGTCATCGTCTGGGTCCTTTCGTTCTAGCTCATACGCAAGCGAGTCACGCAGCCGCTCTGTCTTGGCGCGGATGGTCCGCCACACCCAGCTACGCGGCTGCTGCTCATACTCGTCAATCAGCTCCACCATCACCGATGCCTGTTCATGCAGCTCACGCATGGCGTTACGCATCCGTACGAAGCGCGTGCCTATCCGCTCTAGCGCTGGGTCCGGGTGCTGCACCCACTTGCCTGGTTTTGGTGCTGGCTGGGTGCCGCTCTTCTTCGTTGCCATCTTGATTTCACGCATGTCCCTGTGGGTAGAATCCCCGCCATGGACGATCGGATTGCTGAACTACTGTGTGACAAATGCAGGCCACTTCTGGCTGCAGCTCTCAAACTCGAACGCGCTGAGCTTCAGCGCAAGCAAGCAAGGGATGAACTGAAGGCGCTGACGCAGGGCAAGATAGCCACTGCGGATGATGATGCCCCGGACATGGTGGCTGCGATGCAGCTGTCCAAGGGGAAGATGAGCGGTAGGACTGCTGCGCCTGCTGCAGTGGTGGATGATGATGACAAGGGGCTGACCCGCCATGGTGTCCCACGCTTGCGTGCTGCACCGAAGCTTGACCGTCATGAAACCAAGCGACGGATCAACAACGCGCACGATGACATCCTGCGTGTCATCCGCGGGGACTTCCCGCTGGCCACGTTGACCCGTCATCTGAGCATTGCACCTGCCAGTCTCTACTTTCGGGTAGAACAGATGATAGGCGCCCACCGCCATGGAGTAGATCCACATTGGCAGGCTGGCTATGGCTACAAGCGACACGGCAAACGTGCTTATGACGTACTGAAGAAGAAGGCTGGTAAGGCTTGGAAGGAACCCAGTCAGCGCACTGCGCCCAGTGGTCCTGCGTTTCCTGAGCGGAGCGGCGCCACGGTCAGCGCTGAACCAAGACGCAAGCCTGGTAGACCACGCAGCGATGCCGCGCCTAGACCCACGATCACCACTCCAGACCTGCAGGCGCTGAGTAACGGCGAAGTCCATAGGTTCGCCATCAGTAAGAAATATAAAATCGGCTACACCACGGTCAACCGACAGCTTGAAGCCTTTCGCGCGCGCTTCGGTGCGGACGTCCCGGAGGACGGCACGTCTGCGCAAGCGGATGCCCCGGTGGCTGAAGAAGACCCGGCCGCACGCATCACGGACACGGACCTGATGAGACTCAGGTTGAAGCGCATAGCCGTGTCCGTGATCGCTGACCGCTATGCGCTGACTGATGATGAAGTCCGTGCGCAGCTGTCCGAGTGGATGACCGCTAGGGTGGTGGATACCGTGGTTGCAGCGGAAGAGCTGAAGCGGACAAGCAACGGGGATAGCGCACCGCCCACGCTCGAAAGCATTGCACAGCAGGTGCTGCGGAACTGAGCGCATCAGTTCACCCGGTGGTCCTTCGGTGGCTGCTGCCGGGACGATGACCGCGCGCGCAACATCTCTTCAGCGCGTGCGGTCATCTCTTCGTAGGCTTCTATCCTGCCTGCGATGCGTATCATCTGAATGCGTAGCCGCACTATCTGAACGCTGCTGACTACGGCGATCACCAGGTTGACCCCTATAAGCCCGTCGCGCGCTAGATGGCGTATCTGTTCTGTGGGTCCGAAAAACCACACTGCACTAAGAGGGATGTTGAACAGCGCCCAGCAGCAGACCGATGGCGCGCGATGCCACCAACGGTGCAGCCGTTCCTTCATCCGGGTCAGCGCGCGCATCAGTCCGCCTTAGCCTTGCGCTCAGCTGCCCTGATGATGGTGTGCTGCCTGATGATGGCCTGCGCTGTGTCAACGTTCTGAAGCAGCAGGTCTAGCGGTAGGTCCTGGTCAACCGTATTGCAGCTGTATCGCCACGTGAGTGCAGACGCCAACACCAGTACTGAAGTGGCATCGCTGTAGCCTTGCTCACGTAGAGCGAAGATGATTGCATCTGCATGCTGCAGCGCGTCATGCATGGGCAGGCTGACAAGCTCATCGTCATCCGCGTCATCCGCGATCGCTTCATCGGTGGGCTGCTCTTCATCAGTCATCAGTCATGCCCTGGTCCTTGGTGCATCGTGGCCAGCTTGCACTCAGCGGGTGAGTGCGTTGCTTGCACGCATGCCTTGAACGTCTCTGCTTCGATGGTTCTCTTTTTCGTGTCGCAGTCCGTAACGATGAACATGAACGCTAGGAAGGCTGTGAGCACCAGCGCAGTGATGAGCGCTGGTCCGAGCCACTCACCCACGAAGTTGTCGTCACCTGGCCTAGTCATACCTTCCCCGCACGCGTCGCTTCATTCATGCGTCTGGCGACTTCATCCAAGTTGGGTGCATCCACGATGGCGCCGCCCATCTTCTGGATCCACTCAGCGCGGGGTATGCCCATCTTGTCTAGCGTGGTGGCCAGCACCATCACCAGCGCCATCTCAACATCCGCTGCGGGTTGCCGCTGGCACACGTGGATTAGTGCGAACGCAAGCCGGGTGATTCTGTCCGTAGCTTCATTCAGCTCAGCGTCAGTGAACCTGGGTTTGTCAGTCATGGTGCGGCCACCCAGTCATCAGCCGGGTCACCCAGCACAAGCACCATCTGCTTCTCTAAGTGCCGCATGCCTTCGATGCTTGCCATCTGCGGGGAGTGCAGCTCACCCCACGGACCATACAGGTGGCGCTGCAAGCGTTCGCTCCACTCGACGCTGAGTATCAGCACGTCATCGGGGAACGCCCAGTGTGGTTTGCGTATGCGGCTGATGCCTTGCTCAACTGCTTCACTGATGGTCACGGCACCCTGCCAATCACTTCACGCAGCTGCTGCGCGCGTTGCCGCAGCTTGTCCACGTCCATCGGTGCAGGCCACGCATCGGGCGCAGGGATGAGCGCTGCCACTGCTGCAGCTGCGTCCCGCAGTTCGGTCAGCAGTTTGACGCTTGCTATGCAGTCCTGCTGCAGGTCCAACATCTGCGACCCAGCTGCATCCGCACACGCTTTGGCTAGGGCCAGCTCCATCTTCAATAAGCGACACTCGGGGCAGGTGCCTTCACGTGGTGCTTCGGTCATCGCTATCCCCCTTGGGTAGTTCGCTTATCAGATCACCGATCCGCTGCAGGTCCCGCATCATGTCAGCCTGCCCATCCATACGCGCGTTCAGCAGGTCACATGCGTGCGTGAGTTTGACCACCGTGCGCTCTAGCCTTTCGATGCGCTCTGTGAGCAGCCGCTCCCCGCGCCTACTGCAGCCAAGCTTATGCACCTTGCCCATGTGACATTCAGGGCAGGTGCGCGTTTCAAGCTTCTTCATCGCCATCCCCCCGTGGTGCAGCTACCCACTGCGCTTTGCCAATCACCACGTAGCCACCGTGGTCAACGCGCAGGAACATCTGGCTGGGTGGCTCGCCACGCTTCTCAGCGTGGAGCGCATAGCAAAGCACTCCGCCTACACGCAGCTCATCGACGATACACAGCAGCGGTCCCCACCCAGCCGAGTGGTCCGGGTCTAGCTGGATGACGTCGCCAGCGGTAACGCTCCATGCGTCAGTCATGGCTTGGCCTTGACCGTTGGTTCAGGCAGTGACAGCCCCGAAGCCTTCAGCTCTAGCGCAATCGCTTCTTCAGTCTCACCCCACACGATGACCACTTCGCCAGCGAAGCCGAACGGTTCACCTGCGAACTTGATGGGCTTGCCTTCCTGCAATCGCTGCAGGTTCAGCGTGGACAGACCCAGCAGCATCAGCTTGCGTCCCCCGATGTCACCACCTGCTTTGATCATGACAGCACCACCCCTGGCTTGCTGACGTCTTCGGGCACAGACATCAGTTCTACCGCCAAGTCTCGGACGTCGATGAGTGCAGCATCGATCGTGCGTGACTCTGCCTCGCTCACCACGATGAGCGCAGCCAGCACCAGCATCACGTCCGTGGGCAGACCCTGGTCACAGAAGTGTTGTGCTAGCTGCTGATATGTGATGTGCGCGTGCGTCAGTAGCGTTATGTCTATCTTCATGGTTCGTATCCCGTGCACGCGGTGCAGTCTGCGCATACGCCAGCGATACCGGTGTGCGATGCGGGTGGGTGGCCGCACGTGCACTCCAAGCGTGCCCTACCAGCCAGCAGCTGCTGATTGCTGAGCATGTCCACCTGACCACGTGACCCCTGGATCAGAGGCGCTGCATCCATGCGGTTCCCATGCGCCAGCGCATCGAGCACACCACCCACCCATGCATGGTTGGTCCGCAGCTTCCCGACGATGACCATCACGCGGTCAAGCTCATCGGCCGCAAGCTTCTTCTCTCTGCGCTCAGCGTGCAGCGCATCGAGTGCTTGCAGGTTCCGCTTGCGCAGGTCAGTCAGTAGCGCGTTATGGTCTTCGGCCAAGATGATGGACGGTGCGCCATTGAGTTGACGCAGTAGCTCAGCGCGCTGAGCATCGGTCACGCTACCAATGGTCACCCCGTTCTGATGACTCCACAGTGCGCGCGCGCTCTGCTCATTCTCCCAGATGAGCAGGTCACACTCGGACTCAAGTTCCTTGCAGCGCACACATGGCTTCACCGTATAGGTCATGGCCACACGGTCCGCCTCTGATGCTGCCAGCTGCTCAGTCAGCTCAGCGTTCGCAGTCTCAAGCTGCTGGATGCGCTGCACGTAGCTGGCTGCTACCCGCAGTGCTGCACCCACCACGGGGTCAGTGGATTCCAGCTCTAGCAGTTCACGCTGAAGGTCAGCCAGTCCTTCGGTCCTGTCGCGCACCACGGGTGGACCACCCAGTGCATCGCGCACATCCCAGCACCGGTTATCGCCTTCCACTTTGTTCAGCACAGCCACTGCTTCGCTGACCATCGACATGATGAGCAAGCTTGATATTGGGTTCTCACGTGCATCCGCTTGCTTAGTCCAGCGTGCGCACAGTGCGCTGACTTCTTCCAATGCACCCCACAGCACATCGATGCGCTGGCCATAGAGGGACAGTAGCTGGCCGCGTCTGTTCATCAGTTCATGCTCAGTGCGGAACTGATCATGGTGTGCACGTTGTCTCGCAACGCGCAGCCAGTGCATGCGCTGGGTTGCTTCAGCGTCATCGGTCTGCAGTGCTTCATCCACCACCGCACCCGCCGCTGCAATCAGCTCTTCAATCGGTCCCATGGTCCCCGTCCTTTGCTGGCTCTTCAATCAGCTCTTCAGGTCCAATCAGCTCCACTACACCCACGTCATAGGCAAGCTTGAGCGCTGCATCTGCAAGGTCCACGATGGCGTCCGCACGCAGGCATATCAGGCGCGGCATCTGTCCCTGTTGCGCGAGACTCGTACCTTCCCCACTCTCGATGGCCTGCGCGTGGATGCGGACTGCATGCCATGCCAAGTGGTTTGCCTGGATGACTTCAAGCAGGTTCGCCGCATCCATGTCACGCACGTAGTTCGCCTCCAGTCTGGCGCACTGCTGCTTGACGTCAGCGGTCACCTGCTTCAGGCGATCCAGCTCTGTGATTGCCAACTCCCGCAGCCGCAGCACTTCATCCCGCAGCACCATGGCGCACTTGGCTGCACGTCCCTTGCCGCTGAAGCCATCGTTGCGCGCTACCTCTGCAAGCACAGCGTCCACGCTATCGGGGTCATGCGTCACGGCTCATTCTCCATGAAGAAGAGCACGCGTTCAGGGCAGTCACACGTGCGGTGCTTGCTATCACGCAGGCGCTGGACGTAACCGTGCAGCACCAGCGTGCGCGCGCGCATGCGGGTCACGTCTGCACGCAGCGCGCGCACTTCATCCACCAACCATTCCGCTTCCTGCAGTGAGTGGCGCATGGGTCCACCCACGTCGGCTGCTTCAGCGTCCACGTACTTGATTGCTTGCTCCACCTTCTCAGGTGCTGGCCGTGGTCTGGTCATCGCGTACCCCGTATGCCAGGGGGTGGGCCAAGCTCAGGCTTGCAGTCCACCAAGCCCGGGTGCATGTCCATCGGCTGACCGTGCGCTGCATCGACTGTCGCATCGCACCGCTGACACCAGCGTGTGCGATCAGCAGGCAGTGCGACTGCATCCGCATCCATGTCAATCACCGTGTCCACCGTATCGTTCGGTAGCCACACCATATCAACCAGCAGCACCAGCGAGTGCAGGTCCGGGGGGATGGCCACCAGCCTGCCCTGCGATGGGTTGCCGATGAACTTATCCACCATCGCGTGCACCTGCAGCTTGATGGCGCGCAGCTGACTCAGCCACTGCTTGGCGGACTTGCCGTAGCTCAGCCGCCCATCATCGATCGCCTTCTCAAACTCAGCGCGATAGGCGTTGACCTTCAGGTCCGCCATGCGTTCGGTCTGCACGCGTGCGTCATGCTGCTGCATGGCGAACTGGCACCACGCGGTGGATGCGGCGCGCGCTTCGGCCAGATCAGTCAGCAGCTTCTCACCTTCCTTGCGGTGCAGTGCGATGTCAGCCAGCGCAGCAGCCAGGTCATCGTTCAGTGCCGTGGCTGCCGCCTGCCAGCGCGCGCACTCAGGGCACGGGTCAGTCATGGCCGCACCCGCTTGCGCAACACGTCACTGGCTCTAGTGAGCACAAGGCCCACCACTTTCCAGAGGCTTGGTGGTAGCAGCCGCTTCACTGCCCGCTGACAATCCGGGTCAAGCAGTTGCGCCCACAGCTCAGCCGGTTTGCTCTCGCCTTGCGTCATCGTCCCCACCATCGGCTGCGCCTAGCCTGCGTAGGTCAGGCGTATGCCCGTTGTCATTCGCGGATGGGGCTGCTTCTACCACGGTGGCTTGCACGAAACCAAGGGATTGCAACTCGCTGACCATCTCTGCATTGGTCATCGACGCAGGCGCACGGTCCTCGTGCTCGATGAGCAGCTCAGCACGGCTGCCGTAGTGCATCGGTCTACGCCGCTCTAGCCACCACGCCGCAGCACGCCAGTCCTTGGCAGCCTGCTGGTGGATGTGCCTGGTGTAGCCCCCTTCAGCGCGCGCATACGCCCGCTGCACTTCAGTCACCAGGTGCACAAACTCCAAGCGCACCGGGTCAATCAGCGCCAGTAGGTCCGCCTCATCGGGGTCCGTGTCCGGGTGCTGCGCGTCCCACGCCGCGCGTGCATCAGCAATGGCGGTGCGCCCCCGTCGCAGCCACGCGTAGAACGTCTGGCTGGTCACCCCTTCCTGTTCAGCCGCGCACTCGACGCTGACCCCGTACGCAAGGAACTTGCAGATGTTCGCACGCAGGGTGGGGTTCAACTTGTAGCGCCCGATGCCCACCACGGTGGGTCTGCGTGCGCGCTTTGCTTTGGACTTCTTCGCCATCGGTGATCGATCTACGTGCGAGGGTTCGGGGCAGGCAGGCTCACACCGTCGAGCCCACACGGCAGTTGCGGTGCGGGTCCTTCACTGCATCGAAGCCGCACCGCTTGCATACGTTGGTCTGCGTCTGCGCTGTGCCATCGCTACCGCTGAAGTCATGGTCCAGTAGCGCAAGCGTTCTCGCGCCGGCCACCATCGGACATGACAGCCAGTGATCGTTCGGGTTGTCACGTGTGGCTGGGTAGCGATCATCCCGGATGCAGATGCACACGGACCACGCCTTCATCCGGATGCGGCCTTGCTCATCCGTGTCCACCTGCTTGAGGCCAAACGCCTCGCCTTCATCGGGGCTGAAGTTGACCCACCATGCCCATGCTTTCAGCGGGTCACCCCCTTCATCGATGTCCGCTTGATGCGCCTGCTTCCATCCGCCCAGCAGCAATGCGGCATGGACGCGATGCCACGCATACCAGTCATGTTCAGTCTGAAAGATGCGCGCGTTAGCCTGCGCCTCATCGCTGGCCAGCACTGCACGCAGGAACGTTTCGCTGTGGTTCATCAGTGCCTGCCTTCCTGGATGCGGCGGATGCTATCCCGCGTGTGACTCAGCCACGTCTTCACTGCGTCCTGAACCACGCCCATATTGTAGTCACGCAGCAGCCGGTCAATCGGCAACGTGCACTCAAGCGTCTCACCACGGACCGGACCACGCAGAACCAGGTTGACGTAGTGCGCGGGAGCTGCGTAGTCATCATCCAGGTAAGCGGGGTCTGCGTGGTCCACGTAGAACGATAAGCCCATCTCGCCCGCTGCCTGCTGACACAGGTCAAGCACTTCAATAGGGATGACTAGGTCTGGTTGGATGTCCATGGCTCACAGTCCTTTCTCAATCGAGCTACACGCAAACACGCTGAGCACCACACCATCATCACAGTACGCAATCAGCTGCAGCTTGCCTTGCTCGCCATCGCCTACGCGCGGTGACTCGCTAAGTACCTGGTCAAGGAACGCGTCGAGCACACCGTGCGCCGCTTCACGCACGCGCTTGGTTTCCCGCTGCGCCCACGCTTCAGTCTGCTCATCGTCCGCATCAGCTCTCAGGTTGATTCGCTCTTCCATCTGTCTCTTCCCCTACCGCAACGATGTCTTTGCATGCCTGCCTGATGGCCGCTGCCATCCGGTGGCCACGCTCTTCCATGCTCAGATCCAAGCGGCGCATGCGCAGCCGCTCGGGTGCGCTCCACATGCCAAGGATGGGATGGCGCCTTGACCACTCAATGATCTCCGCATCGGTGCAGTGCAGCGTGCGCCCGTGCCTCGCCATCCCTTGCAGGTGGCGATACACCTTGCCAGCGTTGCGCCTGAAGTCCCCGGCCTCTAGCTGCTGTCTGTTAGGGTTCAGCCGGTAGGGCTCGGGTCTGCCACTGTCGATGCAGTCACGCAGCGGGGCATGCTCGATGCCATCGATGATGGCGCCGCTTGCAGTGCAGTTGGTGATGCGCTTGCGCACGTCTTCAGGCTGGTCTCTAAACCAGTTGGCAAAGCTCAGCATCCCGTGCGTGGTCCATGCCACCCCTACTGGCTGGTGGTCTTTAGTCCAGTGACTGTGACCAGGCACTGCGATCACATCCTGCTCAAACTCACCCACCGTGGGCTTCTCTATCAGCGCACGCTTGAAGATGGGATCGATGGTAACGGTGGTCTCTTCATACGGGCAGCCGCTGGCGTACATGCGTGCGGTCAGTAGCCGGTGGTCAGGCTGCTCAGCCTCTAGCTTGAAGCTGCAGTCCTGACCCACCAGCAGCACGCGGTCAGCACCAAGCGACAGAGCCATCGACACAGCCGCAGTGGTGCAGCTTGAGCCGTACGCAAGCGGCAACATGCCCAGCCTCTGCGCATACGGGATGAGATTGGGTTCAGTGTTCACAAAGCACAGCAGCGGGTTCGGTGCGTACAGATTCTCAACGTCAGGCCAGTTGTCTGGGTGACCGGTCATGTCCATGGCGAAGTGACTAGAGCTATGGTTCATCCGCGCGATGCCTTCCACCACGGGCTTACTCTCAGTGCAGACCACCACGTCCGGATGCACGTCCCCTTGAGCGCACGCACCAGCGGACGTGTTGACTGCGATGATGGGTCCGCGGTGCAGGCGCACTAGCGCAGTGCTCTGTTCAAGCGACACGCCAGCGCCCACGATGATGCAGGTCTGCCCCGTCATGTGCGTCAGCCCTTGACGCAGGTCCCGCATGCGCTCATCCGCAAGCATCACGCGCTTGAGGTTCCGCACGAAGTTCGTGCCCTGCCGCGCACCAATCGCTTCCACCGTGTGCTGGTTCAGGCGCGCCTGCTTGTAGTGCGCGCTGACCAGTTCCACGATCGCCTGCGTCTGCGGCCAGCTCCGATAGTCAGGCTGCACGAACACTGTGCAGGTGGTGGAGTCATACTTGACCGTGTCATTGAGGAACGCCAGCGCCTGCGCATACCACTGCGCGCGCTCCTCTGGATGCAGATGCAGACGCATCGCGGTGGGTCCGCTCATCGCATCATGGCAGCCAATCAGGATGAACCGCTCTGCACTATGCGGGTCCACCTTCATCCGCAACGCACCCAGACCCAGTCATATGCATCCAGCTCAAACGCGATATGCCAATCGTGCGGCATGCCGTAGGTGCGTTCAATCGTGAACAGTGCGCGGTCCTTATCCCAGACCAGCACATCACGCGCGTTGACTTCCAACTGCCGCGCATCGCTGTCCGTGCTGCTGCTGCGGCGAAAGTGCGCAGTCTCGCCATCCGTCATCAGCGGCAGCAGCTCAATCAGCTTGCTCATCGGTTAGTCCCTACGATGACCTTGCCTGCACGCTCGCCACTCAAGCTGACCCCGGTCACTCGGAACTGCACCACGTGCAAACAAGGTCATCGTTTCCACTGGTAGGTCCCTGGTTCCATCAGCAGGTGCGATGGCGGTGCGTGACCCGGGTCATTGCATGGCGTGGTGCCATACGGCGGAAGGTCCTCTAGCTTGGTGAGTGTCATTCGATTTCAATCCCTAGGTTCCTGCAGTTGTCTTGCACGCTCTTCACTAGCTCTGCTTGCATGTCTTCCACGATGATGCGGTGCGCCTTCGCCAGCACGACACATTGACCGGTTGCCCACGCCTGACGCGTGCGCGCTTGCAGTTCCTTCCACGTTGGCATGGTCGCACCCGTGTCGCGCAGCGCCTGTGCATACGCTTCGTAGGCATCGCGTGCCACGTCATCGATGCTGTCCCATCGGCGCACCTTCTTCAGTTGCTTGCTCATCCTGCTTACCTATCTCGACTGCGAGTGCTGCCATCACTTGAATGTCTGCAAGCACACCCGCTGCATTGCAATAGGCTTCGTACTTGCCTTGCGCATAGCCGCGCCAGAAGGCAGCCGTGACGTCAGTCACTGGATGTTCAATGGGCGCCACGTTATCGAACGCTGCGCTTAGGTACGTGGCGCAAGCACGGTGCACCGCATCGAGTATCACCCCGCGGTAGCGCTCCATCGCCATCAGCTCAGCGCGGATGGCGCGCCCTAGCTCGACGTCAATCGGTTCATCTGAACCCATGATGAACTTGGCCAGCAGCGTGGGGTTGATGCGATCTGTGACGGGGTCACGGAACCCGTAGAGATAGAGTGCAGGCTGCGGCTCTGTGTCCGGGTCCGGGTCAGTGCTTGGTTCCATGCGTGGCCCTCATCAAGCGGCCTAGCTCACGTGCTTCAGCATAGGCGCTGGCGTTCTGCGTTCCGTACTCTTCAGCCATCGCAGTCACACGCTGGCTGACCACCCCGATATCTTCATCGCAGGCAGCGCTGCGCAGTGCGAGCGTGCGCGCCACGAACGTTTCCATGTAGAGGTTCGGCAGACCCTTGGCCATCAGCCCCTTCAGGATCTGCTGCATGCATTCGACAAACAGCGCATCAAAGCTCTCTCTGTCCACGTCCGCAATGTTATCGGCTGCCATCGGGGGGACCCTTGCCGCCTATGCCTTGCTCGATGGGCGCAAGTAGGTGCGCCACAAACTGCTTGGTTTGTGAGTGGCGACTGAGCGCAATCAAGTCAGCGTAGGTCAGGTGACGTCTGTCATCGTTGACATTGAACGAATCATAGACGTGGGATATCGCGCGCCCAGTCACGTTAGCAATGCGCTCATACGTAGTGCCACTCTCACTGCGGCAACGTTGCATGAACCGCTTGGCTTCTAGTTTGGTTTCAGTTCGCTGCGGGATGCGCAGCTGCCCATTCGGACTTGGCAACCCGTCAGTCAGTCTGCTCATACGCATTACCTCCATCGAACAGCACCACATCAAACGCGTGTGCCGCTCGAAGTCGTGCACACAGACTATCGCCGCACCGCTCGAATAGCCCAGACACTGCTGCCTCAAAGTCCCGTTCACGCAGCGCTGAAGGCAGATGCACATCAGGCTCTGAGTCCAGCGCGCCCACCACATCCGACGCGGACCACGGGAAGTTGCGTGACCCAGTGCTGCTACTCATCGCTCTTCCCCTGCTGCGGTAAGCAAACTCTGCTGCACTGGCTTCGGTTGCTCATCTCCGAATCGCATCACGGGTGTGTAGCCACGCGCAATACGCGCTTGCGCTTTGGCATACGTGACCGGGTCCATCTCCGCTCCGATGGCGCGCCGTCCCTCGATTGCTGCAGCCAATAGGGTGGTGGCACCCCCCGCACACGGATCGCAGATGAGATCCCCGGGGCGTGAGTAGTCCCGCACCAGGTGCCGCATCAAGGCCAGTGGCTTGCCACCGATGTGGCTGCCCGGTTCGCGCAGCGCATTGTACCAACACGGCAGAGAACCCCACGAAGCGAAGGCCTTTGATCGTGGCCGCGCTACCAGCAAGTACACGGCACCGCTTCCCGGACCATCGCCACCCAGCCGGGGACGATGGGTCAGCACGGGGACAGGTGCGAAGTCAGCGCGTCCAGCTGCCACATACGCATCGCGGTACGGGGTAATCAGATCATCACTGGTCATGCAGACCATCCAGCTGCGGGTGCGCTGCGCCCAGTGTGCCACGAACGAAGCGACATCATCCGCAGTCCAGCGCGCATAGCTCAGGTCAGTACGCTCAAAGCGCGTATCCATCTCTGCGTTGCCATCGTGCGTGCGCTGCCCATACGGCGGGTCCGTAATCAACGCATCGCACTCGACGTCAGCCAGCACGTCTTGCCACTGGCCGCACCGCAGCTCTATCGCACTGCCGTTGTCATTGGCTGCGGTGGTCACGTCCACCCTTGCAGCTTCTTCAGCGCGTTACGACAAAGGTGGATAGCGCAGCGGATGGCTGCTGCCTTGCCTTCTTCCACCGTGTCCGCCGTCCCGTTCTCCCAATCGTCCTGCCAATGGCATTGCCAGAAGACATCACCACCATGCATGTCTGACTTGCCCACGCTCAGGCTGAATGGCGGGACGTCCGCAACCCAACCGTGTTCATCATCGTCCGGCTTCCACACGATGGGAGTGGACCATCGCAGTTGCGGGTCGGTCATGCGTTCCCCCTTACGAACCCTGCCAGCAGCAGAGCCATCAGCATCAGCAGCACGAACATCACAACGTTGCGATCGATGCTGGTCATGGCTCGCCTTCCAGTTGCTTGAGCCTTGCGCACGCAGGCTCTGGATCCACTGCGACCCAGCGTCCTTCCACATCTTGCATTGCGTGACAGAGCACACCCCACGTCATGCACGACGCATCGCGCAGCGTGTCCCGTGTTGCACCTGCCTCAGTCACCCTGCCGCACGCGCCGCAGACCCAGCGCTGGTCTGGCCCTGCCTTCTCATTCCAGTTGCTCATGACTTCCCCCGCCACAGCGCGGCTGCACGCTCGATGCCTGGCCACGGGTCACAGCTCTTAGGCCGATGACTCGCCGCAATGATGCCTGCCACCTGCGTGCGTTTGGTCACCCTGCCCATGCGCTTGGACCTACGAAGCGCACGGTGCGCTGCATCCACCAGCCGTTCACCCGGCTGCTTGAGCAGTGCATCGCAGCATGTCTCCCAATCATAGAGCTGCTTACCGAACACACCCGGGGTGGAGCTGTCTTCCCCGCAATCGAGCAAGCGCACTGACCTGCGTTCCAATCGAGTGGACATCAGTAGTCCCCCGATGCACCGCCACCACCGCCATCACCACCGCCCCCACTGAAGTCACCACCGCCCCCACTGCCGCCGCTATCGTATGAGCTGCCGCCGCTATCGCTACTGCCCACGCTTGTAACTTCATCGTTGCCAATCACCACCGCGCTGAACGCATCTGCTGCAGCGCGTTCCTGCTGGGCGGTGGGCGCTGGCCGCTCGGACTTGATCGGTCCGTAACCGTGGCGGCAGTTGTAGCAAAGATCACTGCGGTTCAATGACCACTCGGGTCGTGACACCTTGCGCACGCACTTCTTACATACGAAGTCTGTCCAGCCTGGCGTTGTCATGGTTGCACCGGGGTCCCTGTTTCTACTGCGTTTAGTTCTGCGTCCGCCTTAGCGCGTTCACGCAGGGTCATGTTGTTGATGTGCAAGCGTGCGCGCCTGCACATGCTCTCTGCATCGCTGAGCATCGCATCGCATTGCCGCTCTTCACCCACTGCACGCAGCTGATAGGCGGAGTCGCATAGCGCATAGACAACATCGTTCCACACGCCGAAAGCAACCCGGATGGATTCGTATCCGCTCTGCTCTTCAGTCAGCTCAAGCATGAAGTTCCTGCTTGCGCTCATCGTCCACCCCGCATCAGCGCCCACAGCTTGTGCGTCATGATGGATAGCGTGGCTGTGGTCATCACCACCGCGATGACTGCAACTGCATGCGCCGCATCGATGTAGTCCTGATGACGTGGCTTCATGCTGCCACCCGAAGCTTGATGGGTAGTGCTGCGCCCACTTCACCAGAGCGCACAGCCCAGCTGCCAATGCAGATGGCGGTAGCTCTGTCTTGCTCGATGGTCTGCGCGTCTGCGTCTTCCACGCCAATCTTCTTCAGCTGGATAACAGCCCAGTCCCGTTCGAAATCTGCGTGAGTCTTGCCCCTGCCCAGTGTCTTCTTCAGGCCACCACCCCACAGCTGGCCGCGCCAGCGGGATGGGACCACGGACACACGGCGAGTCTTCAAGCCACCCGCTGCACTCCATGCCTCAAGCCATGCCTGCCGCGCTTGCCCTAGCGCGATGAGCGTGGATGCACCACGCCCCGGATACACGAAGCCTGCCGCACTCTCAGTCACCAGCACCGCGGGACGATCGTATGCATGCACCAGCTTGCATACATGGATGAGGCTATCGCGCTGGTCCTTCTTCGCTTCCCCCGATGAGCGCAGCTCACCATCCACCCAGATGGACCAGCCGCTATTGTTCGCTGTGTCCACCGCAAGCAGCGCGCATCGCCATGGCTGCAGCACTGCATCGGGCTTCGGCTTCTTCGGTCTGCCCATCGGGCGCGATGCTAGGCGGGTGCGTTGCCGCTCGAGTTGCGCCGCTAGCCGCTCGGCTTTCTTACTGACCGCGGTTGCACGTGGCTCTGCTTGCAAGCGGCCAGCTAGGTACAGCTCTTCAGCAGTCACACCGTTCAGGTCACGCCGATTGTAGGGACCGATGAGAACGATCACCCCTTCGGTCAGCACGTCATGGACCTTCCAGGTCTGCCCCTGAAAGAGCCACGTCTGACCTTTGCGGATGAGCGGCTGCCCGTTGTCATTCGCTGGCTGGTTCACGCATGCATCGGTGTGCGGATACTGACCGCACACGCACGCGCCCGTTCCCTCTGTGCTCATGAGATCCCCATCAACCGCTTGGCTGCCAGCCGCTCTTCACGCCGCAGCTGTGCGACGCATGCAGTGCAGCCGCGCACTCTGACCTTGCTGCTTCCCCAGTCGCTGGACTGGAAGGTCCGGGTGCGGCCACCGCAATAGAGGCCGGTGCACTTGGCCACCACCTGAAACCCACCGTTAGCCGTAACGTCTGTGATGCGGGTGACTTCGTACAGCCCACGGCGGGGTGCCATGTCCTCTGGCCTATGCCGCGCAACCGGACCCTGCTTGGTGGGCTTCGGCTTCGCCACCGGGTGCAGCTTGAACTTGCCTTCGGTGGAGCGGCGCATCCCGTCCCGCTGAAACCATGGCTCAAGGATCCAGGTGTCCCGTGAAAAACGGTTGGGTCCCAACTCAACTGCGACACTTCGGTAGTGGTACTGCTGCACCCGCTTACCCATCGCTTGTCTCACCCTTCCAGACGCACCCACTGCAGGGTCACGCCCAGCTGCTTGAAGACTTCCCCGATCGTCCACTGCGCTACGTCATGCGGGTGCGGCGCCACCATCCCGCCTACCGCTTCCGCCCAGTCGAGTGACCAGCTGGGTTCGCCCACCTTGCGCGCCCACCACGCATCCAGTTGCGGCGCGTAAGCACGGCCAAGCGCCGCAGCTTGAGCCATGCGCCCTAGCTCCTTGCCGCTGAACGCAACCGTCCCGCTGACCAGCGCCTGCGCGTAGACAGTGCGGCTGGTGGTGATCACAAACTCAAGGCCACCCGCCACGCAGCCAAGCGTGGTGGCCAGGTTCATCGTGGCCAGCAGGTAGGCAGGACAGGCCAGCACGTCAGCGCCTTCCACAGGCGCGCCAACTTCCACAGGCTCGGATGCCACGGCCTCTGGTTCGAGCGGCAGGGGCGCAGGCGCAGGCTCTGCAACGGGGGCTTCAGGTCCCTCTGCTACCAGGCTGCTGGGTCTGCGGGTCATGCCACCCCCCTGTGAAACACTCTCTGTTTCCCGTGAAACAGTCTCAGGTGTAACGGTGTAAGACCTGTGTAATCTAACGACCTTACTATTGTTGTATGATTACGGATACTTTCAGTATCGATTACACTCGTACACGGCTTACACGAAAAACAGAGTGACCTAGGAGTCGTTTTTGTTTTTGCTGCTCGGACGATCTGCCGTGCGCAAATACCAAAACCATTCCTAGGTATCTCCAAAGTCTGTGTAAGTAGTGTAAAGCGTGTAAGGTCCACGGGATCGTTAGACAAACCCGTGTACGGGCTTGTGTAAACCCATGTAACAACCGACCTGTTCACGCGCCCACCGCCTCAGAAACTACGGGCAGGGACAGCAGAACCACCATGCGTTGCGTGCGGCCATGGATGCTGACTGGTTTCTGCCAGCGTCCATCGTTGCCTGATTCAATCCAGCCGCGTGTGAACCAGTCCCTACATACCTGTTCGTACGCGTAGCCGCTGGCCTCAAGGTACTCGCGCAGCTGCTTCGGCCAGAAAACGATCGCCCCGTCGCGACGCAGATAGCCGTGAATAATCCCGTGCGGCATGGAGCGCGATGACGCCTCATCTTCCCCGCTGCTGGCTGTCCGCAGTTCCGGGAAGGCGCGTGGCTCGATGCCTGTCCACTCTTCAACATGCTGGCGTGCGCGTTCGCTGGCTGGGCGCAGTTGATCACCACTGCCGCTCAGCCGTTCGAATAACCCTATGACAGTTTTGCCACTCCGTAAACCAACCCCTAGTTGCGCCGCCATACTCTCTGCCTGGCAGAGCAAGGCCCAGTATGCGGCTGTACGGTTTTGCAGGCTGTTCTTAGCTAGCGCTCGCAGCTGGTCACGATACATAGCCAATGACGTGCGGTAGCTAGTCCAGTCCTCAATCGAGAGTAGCTCTTCCAGCCACCGCTTCCCGAATGACCCCGCATGCTGGATGCAGGCATCGCGGATTGCGTCTATCTCGCCGCTGTTCAGCTGGCCTATCCCACTGACGGGCAGCTGCACTACCCGGACCTGCGCGCCGCTGGCCGCGGACTCTTCCGCTAACCCACGCTCACCGGTGGATAGGACAATCGTGCGCCACGCGAATGTTTCTCGGATGGTCAGGTCCCGCTGACTGCGGGTGCGTCCGGACCCGTTGACCAGCATGTAAATCAGCTTCTCAATCTGGCTGCGGTCACCCTGGCTGATCTCATCGAAGCACAGGGGCAGGTCACACAGGACCGCAGCTCTCATCTCCGCAGCGGTGGCAGTGGTGTTCCAGTTCGCAACCCAGTGTTCATTATTGGGATCGCCATACACGCTGGCCGCTTGCTTCAGCATGGTGGTCTTACCCCGCGATGAATCCCCTGGTAGGTGCACCGCGAAGTTCGGGCAACCCAGCGGTTCAAGCAGGGGCGCAGCGAGTGCAGCGCAAATCATCACCCCGCTGATGGGATCGGATGCGAACGCTGCAGCAAGCGCGGCAGTGTGTTCCTTCAACTCGCCCCGTGGCTGCAGCGCAGTGAACATGCGGCGCCTGTCGCCACGCGAATCAAGCGCAAGCGGTGGCGCCTCTTCGGGGTCAGCGAACATGGGTTCATGCGCCACGAACGTGCGGACCCCGTCAATGGTGTGCCAGCCGCAGCTGCCCACGCATGCGGTGCGCTCAAGCTTGCCCGTGTTGACGTGTTCAAGTTCATCGAACCAATCGATGACGCGAGTGGCGTTGTTACTGGTGACCGGCGCGCCGAACGGAACCAGCGATCCAATCATCGTGCGTGAATCGCAGATGGCCTTGCGCTCGACGCACACGCTTATCCAGCGGCCGTCCCGAGGGAACGCCACGTCCACCCGGCCCTCGCTGGTGTAGTAGTCATCAAGATAGCGCTGGATGAGAATGGGTCCGCGCGCCACCACCGCATCTGAGTGGCGCTCATCTTGTGCGGTGCGCCACAGCACCCCGTCCTTCTCAATCGAGTAGCCCATCGGCAAGCGCAGGTCTTCAGGCACTGGCGCGCGCTCCATCCCCTTGATGCTCTTGATGCGTGCGGTGGGCTGCATCGGATTGATCGGTTCAATCTCGGATGCGCTCGCAAGCAGCTGCAGTGTGGCGGCGGCTCCGTGCGCGCCTAGATAGTCATCGATCCCCTTGTGCTCGGGAGACGGCGGCATGACAAACCGCACGCTGACCGCACCCGCAGCAAGCAGCACACCAGCGAGGCGCCCCGCCGCCTGCATCACTTGCGGTTTCTCCTTCGCGTCTGCGTCATAGGCAATGACGCAAGCGCGGCCACTGACCGTGACGTGTTCACGGATGGTGCGGTGCAATCGCTCGGGTGCGTCGTTTGCGGGGACGTCCGCACCGGTGGCCGCGTAGTTCCACACGCCAGTCAGACCGATACACGGCAGCCGCAGTTGGTCTAGCGCAAGTGACTTCTTCTCACCTTCAGTGAAGTAGAGAACTTGCGTGGTGTCATTGAGCGCACCGGACTCCCGCACCCACGGCGGCAGATAGACGAGCGTACTCTCGTCACTCGTTTGGTCATACTTGATGGGCTTGCGTTTGCCTGCGCGGTTTGGCTTACCCATCCGCGGGTTGGTAGGCTTGATGCGAAACGCAAACGGTCGCACCTGCTTTGGCAGGTGGAACGGGAACACCAACGCGGGACCGCACGTGCGTGGGTACGCGCGCCCAATGATCTCACTCAGCGCTAGGGGGCGGTCTTCGGTGTACAGACCAGCAGCGCGGATGGTGTCGTCATCCAAGCCTGACTTGCGCAGGTCCGCGATGAAGTAGTCACTGACCGAACGCTTATCGATCGGTGGTGGTTCGTGAAGCTTACGAACCTTGCGCGCAGCACGTGGTGGATGCGACCCATCATCGGTGGGTGCGGTCACAGAGTGCGCCGATTGAACGGCAGAGTAAATGGACTGGCTGCTGTGCAGCTCAGGGGGGGTAGAGCACACACCAGCCAGTCAACACGGCTTGTCATACGTTCCACCATCCCTGTCAAGATTGCGTCGAGCGTTCACGCAGCGCTGGCGTTGTCTTCACTGTCTGCCAGTGGGACTAGACGCAGCACCGTGTTCGCATCAGAGCTGAGCACACGCATCAAAGCTGCGAAGCGCGGCAGGTGCGGGAACGTTTCACCGTTCTCCCACCGACCCACTACGGACACGTTGCAGCGCACGTAACGGGCAAGGTCCGCGCGATCCCATCCACGCGCTTCACGTTCCTTGATGAGCCAGTCAGCAAATGCGTTCATCGACGTCCCGCAAACTAGTGCGAAAACGCGCAACGCATCAAGCATCAACGTTGAAATAAAATGGCAGATGTGCGCAAGTCCAAGCTGTATAGCTCAGACGTCTAGTGACCACGATAGAAGAGCGATTCGGCCGTAGGCTGCGGCGGATTCGCAAGTTGGTTGGCGACTCAAGCCAGCGCCTTGCGGATGTCTGCGGCGTGGACGTGTCTCAAGTGCCGCGCTGGGAGAAGGGTGAAGCATCGCCCCGGGGGAGCGCGATGCTGCTTCTGCTGCAGCACTACAGGGAACATCAGCACTACCTCATCCACGGTGAACCGGGTGAGGAGCCTGCTCCAAGCGAACACGTGGAAGTGCTGCGCGCGTTCCTGCGAACGGCCATCGGACAGCTGGCAGCCAGCGCAGGGATCGTACCCGCACTGTCAAGCATACAGTTCACGAACACGCCAAGCGTACAGCTGTACTCTGTCATCGCACTTGAGCTAATGCGCGATTCCGAGCATGACAGCTAGCTAAAGACTACAGTTTGTCCTGTTGTAGGGTGCACGCTTCAGACTGTAGCAGCCTTGCCGACATTCCCGCATATATGGAATTTCATGGTGTCCGCGAAATCCTTGTAGATCGTTTGTGATTACGATCGTAGGTTCCGCCGCATGCATCCGGTCGAGCTTGGTTCGGAAACGCACCCCGCGAATGACAACGCGGTGGCATCGTACCTTGAAACGCCGCAAGCCGAACGCGCACAGCTTGGGACCACCCTGAGTGTGTTGCGTCTGGCGAAGTGCGCCCCACTGACTGCCCGTCAGCTGCTGCGTCTTCAGTCCGCAATCGAGTCAGCCTAGGTCATCCGCGAAAACGCGCGTTCTGCATTGCGCGTTATTGCATTCCGAACAGAGCTGAAGTAACACGCGTATTCGCGCAGTGGGAAACCGCCCCCCTGTGCGAAGCGAAAGGACTCGCTATGCCTGCTGCCGCCGATACCACCCGGCACGGTCAGCTGTTTGACGTGCTGATGGACCACGCACCGGACGTGCGTGCGTCAATGCCATGCGAAGCGCAGCGTGCGCGCCGTGACATCGCACGCGCGCTCGCTCTATCCGAGGACATCATCCAGCCGCGCATGCGGATGGCTGTGCAGCGCGCTCTGTTCACCGTCGCAGCAGACCTAGGCTGCGCGGTGTGCGGCAAGACGATTGCTGTAGCTGAGCTTGAGTCTTGCTCGATGACACGGCAGTCGCTTGTGCACCTGTGGGGTAGCTGCAGTGACCAGTTCGCTACGTGGCTCGGGACCACTGTGGATGAAGCACTCGAGGGAAACGCGTGGCTGTGACGTGGACCAACACGAAAGGGACGGGACGATGAGCAAGCATGAAGTGCAGCACTACGTTTCGGTAGCACCCGATGAGCAAGTTATCACACGCGCGCGCGTGGTGACTGGTGACCGCACCGATGATGTCAGCCTGTTCATCGGTGACAACATCTGCGGGACGCTGTGCGTACCAGCTGGTAGGGGGCGCGCGTTCTGCGAACAGCTCCACCTGGTGGATCGCAACGTGTGTTCGCTCGCAACGATTCAGCGTGAGTTCAAGCGGATGTTATCCGCACAGGAGTAAGCAGTATGGCGTGGGACTATAAGCGGTGGGCAACGATTGACGATCCAAGTCACAAGTCAGACTTGAACGCGATCGCAGGGGACTACGGTTGTCTGCGCGCGTTCAAGTACGGGAAGGACGCCACCGCTGAAGGCAAGTCCCGCGAGAGTGAAACCGAATGCAACGGCCGCATGATGAGCGGCACTGCCACCCACGAAACTGTTGCGCGCGCACTCGGCAACCCAAAGGTGCAGCCGAAGATGCTGAGTCACAGTGACACGTGGTCAGTGGACGTTGCCAGCTGCCAGCGCGTCTACGATCTTGAGATGGCGCAAGCAGTCGGTGGACGGCGGGTCCATTGGTACGATGCGGACGATGAGAAGATCACTGTGCAGCGGGCAGAGATGATCGCTGGCGTGCTGAACGACATGAAGCACCACGTGATGAGCGTGCGCCTGCTAGAGGCTGGCTTCATCGTGAAGATCGGGGACTACTGGTGCAGCGGCCACACCGATCTGATTTACGAACCAATGCGTCATCCGGGAACGATTGCGCTGGCAGACTGGAAGACGGGCCAGACCAAACCGAATCAGATAGCGCTGGACCATTCGTGGGAGTCCGGGGTCTACAGCGCGGCCATGAAGTCTGGCCTGTGGATCGCACGTGAACACGTCGAGCTTCCCATCAACACGGTGGGTCGCTACATGAAAGAGCGCGAAGCATTGGAAACGGAACTGATCCGTGTTGCCAAAGCGTACACCGAACACGGCGAGTTACCGGACCACGTGCAGGTGCTGGGTCAGTTCCCATCCGAGATCCATTACGTCCACCTGGCAGACTATGTCCCGTATCAGAAGGCTGGCAAGAAAGAGGCAAAGCGTCCTGAAGAGCTTCGGTTCTACGGACTCGATGAACCGGGTGACGTCAAGTATGCGAAGGGCCAGCAGCGCGGACCTGCCTGGTACGAAGTGCGGCGGACTGAGCAGGACATCCCGCGTCTTGAATCGCTGCTGCGCAACGTAGTCGGAACGATCCGCATGGGTCGATTCTTCGAATCAGTTGGCGAGAAGTGCACGCGCTGTCCGCACAAACAGCCCTGCCTCAATAGTGGATATGAGCTACGCGGCGATCCCAAGCAGGTCATGGACCGCATGCTGAAACAGCTGGCCATCGAAGATGACGGCTTGGGGGAAGTCGGTTGACCGGTGTAGAGTCTGTGCAGAAGTGCAGCGAATGGGCTGCGCTACGCACAAGGACGATGACCATGGGTAATACGAACGTAGTCAAGCTGAAGACCAGCAGGGATACATTCGGTCAGCGCGCAGTAGTGGCTGGCAAGTATGCGGCGATGGACTTTCCGCCCATCACCGATGTGGAAGAAGAGTTTCTGAAGCGGCTGATGCACGACTGGGGATCCACTCGAGTAGCCAAGTGGATGAAGGTGTCCGAGGCAACCGCGTTGCGCGTGGCGGCGGGGCTCGGGTTCAAGTGCAGGCCGGACACGATGGCAAGCATCAGAGAGTTTTTCGCTGTGGCGGATCTGAAGTCGGCCAAGCGCGGGATAGGTCCGGATGGACGTGACAGTCCAAAACAACGAGGCATCAATCGTAATGGCAAAAGAGAAGGCAAACGGTAACGCACCCGCAAACACCACGCTTGCACTGGCCGATAGTTCGGCCAGTGCAGTTGTACTAAATGGACCTGCGTCAGCACTCGCACTCGCTGACGGTGACCAACTCGCTGCGCTGGAGGGCTTTGACGCAATCGAGATTGAAGATGATGGCCTAACCGAGATTGGCCAAGAGGACATCAAGCTTGCAACGAAGGTCTTCAACTTCAAGGGAACGCAGAGTAACGGCGATCCCATTCAAGCGAACATGTTCTATGACACGTTGACTGAGAGCCTTGACCGCGATCTGGATCTGGTCCTCATCAAGACGCACAAAACGAATGAGTGGCGCGAGTATGATGAAGCCGCCAAGAAATCGAACGTGCGTTGTAGAAGCTTTGACCGCATCAAGGGTGTGATGGATGACGGGACGATCCGTCCCTGTCAGGGCTGCCCTGATGCGGAGTGGAAGACCGGACCCGATCCCAAGACCGGACGCATGAAGCGGTCACGTCGCTGCGGTCCCGTTCACAACGTGTTCGCAGTAGAGCTGCCGTCCCTGCAACCGTGCGTCATCCGGTTCCGGAGGACATCGCTCAAAGTCGCTCAGGATTATTTCAGCCGCTACCACATGGGTAAGCGCCGAACGCGTGACCCGAAGACGGGAACGATCGCGCTATCGAACTACCCGCTGTTTAGCTTCTACTGCAAGGCATCGCTCAAGATGAGTGAGGACCGTCAGCCCTACGCTATCCCCGTGCTGACGTGTGGTGCGGTGGTCTCCCCGGAACTGTTTCGCATGGCGAATGAAACCGTCAAGTATGTGAACACGGTGCTGCTGGGTGAGCTGACTAAGATCATCGATGCACCAGAGCCGTCCACCGATGACGGTGACGCAAGCTTTGACACCAGCACGATGAGCAACGGTGCGGATACCGGTGGCGGCGAGGGACAGGACTTCGTAGCCGGTAGCTGAGACTCCAGCACGCGCGCGCGCCGCAGCCCTAGCCGGGTGGTGGCGATGCGCTGCACATGGCGCGCGTGCTTGCAGTGAGACCCGATGAAGCTGGGCAGGCCAGCGGCTTCTAGTACGGGTGTTCGCGGTACTGGCCTGACTTTACGGGTGCACCATGCCTGCCGTTGAACACACCACCCAGAAGCTACGCGGGACCCTGCGATCGCACAAAGTACTTGCGGCCGATGGGTGGGGACGGGGTGAACTGGAAGTGGGTGGGCTGTGCGTTACGCTGGTGGGCAAGCTTCTGAACGTGCGACCGGGTGACACGGTTGAAGTCATCGGGGAGCACAGCCGCCACGATAAATACGGTGAGCAGTTCACGGTGAAGAGCTGCACGCCAGTGCAACCGGACACAGCTGATGGCGTAGTCCTGTGGATGGCATCGCGGCTGCCTGACGTGGGCGCATCCCGCGCGCGCGCATTGGTGGAAGCGTTCGGAGAATCGCTCTGGTCCATCATCGAGCGTGAACCGCTCAAGCTGATGGAAGTCAGTGGCATCACTGAAGCGCGCGCACTTGCTATCGCCACCGCCTACGCTGAAGTCAGCCACGAACGTGAGCACATGTCTCAGCTGCGTGGGTGGGGGCTGACTGAAAGCCAGGTGGCCAAGTGCCTTGCTACGTGGGGATCGCTCGCCAGTGTGGTGGAGCACGTGCGCGCGGACCCGTTTGAGCTGGCATCGATCGTCGACGGGTTCGGCTTCAAGCGCGCGGACCAGGTGGCGCGCAAGATGGGTATTGCGCTCGACGCACCCGGACGCATCCGCGCAGCGATCCTGTACACGCTAGAACTGAGCGCGCAGGACGGGCATTGCTTCATGTGGGGTGGACGGTTGCGTGAAGTTGCAGCGGACCTGCTGAGCGTATCGCCAGACCTGGTCATCAATCAGATCTTCGCCGTGTTGGAAATGCAGCGGTGCGTCAAGCGTGGCGCGCGCATCTACAGCGTGAAGCTGGACAGGGCAGAAGAAGCGTGCGCGGTCAGCATCGCGCGCATGCTGGAAAGGCAAGCGTCGTGAAGCCACCCGCAGAACCTCCGTCGACACTATGCCGCTGCGTGTCCAGTCCTAGCTGGGGGTGGACGCGCAGCCACAGCGCTGACTGTTCATCGGATGAGCGCGCAGGGTTCGGACCCGCATGCAAGCACTGCGGACACAGCTACTGCAAGTGTTCGTGGTGGAAGCGGTGGCGCACGGGCAACACGCATAAGCGGGATGGGTGGTAGCGATGACCATCGAGCTAGACCCGTCGCAGCTGATGGCTGTTCGGTTGATGGTGGAGTCACGCTTCGCCTGCGTGACCGGTGGCGCTGGCGTGGGTAAGACCACGTCCCTACGCTTTGCCATCCAAGAGATTGACGCCAAGGGGTTGCCGTTCGAACTGGCAGCGCCGACTGGCAAAGCGGCCAAGCGCATGACTGAAGCGACGGGCCAGCCAGCGCAGACGATCCACCGCTTGCTGCAGTGGCGTAATGGTCCGCAGCTAAACCATCACTTCCCGATAGACACCAGCGTGGTCATCATAGATGAGGCGTCGATGCTGGACATCGTCCTACTGCAGTTCCTGCTGGACGCGATTGACCCGACGCAGACGCGGCTGATTCTGATTGGCGATGCGAACCAGCTTCCCCCGGTGGGACCTGGCTGCCCGTTCGGTGAGCTGTGCGAGTCAGGCTTAGTCCCCGTCGCACGCTTGACCAAACTCCACCGCGCAGCAGAGCTGAGCTGGATCAATCAGGCCAGTCAGGCCGTGCTGCAGCGCAAGCTTCCTGACCTGCACACTGAGCGCGATGATTTCCGCTTCATCCCAGTGGCCACGTCCGCTGACATCGCACCCGCCATCACCGAACTGTTCACGCGTGCGACGTCCGAAGATCTGCAGGTGCTCATCCCGCAGAACCCGCGCACTGGTGGCGTGACCGAAGCGAACCTGGCGCTACAGGCGCGCATCAATCCACCGCGTGAAGGCGAAACGCATTACCGCAGACGGGACAAGACTGAGCTGCGCATCCATGACCGGGTCATCCAAACGAAAAACGATTACCAGCTGCAGATTTTCAACGGTGAAGTGGGGACGGTAGTGGACGTGGCCACAGACAAAGTCACGGTCAACTTCATGGACCGTGGGGATGTGGGCTACACGCCGCAGCAGGCAGGCGCACTGCAGCTGGCGTATGCATTGACCGTGCACAAGATGCAGGGTTCGGAGTTTCCGTGGATCTGTTTTGTGTGCCACTCGACACACACGCATCTGCTTTCGCCGCAACTGATCTACACTGCGATCACCCGGGGCAAGAAAGGCGTAATCATCGTGGGTGATGAGAAGGGAATGCAGCAGGGTTTGCGAATGAAAAACCCACCACGCCGCAACTCAGGACTCATTCAACGGCTGACCAAACACGTGGACTTCATCGCAGCATGACTGGACTGCCAGAGTTGTGGTGCAGGTTTTGTAAAGAGCTAACCAAGCAGGTGGTTAGCGAAGTGAACCCGCACCATCGAACATGCATCACCTGCTGGCGCAGACAGAAGGACGGGGTACGCATTGAGATTACGGACGGGGAACGCTTCAGCGAGCAAGCACCCCGCAGAGATACGCGGCCACCCACGCTGCCGCCGCCGCCAATGATTCCCGCGGTGGACTACGTAGAGCGGCTAGAGTTCAACGATGTCCTGCGCCGCATCGAGACGATTGAGCGTGTGCTAGCCGCGCAAAGTAACCAGTTGTCAGGAGTAGCTGCACTAACCACGCTGTATAAATAGAGGGACCGATGTCCAAAGATGCAACGGCAGTAAGCGACGATGAGGGGGCGCGTTCGGCCACGCGCTTCATCGAACATGTAGCCGATGGCCAATGCGCTGCGGATCTGTCGCACGCAATCCATAAGCTGGGCTTGCGCCTGCTTGCTGAAACCAAGCAGCGCGCGGACAAGTGCACGGGCGAAGTTACGCTCAGGCTGAAGTTCATTTCAGAGCCTAGTGGGATCGTCGGCGTGGGCTACGAAGTCAACAGTAAGGAACCGAAGTCCAAGACCAGCGGTTCAGTCTTCTGGCTGACCAAAGGTGGCAACTTCAGCACGGACAATCCGCGGCAGCAGTCATTGCCAGGCATCCGCGAAGTGAAACGTAACGATGAAGTCCGTGACCTGGGTGCAGTCGACCCAGCCAATGACAACGCTGAACCTAGGAGCGTGTGACATGGCCAGCTACTCAGAGGCAACCACGGATGCAGCTGCCATCATCCAAGCCACGCTAGACAACTCAGCGGTGGATGTAATTGATCTGGACCGCACGAAGATCGTATCGGTCCCCGATGGTCAAGAGCTGAAGTCACTCAAGCCATTTCTGGATGAGTACCTTGAACGCCCAGAGCGCATCAAAGGTTGCGCGCACCTGTCCACGCTGGCCAGCTTCATCGATCACATCAAGCGGTTCAAGAAACCCAGCTCTGCAGTCTTCGTGGGTGAGAAGAGTCTGCAGGCCATCTATGACTATCACGATGATGTGCCTGCGTTCTGCGTGCACCGCGCTAGGTACATGTTCCCCTGGTCACCCGAGTGGCTGGCGTGGGAAGGCATCGACGGGGATCCACGTGGACAGCTGGGGTTCGCACAGTTCCTTGAGGACCACATCAGTGACATCACCACTGCGGAAGACGAGGACAGCAAACGTCTGTTCGGGGAGCTGGGCTTCAAGCTTGCAACGCCCGCGCAGATGCTGGCCATGTCGCGTGGCTTGACCGTGCGTGTGGATTCAGAAGCCACAGCCAAAGCCAACCTGAGCACCGGCGAGATTGAAGTAGCGTACAAGGAATCGCACACGGACACGGCGGGTCAGCCGCTCAAGGTCCCCGGTGGGTTCCTGCTTCTCATCCCTGCGTTCAAGCGTGGGGTGCTCTACCGCATCCCCGTGCGCCTGCGCTACCGCGTGCAACACGGCAAAGTGCTGTGGACCACGCTGATGCTGCGTAAGGATGCAGTGGTGCAGGATGCCATCAAGGATGCGTGCGAGCGCGTCATTGAAGAGACTCAGGCGCCGCTCTTCCACGGTGACCCGGAATAACCTTGCGCGCGTACCACGGGACTTGATATCACGCAAGGTCGGACCCTTGAAAGGACGCAAGGATATGACCCACCACCAAAGCAGCAGCAGTGTCCCCCGATGAGGCGGATGCACGGATTCAGAAGGCGCTAGCAGAAGCGCGCTACGTACAAGAGTTTGTCAGCAAGCACTACGCAGAGGTCGTGCTTGCTGGCGAAGTCGTGCGGCTGACCAACGTGCAGGCGCGCATCCACGTCATGATCAAATCGTGGCGAGAGATTGCCGCAGAACAGCGCGCGCTCGCACTCGAGTGGCGCACGCAGGGCGAGACACTTGCGTGGCATGCCATTCGCTTGGATAGCCGCGCTGAGATTCTGGAAGTGCAGGCGTTGTTACTCGAATCGATATTGACCACCCGCTGAGAGGACAAGACCGATGACCACCGAGAACGATACGGAACTAGGGGACGCAACCTTCAGCAGCATCCCGGACCACCTGGGTGCGATGGCTGTGATGGACAAGACCGGTGATAGCAAGGTGACGTGGGACCCGAACCAACCCGCTGAAGTGGAAGCAGCGCGCGCGCAGTTCGATGTGTTGAAGAAGAAAGGTTACAGCGCGTTCCGCATGGGCGCGGATGACCAGCAGGGTGCACGCATGCAGGACTTCGATCCCGCTGCGCGCCGCATCATCTTCGTTCCGCAGATGCAAGGCGGGTGATGCGATGCCAATGGCTATGTGGAAGCAGCACCTGACGTGGACCAACGCCAGCAATGCAACTACCGCCACCACTGTCACACCCATCATCGTTTGGGATGCAGCGGCAAACGTGACCAGCGGATCGTCAGCGTGGACATCTGTCACATGGAACACGGACGGGACTGCTGCATACGATATCACTGCCGCAGCGCTAGCAGCTGCGCGCAAGTGGTTGGTGCAATGGCCGCCCCCGAACTTCGTACAACCATTGCCGCAGCCAGCGGACATCAGACAAGAGACACCTGAAGAGCGCAATGCACGGTGGGCCATGCGGGATCGCTACGCACAAGAGCAGGCAGGCCATGACCATGCAGCGCGCTTGGCATCGCGTGGCAGGTTCTTAGAACACGAACGTGCGAACGCGCGCGCTGAGAAGCTGCTGGTGGAAATGCTGTCACCACACCAAGCAGAAGAGCTGCGCGCAAGCGGACACTTCCACGTGCGGCTGATGAACGGCAGGCGCTACCGCATCAGCCGCGGTCAGCATGGCAACGTGGTTGAAGTCGATGGTGCGGGACGTGGTCTGCGTTCGCTGTGCGTGCAACCGGTGGGTCACCTGCCTGATGCAGACGCGATGCTGGCGCAGAAGCTGTGGCTTGAAACGGATGAGGCTACGTTACTGAGAACTGCGAACATCACCCCGATGCGCGCGCGCGCGTAGGTGAAACCCATGATCCCCTGGCCGCTATGTGCCCTAGTTTGCCTGGCCTGTTTCTTCTCTGGGCTGTGGCTCGGATACGGCCAGGGGATCAGTCACCGTCGATGGTTTGACCAGACGAAACACCGGATAGACAACGGTGATGACGGGGAAGAAACCAAGTAGCTGCCTAGCCTTGCAAGAATGCAAGGCGTGAATCAACTGGCATGGTATGACACAGGGGTAGAGCCGATGACGCCAGCCAACGATAATGACGATCCCATTGTGGCTGAGCTGCGCTCGCTTCAAGCGGATTGCGAGGCGTTCGCTAAGCGGATGAACGAACGGCTGGCCAAGCTTCAGGCGCGCGTGGCAGGGAAGCCTACGCGCGCGAAAGCTGGCGCACCTACGCCAGAGGACTGGGATATTGTTTACCGCGCCAAGGCTCGCAAGCAGCGGCGCATGGGGTAGTTCATGGGACGCAAGCTAAAGGGATACACGCGCAGCCACAATGGCGTCATCGAAGTCTGGGTCGGTGGTGACTACATCAGTTCAGTCACAGACCCTGACCAGGCTGAGCGCGTAAAGAATGCTGCAGTCCAGGACCGCACAGGCACTGCGCCGTCCATCTTCTCTGTTTACGCGAAGGCGTGGTGGATAGCGCGTGAAGAGCTGGCGCAGAAGCTTGGCCGTGTGCGTGCATTCGAAAAAGAGAAAAGCGTGTGGGACTTCCACGTTACCGGTGCGAAGTTCTTTCACGCACCGCTGAAGAGCCTCAAGCCGAAGATGATTCAGCAGTGGATCGGTGTGATGGGAAAGAAGCACGCGATGCACGCCATCACCTGCAAGGGTAAGGACGGCAAGCCGAAGACGATTCTGCGTGACACGGGACGTCCGCTCGCAAGGCGCGTAATCGAACAGGCTTTGAAATACGTCAAGCAAGTTCTGGATGCGGCGATCGTCGATGGCAAGATGAGCGGCAACGTCAACCCTGCGCGGCTGGTACGCTTACCGCGTGAAGGGGTGCCGCAGACCGATGGCCAGCTCATCGTGCACTTGTTAGTGGAAGAGATTGAGCAACTGCTAGCGATGGACTTGCCGCCACTGCAGCGCGCTGTGTTCACCGTCGCCATCTATACGGGGCTGCGTGATGATGAGCTGTGGGGATTGCGCTGGGTGGATGTCATCCTAGATGGAGCGCAGCCAGAGATTCGCGTGCGTCGCAGCTACGCTGGTCCGTGCAAGACAAAACACTCCATCCGGGATGTGCCGCTATTCGATGAAGCGATCGATGCGCTCAGAGAGTGGCGCGCTGTTCGGTCTGCGTTAGCAGCGCCTGTCATCGGGGACGCGCTGGTCTTCCCGGCTGAGTCCGGTGGATGCCACCACGAAAGCTTCACGGCTGGATGGCGAGACAAGTACCGCAAAGTAAATGGCAAGGTGGTGCGGTCCCCTGGCTGGCGCGCGCGCGCTGGCATCCGTGAAGAAGTGGACTTCAAAGACATGCGCCACACATGCGGCTGCCACCTGGTGCAGGGGACGTGGACCGATGGGGAATCTATGCCCCTGGGTGCAGTGAAGACGTGGCTAGGCCACAGCTCTGAAGCCACCACAGAGAAGCACTACGCGGCGTTCACATCGGACAATCTGCATTCGCGTTTGCGGGGACGTCGCAACCAGAAACCACGTGCGGATAAAGCGGGAATAAAGCGGGAGGGTAAAACGACCATACGTGCTAAGTCTGCGGATTGATTGAAGTTGCACCCATAGCTCAGCCGGAAGAGCAGCGGCCTTCTAAGCAGCCGCTACGCTGAATGATTTCATAGACTTAGATGAGCATCCCGCTCTATTCCGCTTTATAAAACCGCAGCACCCGGACAGGGGGTCCGCATGGACTCGCGAGACAACGCACCGCCTAGGCCAGCCATCTGCTTGCACGCAATCGGGGACGATGACGCGCCCCGTCCCCTGATGCTGGTCATCACCCCGGACTCATTCGCCGTGTACGAAACGCTGCCCCTGAACTGCGTGGCGAATGGGACCGCAGCTTGGGAAGTCCATGGCCCACTTGGATCGGTGGTGCTGCGTGGTAGCGGGGACTTCCCGCTGACCCGTGAACTTGAACGCGAGATTGTGCAGTGTTGGTATGAGCACTACGTCAGTAGCGATGGCGCAGACCCCGTGCACACGTTCAGCAAGTACACGCGCAGCACTCCACCGGATGGGATGCACTGATGAGCAACTCGCCACCGAAGTTCAGTCCTGAAGAAGCGGTTGCGTGGGAAGCGTTCTGCGCTGGTGTGCCTGACTACGTGGCTGCAGTGGCTCGCAAGTATCCGTGTGATCGGTGCTACCGCTCGACGGAAAACCCGGGCTTCCACTACTGGATCTATTCGTACGAAGAAAACGCAGACTGGGTCTGCACGCTCAAGCTCATCCACGGTTTGGACAGCACGCTCCCCGGGACCTACACGTTCGGTCAGCCCCCGGACCAGCTGCTTCCATGCGACTGCGGCAAGTGGGAAATGCCTAGCAAAGAAATCTGCGATGCGGTGGCGGCAAGCGCGCGTGCAGAAGGCGATCGCATGCGTGCGAAAAACAAGCGGCGGAACTGACCATGGAAAAGACCATCGTTCCCCGCTGGCTGCTGCTCAAGGTGATGGAGCAAAACATGAAGCGGCCACCGGACGTCTGCACGTTCTGCGGCAATGGCGGCAAGCTGGAAGCGCACACGGTTACGTTCACGCGTGACAACCACAGCGAGATAGATGGCAAGTATGACGTGCGCGTGTGCGAGCGGTGCGAAGCCATCATGTGGAACCACCCTAGCTTCATGCTTGAGCAATGAAGCTGTGCGTGACCGGTGGCCGCAAGTACAGCGATCGCTCCACAGCGTTTGAAGTTCTAGACTCGACGCACGAACTACTGAGCATCGATGCGCTGGCGCATGGCGATGCACCCGGTGCGGATGCGCTGGCCGATGAGTGGTGTCTGCTGCGTGGCGTCCCGTGCGAACGCTTCGCCGCTGAGTGGACGCGCTACCGCAAGCCCGGACGTAAGAACCCAGCTGGCGCCATCCGCAACCGGCTGATGCTGAGCACGTTCAGACCGGACGTGCTCATCGCGTTCCCCGGTGGCAGCGGCACTGCGGACTGCGTAGCTACAGCGCGCACACTTGGCATCACCGTGCTTGACCTGCGCGAAAGGCTTAGGGATTCAGGCTGACTTGATTGTCGCCTTGCACGCAATCAAGTTGCATCCTAGAATAGTAGTCCAATGACTACTGCAACTAACCGAGTGCACCCGTTCGAGCAAGCTGGCCTAGGCATCGCACCGTTCAAGCTGGTGGGTACGTTCGTATCCAAGTACCAGGCGATCCCGGGTGACCCGAACTGCCCGATCCAACCGGGGTCATCGTGTGACTACTGCGCGCAGGGCATCATGCTGGTGTGCGTCATCCGCGGTGCGGACGGTCGTGACTTCAAGGTGGGCTATGACTGTGCGGCGAAGACCACGCGCGATGCGGCCACCACCGCGGACCAGAAGCTAGCCGCTGCCATCGACGGTGCGCGCCGCAAGCTGAACCGAAAGAAGGCGCACGTGCGCGCAGCGGATAAGGCCGCTGAGCTTGCGATGCTTTTGGATTCAGAGTTTGCGCGTGTGCGCCTCGCTAGCCTGCCGCACCCAAACAAGTGGCGCGCCAGCGAAGGTGACACCTTGCTGCAGTGGGCAATGTGGATGCTGAACAAAGCGGGCGCAGCTGGCCAAGCGCGCGCGCTCAAGGCGGTCAAGGCTGCGCTGTGAACCACTCAATCAGAACCTGGCAGCGCACAGCGAATGAGGCGCGCGCTGCCTACGTGCAGCTGCGGCGGGAAGCGTTGACCGCTGGCAGCCAGCACCGTGCGCACCGCACCGGGGTCAACCGGCTGGCGCTGGAAGATGCGATCGGTGGAGCCATCATGGCGCGCCATCGAGTGCTTCAGGTGCAGGCGCAGCTGGCCCGTGCACACGCGCAACACACCTTGAAAACGCGCAAGCCAGCCGCAAGTTCAGGACCTATGGAACACACACCAGAATCGCAACCCCCCGCAGCTGCACCCACCGAAGCGTCCCCCTACGCAACGATGGCTAGTGACCTTGCCCGTAAGCTGGCTGGCCTGGCTGCGCTGGCGAGTGACGCAGACCCATACGGCAACGCTGGCCATGACACAGCCCTATGCGATTGCAGCGCGTGCACTAACTGGCGCCACGCAGTGGCGTCCCACGCAGCTCCAGCCCCGGAGTCGCCAGCAGAACCCGAGCCTACCCCAGGGCAGAAGAAGCACGGCGGCTACCGTCCTGGCAGCGGCAGCAAGCGCAGACCGGTGCAGAAGAAGAAGCAGAGCAAGCCCGCGTATGTGCACCTGACCCCAAAAGAAAAGCGGGAAGTGGAAGCGAAGGCCTACAAAGCAGACCTGAGCATCAGCGCCTACATCCGGAAACGATTAGGGTTTCCCACGGCCAGCTGAATAACTTGATTGTCGCCTTGCACGCAATCAAGTTCTCTCCCAGAGTGAACGTTGTTGGTTGAGTGGTTGGAAGGAAGAAGGCGAAGATGAAATCAGGTTGGCAAGTTTTGAAGGCATCGGTCAGCGCGCGTAACGGCGGGCTCTACGTGGAAGGCATCAACCACGAATCGACTGACCCCCTCTTTCGCACCTTCTGCTGGCATATCGGGAAAGACAGTCTGAAAGATACGCGGTTTGATTTCAGTAGCTGCCAGTTTGCGTCTGGCGCGCTGACTGTTGCCGCTCGACTTTTGGAACGCTGATTAGACTGACGCTGCTGCCGCAGCCACCGCACTGCGGCACATGCGTAAGCGAATCAACGCTGAAACGAAAGTAGTACCACCACCGTGACTCTGAGTATTCGTGATGACGGGCAGATCCATAACACCGCGATCAACCTTGAGGGCTGCACCCCTGAAGAGCTGAAGGAAGTGTCCAAGCATCCCGCGATCCACAGGGACGTGCGGCAAGCTGCGCTGCTGAGCATGAACGCGCGCGCGCTCAGGCTGGACGGTCAGATCGCGCAGGCGCTCATCATGGAAGGCGCGATTGAGCGCATCTACAACTTGCTGCCCAGCCATCTGCGTTGGTGATGAAGGGACTGAAGACGATGACCAGAATATTCACGCTCATCACTGCCGCGCTGCTCATCGCGTGCGGCAGTGATGACGCGGCTGACCCCGTCTGTGACTCGGACGTGTGCGCGCTCATCGACACACGCGAAACGCTGACCTGCTTCTCACACACGTACAGCTACGAAGTGCAGCGCACGGGCTTGCAGCTTGCGGTCAAGTGCAGCGCTGCGGGTGACTTGGATGGCAAGACCATCAAAGTTCCTGACACCACGCAGGTCCTCATCAGTCTGGGTGAAGAGCCTGGCGCATGGCCCACCGCTACGTGTGGTGTGCGGTTCATGCTGCAAGGCGGACCGTTCGTGTACGCGGAGATGGAAGCGAACGACCTAGGGACTGCAGACGTTGCGGCGGACTACACCGCTGCGAACTTCAGGTTTGACCGGTGCGATTACTCGGGAGTGCTGCCGCTATGACCATCACCAAGTACCCAGGTTTGTTGACCGAACTGCAGCGGCTGGAGTCCGAAGCGGGAAAGGTCTGGACCCAGACAGAAGGCCCGCGGTTTGAGTTTGATGACGCTGGGTGGACAGCTGTGCTGCGCGTTCGCAGGGACAAGCGTGGGCGCTGGATGACCATCAGTGCGACAGACAAAACACCACGCGCTGCAGCGGACAAGCTGATTACAGACTTCGCTTTGTGGGCGCAAGTACAGCCGTGAACAGCTACCGCGTAACACTGGCAGTGCAGGGGATCGCTGCCAGCGGAACCGCAGCGTACGTGGTCCGTGCGGCGGATGAAGATGAAGCCATCTTGAAAGCACGCAAGGCAGCGCGTAGGGATTTCCTTCACGTCACGCGCGTTGTAGCGTGCACGTCCCCGGACGTGACCCCGTGGAAGGACCTGGCCAATGCGGATGAGGGAGTGGGCAAAGCGTGAATCAATGTACCTGCCAGACACGACTGCGCGCACCAGGCGCGCGCGCCGCAACGATGAAGTGATCCGTAACCGGATGCGCAGACAGCTGTGGTTATCCACATCGCAGATGGTGCGACGCTTGGAACGCATGGAGCCCTCGCTTGCGAACTTTCCTCTCTACCTCAATCGACAGGGCTTTCCGATCGGTCTGAAGTGGTTCACGCGGTACAAGCAGGATGCGCGCTATCAACGCGTGGCGCGGACGCGAATCAACGCAGACCTGATTGTCAGCACCATCTGGGATGGCATGAACGTCAACCCGTTCGGTGCACCGCCACTATTCGAGACTGCGATCCTGCAAGGTGATGACGTCACCCCGGTGGCTCGATGGATGACAGAGGCTGAAGCGTTCGCAGGTCACGCGTTGGTGGTGAAGCTGGCGAAGGCCGGGAAGCTGGATGAGATCTATGGACTCGACGATGAACGATGCAGTGATGGCGATGGTGCAGAAGAAGATGCGCGCGCTGAACCGCCACAGGGAACGCTTCATGAAGGCGTGGATGCTGAAGACCGGGGTGATGGATCCACGTGAAGCAGTGATGTGTTCGCAGGACACGGTCAACTACAGCAGCGATCAATCGGTCCGCTTCGATAACGATGGCGGACCTGCGATCGTTACGCGCATCTGGTTTGAACACAAACCTGAGCTGCGTGCGGAAGTGCAGGCTGTGGTGGACCACATGCGTGCAGAGATAGCGGGTGGATCGCTCGACGGCGGCTGCTGTCATCCGATGCTTGTGAAGTACGTGGCCAAGCTAGAGGCTGCGCTCAAGCCATGACCATCCCCACGCATAACTTCGTTATCACGCGAGCCGTGATGCAGTACGCGACAGATGCTGCAGAGCACGCGCTCAAGAAAGCGCGCGCAGCTGGTGTACAAACGCCCAGCTTGCTGGTGGTGGCAGCGATCTTGGTGGGCACCTACGCGCGTGCGAAGAAGGTTCCCACCGCTGCAGCACTCGAGTCCGTGGGTGAAGTCCTCAAGTACGTGGAAGAGCTTGCAGTGAAAAGCCAGTGACTAAGGCTTGACCAGCTCCCAGTGCATCGCATCCGGGTTACCGAAGTCACCACCCCACGCCCAGCCCAGTTCATTCGCGATCGGCACAAGCAGCACTAGCGAACCCGGTGCGCCTTGCACTGCGGGTCTCTGACCTAGCCGGTTCCACTGCGCGTTGATATCGAACGCAGTTCCCCACGAATGGTTGCTTAGGTCCATCGGACCGCCACCCGCTTTGCCCCGCTTGTAGCGGCTGACGTGGCTGCCGTTCCACGTGCGGATGAGAAGGGTCAACCGTGCGGTGCGCCAAGCATCGAACAGCTGCAGCAGCTTCGGAGCTACCAGCTTGTGCACGCGCGCCTTCACTGGCGTCCCCCCGTTGACGTGGCTCAAATGCGGCAGGGGGACCACTACGATATTGGCCGCAAGCCAAGACGTGTTGATCTCGACCTTCTCTGGCGCGGTATCGGTGGGCGTAGCTCTGTAAGCGAACGTCCCGAAGATGGCGCAGCGCTGAGAGTGGCTGAGCGGACGCAGCGCTATGCGCACGGGTGTAGCGGCGGATGGCAGCGGCGGTGGCTTCGGCTTGTCTTCAGTTGTCATCGGGCAGCTTCCCGTCAATGCGGCCACACATCCCGCACGCTTCACCAAGCTTGAGCGGATACGCGTTCGGACACTCCCCGCACAGCCGCTCATCGGCCAGCAGCACAGTGCGCCTGGCTTGCAACTCCAGCAGCGTGCGCCTGGCTTGCAGCTCTGCACGCCTCTGCTCTTCCAACCTGAGAGCGCGCGCCGCTTCACTCTCACCCAGCGGCGGGTCAAGGGTCCGCTTGCCACTCGACGCAGCGCCACGCACCGCATCGATGATGCGCGGGACTGCGGTCAGCGCTGCAACAAACAAGCGACCCACCACGCTCATGATGCCCCCACTGCTACTGCGGACAGAGTTGTCGCTTTGACCTTGCGCACGCACGTAGCCCCGGGCTTGCTCAGCGCGATCAAACTGATCTCGATGATGTTCAGCGCCTGCGTCAGCTGCGGTGGCGCGTTCGCTTCGTGTCCCCGCAGTAGCGCTCTGATCAGTTGCAGGTCCTGAACCACGCACGGGACTATCTCTGTGAACATGTGGCCACCATCCGCTTGCGCGTCCCATGTTTGTACCGCCAAGTTCAGCAGCTGCGTTGCACGCCTCGCTTCTTCAATCGCTTCATTGACCACCACGAACGCAGCCATGTGCTGCTTGTAGCCTTCATCGTCCATGCCGCGCGCCTTCGCAATCTCGTCTTGCACAAGCGGCGCCCAGACGTCATCCACTGCAGTCAGCACGGACTGCGCTGTGTTGGTGGCGAGCGTTGCGTTATCACGCAGCGAACCCGCGCACGCTGCGGCCATTACGGTTAGTGCGATCACTAGCAGCCTCATGATTGACCACCCGCTGCCGGGGGCTGCATGCTGTCAACCTTTGCCACTGCTTCACGCATCTTCGCTGCATCATCTTTGCTGGGCGCGTGCACACTCACCAGTCCCTTGGCTTTACGCACCGCCTTCAGCGGCGTATTGAAGCTGACGCCACCGTAGCCCGCACCTGCCATGCCGCTTACGATCGCAAGGATCGCAGGTTGGTTTGGTAGCAGTAGCGCGCAGGCGATGATCAGACCGGCTGTGACCACGAAGCCCAGATACTTCACGAGTGCGTCTTGCGTTTCAGCTGTCATGCGGGATTGCTCTTTCTGCGGCGGGAACCGGGGGACGTGTCTTCCTTCTCAGTCTCATCAAACGGTCCACGGTTGTAGTCACCGTCTCCCGTGAATCCGTAGGTGCCTGTGCTGGCTTCACGCGCGATGGTGTCTGCTGCACTCAGGCGGCAGCACGCCAGGCCAAACGCTTCAATCACTTCACGCTCATCTGCGGGGAATGAGCGTGGCGTCATCCCGTCGCCACGTAGGTAAGCCAGCTTTTGAATGAGTGACGTCAGCTCTAGTTCAATCAGTTCCCTGTGTCTGGCTGCGCGTCTGGGCACTGAGCATGCTCCTAAGTTCAACGGTCTGGGCGCCACGTTTCTAGCAGCGCCAAACGCGCAGCTTCAGCGGGATCGTTCGCATGCGTCTTGAGCTGCGCTTCAAACTGCAGCTCATAAAAACCCTGCGCTTGCTCGATGTACTTGGAACGCGTTGGCGCATCCTGCCGTCCGTACTCTCGCAACACTCTAAGCTCAGCACGCATCGCTACGATGTGCCACCACATGGAATGCAGTTCAGTGGTGTGGCCATCCGCAATGCTGGCTGCGTGGTGCGCGTCAGTCTGTGCAGCCTTCGCATCAATCGACACCACCGCTACCGCAGTGCCCACGTCATCAATCGATGCGCGCGAGCCAAACCACCGATACGTGAAGAGCACCGCGGCTAGAACCGCTCCACTCGATGGCGCGAGCCACGCCGCCATGCGCCAGATCCTCTGAATGGTGGACGCTGGTACATGCAAGCTTTGCATGGTGGCTGCGGCTGCGTACATCACAGGCTTGCTTCAATCTCACCTTCAACGATGAAGCTTGGTAGGACGTACCCTGTATCAAGTGTGGCCGTGAACTGCGCTGAAAACAAGCAAGCCGTGGCCATCTGCCCAGCACTCGGCCGATAGGCGAGCACGCCATCCACCACGGTCTGGCATGGCTGCGCGTCTATAAGAGTTGTGTCATTGGCCACGTTGACCAACGTGAACCTTGCATAGGCGATGTCCGTGCGTGGCGTCCCGTCTTGGTGGCGCACGGTAATGCTAAACGGTGTGGCCGTTTCGCCTGTGTGCCATGGCTTGGTGAAGGCTTTACGTAGAGCCACAGGGCTACCGTCCTCTCTGGTTACGAACGTGACCGGTGCAGTGACCACTACGCGCGTGATGACTTCCCCGTCTGCATCTTCCACAAATAGTGGGTCATCGACGTGGGTTAGCTCGGATCCCTCAAACATCAGGAAGGACCCGAGCCACGTACGCACTGCTGAAGGCGTGATGAAGTTCATCCTAGAAGTTCCACACGTCCCGATCGACTTCAAGCAGCGCTGCTCTGAGCGCTGCGCTTGGCACCGTGGTGCAGACGCGTACTCGCGCAACTGCAAGGTTCGAGAACCACGAAGCAGTAACGTAGGCGCCAATCATGATGCGCTCCACGATGACAGCTGTGGTGTTGCCACCCAGTCCATCGCCAACATCGACGCCATCGATCGCGTAGTAACGTTTCCCCGTGCCGTCGAGAAAGATCTCAAATAGGTGTTGCGCGGTGTCAGGGGTTGAACCGCCTGAGTGCGCAAACCCTCCAAGCTGATACGAGTTCCAGACTGACGTATCGGTTCTGCTGAACTGCATTCCGATCGTGGTGTTCGCATTGTCGAGCATGTTGACGTAGCCCTGGTGGGTGCCTGTCGTGGTCCCACTGGTCTGACGCGCAACGAAGCTGATGTAGTAAGCGCCCACCCCCGCAGAGAAGATCGTGGCGCCGCTGGCGCCCGTGTCCATGGACTGACTCGACGCGGCCACGAACTTCCAGACGTTGCGGCCACCGAACTTGCCAGCGTCTACGCCGAACGTTGGCGAGCCTGTGCCTGTGAGCACGCGCCCCGTGACACTGTCAGTCCAGATGTTTGAGCCAACACCGATGCGCGCATCCCACTCAGCCAGCAGCGTTGCGCCCAGAAGGTCGGCGGGGTTTGGCTCGCGATATGAGCGCCACTTCGTACCGGTGTAATACTGCGGGACCTTCGCAACGTTGTTATAGACGTGGTCGTTTTCAACAACGTTCGAAAGTGCTGCGCGCTGTGCAGGGGTGAAGCTTGCAAGCTGGATCGGTAGACCGAAGTTTGCAGACTTGTGCGTGATGTCCGGGTGCGTGGGGGCTGCGGTCCCGACCGAAAGGTTGCCCGGGTTGAAGAAGACCGTGCGCGTCTGCGTGTCCGCATCGAGATCGAACATCGCAGGATCGGGCGTTAGATTGATTCCGATCAGGCTTGCATCGATCGCCTTCAGCACGGGGATAGTAACGGCGCCGCCGATGTCTTCAAGGTGGACGTCATAACTGTCCACGTCCATAAACATGTGAGTGCCATTGTTCGTGCAGTCACACACCTTGATGAAACCACCGAAGCCAAAGCCAGTCGTGGCGGCGTACGCCTTGAACGTGTTCGCAGGACCGGTCACTTCGCAATATAGACCGTACGCACGGAAGTTGACTGAGCTCACAGCAGTAGGACGAAACTCAAAGACGGCGCCGCCACCCTGAAGCAGGCCACCGAACCACGCGAGCGTTCCGCCACGGAAGATACCGTTGATTAGATTCTGGTTCAGCTTCAGCTCATACGCAGACATAGCCTGCACAGCGTCCACGTCCAGACCCACGTCAAGGCCCTGGATCATCACGTTGTTTAGAACGACGTGCTGTGCTGTGACACCACCATTATCAATGAGTATGCCCGTCCCGCCCGATGAGCCGTAACCGAATATGGCCACATCATTGAAGCGCGTCATGTAGCCATCGGTCACGTGAAACACGGGGCCCGTCGCACTCGGACTCATGCACTTGACTAGCAGCCGTTCGGCACCACCGCCTGCGTAGTAATCGCCGCTCGTGAACCAGCGCACTAGATAGTCAGCGTCATCCAGTGGATCCCAGATGATGATGCTTTCGTTTTGCCCCGCACCCACGAGCATCACCGAGTGCAAGCCAGCGACGTGCGTGCTTGTACTAAAGACCTTGCCCTGTCTGATGCGCACGGGTTTGTTCTCAGGGAACACAACGCGCGCGCATCCGCCCGCCGTGACCGCTGCCGCACACGCAGCGAGGTACGCAGCAGTGTCGTCGGTAGTGCCATCGGCAACTGCGCCGTAGTTCATGACGTGGAACTGATTGTTCGTGTTGGCGTAGCGAAGTTGCAACGCTGCAGCCACGTCCATCTTGTGGTTCGCCAACTCGAGCGATGGTCCGAGAATCTCAGCTAGTTCAGTCATAGCGTTCCCCAGATGGATGAATCATAAGCGCGCAGCTGCGCGCGTTGAAGTCCGGTAGGTGCAGGCGTGATGATGCGAAGGCTCGCAACGTTGATGCCTGCCGATCCAGAGGCTGCGTTGCGCGGTAGCTGCACGCGAGTAAGGTCACGCGCAAGGCTTGTACCGAACGTTGCGCCACTGGCGCGCAACGATCCATCGATGAACATCATGGAACGGCCGCCTATAATCCCGTATTCGTAACGGTGGACGTTTGTGTCTGGCACAAACGGTGCCGTGATTGTGGATGCTGTAACGTTGCCACTGCCTGATGCAGTTTGAAGCAAGTTTATGGTTGGGTTATTGCCGTTGTCAGTGAGGTACACGAGTGGTTGTGACAACTGCGGGGCTAACAGCCTGCAGATGAACGTGACCCAGATATCATTGTTTCCTGTGGTAGCGATCGCCGTGAACATAGGGGAACCCATGCCTGCGCCTGCGCCCATCAACCAAACAGACTGGCCGTTGAAAAACGACCCGTCCGCGCCAAACGTGGTGGTGCCTGAGAAGTTAGTCAGCACACGTGAACCGATCTGATCAGTCCACGTGGCCGCAACTCCAGCGCGCGAATCCCAGTCCGCCTTGAGCGTTGCACCAAGCAGCGTTCCCGGGTCAACGATGTCTAGCTGCGTGCCATCGACGAGGGTTGCGTCCGCTCCGATCGATGGTGAGATCGATGGTGCAACGCTTTGGTCCCCGATGTTTGGGACTGAGAAGGTGGCCATGGCTTAGCGCCTACTCGTGGACGTCTGGTAACACGTGGCAGTGTTGGGTGATGCGCCTGACCCGCTAGCGAAGACGTAGTTGCAGCGGATGACGCCCGCGGGAATACGGCCTAGGTTGATTTCCAACCGACCGGTCACCACAGCGGTCAGCGTTACCTCTGGAGATGGGCTAGGCGCTGCAGCAAGTGTTACTTGCGTCATCGACGTGTGCAGACTGCCAAGCGGCAGCATGATACGTGACCCGTTCGTGGGTGGCGTTCCCGTTAGCTGCGCGGTGTGCTCCACCACAATCGTTCCAGTTACGTTGCCTGCGCCCAACGCGAAGACCCACTCAAAGCAGATGCCATCAAGGCCATCGCTTGCATAGATCCAATCACCCGTCTTCGATGCGAGCGCGCTAACTGCGTTGATGTACGGTTGACCTTGCGGAGATATAGACACGGGGCCTTTCAGTTTCAGCCGCCACCGGAATCCCACATCGATATGCCAAGCAGGTAGAGAGTCTGACCACCGCTTGCAACCTTCACTTCCACCTTCAACTCATCACGCGTTCCACCGCGAATGCCGCCGTCAGTTTCCCAACGTGTTGGGTCATCCACTTCCACGGTCAGCGTCTGCGTGGTGTGCCACGTAGCGGACGTGCTGGTCACGGTGAACGTGCACGTAGCACCGTTGGTCATGGTCATCAGGATGGTCCCTGTCGCACCGCTACTGACCTTTGCGTAGACGTTGACCTTGACGTCCCGCGTAGTCTCACCGTTGTACATCAAACGGTTTTGAATCGCAGGATTGATCGGATAGTTCTGAAAGAGCAGCTGGTAAACGAAGTGCAAGACGGTGGTGAAGCCATCGCCGCCATGCGCCCAGTTGAAAACTGTCCCGCGCCTGAAGTATGTGGAACGTAGATCATCGACTGCACGCGCCAGTCCAGCGATGGACTGGCGTGCGTCGTGGCCATCGAATACTTGCGAGCGCGCTTTGATTGGGTCCACGCCCACGTCAGCAGTCAGCTGCGCCATCGGGCAGTGATAGACGTTCAGCTGGTGCAGCTGTACCCAGTCAGTCTGCTCAGCAAACCAACTGAACGTAGGTGAATACGCAACCTCTGCGTTACCATCATCATTGCGAACCGCAGTGTGGATGACCGTGGGTAGACTGTTCCCCACTTGATAGGTCTCACCGTCAATGGTTACGCCAGCTGTGCGCTCTGAGCTGATGACAAACGTTCTACCCACCATCGGATGCGCGTCATCCACTTCATACCGATAGTGAAGAGTCTTACTCACTGGTCCTGATGGACCCCCACCCCACATATGACCGCCGTCAATGACTAGGGGGATTGCTCTACCCAGTAGCCAGTTCACCGTTTTGCTAGTGGCTGTGATGACGTCCGCAGCCACAGGCCATGCGGCGCGGATGCTTCCTTTCGTCATGCCTTCCACGTCCGGGTGAAGGCCTACTGTTCGGCTGACACTCATCGCAGGTATTCCCTGACCTGAAGCGAAACGATGTGAACAGCTGGATCTTCTTCAAGGTTGAATGGCTCGGACTCCACCATCAACTTGAGCCAAGCCATGTCACCCACGGCAACCGGATCCGTTTCCGTAGTGGGCGCGTGAATCAGATGCAGCGGCGCATCCACGATCTTGCGTGATGGGATGGTGGCTTGCGCGTACGCAAACGTATTGAAGTTGGTAACCCCTGAAAACGTACCAAGCACACCACGCGCAAGGCCTCGCACCGGTGGTTGCACGTCCGGTGTGCACAGAGTCACTTGGAAGGTGTGACTGGGAAACTTATTCCAGCTCACGCAGATGCGAATATCAAAGCGCGGATACTGCGAATCCAAGACCAGCTGCGTTGGAAACCACGTCCACCAAAGTATCGGACCCGTGTCCCCGTCTGAGTCTGCGTCGTTCGCGATCATGAACGCGCCGTCTGCATCCGATCCCTGGTTGCACCAGTTGATGCGGTAGAAGCCAGACTCATCCACCATGTGCTGAACGTTATCCACCAGCTTCCACACGAAGCCCGCATCCATCGGCCGACCTTCACGCAAGACGTCATTGGCTACGCGTTCGTAATAGCCCTTTACACTAAGCCGTGTAGTGGGATGCAGCGGGGTGATTGGGATGGGCATTAGACAAACTCCCGCGCGGCAGGGAAGTTCAGAGGGTAGAAGTCAAACATGTATTCACCGTCTTCCCCTGCAATCCAGCAGTAAGCAGCTTGACGTTCGGTCGCCATGATGTGCAGGTCTTCGCCGATCCCAATCAGGAAGCGCAGATCCCAGACCGCGAAGCCACGGTCCCATGGATCATCAAACTGAATCGTGACGTGCGTAACGTCAGGCTTCGCTGTGATTGTTCCCTGGGCAGTTGTAGGGGAATCCGTATCTGCCTGCACTAGCTGAACCGCATCACCCACTGCAAAGTGCTTGGCCACGTCATCGCCTGACTCGGACCACGCAACGTTGTCTCCGATGACAGGGTTGAGGTTGAGCGTGAACAAATCGCCACCATGGTCCACGCTTGCTCCAATGCGCGCAGTGGGCGCGTACCCAGCCACGCGCCCACTGTCGCGTGCAAACCAGAGCGTTAGCGTGCCCATGCCTTCAGCCGCTGGGTCTAGGTTCCAAGTGCGACCCACACAGATGGCTTTCTTACCGGTCACCCCGCGGCCACCCAGCCCATCGGGGATGAAGCGGCTGGTGACTTCAACGATGTCACCCACCAGCACGCCAAACAAAGTGAACGGAACTGCGACCGTTACGATCGCATAATCCTGCGCTAGCGTGCGCAGATACGGTAGCGCCATCTCAACCACCAGGTCCGCTGAGATACCGTAGCGTCGCGTCTGCTTGAGGGTGAATCCTCCAACACGGATCTCAGTCGTTCCCACTGTCGCAGGCTGCGATCGGATCTCGATTTCCTGCAGCGCACGGTTGCCACTCTTGTGCTCTGCGATGCTCTGCGTCATGCGAACGGTGTAGTCCTGCGCTTCATCAAAGCTGTCATCGTTCGGGTCATACCCGAGACGCAACTTGGCAATGTTCACCAAGCCGTCTGCTTGCGCTTCCCACGTGGGCCAAGTGCCACTCTGCTCTTCTGCGGGCAGCAGGATCTCATCATCGGTCAGCGCCCAGTCTGCACTGCGTTGACTCGCAATGAATGGCATGGGCGCCACGTCTAGCCGTCCATCGAGCGCTAGCCGCGCCATCCATCCAGTTGCCATCAGCTCAGGTGCGAACACGTCCCGGATGCGAACCTGCTTACTGAACTGGTAAGTGCGATGGCGCCAGTAGTTCTGAAAGGAATACGTGCGCCAGTAACCCAGCCAGTTGGTTGTATCCACGTCACGGTCAGTCAACCATGGTGTCTTGCCTAGGTTGGCTTTCGGTGACTGCTCCACCAGCGCGTTGATAAAGTCAGCCCAGTTCCCATCATCGCTGTACGTGCGCACGGGAATGATGCTTGACTCGCTCGTGATATAGAGCACGTCAGTATTGCCGATGAACTCGACGTATATCCACCGCTCAGCCTCAAGTGCGTTGATGCCAGTGATGCGCAGGTAGCGCCCCGCATCATCGCCATTCCGAACTAGCAACACATCATCAACCTGTAACCCGTCCACCTTCTCTAAGTAGACGCGGTTATTTGGCCAAGTGATCTCATCGTCCACGCCATAGGGGCGGAACAGTTTGTAATCACGCGGTGCGTCACGATCGATCCGAAGCGTAGGCTTGCCCACCAGCGTGCGCGCTGCAGGCAACGGATAACCCATCGGGGTGGATTGCGGGCGAAAGTCGCAATACCATTTGCCGCTGACGTCGCCCGCGTAGAAACTCATGCGGCCTTCACGAGGTGATGAACCATTCGCGTCTGGGCTGCCCTGACATCCCCGGTTAGTACAACCATCGAGCGCATCCATCACGCCCACGGTCACGTCATAGTCATCACTGCCGCCACCGGAAAACCCGAGATAGACCGTGTAACGTCCCGGGCTCGGATCGATTCGGCTGGGTCCGTTATAAGCAAAGTCCGGAGTGTTTATATCTAACAGGCCACCCGTAGCCTGGGCTGCTATCGCAGCGATCATCTCAGTAGTAACGGCGCTCGCAAACGCATCTTCTGTTTCATAGAAACCATACATGGGATTTAGGATGACAAGTCCCACGTTACTGAAGTCGACATCAAAGCTTTCGATGCCCATGCGCAGTGGACACGCAGCGGAGTGATACACGCCGCGGACTTTGTATTCAAACTCCTCGGATGCTCCAACGTTCTGATCAAACTGCGTAGTGATAGGGCCAAGCTCGATCTGCCATGACAGCCCATCTGAGTTCATGCGCGGTGGACGCAGCACCACACCACGCCAGACGATCTGGCCGTCACTCTCCGGATGATCTGAGGGACCGTACGCATACAGAAACGCGTGACGTCCCTCCATCGTGGGCGGCCAGTTGTAGATGCTGACCGGGTTCTCTGACGTGAAGTCAGTGACCGCGTGTTCCTGTGGAACGCTATCCCAGTAGCCGCGCACGATGGTCGATTCGTTCGCTAGCACGCACTCACTGCCCAGATGGTAAACGCCTAACCCTAGTTCCCTGCGCGTGGTCCACGTGCTGGCCGTTGCATCCAGATCCTGCGTGAGCACGGCTACAACTTTGGGGTCACGCGTGAACCCGTTTACCGTGTCTTCATTCGCGTCAGACGGAACGATCGTAACGGTGATGCCATCGACTTCGGGCCACGCCTCGCGCAACACCACGCGTTCACTGATGCGCAGCCCATCGTATTGCAAACCCGGATAGACCTTGCGTGTACCTAGGCCAATCTGATGCGTGATGCGGGGGTCTGTGACCCACTGGTGTGGCCACCCCTCAATCATCAAGCGGTAGGCTAAGAAGCCTGACCCACCGGTAAGCAGCTGTTCATTCCATTCGGTCATGGTTCACGCACTGAAAGTAGCCAGCTGCTGCACGCGGTAGCCCACGTCAAACAAAGCGTGGTCGATTTCTCCGCCCGCACGCTTGCAGTTGGTGAGATCCCACAGGCACCCATCCGGCCGAAGCTTGAACAGGTAGTTGAACCCGTCATCAAACCCATCGAGCACAGCGAACGGCAGCACCGATCGGCAGGACTCGAATAGCAACTGGTGCGTAAACGGGTGCGTCGGGACCGCGTCATCGCGCAGCGTCTTCTCACGCGTTTCACTTTGCTGCACGAAGTCCCGGTAGAGTGGCGTAGCTGACCGCGTCAGACCGAACTGCACACCACCTGCGCTCATCGCGGCCGCACTGATCTTCGTGGGTTCGTAGACGTAGCCCTTCGTGTCCTCCATCGTGATGGAGGACAGCACAGGCTCAATGATGAAGTTCGGTAGACGCGTCCCTGTGACGACTTCAGCAGACCCCGTGAAGTCATCCGCGAAGCCGAACAGTCTGCGCGTATGGATGTTTGAAAAACGGATGGCCGTGAACGCATCGCTGAAGTAGCTGAAGCTGTACGTGCTGCCGTTGAACTCGCAGTAGAGCTGGCTGACGTCAGGCCAGCTTGCGTCATCACGCATGCGCGCGGTCATCGCTTCACCTAGGCCAGCGGCTGCAAGGTTACGGCCAGCGTACGGAACCGCTTCACCGTCTTCCCCTACGAACGTGTTCATTAGGTAGTGGTTGAACACGGACACGTCCCGTGACCCGTCGAGCGTGACGTACCTAAGCGATGTGATGTCAATCGTGAAGTCGGTTGAACCAGAGCGGCTGAACGTGACGCTGCCAAGGACATGGCGCGCATCCATCACATTGAAGAAGGCTGCGTATTGCATCAGACGATGAGCCCCTCACCCTCAAACGTCAGGCTGTCCCCGTCGATGGTCACGCCTTCCACTCGGCCGACTGCCACCGTTTCGAACGGGACGTGAAACTGATCACGGCTGCCAGCCACAGCGGTCATTGCGTGGAAGTTTTCCGAACCGTTCTCAAAGCAGTAGGCGGTCAGCGCCCCGTCAAGGAAACCATCCATCACTGCAAACGGCAGGCTGCTTCGACAGTCCTTGTACAAGTCTTCAAACGTGTACTCAGCTGGCTCTGCGCCTGCGTAGCGTCGAAACGTTTTGGCGCGCGTTTCATATTGCTGCACCCACTTGCGGCGAAGGGGCGCCTGCGTGCGTGCGATGCTGTAGCTGCGCCCCGTCGCACTGAAGGCGACTGTGCTAATCGCGTCAGTCTCATACACTGTGCTGGCCGATGACGCGCCATCGATCGTGGGTTCGATGATGTGCGAAGGGATCTGAGTTCCCGCGATGCTGTCATCGCTGCCGCTGAAGTTTGCTGCGAAGCCGAACAGTCTGCGGATGGTTGCGTTACTGAACGTGATCGCCGTGATGCCCGTGGGATATTCGAGCGTGACCCTGCGTGTCACTGAGTTGAACCCCACGTTGATGCTGTCTGGGTCTGACCAGCCTGCGACGTCCGCAGCTGCGCGCAGCGTTACCGCTATGGCTTGGTAGAAGGTGTATTGACTGAAGGTCTTCAGCTGATTGGAGTGGCCATAGTCCATGCCACTCCAGTTGTTGGTCACGATGTAGTTGTAATAGAACGCAACGTTCCCGTACGCATTGATGAATGCCAGCGCGCTAGGTGAAACCGCGATCGTTCCACCGCCACTCTTGGTAACGCTGATGTTACCGGTGGGCAGCAGTCGCCGATCAAAGCTTGCGAAATAGGCCATGGTCATCAGTCATCCGTAAACACGCATGGCCTGGCGCGTCGCTTGCTGGATGCGTGCGCCATCGACAGCTGATGGCGACAGCATCGTGGGGAAGTTGATGTTGATGATCATCGGTCCGGTGGCCGTGCTGCCGTAACGCGCTGTGTCACCGAAGGGGTCTGCGTAGTTCGTGCGCGCTGGTTCGCCACCGCCACCGCCGCCACTCGCGCCTGCGCTTGAACCACCGGACGCGCGCGCGCCTGCCGCACCTAGCGCTAAGCCCGCGGCGATCTCCGCTGCACCTACGCCAGCAAGCCCGGCCGCAAACGGTGCAGTGGGTGGAAAGAACGCCATGGCTGCTGCTTGGAAAAGCACGCGCGTCCCCTCTGCAACCATCTGATCACCGATGCCTTCGATGACTGAACCCAGCGCAATCTCGTGACCCTTCGCCATTTCGCTGAACAGCTTGACCGAAGTGCTTGCGCCAATCTGCGCAACATTGGTGACTGCGTCCGTATACGCTTTGTGTTTTGTCTGCAGTGCAGCGTAGTACTTATCTAGACGTTCCTTCTCTGCTTCGGCTGCGCGCTTCCTGGTGACTTCATCTTCTTCTGCAAAGTACTCGTTTAGATCGTGGATGGCCTTCATCCGAATCATCTTGATATCGGACTCTTTAGCTTCGGCTTCTGATTCCTTGTCTGTCACCTTCTTCTTCGATGCTGCTATCAGCGCATCGATCTGCTTCATCTTCCCCTGAGTAGTCTCGAGACTTTCAGGGGTGCTCCACTTGTGCGCCTTCGTGTAGTCTTCGATGCCAGCAAGGCGTGCAGCTTCATCGGCTTCTGCTTGCCCGATGTCACCTTGCGCGTCCTTGGTTTTCTTATCCCCCTCCAACTTCGCCGCAGCGTCTTGTGCGCGCCTAGACATCACGCGGCTGTACGCGGACTCCGTCTCATCGAGAACTTTTGTTAGGCGCGCGTACTCTGCAAGCGCCGCCTGCACGCCAGTCTCACCACCGCCTGCACTCTCAGGACGATTGCGGATCCTGTTGAGTTGTGGCGCAGTAAACCGCTCTGCCAAACGATGGCGGCGTGCAGCTAGGTCCGCGTTGAACTCCTGGTCTGTCGCGGTCCCGTTCGCTAACCGTGTACCAAGATCACCCTCACTCTGAAGCGCGCCCACCTTGCCAGATGCTTGGCTGCGCAAGTTGGCGATGGCGCCCACGTAATCCGCTAGAGCGCCCGTGTTTTTCTTGGTGGCTTCGGCGAGTGCATCCGCTTCTTCTTTCGCGGATGCCATGTAACTGCCTAAGCCACTGACGGCTGCAACCAAGCCAGCGCCGATCAACATCCCAGCAGGTCCACCCGCTGACCCTGCTGCCGCACCGCCTGCCGCACCACCTGCACTGGCGCCACTCAAAGCTGCACCGCCTGCTGTGCCAAGGATGCCAAGCATCTGCGACATGGCAGACCCTGCGCCACGTAGCGCAGTGGTAACGCCCGATGTGCTTGGAGCAAGCTGGCTTAGGCTCTGACTCAGGTTACCCACCAGCGCAGCGGTCTGGCCGCTTGCTGCTTTGAGCTTATCCGTGCTGGTGAATAGCGCTGTGCTGGAGGACGAAACTTTTTCCCACGCAGATTTATTTTTGACCAGTGCATCAGTCTCTGCGTTGACCGCAGCAGCTTCCTTCTTCAGCTGCTCAATCACATTGCTTCGCTGTATCTGCGCAGACGTTTGGGCCAGCATCTTCTGCGTGCTGTCCAAGCGTGCCCATGCGTCCGCTTCCTTCTGAATCTCCCCGATGACTTGCGCGCGTTTCAGATCCTTGCTGGTGTCAGCAATCAGCTTCTGCGTCTTGAGCTGCCGCTCCATCGAAGCGGCAACCTTGTCAAACGCCTGCGCTACTTCCGCAGTGCCATCGGCTGCAACTTCAAACTGGATCTTCTTATCTGCCTCTGACATGACCGCCCCTCATAGGCAGCGGACGCACGCGCGCGCGTTCCTGCTTCTCCAGCTCCATCTGCTTGGACCACACGCGGTTAGTGACGTGGTGGTAGTGGCGGATGCCTGCGACTAGGCGCGCGCTTGGCTGCGGCAATGCAAACGCAAGCTGACCGGATTCGAAAAATGGCATGGCGTAGATCACACGCTGCACAAACGGATCACGCAGTGCACGCCACGGGCAACCGGATACGAACTGCGTACCGGTTAGTTCCTGGATGCTTGCGAAGATCCGATCGGTCATGCCTGGGTTCCAACGTCCTATGGGTTGATCACCGTTGCAGTCACAGCCATACGATCGTCTGAGCGTTCTGCGGCGGTTGAGCTGGTCTTGTCTGTTCCTGCCTGGCTGGGTATAGAGGGCACCGATGGCTTCCCTTTGCTGCGCCCCGCCGCACTTTTCTGGCTCGACTCCGCAAGGCGCAGCTCCAATGCCGTCATGGGTGCGTGTAACGAAGGCAGCAGCAGATAGGTTGCTGCAATCCGTCGTGGCAAAAAAGAGTGTGTATAGATCACCGCACCAATCTCAGCGCGTTCCGCTGGTGAGAACAGGCGCAGGTCATCATCATCCAAGATGATGGCGCTGGTGCGCGTGTTAATTGTGGTGGGCGCCCACGTCCCGAGTGTGACCCCGTCTAGCTGCGGCAGGTTCTCAACCTTCTCAATCCCGCAGATGAATGCGCGTCTGTATTTTTCAGACGCTGCATCGGGCGCATCGACGTACTCATCGAACAGCCCATGAGGCACTTCGCGCACGTGGTAGACGACGGGCTTACCTGCAGGCTTGACCTTGACCAGATCGTAATCACGCGTCTTGCCGTAACGGATGCGCACATCGATGTCCATGTCTAGATCTTCATCCAGCATCGACACACACTTGAAGCGTTCTGCTCTCATCGCTAACCCCGATCAAAAGAGATGGATGCGCAGCGCTGACTTTTGAAGCGCGCTGGTGTTCGTGTTGGTTTGCGAGTCCAGCCGCGCGTACCAGGTCACGCGCTGGCCTGCGATGCCTCCCACCGTTTCGCGCTGGAAGCCGTCCACTACCGCATGCGGAACACTGATCATGAATCCGCCACCGGCTAGGCTTGAACCCACCTGATAAGCGAGCGCGTATGCAGTCTCGCTATCGCGGGCAGTGCGCCACACGACAGACTCATAGGGCAGCGCGAAGTTACCCGTGACTGCAGGGCCGGACGCACGCGTCCGCACCCACTGCTTGATATTGTTCACCCCGCCTGGCGTGATGTGCGGTTCGTAAACGATGTTTGGTTCGATGTTGATTTCGGATGCATCAATGAGTGTACCGGTCAGCGTAGACGCGCCATGCGTCACTATCCGCAGCTCTGAATCCATCACAGCGTTGATGGATGTGTCCGCGTAGTTCTGGTCAGCAAGCGCGCTCGATGACGGATTCATGGACGTTTCAGTTCCGTCCGCTCGCTTGTGGTCAGCGAACAGCCAAGCCCAATCAACGGTAGGAATCGTCCCTGGCTGCAGGCTGAACTTTGGCGGCGCAGAGATCTGACCGCCTTTGAGCAGCCAGCGATCGAGCGCATCAAGTCCTTCCACCAGCAGCTGCAGTGACGTAACCGTGGACCCGTCCAAGTTACCCAGCGAGATGGTGGCGCAGGCGTAGACAATGCTAGTGGCGCCCGTAGTGGCAGGCGCATTGCTCAGCGGGTACTTCAGCGTGACCGCGTTGGTTGCGATCGTTTTGATCTCTCTGCACTCGAGTGCGCCACCCGCACCGGTGGCCAGCACGACTGCGCCCCCTTCGGTGAGTCCCGCTGCACTGGTCACGTTCAACACGGTGGCTGTGCTGGACAGAGCAATCGTGGTGCCTGTCCCGTACGTGGCTGCGCCAAGCGCAATCTTCAACATGTGGTGACCAGCGGGGATGATGCTTGCGCTGGTCAACGCACCCGTCCCGCGGACCGTGGTCCCGCGCAGGTTTAGTTGCGTGCTGAAGGTTCCACGCCGCGGCATGAAAACCTTGGACGGGTAACCGTCGATGTGCTGCTGCAGTAGCTTCGGGGATTCCTCTGGCCGATCCATCGAAGCCTTCGCTGTACCTTCAATGCATGGAACATCTTCCATGTCATTGAGCGTTGCCTCTGCGCAGAAAGAGCCATTAGCTTCTTCATCCGCTCGCACGCGTCCAATGTTCTGAATGCTGAGTGTCATAGCTCTTAGGTCCCCACGGCTTGCGGTACATTGACGATCGCCACACCAGTGATGCGGCTGATGTGCAACTGCTTCTTCCAGTCTTCGTTGACCAGTTCGTAACGCGGCACGCCTGACCCATCTTCGGCGCCGCACAGCAAGCCACTCGCAATGCGCGTGGCTTGGCCGCTTACCGTGAACAGCAAGTTACCCGGGTAGCTCAGTGCACTGATGGCATCGCTGCACGCTTGCTCTACGCGTTCACGTTGCTCAAGGCGCGCCATCTCATCGGACGTCACGCTTAGCGATGTGACCACGCGCAAGGTGATGACGCGTGCATCAATCCGGTAGTTCGCTTTATTGCTGAACGGGGTGGCCTTGTGCGGCCGAGTGCTGCTCAGCTGCACATCGAACTGGTGGCGGTAGCGACTGTCCATCGCACGCGCTTGCTGCGCTGCGTTCGGCTGCCCATCGAAGACGCCATAGCCGAACAGCATCGGCGGCAGCTTGCGTACGCTGCCTAGCGAACCCTGCATCAGTTCGATGATGGCGCGCGTGATAAGCCCTGTTTGGCTGCTCATACCGCACCCTTGTCAGGCTCACCGTGTTTGACGTAGTTGACGATCGCAGAATCAAGGCTCTGCATCGCGTCATCAGCCAGGCGCCATCCGCTGCCATCGTGAACGAATGGCGTGGGGTTACGCGCTGGCATCTTGCGCGTACCGCTCATGTGGTAACCGAGATAGCCAACGGCAGACCAGACAACGCTGGTCTGGCCTGGTGGATCGATGTGATTGGAGTTGCGTGCGCGCGCAGTGTCGATGAGCGGCACGATCCCAGCGGGAGCTAGCAACTCAGCGCGCTTGGCGGCAGCGCGTTTGGTCAGCTGCTTGGTGACTCTGGAGTAGCGTCCGCTATCGTCTACTTCGTGCGCGTGTGCGAAGTTGACGATCGCATTGGCTTGCTTTCCACTCCAGCCTTCAGCAATCAACTTCGCACGCATCGCTGACTTGTCTGCGCTGCTGGCGCTTCGCACTGCAGCGCGCGCAGCGTTGACCTTCTT
>Ga0193753_10000147_pt1 | contig 65710 bp, 58 predicted proteins | sample H1c2metaG_FD_144925 | JGI IMG/M metagenome (GOLD analysis project Ga0193753, IMG submission 144925) | Soil microbial communities from a riparian zone of the East river system, Colorado, United States - H1c2 | ecosystem: Environmental > Terrestrial > Soil > Riparian zone | place: USA: East...
CGCCGCGCGCACCGCATCCACGCTGGCCTTCGATACGTGCGCGGTGCCGAGCAGGGTGTAGCGCAAGCCGTCGCGTTCGACGATGGTGTGCGGCTGGCTGGCTAAGGGGTCGGTCGACGCGGAGGATTCGTGTTCGGGGGTCATCTAGGCGGTCGTGGGTCTGCGGGCCGCAGCAACGACGCTACGGCCGCGCAGCATAGACGTTCGCCGTCGCCGGCGGCAAAGGCCGTCGGTCATGCGGTTCAGGCGATGCCGTAGGGCAGGTTGGGCGAGGACACCACGCGCTCGCCGACGGCCTCGCCGCCCAGGAAACGCAGTGCCGCCGCGATCACGCCTTCGTCCTGAGCGATGCGGTTGTGGCCCAGCCCCTGCGTGCTCAGCAAACGCGAGTCCGGCCAGAAGCGCGCATAGCGTTCGCCCTCGGCCCAAGGCACTTCGCTGTCCTCGATGTCGTGCACGATCAGCGCCGGGTGGGCGATGCGCGGTGCGTTGAAATGGGCCTGGAACGCGTCGAACGAAAACCCGATATGCGCCTCGAACGCCGCGATCATGCCTCGGCCAAGCCGCTGCGGCAGGCCGACAAAACCGGCGAAACGCATCGCCGCGTCGACGGGATCGGCCGCCGGGGCGATCAGGACGGCGCGTTCGGCGGCAACACCGCGCGCCAAGGCCGTGGCGACCGCCGCGCCGCCCAGCGAGTGCCCGATCAGGGCCGCCGCCGGCCCGAAGCGGAGCGCTACGGCCTCCAGCGTGTTCGCGAAATCGAGCAGGTTGGTGCGGTTACCGGTGCTGAGCCCATGCGCCGGCTGGTCGAACGCAACCACCGCGTAGCCGGCGCCGCGGAGGCGGCCGATCCAGGGGAGGAAGCGCGTGGCATGGCTCGACCAGCCGTGCGCAAGGAGAACGTAGGGCTGTGTTTTCGGATCGCCCCAGACATAGGTGTGTATGCGTCGGCCGTCCAGTTCGAAGCTGTCCTCGGCAGCGTCGCCACGCGACGTCTGTGCGGCACGCGTGCGCGAACTGGCGAACGGTGTGCAAAACAGCTCGCCGGCGCGGCGGATGGTCGCCGGTGCATCGAACCAGCTGCCGATCAAAAAAGAGGTGCGCAAGCCCGCCAACTGCAGATAGGATCGAACGGTCGTGCTAATTTTAGAGATCGAGACGCGCATGACGACACCTCATTGAAGGCTCAGGCGGTGGGGGAGTGGGCGGCGATCCAGCGCTCAAGCGCGCTATCGCCGTGGCGTCGGGCTCGCTCGTAACCGAACAGTCCCGCTTCATGAAGCATGGCGAGCGGTATCGCGTACAACTCGAACGCGTATTGATCGGTATCGCCATCGCGGAGATGTCCCGCGTCGATCGCGAGCTGTGCGGCGCGCTGGAGTTCTGTGCGCCAGCGTTGTTCGTTCTTTTGCACCCGGTCGCGAATCGGGCCGGGACGGTCGTCGTATTCGCTGACCGAGCCCACCAGCACGCAGCCGCCGGTCGCCATCCGCCCCCATTCGAACCAGTTGCGCATGATCGCGCGCAGGCGCGGCAGTCCGCGCGGCTGCGAAAGCGCAGCGACCAGGACTTGAGTTCCGAAACGCATCGCGGCCGATTCCAGCACCGCCAGTTGCAGGTCTTCGCGCGAGCCGAAATGGGCGAAGACGCCGCTCTTGGACATGCCGACCGCTTGCGCCAGCGGGCCGATCGACAGGCCTTCCAGGCCTGTTTGCCGGGCCATGTCGTAGGCCTGGTCGATGATGGTTTCGCGGGTGGTGGCGCCTTTGGGGGTGGCGGTCAGTATGTTCACGGGACAGATAATAGCACGACCGTTCGTTTTTACCCTGCCGTTCATCGGGTGATCAATCTCGCAAGAAGCTGAGATCACTGCCGATAGAAGGGAAGATTGCCAGATGTGATCTAGCGGAGCTGGCCAGTCGGCTTTCCTTCTCCCTCCGGGAGAAGGTGCCCGAAGGGCGGATGAGGGTACGGCGAAGCGGCAAGTACGAAGTTCGCCGTCATGCGGGTGACTTCGCGCCAAAAGCCGGACCCTCTCCCTGGCCCTTCGGGCCTGTCCCTCTCCCATAAAAGGGAGAGGGCAAAGCGGATCAGTCGCGGTAACGCTTGAGCAGATCGCCATAGGCATCGATGCGCCGGTCGCGCAGGAACGGCCAGATGCGACGCACCTGTTCGCTGCGCGCGAGATCGACTTCGCAGGTCAGTATCTGCGGCTGATCCTTGGCTTCGGCCAGGAATTCGCCCTGCGGCCCGAGCACGTGGCTGGAACCCCAGAAATCGATGCCAGCCGCATCCATCGGCGACTGCTCGTGGCCGACGCGGTTGCAGCTGAGCACGGGCAGGCCGTTGGCGACGGCATGGCCGCGATGGCTGAGGATCCAGGCGTAGCGCTGGCGATCCTTCTCGGCCTGGTCGTCGCTCGGATCCCAACCGATCGCGGTCGGATAGAGCAGCAGTTCTGCGCCGGCCAATGCCATCAAACGCGCGGCCTCCGGATACCACTGGTCCCAGCAGACCAGCACGCCGAGGCGGCCGACGCTGGTATCGATCGGCTCGAAGCCCAGGTCGCCGGGCGTGAAATAGAACTTTTCGTAGAAGCCCGGATCGTCCGGGATATGCATCTTGCGGTACTTGCCCGCAGTGCTGCCGTCCGCGTCGAACACGACCGCGGTGTTGTGATACAGACCCGCCGCGCGGCGTTCGAACAAGGAACTGACCAGCACCACGCCGTGTTGCTTGGCGAGTTTCGACAGACGTTCCGTACTGGGGCCGGGGATCGGTTCGGCGCGATCGAATTCGTCCACCGACTCGTGCTGGCAGAAATAGGGGCCGTTGTGCAGTTCCTGCAGCAGCACGAGCTTGGCGCCTTGCTTGGCGGCTTCGCCGACGCGCGTTTCGATGACGGCCAGGTTCGCCTCGGCATCGCCGTGGTTGCGTTCCTGGATCAGTGCGACGGGGAGCGTGGTCTTCTTCATCTGCGGATTGCCGGCGTTGGCGTACAGGCCTCAGTGGTGGTGTGGGTACGGGCCGGCCATGCGATGATCTTCGGGCATGGATGGCATCGGTTTCGCGTACCCGGCATCGAGGAGCGATCGCCGGCCGCGAGACATAATTGTAAACGAGGGGTTGCATGCCTGCGAAGAAGTCGACGGCGAACATCGCATTCGCGCTCGGATTGATGCTGGCGCAGTGTCCGGCGCTGGCGGACGGATTCCTGAAGACGGAAGGCCGCCAGATAGTCGATGAGCGTGGGGAGAGGATCATCCTGCGCGGCATGGGGCTGGGCGGCTTCATGCTGCAGGAGGGCTACATGCTGGAACTCCCGGAGTTCGGCACGCAGCAGGTCATCCGCTCGCAGATCGAAAAGCTGATCGGGCCGGAGAAGACGCGCGAGTTCTATGTCGCATGGCTCGACAACCACACCACCAAGGCCGACATCGATGCGATGAAGGCATGGGGCTTCAATTCCGTGCGCCTGCCCATGCACTTCGGCCTCTACACCTTGCCCGTCGACCAGGAACCCGTGGCGGGCCAGCACACCTGGCACGAGGACGGCTTCCGCCGCACCGACGCACTGCTGGCCTGGTCCAAGGCCAACGACATGTACCTCATCCTCGACCTGCACGCCGCGCCCGGCGGGCAGGGCAACGACATCAACATTTCCGACCGCGACCCGGCCAAGCCTTCTTTCTGGGACGACCCGGCCAATCAGGACAAGGCCATCGCGCTCTGGGTGAAGCTGGCCGAACGCTACAAGGACGAACCGAACATCGGCGCGTACGACCTGATCAACGAGCCCAACTGGGGCTTCAGCGACAAGGCCGACAAGAATGGCTGCGCCGAGAAGGGCAATGCCCCCCTGCGCGAATTCCTGATCCGCGCGACGCACGCCATCCGCGCGGTCGACAAGCGCCACATCGTCATCGTCGAAGGCAATTGCTGGGGCAACAATTACGAAGGCGTCTTCGACAAGGGTGTGTGGGACGACAACATGGTGGTCAGCTTCCACCGGTATTGGAGTTACAACACGCCCGAGACCATCGCCGGCATGCTGGCCCTGCGCGATAAGCACGATCTGCCCCTGTGGCTCGGCGAAACCGGGGAAAACTCCAACGACTGGTTCGCGCGCAACGTCGCTCTGGTCGAAGCCGAAGGCATCGGCTGGGCCTGGTGGCCGCTGAAGAAGATCCGTTACAACAATCCATTGCAGATCGTGCCCAACGCGGGGTATCGGAAACTGCTGGAGTACTGGAACGGCAAGGGCGAACGGCCGAGCCGGGAAGAAGCCGAGGCCGCGCTGATGCGGTTCGCGGAGCATGACGTGCGTTTCGAAAACAACGTACAGCATCCCGATGTGGTCGATGCGTTGTTCCGCGCAGCCCACACCGAACAGACCGTGCCCTTCAAGCCGCACCTGATCGGCGCGAGCGGCGGCGTAATCCGCGCCGCCGATTTCGATATGGGCAGAAACCGCCATGCGTATTACAGCCTCACGCCCGCCAATTACCACGTTTCGGCCGGCGGCGAACGGGTGACCTGGAATACGGGCATGACCTACCGCAACGATGGCATCGACATCGGTGTCGATCCGGACGGCAGCGCGTTCGTCGCCGGAATGCGTGCCGGCGAATGGCTGAAGTACACCTTCAGGGCTGAACGGGCCGGGCGCTACGCGTTGACGACGGATGCCCGCCGCGGCGCCCTGTCGGTCCGGGTCAACGGCGTCGCGGCGAAAGCTTCATCGGGATTCGATCTGCAGGCAGGCAACAACACGCTGATCTTGAAGGCCGAGAAGGACGGCGTCGATTTGCGTTCGTTGCGTTTCGCCCCATCGCGTTAGGTCGGTCGGTGCGCCGGCCGATCCACCGCTTCAAGCCAACGCGCCTTCCGGCAATTGCATCGTGATGCAATGCAGACTGCCGTTCTGCCAGATCAGCGGACGGCAGGGTACCGGCACGATGTCGCGGTCCGGGAAGGCTCTTTCAAGCACTGCGACCGCAGCCGCGTCGGCTGCGTCGCCATATGCGGGCATCAGCACTGCGCCGTTGACGATCAGGAAATTGGCATAGCTCGCGGCCAGGCGGCGGCCGCCATCGACAATGGGCTTGGCCCAAGGCAGCGGAAACAGCCGGTACGGTTTTCCGTCAGCGGTTCGCAATGCAGCGATCTCGTCCGCCATCGCTTTCAGTTCGGCGTAATGCGAATCGGCCGGGTCGTCGCAGGCCTGGAACACGATCGCATCCGGCGCTGCGAAGCGGGCGAGGGTGTCGATATGCGCATCGGTATCGTCGCCTTCCAGGTAGCCGTGGTCGAGCCACAACACGCGTCGCTGCGCCAGCCATCCGGACAGTTTCGCGGTCAGCTCTTCGCGCGATTTATCGGGATGGCGTTCGTGCAGGCATTGCCAGGTGGTCAGCAGCGTGCCGGCGCCGTCGGTATCGATCGCGCCGCCTTCCAGTGCGAAATCGATCTGCTGCGTGTCGGCGTCCTGGAACAGGTGCCTGGAATCAAGCGCTTCGATCAACCGGTCGTCGAGGCTGGCCTCGAACTTGCCGCCCCAGCCGGTGAAGCGGAAATCGAGCAGACGAAAGCCGCGCTGTGCGAGCAGCGTGATCGGGCCGGAATCGCGCAGCCAGGTGTCGTCGTAAGGCACGTCGACGAAAGCCACGCGCGTCATGTCGATGCGCGCCGAGGACAGGCGTGCACGCGCGTACGCTTGCACGTCGTCGTCGGCCACACAGATCACCACGCGCTCGTAGCGCACGATCGCCGCTACCAGCGCGATATAGGTGTCTTCCACTTCGGCCAGGCGTTCGGCCCAGTCGGTGCCGTCGTGCGGCCATGCGATCAGCACCGCGGATTGGGGCTCCCATTCCGCGGGAAAACGTACAGCGTCGGTCATGGTTTCAGCGGATCGGCGGTTTCGGGCCGATCTCGTTCGGAGCGGCCTGGTTGGCGACGGCGTCGATCACCTTGTTCTTTTCGAAGTACACGGTGAACGCGGGATAGGTCCAGCGATTGATGGTGGGCCACTGGCGTTTCTGGCCGCCGCGCGGGTCGAGCTTCTCGCTCGGCGCGCCGTAACGGGCTTCGACGGCAGACATGCTCATGCCGCGGGTGGGCATGGAGGCCCGGTTCTCGGACTGCGCGCGGTTGACCAGCAGGACGTCGGCCGAAGCAGTACCGGCGGCAGCGGCCAGCAGTGCGACAGCCAGCAGCATAGGGATGGCACGGGTACGACGATTCATATCGCGACTCCTCGGCTTGGACGGCGGATTGTAAGCATGAAGCTACCGCACGCGGTGGCCGGAAGGGAACGCAAAAACGACGAAGGCCGCATTGCTGCGGCCTCGGTCACGCTTTATCCGATGCGCCCGGAGGCGCGGGGATTAACGCTGACGCGCCTTGAAACGCGGATTGGTTTTACAAATCACGAAGACCTTGCCACGGCGGCGGACCACCTTGCAGTCGCGGTGACGGGCCTTCGCCGACTTCAGGGAGGACAGGACCTTCATGACACACCTCGGCGGAAAAGTCCGACATTCTGACGTCTTTTTCGAATCTGTTCAAGAGGTTGCGGCTTCAGCCTAGAATGACCCGAACCGGAAAGGAGAAAAGATGGCCAGGTCAGTCCCCGTTTTGACCATCGATGGGCCCTCCGGCTCCGGCAAAGGCACCATCAGCCGGCTGGTCGCCGCGCGGCTGGGCTGGCATTACCTGGATTCCGGGGCACTCTACCGCGCCGTGGGGCTGGCCGCGGCCTGGTCCGAGGTCGACCTGAGCGATGCCGAGCACGTGGCCGCGTGCGCCCGCCGCACCGAAATCCACTTCGAGACCGGGGAGGGCGGGGCCGAGCCGCGGGTCATCGTCAACGGCAAGGACGCGACCCACCAATTGCGCATGGAAACCGCCGGCGCAGCCGCTTCGGCCATTGCCGCGCTGCCGCCGGTCCGCGAGGCCCTGCTCGACAAACAGCGCGATTTCCGCCAGCCGCCGGGGCTGGTGGCCGACGGCCGCGACATGGGTACGGTCATCTTCCCGGATGCCGCCTACAAGGTATTCCTGACCGCCAGCGCCGAAGAAAGGGCCGGAAGGCGCTATAAGCAGTTGAAAGACAAAGGAGTTTCCGTTAGCTTGGACGGTCTGCTGCACGAGATTCTCGCCCGCGATGCCCGCGACGCGGAGCGTGCGGTGGCACCGTTGCGACCGGCCGAAGACGCCGTCCGCATCGATACCACCGGGCTCTCCATCGACGCGGTCGTCGCACAGGTACTGGCGATGGTCAAAAAGTAGCGGAGTGGTCCCGCCGGAATCCTCCGGACGGGTTTTTCAATCACAACACTTACGGCCACACGCATCCCGCGCAGGCCGATAACCGGTGGATCGACGACCGCGCAACACAAACAGCGCACCGCGATCCATGTGTTCAACCTGAGTAATCAGAAATGACAGAATCATTTGCCGAACTGTTCGAACAAAGCCAGACCCATCTGGCCAAGCTGAAGCCGGGCTCCATCGTCATGGGCACCATCGTCGAAGTACGTACCGACGTGGTGGTGATCAACGCCGGCCTCAAGTCCGAAGGCATCGTGCCTATCGAACAGTTCCGTAACGACGCCGGCGAGATCGACGTGGCCGTGGGCGACCAGGTCAAGGTCGCGCTGGACTCCATCGAAAATGGTTTCGGCGAAACCGTGCTGTCGCGCGAGAAAGCCAAGCGCGCCATGGTGTGGGACGAGCTGGAAGAAGCGCTCACCAACAACGAGACCATCACCGGCCGCATCAGCGGCAAGGTCAAGGGCGGTTTCACCGTCGACATCAAGGACGTCCGCGCGTTCCTGCCCGGTTCGCTGGTGGATGTGCGCCCCGTGCGCGACCCGGTGTACCTGGAAGGCAAGGAACTCGAGTTCAAGCTCATCAAGCTGGACCGCAAGCGCAACAACGTGGTCGTCTCCCGCCGTGCGGTGGTCGAGAGCGAGCATTCGGAAGAGCGCGAGCAGCTGCTCGAGAAGCTGCAGGAAGGCGCGATCCTCAAGGGCGTGGTCAAGAACCTCACCGACTACGGCGCGTTCGTGGACCTCGGCGGCATCGACGGCCTGCTGCACATCACCGACATGGCCTGGAAGCGCGTGCGCCATCCGTCCGAAGTCGTTGAAGTGGGCCAGGAGCTCGACGTCCGCGTGCTCAAGTACGACCGCGAGCGCAACCGCGTCAGCCTGGGCCTGAAGCAGCTGGGCGAGGATCCGTGGGACAACATCGCGCGCCGCTACCCGGCCAACACCCGCGTGTTCGGCAAGGTCTCCAACGTCACCGATTACGGTGCGTTCGTCGAGATCGAGCCGGGCGTGGAAGGCCTGGTGCACGTCTCCGAAATGGATTGGACCAACAAGAACGTCAACCCGTCCAAGATCGTGCAGGTCGGCGACGAAGTGCAGGTGATGGTGCTGGATGTGGATGAAGAGCGTCGCCGCATCTCGCTGGGCATGAAGCAGGTCTCCTCCAATCCGTGGGAAACCTTCGCCGCGATCCACAAGAAGGGCGACAAGGTGTCCGGTCAGATCAAGTCGATCACCGACTTCGGCATCTTCATCGGCCTGGACGGCGGCATCGACGGCCTGATCCACCTGTCCGACATCAGCTGGAACTCCACCGGCGAAGACATCGCCCGCAACTTCAAGAAGGGCGACACGCTTGAGGCCGTGGTGCTGGCGGTGGATCCGGAACGCGAGCGCATCAGCCTGGGCGTCAAGCAGCTGGAGCAGGATCCGTTCGGCCAGTACATGGCCGGCAACCAGAAGGGTTCGGTGGTCAAGGGCACGGTCAAGGAAGTCGACGCCAAGGGCGCGACGATCGAGCTGGCCGACGGCGTCGAAGGCTATGTGGCCGCGCGCGATATCGCCAAGGAACGCGTCGACGACGCCACCCAGCATCTGAAGGTGGGCGACGAAGTCGAAGCCAAGTTCATCGGCATGGATCGCAAGGGCCGCACCATGCAGCTCTCGATCAAGGCCAAGGACGAAGCCGAAGTGCACGACACGCTGGCCGAGTACAACCGCGGGTCGGCGAGCGACGCCTCCAGCGGCACCACCAAGCTCGGTGCGTTGCTGCGCGAACAGCTCGGCAACAAGGCCGATTCCGAGTAAAGGCCATCAGCGAAGGGTCCGGTTTTGCCGGACCCTTCCTGGCCCTGAGCCCCGTCGGCTTCCATGACCAAGTCCGAACTGATCGAAATCCTGACCCAGCGTCAGGCGCACCTGAAGGCCGACGATGTCGATCTGGCGGTGAAGTCGTTGCTGGAGATGATGGGCGGCTCGCTGTCCGACGGCGGCCGTATCGAGATCCGCGGTTTCGGCAGTTTTTCACTGCATTACCGGCCGCCGCGTACCGGCCGCAATCCCAAGACCGGCGACGCGGTGGCGTTGCCCGGCAAGCATGTACCGCATTTCAAGCCCGGCAAGGAATTGCGCGAGCGCGTCAGCGGCGTCGAGCCGCAGGCCAGCGAAGACTGATCCTGCCGTTTCCCGCGGACCTTCCATGGCCGCGTTGTTTTTTGTCGATGGCGTCGCCCCTCCGTTAAGCTAGTCGCCGTCTCCGGAGTCGAGTGAACATGCGCCTGATCCGCCTGCTGATCGCCATTGCCTGCCTCGTGGCCGGCATCGCCGTGGGCGCGCTCAATCCGCAGCCGGTTTCGCTGGACCTCGGCTTCACCACGTTGCGCGCCAGTCTGGGCGTGGCGGTGCTGGTGGCGTTGCTGGCGGGCGTCATCGTCGGCGGGCTCATCCTGACGGTGAGTACCGTGCTGCCGATGCGGCAACGCCTGCGCCGCGCCGGCCCGAACAAGACTGCGGCCGTTGCGCCGCCCTCCGACGAAGGACGCTGATCGATGATGGCCTTCGTCAACGAATGGTTCTGGTTCTTCCTGCTGCTGCCGGTCGCTGCGCTGACCGGCTGGATCATCGGCCGTCGCGGCGGCGAGCGGCATAGCGATACCCAGGTCAGCCGGCTGTCGACCACTTATTTCCGCGGCCTGAACTACCTGCTCAACGAACAGCCCGACAAGGCGATCGAACTGTTCCTGCATATCGCGGAGCTGGACAAGGACACTTTCGAAACCCAGGTCGCGCTCGGGCATCTGTTCCGTCGCCGCGGCGAAGTCGATCGCGCCATCCGCCTGCATCAGGGACTGGTGCAGCGTCCCGACCTCAACGACCAGCAGAAAGTGCAGGCGCTGCTGGCCCTGGGCGAGGATTACATGCGTTCGGGCCTGCTCGACCGGGCGGAAACGGTGTTCAGCGATCTGGCCAAGATCGACCAGCGCGCGCCGCAGGCGCTCAAGCACCTGATCGGCATCTACCAGGCCGAGCGCGACTGGGACAAGGCGATCGAAAACGCGACCCGCTACGAGGCCGCGACCGGCGAGCCGATGGGCGAACTGATCGCGCAGTTCGAATGCGAACTGGCCGACCGCTATCGTGCGACCGGCGATATCGATGCCGCACGCAAGGCGATCGCGCGCGCCTATGCCGCCGATTCCAATGCGGTGCGGCCCGGCATACTGGAGGGCCGCATCGACGTCGAGGCCGGCGAGGACGCTGCCGCGATCCGCGCCTTCGAACGCGCCGCGCGGCACGACTCGGACTACCTGCCTGAAATCCTGCCGTCACTGCTCGAATGCTACCGGCGCGTCGGCGATGTACCCGGCGCGCGTTCTTTCCTGACCGAGATGAGCGAGCACTACCGCGGCGTGGCGCCGGTGCTGGCGCTGACGCGGCTGGTCGAGTCCGATGAGGGCGTGGCTGCGGCGCGCGCTTACCTGGCGCGGCAGTTGAAGGATCGTCCTTCGGTGCGCGGCGAGGCCGCGCTGATCGATCTGACCCTGGCAGAGGGCACCGATGCGGAAGCCACCCTGCAGGACCTGAAGCACATCACCGACCAGCTGCTGGTGCGCAATCCGAGCTACCGCTGCAACCGTTGCGGTTTCGGCGCCCGCTCGCACCACTGGCAATGCCCGAGCTGCAAGGAGTGGGGCACGATCAAGCCGCTGTTGAACTACGCGGTGGTTTGATGCCGTTGGTCGCCTGGTTGGCGCTGCACTTCGCGATCGGCCTGCTCGGTACGACTCTTGCACGCCGTTATGCGTTACGGGCGCGATTGCTCGACCATCCCGGCGAACGCCGCAGTCATCTCACCGCGACGCCACGCGGCGGTGGGGTCGCGATCGTGATCGCGTTGCTGGTCGCGGTCTGCTGGCTGATCGTTCGCGATCCGCAACAGGCGCCTGCGCAGCAGCAGGCCTGGCTGGCAAGCTTCGCCGTGGGCCTGATGCTGGTCGCTGCGATCGGCGCGATCGACGATCACCGGCCTTTGTCGCCCTGGCTGAGGCTGGCGGTGCACGCCCTGGCTTCGCTGGTGCTGGCGGGCGGATGCCTGGTCGCCTATGGCGATCCGTGGCTCGCGCTCGCCGCTTTCGTGTTGTCGATCGGGCTGACCAACGTCTGGAACTTCATGGACGGCATCGATGGCCTCGCGGCCAGCCAGGCGGCATTGCTTGCCGCAGGCACCGCATTGTTCCTCGATGGACCGATGCAGTGGCTGGCGTTGGCGCTGTGTGCGGCATGTTGCGGCTTTCTGCCGATGAATTTCCCCCGCGCCCGCATCTTCCTGGGCGATGTGGGCAGTGGTGCGCTGGGATTCGCAGTAGCGGCGCTGTGCATCGATATCGCCGCGGCAGGCCGCCCCGGATGGCCGTTGTCGCTGCTGCCGCTATCGGCCTTCCTCGTAGACGCTGCGTTGACGCTGGGGGGGAGGATGCTGCGCGGAGAACGCTGGTGGACACCGCATGTGACGCACGCCTACCAGGTCTGGGCGAAAACGCTGGGACGGCACCTTCCGGTCACTTTGGCCTATGCCGCATGGACCGCGATCAGCTTGGTTTTATGGTGGTGGGGTCATAATCGCGGCGCGGCATTCATTACAATATTGTTATTCGGGTGGTATACCCTCTCCCTGTTGGCATGGCGTGGTTTGCGCCAAAGGCGGATTTGGTGATTTTTGGCGGCATCGATTCAAGGAACAGGGAATGATGGCCTGGTATGACCGTCTGAGCGTCGGACTGCCCCGGTTTGCGGTAGCTGTGCACGATCTGGCCATGGTCTGGCTGTGCTGGACCGGCCTGCACTGGTTGCGTTACAGCTTCGCAGCCAATCCGCCGTCGACGTCGCTATGGTCGACGCAGATCATGATCGTGCTGCTGGCGCAGGGCCTGGTGTTCTGGCAGGCCGGCCTGTACCGCGGCCTGTGGCGCTTCGCCAGCGTCCCCGACCTCTGGAATATCGTGAAGGCCAGCGTGATCGGCTTGCTGGCGATTTCGCTCGGATTGTTCATCTACGACCGGCTCGGTCTGGTGCCGCGTGCGGTGCTGCTGGCGTATCCGTTCGCGCTGGTCGGCCTGCTCGGAACGCCGCGCCTGCTGTACCGGGCCTGGAAAGACAGCAGCAGCGAACGTTCCGGCCGCAGCCCGGTGCGCACGCTGATCCTGGGTGCAGGCGAGGCCGGCGATGCGCTGGTCCGCGACCTGCGCCGCTCCGGCGCTTATCAGCCGGTCGGATTCCTGGACGACGCCGCCAAGTTGCGCGGCAGCAAACTGCATGGCATCCCGGTGCTCGGCACGATCGACGATGTGGTCGAGATCGCCAAGGAAACCTCGGCGAAACTGCTGGTGATCGCCATGCCGGCGGTCGATGCCAGCGAGATGCAGCGCGTGGTGGCCGCGTGCGAGCGCACCGGCCTGCCTTTCCGCACGGTACCGCGCCTGGAAGACGTGCTGGTCGGCCGTTCGCTGCCCGGCGAATTGAAGGAAGTCGCGATCGAGGACCTGCTCGGACGCAAACCGGTGCTGCCGGACTGGAAGGCGATCCGCAGCTGGCTCGGCGGACGTTCGGTGCTGGTGACCGGTGCCGGCGGTTCGATCGGCTCCGAGCTCTGCCGCCAGTGCGCGCGTCACGGTGCGCAGCGCATCGCGCTGGTGGAGATCGACGAACTCGCGCTGATGACCATGGAAGCCGAACTGCGCCGCGATTTCCCCAATCTGGATTGCGTGGCCGTGCTCGGCGACTGCGGCGACGCGGCGGTGATGCGCCATGCCCTGGCGCTGGCCCAGCCCGATGCGGTTTTCCACGCCGCCGCCTACAAGCAGGTGCCGCTGCTCGAGGCGCAGCTGCGCGAGGCGATCCGCAACAACGTGCTGGCGACCGAAACCGTCGCGGCCGCGTGCCGCAGCGGCGGCGTCGGCACGTTCGTGCTGATCTCCACCGACAAAGCGGTGGATCCGGCCAATGTGCTCGGCGCCAGCAAGCGCCTGGCCGAAATGATCTGCCAGGCCATGGCGGTGCAGCGCAGCACGCATTATGTGACCGTGCGCTTCGGCAATGTGCTCGATTCGGCCGGCAGCGTGGTGCCGCTGTTCCGCGAGCAGATCCGTACCGGCGGCCCGGTCACCGTGACCGACGCCGAAGTCACGCGCTACTTCATGACCATTCCCGAAGCCTGCCAGCTGATCCTGCAGGCCTCGGCGATCGGTTCGCACGAAGCGATCTATACGCTGGACATGGGCGAACCCGTGCCGATCCGGCTGCTGGCCGAGCAGATGATCCGCCTGGCCGGCAAACAGCCCGGCAAGGACATCGCCATCGTCTATACCGGTCTGCGGCCGGGCGAGAAGCTGCACGAAACGCTGTTCCATGCCGACGAGCGCTATCGCCAGACCGCGCATCCCAAGATCCTGCAGGCCGAGGCGCGCAGCGTCGTCGCCGAGCAGGTGATGGCGGTGCTGCACGACATGCGACGAGGTCGCCCTGGGCGCAGCCTTGCGCGCGGCCGTACCCGAATTCCTGCCCGCCGACGAACTGCAAGAACCGTCGGTGGCGACCATCGTCCGTTTCCCAGCGCGTGATGCGCGGAGGATCTGAGCCCGTGCCACGCATCCGCAAGGCCGTATTCCCGGTTGCCGGCCACGGCACGCGCTTTCTCCCAGCCACCAAGACGGTACCCAAGGAGATGCTGCCGATCGTCGACAAGCCGCTGATCCAGTATGCGGTCGACGAAGCGATCGAAGCCGGTTGCGACACGCTGGTATTCGTCACCAACCGTTACAAGCACGCAGTCGCGGATTATTTCGACAAGGCTTATGAGCTCGAACACAAGCTCGAGAAGGCCGGCAAGCAGGAACAGCTGGACCTGATCCGCAACGTGCTGCCCGAAGGCGTGCGTGCGGTGTTCGTGACGCAGACCGAGGCGCTGGGCCTGGGCCACGCGGTGCTGTGCGCCAAACCGATCATCGGCGACGAGCCGTTCGCGGTCGTGTTGCCGGACGACCTGATCTGGAATCGCGGCCCCGGCGCGCTGAAGCAGATGGCGGACCTGGCCGAGTCCAGCGGCGCCAGCGTGATCGCCACGCAGGACGTGCCGCGCGACCAGACCGGCAGTTACGGCATCGTCGCCACCGACAGTTTTTCCGGTCGCAGCGGCCGCATCACCGGCATGGTCGAAAAACCCGATCCCGAGGTTGCGCCGAGCACATTGGCGGTGGTCGGCCGCTACATCCTGTCGGGCAGCATCTTCGACCTGCTGGAGAAAACCACGCCCGGCGCGGGCGGCGAGATCCAGCTGACCGACGCCATCTCCACGCTGCTGGCGCGCGAGCCGGTGCTCGCTTACCGCTTCCAGGGCACGCGCTTCGATTGCGGCACGCATCTGGGCCTGATCGAGGCCACCATCCGCTATGCGCTGGACCACGAGAAACTCAGCGATGCGGCGCAGCAGCTGATGCAGAACGCGCTGAAGGAACTGGGCGTCATCGAGCTGGAGTGACGCGCGATGGCCGATCCGATCGAGTGGGCCGATTTCGAGAAGGTGCTGATCTGCGCCGGCACGGTGCTCAAGGCCGAAGAATTCCCCGAAGCGCGCAAGCCCGCATGGAAAGTCTGGGTCGATTTCGGCCCTTTCGGGATAAAGAAAACCAGCGCGCAGATCAAAGCGCTCTATACCGCCGATGAGCTTGTCGGCCGCCAGGTGGTCGGCGTGATCAACTTCCCGCCCAAGCAGGTCGGGCCTCTCATTTCAGAATTCCTGTTGACCGGATTTCCGACCGAAGACGGCGTGGTGTTGACCGCGATCGAACGGCCGGTGCCGAACGGCACGCGCCTGGCCTGAAGTGGCATAAGTTCTTGCTTTCGTAAGAGCGGCTTCAGCCGCGAGCTCTTGCGAGTGCGCTGGACTGTTCAAGAGCTCGCGGCTGAAGCCGCTCTTACACAAACGGTTCGACGCGCTTGGCAGCGCCTTCCCCTCTCGCTCAGAGCGCTTCGAAAATGCCGGCAGCGCCCATGCCCGTGCCGATGCACATCGTCACCATGCCGTACTTCAGCTGGCGGCGGCGCAAACCATGCACGATGGTCGCGGTGCGGATCGCGCCGGTCGCGCCGAGCGGATGGCCGAGCGCGATCGCGCCGCCGAGCGGATTGACCTTGGACGGATCCAGGCCGGTGTCGCGGATCACCGCCAGCGCCTGTGCGGCGAAAGCTTCGTTGAGTTCGATCCAGTCGATCTGATCTTGGGTCAGCCCAGCCTGCTTCAGCGCTTTCGGAATCGCAGCGATCGGGCCGATGCCCATCACTTCCGGACGCACGCCGGCGACCGAGAATGATACGAAGCGCGCCAGCGGCGTCAGCCCGTAATCCTTGATCGCCTGTTCCGAAGCCAGCAGCACGCCGGCCGCGCCGTCGCTCATCTGCGATGAATTGCCGGCGGTGACGGTGCCGCCGAATTGGCCGTTGCGGAATACCGGACGCAGTTTGGCCAAACCGTCCGCGGAGCTGTCCGGACGCGGACCTTCGTCGTTTTCGACCAGTTGCTTGCGCAGCTGCACGACGTTGCCGATCAGGTCCGGCACGTGCGAGATCACTTCGTACGGCGTGATCTCGCTCCTGAACTCGCCGGCCTGGATCGCCGCGATCGCTTTCTGGTGCGAGGCGAGGGCGAAGGCGTCCTGATCCTCGCGCGAGACTTTCCATTCCTCGGCGACTTTCTCGGCGGTGATGCCCATGCCGTATGCGATGGCGACGTGGTCGTTGTTGAACACGGCCGGGCTGAGCGCGACCTTGTTGCCCATCATCGGCACCATCGACATCGACTCGGTGCCGCCGGCCAGGACCAGATCGGCGTTGCCGAGGCGTATCTGATCCGCCGCCAGCGCCACGGCCTGCAGGCCCGACGAGCAGAAGCGGTTGATGGTCTGCGCAGCGACGGTGTCCGGCAGCCCGGCCAGCAGCACGCCGATGCGCGCCACGTTCATGCCTTGCTCGCCTTCGGGCATGGCGCAGCCGATGATTGCGTCGTCGATGCGGCCCAGGTCGATGCCGGGCGCCTGCGCGACGACCGCTTTCAGCACGTGCGCCAGCATGTCGTCCGGGCGGGTGTTGCGGAATACGCCCTTGGGTGCCTTGCCGACCGGGGTGCGGGTGGCGGCGACGATGTAGGCGTCTTGGATTTGGCGGGTCATGGCGATTCTCGATGGAAGTGATGACTGCGTTTTTTGCTTTAAGCCGTCATCCCCGCGACAGCGGGGATCCAGCGACTTTGTTTCTGCTCTTCGTAGGAGCGGCTTTAGCCGCGAGCTCTTGCTGGTTTTCTCTGCGTCTTGAAAAGCTCGCGGCTAAAGCCGCTCCTACGAAGAGCAAAGGCTAAACATCAATTGCGGAGCGGCTTGCCGGTCTTGAGCATGTGCGCGATGCGCTCCTGCGTCTTCGGCTGCTGCGCCAGTTCCACGAAGTGCTTGCGCTCCAGCTTGAGCAGCCACTCCTCGTCGACCAGCGCGCCGCGATCGATCTCGCCGCCGCACAACACGGTGGCGATGCGGGTCGCGATCTCATAGTCGTATTCGCTGATGAAGCGGCCTTCCAGCATGTTGACCAGCATCATCTTGAATGTGGCGATGCCGACATCGCCTGCGACCGCGATGCGGCGCGCAGGCAGCGGCGGACGATAGCCGCTCTCGCCCAGCGCCAGGGCCTGCTGCTTGGCGACGTACAGCAGCTCGTAAGCGTTGAACACGATCTTGTCGGTCTCGCGCAGCAATCCGAGTTCCTGCGCCTCGACGGCTGAGGTCGAGACCTTGGCCATCGCCACGGTCTCGAAATAGCGCTTGAGTTGCGCGAATACGTCGCCGCCCGGACCTGCGGCATGCGAAGCGCGCACCGCGATTTCCTTCAGTCCGCCGCCCGCGGGCAGCAGGCCGACGCCGGCTTCGACAAGACCGATGTAGCTTTCGAGTCCAGCGACCGTCTTGGCGCTGTGCATCTGGAATTCGCAACCGCCGCCCAGCGCCAGACCGCGTACCGCGGCCACCACCGGCACCAGCGAGTACTTGATGCGCTGGCTGGTGGCCTGGAAGTTGGCGACCATCGCCTCGAAACCTTTGACGTCGCCGGCCTGCAGCAGGCCGAGCGCACCGGCAAGGTCGGCGCCGGCGGAGAAGGGTTCCTTCTGCTGCCAGATCACCATTCCCTTGAAATCTTTCTCGGCGCGCGAAACGGCTTCCTGCAGCCCATTCAACACGTGATCGGAAACGGTATTCATCTTGGTCTTGAACGAGACCACCGCGATGCCGTCGCCATCGGTCCACATGCGGATGCCGTCGTTCTCGAACACCGTATCGCCCTGCGCGAACGATTCGCCCAGCAGCGGATCCGGGAAACGCTGGCGCTGATAGACCGGCAGGGCCGAACGCGGCAGCTTGGCGTTCTTGACCGGGCTGTAGCTGCCCTCGGCCGCGTGCACGCCTTCGCGGCCGTCGAACACCCAGTCCGGCAGCGGCGCATTGCTCATCGCCTTGCCGGCCACGATGTCATCGGCGATCCACTGCGCGACTTGCTTCCAGCCGGCTGCCTGCCAGGTCTCGAACGGACCCAGCGACCAGCCGTAGCCCCAGCGGATGGCGAGGTCGACATCGCGCGCGGTCTCGGCGATGTCGGCCAGGTGGTAGGCGCTGTAATGGAACAGGTCGCGGAACACGTCCCACAGGAACTGCGCCTGCGGATGCTTGCTTTCGCGCAACTTGGCGAACTTCTCGGCCGGGTTCCTGATCTTCAGGATCTCGACCACTTCGGGCGCCGCGGTGCCGGTGGCGACCTTGTAATCCTGCGCCTTCAGGTCCAGCACCTGGATGTCCTTGCCGACCTTGCGGAAGATGCCGGCGCCGGTCTTCTGGCCCAGTGCGCCCTTGGCGATCAGCGCTTGCAGCCATTTCGGCGACTGGAAGTACTTGTGCCAGGGATCGTCGGGCAGCGTATCGGCCATGGTCTTGATGACGTGCGCCATGGTGTCCAGGCCGACCACGTCGGAGGTGCGGTAGGTCGCCGACTTCGGCCGGCCGATCAATGGGCCGGTGAGGGCGTCGACCTCGTCGAAGCCGAGCTTGTGCTCGGCGGTGTGATGGGCCGTGGCCAGGATCGAGAACACGCCGATGCGGTTGCCGATGAAGTTGGGCGTGTCCTTGGCGTAGACCACGCCCTTGCCGAGCGTGGTGGTCAGGAAGGTCTCAAGGCCGGCCAGCACCGCCTTGTCGGTGGTCTTGGCCGGGATCAGCTCGGCCAGGTGCATGTAGCGCGGCGGGTTGAAGAAATGCACGCCGCAGAAGCGGTGGCGCAATTGCTCCGGCAACACTTCGGCGAGCTTGTTGATGCCCAGGCCCGAGGTATTGCTGGCCAGCACGGTGTGCTTGGCCACGAACGGCGCGATCTTCTTGTACAGGTCCTGCTTCCAGTCCATCCGTTCGGCGATGGCCTCGATGATCAGGTCGCAGCTGCGCAATTCTTCGAGCCCGCCCTCGTAGTTCGCCGGAACGATGGCCTCGGCCAGCGCCTTGCTGGCGAGCGGGGCGGGGCTGAGCTTGCCGAGATTGGCGATCGCCTTCTGCACGATGCCGTTCGGGGCGCCATCCTTGGCCGGCAGGTCGAACAGCACGGTATCGACGCCGGCATTGGTCAGGTGCGCCGCGATCTGCGCGCCCATGACGCCGGCGCCGAGCACCGCGGCACGTCGGACAAGTAATTTCTCAGACATTGGTTGTATCCGTTTGATTGACAAGGTTAATTGTTCGGCCGATTCGCTCAGGCCGCGGTCAGGCCGGAGGCGGCGAAGCGCACCAGTTCGCGCGCCGCGCGCTGGCAATGGGCGTGGTCGCTGCCGCCGCCCATGCGCTTGTTGTGGCCGAAGTCGGCCATCGCATAAGTCAGCGCGCCGGCGATGAAATCCAGCCGCCAGGCCAGCGTGTCGCGCGGCAGCTCCGGCAGGCAGGCAGCCATCGCCTTGGAGAACTCGCGCATCACATGCCCGTAGTGTTCGGAAACGAACTGGCGCAGGCGCTCGTCCTTCTCCGCATACGCACGTGCCAGCACGCGCACGAAGGCCGAGCCGCCCTGGCTATCCAGGCTCAGCGCCAGCGCGGGTTCGATGAAGGCGGCCAACACGGCCTGCAGATCGCCCGGAGTCTGCTCACGGGCCGTTTTAAGGGCGCCCAGGCGTTGTTCCGACAGCTCGTCCAGCCGGCGCCGGAACACCTCGTTGATCAGGTTTTCCTTGCTGCCGAAGTGATAGTTGACCGCAGCGATGTTGACGTCGGCGCGGCTGGTGACCTCGCGCAACGACGTGCCGGCGAATCCCTGCTGCGCAAACAGCGATTCGGCGGCGCCAAGGATGCGGTCCTTGGTGTTGAACTGGGCTCCTGCCATCGTGCGGTCCTCTTCAAATAGGCGATTCAAACGGTCGATTGAACAATGCCCGAATCGGACCCCACGGTCAATACGCCGAAAACCGGCCATGGCCCGGTATACGCAGGGTGACGCATCCGTTAAAATTCCCTTCGAAAGTGTGTCTAACCCCGCGTCCACACGCGGATTTTTCGTGTTAATCTCGGGTCCGTTCAGCTGCTTTTTGGGAGAGCTGGCTGGCCCACGCACCCCTGGAGTTCATCCACATGGCGCTGGAGCGCACCCTGTCGATCGTCAAACCCGATGCCGTCGCCAAGAACGTCATCGGCGAGATCTATTCGCGTTTCGAAAAAGCCGGCCTGAAAATCGCTGCCGCGAAGATGAAGCATCTGTCGCGCAAAGAGGCCGAAGGTTTCTATGCCGTGCATCGCGAGCGTCCGTTCTTCAACGCGCTGGTCGAATTCATGTCGTCCGGCCCGGTGATGATCCAGGTGCTGGAAGGCGAAGGCGCGGTGCTCAAGAACCGCGAACTGATGGGCGCGACCAATCCGAAGGACGCGGCGGCGGGCACCATCCGCGCCGACTTCGCCGATTCGATCGACGCCAATGCCGTGCACGGTTCGGACGCTGCCGAAACCGCCGCAGTCGAGATCGCGTACTTCTTCCCGTCCACCGACGTGTACGCGCGCTGATGAACCTGTTGAACATGCTGAAGTGAACAACGCGATCGCCAAGCAGAACCTGCTCGACCTCGATCGCGAAGGCCTGGAATGCTTTTTCGCCGACACGCTCGGCGAAAAGCGTTTCCGCGCCCACCAGGTGATGAAGTGGATCCACCACCGCCACGTCACCGACTTCAACGAAATGACCGATCTGGGCAAGGTGCTGCGCGCCAAGCTCGAGGAGCGCGCGGAAGTGCGCGTGCCGCAGATCCAGTTCGAAAAGCCTTCCATCGACGGCACCCACAAGTGGCTGCTGGGCATGGACGGCAACAATGCGATCGAAGCGGTATTCATCCCCGACAAGGGCCGCGGCACGCTGTGCGTGTCGTCGCAGGTGGGCTGCGCGCTCAATTGCCAGTTCTGCTCGACCGCCACGCAGGGCTTCAACCGCAACCTGTCGACCGCCGAGATCATCGGCCAGGTCTGGGTCGCGGCCAAGCATCTCGGCAACGTGCCGCACCGCCAGCGCAAGCTCACCAACGTGGTGATGATGGGCATGGGCGAGCCGTTGATGAACTTCGACAACGTGGTCCGCGCGATGAGCATCATGCGCGACGACCTCGGCTATGGCCTGGCCAACAAGCGCGTCACGCTGTCGACCGCGGGCATGGTGCCGATGATCGACAAGCTGGCCGAGCTGAGCGACGTGTCGCTGGCGGTGTCGCTGCACGCGCCCAACGACGAGCTGCGCAGCGAGCTGGTGCCGCTCAACAAGAAGTACCCGATCGCCGAACTGATGGCCGCGTGCGAACGCTACGCGCGCCGCAAGCCGCGCGAGTCGATCACTTTCGAATACACGCTGATGAAAGGCGTCAACGACCAGCCGGCGCATGCGCGCCAGCTGGCCAAGCTGATGCGCCAGTTCGACAACGCGATGCAGATGAAGGACGCGGCCAAGGTCAACCTGATCCCGTTCAATCCGTTCCCGGGCACGCGCTTCGAGCGCTCTCCGGAAGCCGACATCCGCGCCTTCCAGAAATCGCTGCTCGACGCGCACGTGCTGACCATGGTGCGGCGCACCCGCGGCGACGACATCGATGCGGCCTGCGGCCAGCTGAAGGGCCAGGTGGTGGACCGCACCCGGCGCCAGGCGGAATTCCGCAAGCAACTCGAAGCGCAGGCCGGGCAGGGCGAGGGGTCGGTCGATGCGGCTGCGTGATGCCGGACTGCTCCTGCTGCTGATCGCGACGGCGCTGCCGGCGTGCAGCCGGCTGACGTTCGTGAAACCGGATTACGGCAGGGGCGGCAGCAGCCGCGAACGCGAATCCGTGTCGGTAAGCGACAACGCCCAGGTCAAGCAACGCATCGCGGCCAACGAACGGATCGCGCTGGCCTCCAACCGCCTGCAGTCACGCGATTGGGATGGCGCCGAACGCGAAGCCCGCGCCGCGCTCAAGGGCGATCCGCAGTCTGCCGACGCCAATACCATCCTGGCCGTGGTGGAGAACCAGCGTGGCCGTACCGCGCAAGCCGGGGCTTACTACAAGCGCGCCGCCGAGCTGGCGCCGCAAAGCGGCCCCGAACTCAACAACTACGGTGCCTGGCTGTGCGGCCATGGCCAGGCGGCCGAGTCGCTGCCGTGGTTCGACCGGGCCATCGCCGCGCCCAACTATGGCCGGCAGGCATCGGCACTGGCCAATGCCGGGTCCTGCGCGCAGCAGGCCGGGCAGAACGCCCGCGCCGAGCGCGATCTGCGCAGTGCGATGCAAATGGACCCGAAAAGCAGCGTGGCGCTGACCGGGATGGCCGAGCTGGCCTATGCCAAGGGCGACTACTTCGAGGCGCGTGCGTTTTCGGAGCGCCGCCTCGGCGCCGCTCCGGCGAATGCGTCGGCGTTGCTACTAGCGTCACAAATCGAAAACAAACTCGGCGACAGGGCAGCTGCCGATCGTTACGTTCGGCGGCTGAGGCAGGAGTTCCCTGAAGCTGGCGCCGCGAACGCCGTGGAAACCCGACGACCATGACCACCATCCAAGAACATAACAGCGCCCAGCCGGCCGGTTGTGGCATCCGCCTGAGCAAGGCGCGCGAAGCTGCAGGCCTGCGCGTGGAAGACGTGGCGACACGCCTGAAAATGCCGGTACGCGTGGTGCAGGCGCTGGAAAGCGACGACTGGGAGCGCGCCGGCGCCGCGGTATTCGTACGCGGGCAGCTGCGCAGCTACGCCAAGCTGCTCGGGATCAACATCGACGACTCGATCGAACTGGCCGGCGTGCGCCAGATCGAGCCGTCCGAAATCGTCAGCCATGTCCACACCCCGCCGCTGCAGCGCATGTTCGAGCAGACCGCGCGCCGGCTGGTGTACGTGGTGATGACGGCGGTGATCGTGGTGCCGGTATGGATGATGGCCACCCGCGGTCCGCTCGGCCTGCCGATGCAGGACAACACCACCCGCCTGGACGCTCCGGCGGGCCAGCGCGCGTCGGCGACTGCGCAGACCCCGGCGCCGGCGCACGAACGCGCGCCCATGGTCGCGTCGCTGACGCCGCCGATGTCGGCGCAAGCGCCCGCCGCTGTCCTGACGCTGCGCCTGAACGGCGACAGCTGGATGGAAGTCGTGGCGCCGGACGGCCGCACGATAGAGCAGGGCCTGCTGTCGGCGGGCACGCAGCGCAGCTACGCCCATGGCGAAGTCGCGCGGATGGTGATCGGCAATGCCTCTGCGGTGGAAGTGCTTCAGGCAGGGCAGATCGTCGATACCGAACCTTACCGCCGCGCCAACGTTGCGCGCTTTACGGTATCCTCTGACGGCTCTCTAGCGGCCGAATGAGCGGGTGGCCGGGCTTGACGCCCGATCCGCCGAACCCGGGCGCTAGCCCCACCGTCGACCCGCCAACGGGTCGCACCACACCCTAGACAGGCCCGCGCACCGCCGCGGGCGAGAGACCGCATGGCGATCGACGACCTGCTCGACGAGCACGAACAAAGCGAAAAAGTCCGCAGCTGGCTGCAGAAGAATGCCCTGGGCATGATCGGCGGCGTGGTTCTGGGTCTGGGCCTGATCGGAGGCTGGCAGTGGTGGCAGAAGCAGCGCCTGGAAGGGCGCGTCCAGGTCAGCCAGGAATATGCCGAAAGCATCAAGGCGATGAGCGGCGATCCGGCCAAGGCCGGCACGGCCGTGGCCCGTCTGCCGGCCGGCAGCCAGTACGCCGCGCTCGCGTCGCTGCAGCTGGCCAAAGTGCAGGTGGAAGCCGATCAGCGCGACGCCGCCATCGCCACGCTTCGCGGCATCAAGACCCAGGATGCCGCCATCGCCGGCGTCGTCAACGGGCGCCTGGCGCGCCTGCTGACCGATACCGGCAAGCCGCAGGAGGCGCTGAAGCTGCTGACCGATGCGCAGGATGCCGGCGCGCTGGAGGCCAAGGGCGATGCCTACAAGGCCTTGTCGCAACTCGATGCCGCGCGCGACGCCTATGCCAAGGCGCTCTCCAAGCTCGATGCGGGTGCTCCCGATCGCCGCCTGCTTGAACTCAAGCTGACCGATGCCGGTGGCACACCCTCCAAACCGGGCAGCAAGACCTGAGACACTGGCGGCCATTCACGGCGCCGCCGGCGTCCGATGCAAGGAATACCGATCCGATGATCCAAGCCCAGTCACCGCAAGGCGCTTCGCTTAAGTCCGCTTCGCTTAAGCCTGCCCGGCTTATGCCTTTGCTCAAGCATGTCGCCATCGCCAGCCTGCTCGTGTTCGCCCTCGGCGGATGCAACACCATCAAAGGCTGGTTCGGCGGCAACAAGAACAAGCAGGCCGAGCCCGCCGAGCTCACCGATTTCACCCCCAGCGCGAGCGTCACCCGGTTGTGGTCGGTGCAGGCCGGCAAGGGCGAACAGCGTCTCGGCGTACGCCAGCGGCCGGCAGTGGCGGACGGTCGCGTCTATGCCGCGGCGGTCGAAGGCGGCGTGCGCGCGTTCGACCTGCAGACCGGCAAGCCGGTCTGGCATTACGATTCGGAACTGCCTTTGAGCGGTGGCCCGGGAGCAGGCGACGGCCTGGTCGTGATCGGCACCCTGGAAGGCGATGTGATCGCGCTCGATGCCGCTACCGGCGCCGAGAAGTGGAAGGCCAAGGTCGGCAACGAAGTCATCACCGCGCCTGCGATCGGCAACGGCCTGGTGTTCGTGCATGCCAACGACGGCCGCCTCAGTGCCTACGATGCCGCCACGGGCGAGCGTCGCTGGTTCTGGAGCAAGGAACTGCCGGTGCTGACGGTGCGCGGCAATGCCACGCCCACCATCGGGCCGGGTTATGTGTTCGTCGGCAACGACGATGGCACCGTCACCGCGCTGTCGATGACCGATGGCTCGGAGCTCTGGTCGCAGGCGATCGGCCAGGCCGAGGGCCGCACCGAACTTGAGCGCATGGCCGATGTCGACGGCCCGCCGGTCCTCGATGGCAGCACCTTGTATGCCACCAGCTACAAGAAGCAGACGCTGGCCATCGATGCGCCCAGCGGGCGCCCGATGTGGACCAAGGACAACGGCGGCGTCGGCGGCCTGGGCCTGGGCAGCGACCGTCTGGTCGTATCCGATTCCGATGGCACGGTCTGGGCGCTGGACCGCTCCACCGGTGCCGCGATGTGGCAGCAGGCCGTGCTGGCGCGCCGCAACCTGAGCGCGCCGGCGGTGCAGGGCGATTACGCGGTGGTCGGCGATTTCGACGGTTACCTGCACTGGCTGAAGCTGTCCGACGGCACCCTGGCCGCGCGTGAGCGCATCGGCGGCAAGGCGGTCCTGGCGCAGCCGGTCGTGGTGGACGGCATCCTGATCGCGCAGAACACGGACGGCGAACTGACCGCTTTCCAGGTCAAGTAAGCACGTTCCAAGAATCAAAGATGGCTCAACGCGATGGCCCCGGGTAGTCTCGCTGCCCGGGGCCATCGTTTTTCGCTTGCCCCTTAACCGATCACCCTGAAACCAGACGCTGAACGTATGTTGCCGCTAGTCGCTCTTGTGGGTCGCCCGAATGTCGGCAAGTCGACGCTGTTCAATGCGTTGACCCGCAGCCGCGATGCCTTGGTGCACGACGAGCCCGGCGTGACCCGCGACCGCAACTACGGCGTCTGCCGCCTGGATGAGGCGCGGCCGTTCGTGGTGGTCGATACCGGCGGCATCGCCGGCATCGACGAAGGCCTGGCCGGCGCGACCGCAAAACAGGCGCGCGCGGCTGCGGCAGAGGCCGACCTGGTGCTGTTCATCGTCGACGGCCGCGAGGGCGCTTCCTCGCTCGACGACGACATCCTGCGCTGGCTGCGCAAGAGCGCGCAGCCGACCTTTCTGGTGGTCAACAAGACCGACGGCCTCGACGCGCGCGCGGCGCTGGCGGAATTCGCGCGCTACGGTTTCACCGACGTTCTGGCGATCTCATCGGCGCACCGGCACGGCATCGACGAATTGCTGGCGCAGGTGGTCGCGCGGCTGCCCGCTGATGGCGATGCGGAGATCCTCGACGACGACCCCGAACGCGTACGCATCGCCTTCGTCGGCCGTCCCAACGTCGGCAAGTCGACGCTGGTCAACCGCATCCTGGGCGAGGAGCGGATGATCGCTTCCGAAGTGGCGGGCACCACGCGCGATTCGATCGCGGTCGACCTGGAGCGCGACGGCCGCAAGTACCGCCTGGTCGACACCGCCGGCATCCGCCGCAAATCCAAGGTCGAAGAAGCGGTCGAGACGTTTTCGATCATCAAGACGCTGCAGGCCATCGAGCACTGCCAGGTCGCCGTGATCATGCTCGATGCCAACGAAGGCGTCACCGACCAGGATGCCAGTGTGCTGGGCGCGGTGCTCGACGCCGGTCGCGCGCTGGTGCTGGCGGTCAACAAGTGGGATGGGTTGAGCATCTACCAGCGCGAACAGGTCGAGGATCTGCTGTCGCGCAAGCTGAGCTTCGTGACCTGGGCCGAGGCGGTGCGGATCAGCGCCAAGCATGGCTCGGGCCTGCGCGAACTGTTCCGCGCGATCCACCGTGCGCACAGTTCGGCGACCCGCAAGTTCGGCACCGCCGAGGTCACCAAGGCTTTGGAAGTGGCCTACGAGACCAATCCGCCGCCGGTGGTGCGCGGCCATGTCCCGAAATTGCGCTTCGCGCATCCTGGCGGCGAGAATCCGCCGACCTTCATCGTCCACGGCACGCGCCTGCGCACCTTGTCCGACAGCTACAAGCGTTATCTCGAAAACTTCTTCCGCAAGCGTTTCAAGCTGGTCGGCACGCCGGTGCGCTTCCTGTTCAAGGAAGGCGACAACCCGTACAAGGACAAGAAGAACGTGCTGACCGAGCGCCAGGTCGCGAAGAAGAAGCGCCTGATCCGCCATGTCAAGCGCGGCAAGTGAAGAAATGCGCGTTCCTTGTAGAGCGCAGCTTGCTCCGCCGCACTTGCGCATGACGAAACGCAGCGGGGCAAGCTCCGCCCCGCAACGCTGATGCTCCGACGCGACCAGATCACTCTGGGCATGCTGGCCGGCGGCCGCGCCACGCGACTCGGCGGCATCGACAAGGCCTGGCTGGAACGCGACGGCGAGCCGCAGGTGCTGCGACTCGCACAAATCTTCTCCGCCCACGTCGACGCCGTGCTGGTCAGCGCCAATCGCGGATCTGAGCGCTACGCTGCGCACGGGCTGCGCGCGATCGTGGACCAGGTACTGGACATCGGCCCGCTCGGCGGCCTGGATGCGCTGGCGCAGGCCTGTGCCACGCCATGGCTGCTGACGCTGCCCGTAGACATCGTTTTCGTGAACGACGGCCTTTTGCAGAACCTCGCTGCCGCCGGCACGCGCGGCGCCTGCGCGCAGGACGACGACGGCGTGCAGCCGCTCGTCGCGCTATGGCCGGTGGCGGCCTTGCGCGAGGCCATCGCCAAGGCCATCGATTCCGACAACTATGCCATCCATGCGCTGCAGGCGCGGCTGGGCATGGCCTGCGTGCGCTTCACGGGCGTACGCTTCGGCAATCTCAACACGCCCGACGATCTCGACGCTGCCGGTATCGATTCCCGATGAACGATTTCCCGACCCGTATCGCCTTCGACGAAGCCCGCGCCATCATCGCGCGCGTCGCCGCAGGCCGCACGCTGCCGGTCGAGCAGACCGCATTGTCGCGCGCCCACGGCCGCGTCTTGGCGCAGGATGTGGTCGCGACGATGGCGTTGCCGCCGTTCGACAATTCCGCGATGGACGGCTATGCGCTGCGCCATGCGGACCTGCACGACGACGGCGAGAGCGTGCTGCGGCTGGTCGGCGAACAGTTCGCCGGCATTTCGCTGGGTCTGCGGATCGAAGCGGGGCAGTGCACCCGCATCACCACCGGCGCGCCGCTGCCGCTCGGTGCGGACACGGTGGTGATGAAGGAAAACACCCGGCTCGAAGGCGACAACGTCCATGTCGTCGTCGCGCCGAAGCCTGGCGCGCACATACGTCGCGCCGGCGAGGACACCCGTATCGGCGACGGCATCCTGCAGGCAGGCCAGCCGCTGACGCCTTCGCGCATCGCGCTGGCCGCTTCGGGCGGGCTGGCCAGCCTCAGTGTGGCGCAGCGGCCGACCGTGGCCGTGTTCACCACCGGCGACGAGCTGGTGGAGCCGGGACTGCCTTTGCAAGCGGGCCAGATCTACAACTCCAACCGCGAGCTGCTGATGGGCCTGCTGCGCGCCGACGGCCTGGAGCCGACCGCGTGGCCGACCTTGCCCGACGATCCGGCGCGGATCGAATCGATGCTGCGGGACGCAGCGCAGGCATTCGACATCGTGATCACCTGCGGCGCGGTATCGGCCGGCGAGAAGGACCACATCCCGGCCTTGCTGCAGTCGCACGGTCGCGTGCATTTCTGGAAGGTGCGCATGCGTCCGGGCATGCCGCTGCTGTTCGCCGAGCTGGAGCGCGCGCTGTTCCTGGGCCTGCCGGGCAATCCGGTGTCGGTGCTGGCGACCTATCTGACGCTGGGGCGCGGCGTGGTCGAAGGGCTGCAGGGCAGGGCGGAGCCGCGTCCGCGCTTCTTCGCCCGGCTGGCCGCACCGTGGCACAAGGCGCACGAACGCCTGGAGTTCCTGCGCGGGCGATTGCGCTCGTCCGACGATGGCAGCCTGCACGTGCAGCCCAATCCGGCCGACGGTTCGCACCGCATGCGTGCCGCGGCCGATAGCGATGTGCTGATCGTGCTGCCGGAGCAGGTGTCCGAGTATCCGGCTGGCAGCGTAGTCGAAGTGCTGCCGTACTGAAGCTGCGGCTGTTGCCTTTCGTAAGAGCGGCTTCAGCCGCGAGCTTTTTCACGGTGCGCAGCTTCGCAGAGCTCGCGGCTGAAGCCGCTCTTACGAAAAGCGCGGCTTTGGCGCGATAATCGCGGCATGAGCATCCCCGAAATCAGCCCGGGCGAAGCGCGCGAACGCCAATCGCGCGGCGCGATCCTGATCGACGTCCGCGAAGAGCACGAACGCGCGCTGGGCATGGCGCAAGCCGCACGCGGCATCGCCAAGGCCGCACTCGAATCCGATCCGGACGCGTACCTGTCCGAACACAACGCCGATATCCTGCTGATATGCCAATCCGGCGCACGTTCGTTGCAGGCGGCGCGGACCTTGCTGGCGCGGGGCTACACGCAGGTCGCTTCCGTCCAGGGCGGCACCACGCGCTGGATCGCCGACGGCCTGCCCGTGACCGAACCCGCGAGCGGCATCGACCACGATTTCCACGATCGCTATTCGCGCCACCTGCGCCTGCCTGAAGTCGGCATCGACGGCCAGAAGAAACTCGAAGCCGCGCACGTGCTGCTGGTCGGTGCCGGCGGTCTCGGTTCTCCGGCCGCGTTCTACCTCGCCGCTGCGGGCGTCGGCACGATCCGGCTCGCCGACGACGACGTGGTCGATCGCAGCAATCTGCAGCGGCAGATCCTGCATACCGATGCGCGCATCGGCATCGCCAAAGTCGAATCCGCCGCCGCCACGCTGTCGGCGCTGAATCCGCGTACGACCATCGAGGCCGTCGCCGAACGCATCACCGGCGACAACGTCGAACGCCTGCTCGACGGCGTCGATATGGTCATCGACGGCGCCGACAATTTTCCGGCGCGCTACCTGCTCAACGATGCCTGCGTGAAGCTCGGCAAACCGCTGATCTACGGCGCGGTGCATCGTTTCGAAGGGCAGGCGAGCGTGTTCGACGCCGGCCGCCATCGCGGCGTTGCGCCGTGCTATCGCTGCCTGTTCCCGGAACCGCCGCCGCCCGAGGCTGCGCCGAACTGCTCCGAAGCCGGCGTGCTCGGCGTTCTGCCCGGCGTGATCGGCCTGCTGCAGGCCACCGAGGCGATCAAGCTGATCCTCGGCATCGGCGAGCCGCTGAGCGGGCGCCTGCTGCATTTCGACGCGCTGTCGATGCGTTTTCGCGAGACGCGGCTGTCGCCCGATCCCGACTGCGCGGTTTGCGCACCTGGCAGGCCGTTCCCTGGCTACATCGACTACCAGCGGTTCTGCGCCGGAACTTAGGCATCCGCCTGTAGAGCGGAGCTTGCTCCGCTGCTTCTTGTAGGTGCGAATTTATTCGCACGCTTCCTACCTCTGAAGAGCGTGCGAATAAATTCGCACCTACCAAGCAAGAACAGCGCGGCAAGCCCCGTCTACAAAGCGGAGGAGTCTGCGGGTGCCATGAAGTCCGATAACGCCTTGCCGTAAGCGGGATCCGAATCGAGGCCGTTATGACCCGCGCCGGGGATAGCGACCATGCGCGGCGCGGATGGCAACGCTTCGATCAGGCGATCGGTACTCGCTGCGGGAATCACTTCATCTTTTCCGGCCCGGATCACCAGCAACGGACCCTTGTACTTGCGCAGATAGTTCGCCGATTCGTAACGGTCGGTGGACAGCCAACGCACCGGCAGCCAGCCGTAATGCGCTTGTCCGACTTCAGCAAAGCTGTCGAAAGGCGTGATCAATACTAATTTCGCCACCGGCCGTTGCGAGGCGACATAGCTGGCGACGCCGCTGCCCAGGCTGCGACCGATGACCGCGACCGATTGGCCGGGATGCTGCGATTGCGCCTTGTCGAAAATCGCCAGCGCATCGCCGAGCAAGGCCTGCTCGCTGGGCTGGCCTTCGCTGGCGCCGTAGCCGCGGTACGCCACCAGATAGACGCTGTGCTCCGGGAACCAGCGCAGGAAATCTTCGCGGTTGCCCTCGATGCGCTCGCCGTTGCCGCCGAAATAGACGATGGCCCGCGTTTTGCCGGGGTTGATCAGCCAGCCGCGCAACGTCACGCCGCCGCGCTCGATGGCGAAGTCGGTCTGCGCCGCTTGCGCCTGCGTGAATTGCGGGAAATACATCAGGTCGCGCTGCTTGACGTACATCCAGGCGCAGAGGCCGCCGTATCCGGCGGCGAACAGCGCCAGGGGCAGCCAGATGAATTTAGAGATCAAGCAGGGCCCGCCTTCGGATGCGCGCGTTTTGCGGCTTCGAACGCCGCCAATTGCTGTGCCGTCGCTTCCTGCTGGTGTTCAACCTTCCACTGCGCGAACGGCATGCCGTAAATCGCCTCGCGCGATTCGTCCTTGGTCATGGCGATGCCACGCGCCTCCGCGGCTTCGCGATACCAATCGGACAGGCAGTTGCGGCAGAAGCCGGCAAGGGTCATCAGGTCGATGTTCTGCACGTCCGGGCGCTCCTGCATCAGGTGCTGCAGCAGGCGGCGGAAGGTGGCGGCTTCGAGCAGGGTGGTTTCGTGGTCGGTCATGGCGGGTTACCAATAGCCCGTCATCCCAGCTTTCGCTGGGATGACGGAACGGGGAGAATGCGTAGCTCGACTCTAGCGCAGCCCACCTCCCAACGTATGACCCATCCCGACGCATGACCGCCAAGATCCTCGACGGCAAACGCATCGCCGACGACCTGCTCGGCACGCTCAAGATCCGTGTCGACGCACGCGTGGCTGCCGGCAAGGCGCGACCGGGGCTGGCGGTGGTGCTGGTCGGCAGCGACCCGGCCTCGCAGTCGTACGTGCGCAACAAGCGGCGGGCGGCGGAAAAAGTCGGCATCCGGGCGCTGGACCACGATCTGCCGGCAGGCACGACCGAGGCGGAACTGCTCGACCTGATCGACCGCCTGAACGCCGATCCGGCCGTGCACGGCATCCTGGTCCAGCTGCCGTTGCCGGGCATTCCGGATGCGACGCGGCTGATCCACCGGATCGACCCGCGCAAGGACGTCGACGGCTTCCATCCCGAAAACGTCGGTCACCTGGCCCTACGCCAGTTCGGCCTGCGCCCGTGCACGCCGCGCGGCATCACCACGCTGCTGGCCTATACCGACCGGCCGGTGCGCGGCCAATCGGCGACGATCGTGGGGGTCAGCAACCACGTGGGCCGGCCGATGGCGCTGGAGCTGCTGATCGCCGGCTGCACGGTCACCAGCTGCCACAAGTTCACCCCGCCGGACGTGCTGCGCAGGCACGTGGGCGAGGCGGACATCCTGGTGGTCGCGGTCGGCCGTCCGCGGCTGATCCCCGGCGATTGGGTCAAGCCGGGTGCGGTGGTGATCGATGTCGGCATCAACCGGCTGGAAGACGGCCGCCTGGTCGGCGATGTGGGCTTCGATGCGGCCGCAAAGCGCGCCAGCTGGATCACGCCGGTCCCGGGCGGGGTAGGGCCGATGACGGTGGCGACGCTGATGCAGAACACGCTGGAAGCCGCAGAGGCTGCAGAGGCCGCTGTCGTTTTATAGGAACGGTTAAAGCTGCGAGCTCTTGATCTTGTGGGAGGGGCTTCAGCCCCGACAAGGCCGCGTCGGGGCTGAAGCCCCTCCCGCAAAGGCATTAACAAGAGCTCGCGGCTAAAGCCGCTCCTACAAAGTGCCGCAGGGCACAAGAGAGGGGCTTCCCGAGGTACAATGGCGCGCTTCTCCCCTCCGGACCGCCCATGCTGCGCATCCAGGCTGAAGCGCTCACCTTCGACGACGTATCCCTCGTCCCCGCGCACTCCAACGTCCTGCCCAAAGACGTCTCGCTCGCCACCCGGCTGACGCGCGATCTGCGCCTGACCCTGCCCATCATTTCCGCGGCAATGGACACCGTCACCGAGGCCCGGCTGGCCATCGCCATGGCCCAGCTCGGCGGCATCGGCATCATCCACAAGAATGTGACGCTGGAGCAGCAGGCGGCCCAGGTCGCCCGGGTCAAGAAGTTCGAGGCCGGCGTGATCAAGGAGCCGTTCACCGTCGGCCCCGAGACCACGATCGGCGAGGTGCTCAAGCTCACCCGCGCCCGCAACATCTCCGGCGTGCCGGTGGTCGACGGCGGGCAGCTGGTCGGCATCGTCACCGGGCGCGACATGCGTTTCGAGACCAAGCTCGACGATCCGGTCCGCCACATCATGACCAAGAAAGACCGCCTCATCACCGTGCGCGAAGGCGCCAGCGACGAGGAAGTGCTGCTGCTGCTGCACAAGCACCGCATCGAGAAGGTGCTGGTGGTCAACGACGGCTTCGAGCTGCGCGGCCTGATCACGGTCAAGGACATCCAGAAGGCGCGCGACAATCCCAACGCCGCCAAGGATTCCTCCGAGCGCCTGCTGGTCGGCGCTGCGGTCGGCGTCGGCGGCGATACCGAGCAGCGCATCGAAGCGCTCGCTGCGGCCGGCGTGGACGTGGTCATCGTCGACACCGCGCACGGGCATTCGCAGGGCGTGATCGACCGTGTCGCCTGGGTCAAGAAGACCTATCCGCATCTGCAGGTGATCGGCGGCAACATCGTCACCGGCGACGCCGCGCTGGCGCTGATGGATGCCGGTGCGGATGCGGTCAAGGTCGGCGTCGGTCCGGGTTCGATCTGCACCACGCGCATAGTCGCCGGCGTCGGCGTGCCGCAGATCACGGCGGTATCGATGGTGGCCGAAGCGCTGCAGGACCGCATTCCGCTGATCGCGGATGGCGGCATCCGTTATTCCGGCGATATCGGCAAGGCGATCGTCGCCGGCGCCTCCACGGTGATGGTCGGCGGCCTGTTTGCCGGTACCGAGGAATCGCCGGGCGAGACCGAACTGTTCCAGGGCCGCAGCTACAAGAGCTATCGCGGCATGGGTTCGCTCGGCGCGATGGAGAAGGGGTCGAAGGATCGCTATTTCCAGGACGCGAGCGATGCCGACAAGTTGGTGCCGGAAGGCATCGAAGGCCGCGTGCCGTACCGCGGCCCGTTGAGCGGCGTGGTGCACCAGCTCGCTGGCGGCCTGCGCGCGACGATGGGCTATGTCGGCTGCGCGACCATCGAGGAGATGCGCGTCAAGCCGTCGTTCGTGAAGGTTACGGGCGCTGGGCAGCGCGAGAGTCATGTTCACGATGTGCAGATCACGAAAGAGCCGCCGAACTATCGGATGGGCTAAAGCAAGCTGCAGACATTTCAGCCGTCATCCCAGCGAAAGCTGGGACCCAACTTGATCTGTCTGTACGCTTTTCGGGTTCGTACGTAGGAGCAAAATGGGTCCCAGCTTTCGCTGGGATGACGGATGGGTAGTTACCACCAGAGACCTGCAAAGCAACTACATGACCGACCTGCACAGCGACAAGATCCTAATCCTCGACTTCGGCGCGCAGTACACGCAGCTGATCGCGCGCCGCATCCGCGAGATCGGCGTCTACTGCGAAATCTGGGCCTGGGACCACGACCCGGCCGCGATCGCAAAATTCGGCGCGAAAGGCATCATCCTTTCCGGCGGCCCGGAATCGACCACCGAGCACGGCTCACCCCGCGCACCGCAGCAAGTCTTCGACAGCAATCTGCCGCTGCTCGGCATCTGCTACGGCATGCAGACCATGGCCAAACAGCTCGGCGGCGAGACCGAATCTTCCGATTCGCGCGAGTACGGCCACGCCGAGGTTTCGCTGGTCGCCGCCGACCGCCTGTTCGAAGGCTTGAAGGACCATCCCGGCGCGCCACCGCGCCTGGACGTGTGGATGAGCCACGGCGACCACGTTTCGCAGGCGCCGCCCGATTTCGTGGTGACGGCGAAAACCGACCGCGTGCCGGTCGCCGCGTTCGCCAACGACGACAAGCGCTGGTACGGCGTGCAGTTCCATCCCGAAGTCACGCACACCAAATCGGGCGAAGCCATCCTGCGCCGCTTCGTGGTCGACATCTGCGGCTGCGAAACCCTGTGGACCGCCGCCAATATCATCGACGACCAGATCGCACGCGTGCGCGAGCGGGTCGGTACCGATGAAGTCATTCTCGGCCTGTCCGGCGGTGTCGACTCGTCCGTGGTCGCGGCGCTGCTGCACAAGGCCATCGGCGACCAGCTGACTTGCGTGTTCGTCGATACCGGCCTGCTGCGCTGGCAGGAAGGCGACCAGGTGATGGCGATGTTCGCCAGCGAAGCCGATAAAGGCGGCATGGGTATCAAAGTGATCCGCGTCGATGCGCACGAACGTTATTTCGAGAAATTGAAAGGCGTCGCCGACCCGGAAGCCAAGCGCAAGATCATCGGCAACCTGTTCATCGACATCTTCGACGAGCAGTCGCACAAGCTGGCCAACGCCAAATGGCTGGCGCAGGGCACGATCTATCCCGATGTGATCGAATCCGCCGGCAGCAAGACCGGCAAAGCGCACGTCATCAAGAGCCACCACAACGTCGGTGGTTTGCCGGAAACGATGAAGCTGGGCCTGGTCGAGCCGCTGCGCGAACTGTTCAAGGACGAGGTGCGGCGCCTGGGCGTGGAACTCGGCCTGCCGCGCGAGATGGTCTATCGCCATCCGTTCCCCGGTCCTGGCCTGGGCGTGCGCATCCTCGGCGAGGTGAAGCCCGAGTACGCCGAACTGCTGGCCAAAGCCGATGCGATCTTCATCGAGGAATTGCGCAAGGCCGATCTGTACGACAAGACCAGCCAGGCCTTCGCCGTATTCCTACCGGTGAAATCGGTGGGCGTGGTGGGCGATGCGCGCGCTTACGAGTGGGTGATCGCGCTGCGCGCGGTCGAGACCATCGATTTCATGACCGCGCACTGGGCGCATCTGCCGTACGATTTCCTGGGCCGCGTTTCCAACCGGATCATCAACGAGCTGCGCGGCGTTTCCCGCGTGGTTTACGACATCAGCGGCAAGCCTCCAGCTACGATCGAGTGGGAGTAAGGGCTTATATTTTATATATTTATTAATGAATACAATTAGTTGCGAAAGAATTCTAAAAACTTTGTGAGCAAGGTCGATATCCGAAAAGCTCGCTCGTCGTCTAGATGAGAGACGCCAATGGGGCGGGCTCAAACCAGGAGAAAGACGATGCGAGTCATGGTGTTCGTTAAAGCCGACGAAATCGGCAATATAAATGCTCCCACGCCCGAAGAGCTCGAGGCGTTCGCGGCGATGGACCGGTTCACCGAGGAACTGGTCAAGGCCGGCGTCTTCGTTGCCGCCGCCGGCCTCAAGAACAACGCCGAGTCCAAACGCATCACCTTCGACGGTACCGAACTCGCGATCATCGACGGGCCGTTCACCGAGAGCAAGGAACTGATCGCCGGCTTCTCGATCTGGCAGGTCAGGGACATGCAGGAGGCCCTGGCCTGGGTGAAGCGCGCACCGATGACGGCAGGTAGTAAAGTCGAAATCCTGCCGTTCTACGAGGCGGAGGATCTGGCCGAATTCGTGACGCCCGAAGAGCTCGCGGCGCCTCGCGACGGCGAGCGCGGCAAGCTCGGCGTCGCCTGATACCGTCGGCTGGAGCCGGCGGATATGCCCTGCGGCGTTCGAATGGATGCCTATCGGCTGACATCCGAGTCAGGCAGCGCGAGGTACCATTGCGCCAGTATCTTTGGAGAAACGCGATGGCGCTTTCGCTCTATGAAATTTCCGTCCCCGCACTGATGCGGGGCCTGGAAAACCTGTCCCGCCAGATCGACAAGGCGATGGTCTACGCCCGCGAACACAGCGTGGACGATGCCGAATACGTCCAGGCGCGGTTGGCGCCGGACATGCTGACGCTCGCCGGCCAGGTGCAACGCGCCAGCGACACCGCCAAATTCGCCGGCGCGCGCTTGGCGCAAGCCCAGGCGCCTGGCTTCGCGGACGAGGAGGTCACGCTCGACGATCTCAAGGCACGCATCGCCAAGACCATCGAATATCTGCAGGGCGTGCAAGCCGGAAGCGTCGACGGCGGCGAGAAACGCGAGATCCGCTTTAAAGCCGGCCCGCGCGAATTGCACTTCACCGGCGAGGATTACGTCCGCAACTTCGTGCTGCCTAACTTCTATTTCCATCTGACCACGGCTTATGGACTGCTGCGCCAAAAGGGCGTGCCGCTGGGTAAGTTGGATTATTTGGGCACCATCCAGGCGGCTTGACCGGCGGCCACCGAACCGATGCCAGCGCCCGACGACAAAGACATCCTCTGGATGCGCCACGCGCTGGCGCTGGCCGATCGCGCCGAGCATGAGGACGATGAGATCCCGGTCGGCGCCGTGCTCGTCGACGCCGCCGAGTCGGTGATCGGCGAAGGCTGGAACCGCAACATCGCCGAAAGCGATCCGACGGCGCATGCCGAAATCGTCGCGATGCGGCAGGCGGGCAGGGCGTTGGGCAACCATCGCCTGGTCGGCTGCACGCTGTACGTAACGCTGGAACCCTGCGCGATGTGCGCGATGGCGATGGTGCATGCGCGGCTCGCCCGCGTCGTTTATGCGGCCGGCGACCCGAAGACCGGCGCTGCGGGCAGCGTGTTCGATCTACTCGCCGATCCGCGCCATAACCATCGCGTCGAAGTCGTCGGCGGTGTGCTCGCTGACGGAGCGAGTGTCAGGCTCACCAATTATTTTCGGCGCAAGCGCGGCAAGCCGCCGGTGAGCTGAGGCCAGCTGTCCCCCCTTTGAAAAAGGGGGGTAGGGGGGATTTGCTCTTGCCTTTTCTTGCGATGGCATCAAAAGCAAATCCCCTCAATCCCCCTTTTTCAAAGGGGGAAGAAAAGCGACAAGCTCGGTCAATCCACTTCAGCTTCAGACTGCGCATCCGCATGCTGCTCGCGTTTGCGCATCCGCGCGATCGCATGGCGATGATCCATTTCCTCATTGATCGCACTAATGGCCAGCGTCGACTCGCGCGCCAGGCAAATACTAGCGGCGAACAGCGCCAGCACGCCGAACACCGCCAGTACCGTCGGCAGCATTCCGAAGCGGTAACCGACGAAGGCATCGATCGCCACGCTCAGGCTGGTGCCGACGAAGAAACTGATCGCGCCATACAAAAGCTGGCTGCCGCGCAGGATCAACACGCTGCGCTGGCGCTGGATCCCGATGCGCTGCTCCAGTACGCCACGGTATTCGGGGTCCGAGGTTTCTTCGAGTTCTTTCAGCACCGCGCGGAGGCGGTCGATGATCCGCGACAGGCGGTTATTGGCCGATACCAGCAGCGAAGCGGTCGCGGTCAGGAAGAACGCGGGCGCCAGCATCGCGGTCAGGACCGCGTAGTGGGCGAAGGCAGCGGCGTTCTGGGGCATGGGCCGTGGCAGGTAAGGGCGCTGCGCTATCATGCCGCGACCTGGAGACGACTGCGAGCCTATGACGGCAAATTCCGAAAACAATGGCCGGCTGATCTGGATCGACCTGGAAATGACCGGGCTCGATACCGACAACGATTCGATCCTGGAGATCGCCACGGTGGTCACCGATTCGCAACTCAATATACTGGCCGAAGGTCCGGAATTCGCGATCTCGCATCCGCTGGCCGTTCTGGAAGCCATGGATGAGTGGAATCGGACCCAGCACGGCAAATCGGGCCTGTGGAAGCGCGTGCTGGAGCAGGGCGTGACGATGGCGGAAGCCGAACGCAGCACGCTCGAATTCCTGCAGCAGTGGCTCGGGCCGAAGCAGTCGCCGATGTGCGGCAACTCGATCTGCCAGGACCGGCGTTTCCTGCATCGCCAGATGCCTGCGCTGGAAAGGTTCTTCCACTACCGCAATCTGGATGTGAGCACGGTCAAGGAGCTGGCGCGACGCTGGGCACCCGGCGTGCTGGCCGGCGTGAACAAGCAGGCCGCGCATACGGCATTGAGCGACGTGCGCGATTCGATCGAAGAACTGCGCCATTACCGGCAGTCGATGGGTCAGTTCAATCGGGGTAACGGCGCATGAAGTACTCTTTTTTGACGACCCTTCTTCCGCTGGCGCTGCTGGCGTCGAATGCCGATGCCCAACAATCGGTCGAGCCGAAGGCTTCGCAAGCGACAGCGGCGCCCCAGATACCGGCAGGCATGAAGCAGTACTGGTTCGTGATGCTGAAGAAAGGCGCGAAGCGCGACCAGACGCCAGAGCAAAGCAGCAAGCTGCAGGCCGGGCACATGGCCAATATCACCGCCTATGCCGATTCCGGAAAATTGCAGATCGCCGGACCTTTCATGGACGACGGCGACTGGCGCGGCATCTTCATTCTCGACGTGCCGGACCGCGCGGCCGCGGAGAAGATGTGCGCGGATGATCCGGCGGTGAAAGCAGGGCGCTTGGCCTGCGAGATCCATCCCTGGCTGTCGGAACCAGGCGCAGCACTCAAATAAACGCACAGCTTTGTAGAGCGGAGCTTGCTCCGCTGCTCTTGTAGGTGCGAATTCATTCGCACGCGCCATCTCGAATAGCAAAAAAGCGTGCGAATGAATTCGCACCTACGAAGAGCGAGAACAGCGGAGCAAGCTCCGCTCTACAAAAGCCGGTCGGTCAGGACGCTTTGGATTTCGCCAAGCGCAACCAGGTATCGACCACGGTATCCGGATTCAGCGATACCGACTCGATGCCTTCCTGCATCAGCCATTCGGCCAGGTCCGGATGATCGCTGGGCCCTTGGCCGCAGATGCCGACGTATTTGCCCTTGGCGCGCGCCGACTTGATCGCCATCGACAGCAACTTCTTCACCGCCGGGTCGCGCTCGTCGAACAGGTGCGCGACGATGCTCGAATCGCGGTCCAGGCCAAGCGTGAGCTGGGTCAGGTCGTTGGAGCCGATCGAGAAGCCGTCGAAGATCTCGAGGAATTCGTCCGCGAGCAATGCGTTCGACGGCACCTCGCACATCATGATGATCTTCAGGCCGTCCTGGCCCTGCTTCAGGCCGTTTTTCTCCAGCACCTCGACCACCTTGCGGCCTTCGTCGAGCGTGCGCACGAACGGGATCATCACCCACAGGTTGTCCAGGCCCATTTCGTTGCGCACCTTGCGCACCGCCTTGCACTCCAGCGCGAACGCGTCGGCGAACGAGGCATCGACGTAGCGGCTGGCGCCGCGGAAGCCGATCATCGGGTTCTCTTCGTGGGGTTCGTAGTTCTTGCCGCCGATCAGGTTGGCGTACTCGTTGGACTTGAAGTCCGAAAGCCGCACGATCACCGGATTCGGCGCCACCGACGCGGTCAGCGTGGCGATGCCTTCGGCGAGGCGGTCGACGTAGAAGCTGACCGGGTCGGCGTAGCCGGCGGCCTTCTCATCGATCTTCTTCTTGATCGCCGCATCCTGCTTGTCGTACTGCAGCAGCGCGTTGGGATGCACGCCGATATGCGCGGCGATGATCATTTCCAGCCGCGCCAGGCCGATACCCGCGTTGGGCAGCATGGCGAAGTCGAATGCGCGCTCGGGGTTGGCGACGTTCATCATGATCTTCAGCGGCGCCGGCGGCATCGATGCCAGATCGGTGGTGATGCGCTCGAACGGCAGCGAGCCCGCATAGATATAGCCGGTGTCGCCTTCCGAGCAGCTCACGGTCACTTCGCTGCCGTCGGCGATCAGGTCCAGCGCATTGCCCGTCCCGACCACCGCGGGCACGCCCAATTCGCGCGCGATGATCGCCGCATGGCAGGTGCGTCCGCCACGGTTGGTGACGATGGCGGCGGCGCGCTTCATCACCGGCTCCCAATCGGGATCGGTCATGTCGGCGACCAGCACGTCGCCGGGCTGCACGCGGCTCATGTCGTCCAGGCTGCGCACCACGCGGGCGACGCCGCTGCCGATCTTCTGGCCGATGGCACGGCCTTCGGCGACCACGTCGCCGCGCGCTTGCAGATGGAAGCGCTCGATCTGGGTGGCGTGGCCGCGCGATTTCACCGTTTCCGGCCGCGCCTGCACGATGAACAGCTTGCCGCTGACGCCGTCCTTCGCCCATTCGATGTCCATCGGCCGCTGGTAATGCTTTTCGATGACCAGTGCCTGCTTGGCGAGCTCATGCACGTCCTCGTCGCTGATTGAGAACCGGTTGCGCAGCTGCGCGGGCGTGTCCTCGTTGCGCACGCGCTCGCCGGGCGCGTCGGAATAGACCATGCGGATCTGCTTGGAGCCGAGCGAGCGGCGCAGGATCGCAGGCTTGCCCTTCAGCAGGGTCGGCTTGTAGACGTAGAACTCGTCCGGATTCACCGCGCCCTGCACGACGTTCTCGCCCAGGCCATAGCTTGAAGTGATGAAGACCACTTCGCGGAAGCCCGATTCGGTGTCCAGCGTGAACAGCACGCCGGCCGCACCCACGTCCGACCGCACCATCAATTGCACGCCGGCGGACAGGAACACGTCCTCGTGCTTGAAGCCGTGGTGCACGCGGTAGGCGATGGCGCGGTCGTTGTAGAGACTGGCGAAGACTTCCTTCACCTTGCGCACCACGTCGTCCTCGCCGGTGACGTTGAGGAAGGTTTCCTGCTGGCCGGCGAAGCTGGCATCGGGCAGATCTTCAGCAGTGGCCGACGAACGCACGGCTACCGCGATGTCACCACCGCCGTTCTCGGCGCTGAGCTTCTTGTAGGCCGTGCGGATATCCGCATCCAGGCCCGGCTGCAGCGGCGCGTCGATCACCCAGCCGCGGATCTCGCCGCCGGCGGCGTTCAGGGCCGGCACGTCCTCCACGTCCAGCGCCGCCAGCCGGTCGAAGATGCGCTGGTGCAGGTCGTTATGGGCGATGAAGTCCTTGAAGGCATCGGCCGTGGTCGCAAAACCGCCCGGCACCGAGACCCCCAGCTTGGCCAGATTGCCGATCATCTCGCCCAGCGAGGAGTTCTTGCCGCCCACCTGGGCGAGGTCGGTCAGACGCAGGTCGTGCAGCCACAGGATATTGGCGCTCAGGGTTTGATCGCTCAAAACAGGCACTCCGGGTTCGGTAAGGCGAGGGGAGGCGGGCAGGGCCGGCCGAAGTTGTTATTTTAGCAACCCGGCCCGTCGCGGCGCTCGTCACAGCTCAGGAACCCTTCACACATGGCCATGACGCGTCCGGTTTTCTACGTTTCCGACGGCACCGGCATCACCGCCGAGACCATCGGACACAGCCTGCTGACCCAGTTCACCGACCACCGCTTCGTCACCGACCGCATCCCCTTCGTCGACAGCCCGGAGCGGGCCCGCGAAATCGCCGACCGCATCCGTTCCATCGGCCTGTCGCATGGCACGCGCCCGATCGTGATCAACTCCTGCATAGACCCGGAAATGACCGCGCTGGTGGCCGAGAGCGGGGCGCTGATGCTGGACGTGTTCGCGCCATTCATCGAGCCGCTGGAGCGCGAACTGGGCACCCAGCGCCTGTCGCGCGTCGGCCAGGCCCACGGCATGGCCGATTTCGAGACCTACCACCGCCGCATCAATGCGATGAATTTCGCCCTGACCCACGACGACGGCATCGCGATCAACTACGACGATGCCGACGTGGTGCTGGTGGCCGTCTCGCGCGCGGGTAAGACGCCGACCTGCGTCTATCTGGCGCTGCATTACGGCATCCGCGCGGCGAACTATCCGCTGACCGAAGAGGATCTGGAGCACGACCGCCTGCCGCAGCGCCTGCGCGCCTGCCGCCAGAAGCTGTTCGGCCTGACCATCGATCCGAACAGGCTGCAGCAGATCCGCCAGGAGCGCCGGCCCAACTCGCGTTACGCGGAACTGGAGACCTGCAAGCGCGAGGTGGCAGCGGCCGAGGCGCTGTTCCGCGCCGAACGCATTCCGGTGCTCAGCACCACGCATACGTCGATCGAGGAAATCGCCAGCAAGGTGCTGACGACGCTGGAGATACATCGGGAAATGTACTGAGCGCGGCCTTGGGCACGTTTTTTGTAAGAGCGGCCTCAGCCGCGAGCTTTTCCACGGCGAACAAGCGGGATCGAGGGCTCGCGGCTGAAGCCGCTGCTACGACGAGCGGTGGCCGCGTCTGAGACGGAAGCGGCGTTTTTTCGCAGCGCGAAGAACCTATAAGCTATCCCTGCGAAGCGATTCCGTCAATGCTGCCGCGTGCAGCATTTCGCGTGTAGCATCGGGCCATGACCACCGCCATCGCCCGTAATAAGCGCTTTCCAAAACTGAGCCGTTTCGGCTGGTTGATGGGGCTTTATGCGGAAAATCACGGCAAGCTCACGCGCCTGTTCGAACCGGGCGATCTGGGCGCCGGCAGTTACTTGTCCAGCATCGGCGACGGCCTTGATCTGCAGGTCGATGTGATCGAACAGCACCGCTTCACGGTCGAAATGCGCCTGACCTACGCGATGTGCGATCCGGTCACCGGCGAGCCGGATCCTTCGGCGTTCGTGCGCCTGTACCGCGACGCGCGCCAAGCCGAAGCCACGCATTGCTACGTCGGCCGCCGCTGGCAGGACGTGATCGGCATGTATCCGCCGCCGGCCGAAGTCATCGGCCATCGCTTGCGTATGAATACCTTCCTCGGCAAATGGCTGGATTACCTGGCCGAGCGCGGGCATGGCGTGGCGACGCTGCGCCTGGCCGAACGCGCAGACGCATAACTGCTCGGTTAGCCGAACAGCTCCCGATAGCCGTCGGCCAATCGTTCGAGCGCGGCGTCCAGGCGCGCGGCCCGTTTTTCCGTCTCGGCGCTGCGAACGGGTTTGCCGGCGCGCGACGGCTGCGGCGAAGCCTTCAGGCGTTCGCGCAAGGCATCGAATCCGGCGTCCGCGTAATCCGCGCGGTCGAACCTGTCGCTCTGGATCGGCAGCCTGGGTCGCTTTTCGGCCGATGGCTTCACCGTAGCCGTCAAAGCCGGTTGGGGCTTGGCGGATTTTTTTGCCACGGCCTTGGCCACGGCCGGCTTTTTGGCGGCTGTCTTAGCCGGCTTGGCCGCGCGTTTGGCGGCTTTGGCGGGTTTTCTGTTAGGCATGGCTCCTCCAATATTCGGCCGTGGCCGTCAGACTTGCATCCGGTTGAGCGGTTTCCACGGTGCCGGCAGTCCGGCGCCGAGGCTGCCTATGTCGATATTGCCGGAGGTGATGTTGCCCAGCACCGTGCAGTCGGGCAGTTCCCCCGTCATGCCCGGCAGCAGCAGGATCGAGGATTTCCCCGTCGCCAGCACGCGGTTGGACGCGGCGATCAACGTGAGCCCCATCAGTACTACGCTGGGATCGTCCTTCGCGGCCGTGTGTACGCACTGGTTATCGCTGAACAGGCAATCGCCGTCGCGGCAGAAAACCGATATCGCGCTTTTCGGCGTCGCCACTTCGATCTGGTTGTCGCTGGTGGACACGCGCGCGCGCAGATTGTTCATGGCTAAGCTTTCGATGTTGATCGCGATTTCGGTGACCCCGGTGATCTGGTTGCCGACCATGCTGAGATCGCGGACCGGCAGCAGTTCGCTGGTGCTGATGCCTCTCTCGGCGCCTTGTATCTGGTTGCGTTCGATCATCACCGTCGCCAGCGGCACGCTCATCTCGATACCGGACGGGAACTCGAAGATAAGATTGCCGACGATCTGGCAGGCATCCAGGCCGTTATCGCCGGTCAGCCCCTTGATCAGGCGGATACCGACCGCGCCACCGGATTTCTTGAACATGACGATGTTGTTGTCGGCGATGCGCAGACCGTCCAAACCGGCCTGTATGCCGTCGCCGAGCACGTGCAGCGCATTGCCGCTGATCTCCATGCCGAAGCCGGGCGCAGTGGCGCCGGTGAGGATGAAGCCGGCCTTGCGGCATTCGACCACGCGATTGCCGGCGATGCGCGAGACCGACTGGTGCACGGTGACGTCGGACAGGACGATCGCGGTTTCGTCGCAGGCGAATTCGTTGTCGTCGATGCTCAGATCCATCAGCGCGGTGCCGGCGCCGCTCGGCGAACCGAGGCTGACGATGCCGGTGAAGGCCTGGATCGTGTTGTGGCGGATCGAAACGTTGGCCATCGAATCGGCGAGCGCGATGCCCGCGGACTGGTTCTGCGCGATGATGCGAAGGTGCTCGATATCGACCTTGTCGACGCTGCGCACGGTGATGGCGCTGTTGCTGCCGCCGCCGCCGCGGGAGACGACCGAAAAATGCGACAGGCCGATGTCCTTGCTCTTGTCGATGGTTTCGAAAACAGCAAGATCGGACACGAGTTCAGTCGCGAAGCCTTTGCCGACGATGCGCAACGAGGTCGCATCGACGATGCGCAGCGGCTTCTGGATATCGTAGACGCCGACCTGCAGGCAGACGTTGCCGCCGCCGGCAGCGATGACCTTGTCGATCGCGTCCTGGATCGAAGGATTGCCGGCCTTGTGCTGTTCCGGGGTGACGCAGACCGTGCAGGCGCAGTTGTCTTCCTTGCCTCCGTCGCCCATCGGCGGCGGCCAGAAGATGCGGCAGTCGGTGATTCCGCTCGGGAAGGTGACGAACCCGAGCTTGGCGTAGTGGTGGTGGATGGCGCGCGGCGGCGCCTTGTCTAGCTCTTCGATCGTCGCGTCGGTGCTGCGTGCGGCGAACATCCAGCAATCGCCAGCCTTGAACTCGCCGCCTGCCGGGTCGAGCGAGAATTGGGCGATGACACTGTGTTCGAGCAGCACGCCGACGCCGGCGCCGGCCGGCACGGTGATCTCGCCGGTGCTTGCGGCCAGGTTGAGGTCGTGCAGCACGTTGCCGCTCTGGTCCAGTACCTTGCCGCGCTGGTCCCAACGCTTGATCCGCGTGTGGCGACCCGGCTGCGTTTGGTTCTGAGCGTTGGTCGGGAACATGCCCGCGGTCAGTGGCGCCTCGAGCAGGATCGTCCGTGTCGCATCGTCGACACCGTTGCCGATCTTGATGCGGCGCAGCTCGCCGGGCTGGTTGTGCAGCTCGCGCCAATCGTCGGTGATTTCCACCCAGTCGCCATCGGAGAAACGCAGCACCGAGTCCTTGCCGGTGCTTTCGACGGTGAGCTGGTTGAGCGCGGGGATGTGGGTGATCCGCGTTTCGACGCTGGCGTTATCGCGCGACCATTTGAACGTCGCGGTGCCGAGGCCGCCGCCTTTCTGGATTTCGACGCGATAGAGCTGGTTTTCCAGGCCTTTGTAGCCGCCTCCGGGCGCAATCAGGCAGGGGTCCGGCTCACCCGGCACGGCCACGGTGCTGGTGGTCAGGCGTCCCGCCGAAGGCGCATTGGCCGGCAGCCAGCCGGGGATCTGATCCAGTGGCGTGGAACAATTCGCCGCCGTGCCGACATTGTTCAGCAGTTTGACTTGCCACACCGTCTGCAACCGCGTGGTGCTGTCCACGCCGACGGCTTTCTCGATCAATTCCGGACGTATCAAATAGTTGACCTCGCGCGTCCAGACATCCAGGTACACGAGATGGCGGCCGGTAGCGGGCAGCGGCGGTGGGTCGGGATAATAGGGTTGGCCGGCGTCCGGGTCGGCGGGCGGCGCGATATAGAACAGCGGCTTGGTGCCGATTTCCTCTTCCAGGCGCGCATCCCAGGCCTTGCTGCCGCTGCCGTGGTTCTCTGCGAGCATGCCATCGACGTACAAGCGGCCGCGGCCGATCGTAAGATTGCTGCCGGAAATGCCGATCTTGAATCCATCCGGCGTCTGCATCGGCACCACGGCGGCGCCGATCGTGTCCAGCGTCCCGACGTGGATGCGGCGACGTATCTGCACTGCGAGCGAATTCCACTCGGCATCGCTGAGCGGTCGCCCCTGCTGCAGCAGCACGCCCAGGTCGTCCTGCCAGGGGTCGAATGTAATCCGGCTATAGTCACCGCTCATGACACGCTCCTCATCGATTTAAGTTCGGCGTCCAAGCCGTGCGTACTTTTGCCGACTGCACTTGCATGCGGCCATTGCGTTATTGGGTCACGTCTCATAGAACACCCCGGCTTCGAGGGTCACGCGCAGGTACTCGTCCAGGCGCAGGCGCAAGTTGGTTTCGCGTTGCGGCTTGTGGACATGGTGATAGACGCCCATTTCGCCTTCGTCGTCGGCGCCGGTGCGGATCTCGGCGCTCGCCGCCTGTCCGAGCTGCGCGTACACGGCCGTGCCGTAACGTAAAGACGAGAAGCGAAGCACGGGAGACAGGGTGGTGTTGTCGCCGGGGACGCATTGGAAACGTTTCGGCGTGCGCGCATCGGCAGGCACGTAGCTGTAACGGACGCAGCCCAGCTGGCGGCGCTCGGCGATGATCGACGCGACCCAGGTGTCGACGGCTTCCAGCTCCGCGAGCAGGATCGCATTCGACACCAGCACGAACCGCAGCACATGGAGCTTGCCGATCGACGTGCATGCATCCAGCGTCAGCGGTCCGCCCGCGCTGTTGCCGTCGAGGGCGGCGTAGGCGACGCGCGAGAGGGAAGTAGCGTCGAGAATGCAGTCGTGCAGCTCCGCCTCGGAGCCTTCGTCGACGCGCATCGCGCCCAGGATGCAGCGCTCGGCGTTCAATTTCAGGTCCGGAATCTCGATCCGCAATGAGACTTCGTTGGGCGATACGGGTGCGCCATCGGATTTCAGCGTGCGGCCCGGAACCAGCGTGCAATGACGCAGCGTCAACCGCCGCAATTCGTTTCCGGCCGCGATCGGGACGTTCAAACGGTGACCGGCGATCAGCAAGCCGTTGAGCACGATCTCGCTGTCGTGGGCGCCGCTGAGCGTGCATTCGCCGGTCAGGACCAGCGTCGGCCGATGGCCGTTTGCAGCGCGCAGTTCGATGCGCTGGTTGGCCGCGACCGCAAAGCTCAAGGTTTCCTCGTAGCGGCCGCTGTCGGTGATTTCCACCACGCCTTGCCCGCCGAGCGCGGTCAGTGCGGCCTGGATCGTGGCGTGGTCCTGCGGCACGCGCAGCGGCACGTTGCTCGCAGGTTCGGCGAATGTCGCCGCGCGTTCGTATTCGCCGCCGCCTAACTCCGCGCCGAAACCGTAGTGGTAATCGACGCGTACCCGCGTGCCGGCGGGCAGGCCCGGTGGCAGCGCGATGCGGCCCAGCACGGGGTCCACGGCGAATATGCCCGCTGCCGGCAGGTGCGCCCAACTCGCGCCATCGTCCGACAGGTTGCACACGCAGAGGTCTTTGTAAGCGATCGCAGGCAGAGGCTCGGCCGTGCCTACATACAACCGCAGGCTCTTGCGAAGCGCGCCGTCGCTGTAATACTCGGCCGGCCGCAAGGGATCGTTCGCTATCGCCTTGAGTTGATCTTCGTGGAGTACGCGCCGACCGATCGGCCGCGGCACGTTCAGCGGCGTGGCCAGGTGGGTGATGTCGTCTTCGGTCTCCGGCCGCGTGACCAGCGGCTGGTCGTGATTGAGCGGACTGAAGCGCCAGCGCAGGTCGTCGACCTTGGCGGCAGGCGAATACGACAGCGGATAAGCGTCGAGCGGCCACAGGAACAGGCCGATGTTGGGGATATTGTGTTTGCCGCGGCCAGTGGCGATGCGGCGCACGTCGATCGTCCTGGGAATGGCGTCGAAAGCCGTGCCGACCCGGTCCAGCGCCTTCCAGTTGCGCAGATCCGGCGCGGCATGCACCCAGACGCGGCGGTGGTTCATGTACTGCGTGGTGATCAGACGTTGGAAGAACTCGACCGCGCTCGCGTTCCAGTCGGTCACATCGCGCGCAAGCTGCTCCAGCACCAGCGCCGTGCCTTTGCGGCGGCGATAGGCGATGGTATGCGCGACCTCGGCGCGGGCATTGGCGACGCGCGATGCCACGCCGTACAGCGTGCGATAGCCGATCAAATCGCCGATGTAGGGTACCGCCCATTCGGCGCAGGTTTCGACGAAGGCATCGTCCTGCAATTGCTCCAAATCCTCTTCGACGATCGCGATCTGCTCGGCGACCACAGCCAGCAAGTCTTGCAGCGGACCTTCGCTGAGGCCGAGTTCCTTGGCCACTGCGGCGTCGTGCAGGCGATAGAACGCCGGCAGCAATGCCATCAATTTTTGTTGGTCGAAGTTCATGGCATGACCTCCAGCGCCAGCGGGCCGGGATCCAGCATCAGTATTTCCGCGGGCTTGAGGCTGCCGTCGGGTTGCAGCTGCGGCGGCTTGGCGAAAAGACGGGCGACCAGTTGCGGAATCGCGCCCGGATCGAGCCGGTACAGCTCATCGACATCGACGGCTTCCACGCCGTTCACGCCCTGGATCACGGCCATCACCTCGTCCAGGCTGACCTGCTGCGCGAAATCGCGGTTGGCGAAGGCGAATTGCAGCCGCAGTTTGTCGCGCACGGCGACGATGACGTCTTCGACCAAGGCCGTCGCCGCCACTTTCAGTTTGGCCTTCAACCTGAAATACACCGGCTGGTAACTCTTGATCTGCAATGGCAGCAGCGGATCGCCGTACTTGCGCAATGCTTCGGAGAGATGCGTGTGGGTGGCGCTGCCGTCCGCGACCGGATCGCCATTGGGCCCGGCGACGCTCAGGTACAGGCCGCGCGACGTGCCGGAGGGCATCCATATCGCCAATGCTTTGGCGATGCCGGCGAAACTGCGGGCGAAATCGGTGTAATCCTGGATCGACACGGCGCGCCCGAGCGTGAGCATCGTCAGCGGCGCATTGCGGCGCGCTTCGTCGCGCGTTTCGCGATCCTGACCGCCGGTGGCGGCGACCGGGTTGTAAGCGGCTTTCACGCCCAACGGTCGGCCCAGCAGCGTGGTCAGTTGCCCCGAACGGACATTGCCTTGCAGCCCCAGCGTCTTGCGATAGCTGAAACGCACATTGTCCTGGCCGCTGCTCAGGCGCGCGGCCTCGATGCTGTCGCCGAACTGGACGATGGTATGTTCCTCGTCGTCCTGCCGCAGCGCATAAACGTGTTCGTTGGGGCCTTGTTCGAACAGCGATGGCACTTCGTTCCACAGCTGTCCATCCACGCGCACTTGGAGCGTCGATTTGCGTCCGCTTGGCGTACTCGCGCTGATATAGGTCAGCGGAGCCTGCTTCAGCATGAAGCGCTGGTTCGCGAGAGATGCGTCGCCGCTGCCTGCGATCTCGCCGACCGCTTCGCCATGCGTGGCCTGCGCCAGGTTGGCGCAGACGGCGAGCGTGGTGCGGTCGTAGACGTTCGTCATCGGTTCGCCGAGCTGCAGCGAAGTGCGGTCGCGGTCGTGAGCGACGGCCGAAACAGGTTTGGCGATATAGCGCAATTCGCTGACCACCGTGTCGTCCTTCAACGCCGCCTGCAGCGCGACCGCGAACGGCGAGGCATCCAACTGTCCGGCAGCGCCACTGCGGTCGAGCAAACGCCAGCGGATCACCAGATCGGGCTTGAAGCGCATGAACACTTCCAGCAGCCACGGCGGCAAAGCGATTTCGATGGTGCCGATGAGCCAGGTCGGCGCGGCAGTGACCACGAAACTGTCGCCGGGGTGCGCCGCTACCGGCGCGGCGCCGTCGGGCGCGAACATGAGCGCGGGATCGTCGGCGACGATGCGCAGGCGCTGGCGCTTGCCGCTGAGCGCGATCGGCTGGCGCGGCTCCAGGTCGGTGACGCGCCGATCCAACACGAGATCGGCGCCATAAACGGGGTAGGGCAGATAGCGTTCGGCCAGCTTCAGTTCTTCGCTTTGCGCCAGCACCAGCGTGTCGCGCAGTTCGAAATGCGTCGGATCGGGATTGATATCGCCCTTGAGCCGGGTGATGCGTCCGGACATCCCATATGCGTTGCGCGACAGCTGGCGAACGCTGCCGATCTTGACCAGCATTTCCTCACCGGGCAACGAAGTATCGCCATCGCTGCCGCTGCCGCCAGCCAGCACCGCCCAGCCGCCGGCGACGAGTTTGGTATACACCGAATCCAGATCGATGTTGCCGCCCTGGATGTCGAAACCGACCCAGTTGAATCCACTCGGCGTAGTGATGCCGGGGATGTGGCCGAGCTTGAGCAGCCTGGGATTGGCTGCGTTGTGTCCGAACAACGCGGCACGCGCACGCAATGCATACACACGTACGGCTTTGCCGGTGTTCCACGCCAGATTGTTGGCGCCGAGCGCTTCGTCCCAGGTTACGCGGGTGATCTTGCGGTCGTTGTCCGGTTCGACCGTGAGCAAGGGGCGCACGGCCCAGCGCTTGCTGGCCGAAGAAGCGGCACGCTCGCTGCCCACCAGCAGCAGCATGTCGCCGGGCTGCAACTGGCTGTCGACACCGGCCAGGTAAAGCTCGCGCGTGCCGTCCGGCAACTTCTGCGCTTCGGTTTGCTGCGCCGGTATCGAATTCCAAGGCACGCGAGCCAATACCGGCTCGATGGTTTCGAAACTCTGCGGCTGTTCGTCCGGGCCGGGGATGCTCTGCACGCGGGTGCCGACAGGAACCGTCACCGGCTGCGCCGCGAGCGATGGCATGCCCGGTGCGTCCTCGAGCGTGAAAGCGAGATAGGTGGATGCGGCCACGCCGGGTGAAGGCTGGTAGCCGATCAAGCGGGCCATCTCGATCACCGAGCGTCTCTCGATCGCGGTGCGCAGATACGACTCGTTGGCGATGCGCTCCTGATAGAAGCTCAACACGTCGAGCATCATCGCGCCTGCGTCGCACCAAGCGATCGTGAAATCGTCGTCGGAGCGCGTGTGCAGACCCGCCAGGGCGGGGAATTGCGAGCTCGACAGCCGCGCCAGCAACGCCGCCTTGAATTCGCCGTGGCGGCCGATGCGGTAGTCGATCGCCGGCAAGCCCGGCGCGTTGTAACGCAGGCTAGGCGGACGCTCGTTGCCGGCGCAGCAGCCGCAGTCGTTGGCAGTGTCAGTCATGGCGGCTCACTTGCCTCCGTGCAGTTCGAGACCGAGCACGCCGCGCTCGGGATAGTTGGGGTCGTTGTCGAGCCTGGCGATTTCCAGCCGGCTCAGCGCGATGCGTCCTTCCAGCAGCGGAACGGGATCTTTGCTGCCCTGGCGGCGGAATGCGGTGATCTGCACCGACAGCACGCCGGGCACGGCATGCGCGGCGGCGTACAGTTGGCTGAGGTAGACCGTTTGCCCGAAGCTGAAGTTGTCCGGGTGGAACAAGCCTCGCCGGCCATCGCGCAGCACGCGATTGCTGAACAATTCGGCGAGGCTGCGTTTGACGTCGCCGCGGAAGTGATCGGGTTTCACGCAGACATGCAGGGCGAGTTCCAGTGGCACGAAGATCGGCTCGTGCAGTTCCAGGTCGTGGCCAGCCATGCGGTAACGGTCCAGATGCCGCTGCATCGAATCGGCGAAAGGCGCGGTGAGACTGTCGCCGCCTTCGCGGTCGATAGTGACGAATACCGTGTGCCAGCTGCCGGTCCAGCGCAGCGTGGCGGCGGCATTCTGCACATCTTCGTGGCGTTCGCTGACTTCTGCGTAATCCTCCGGCGTCACCGCCCGTTCCTGGCGGCGGTAGGCCTCGGGCGCGCGGCGGCGGACGACATCCGCGGTTTCCGGATCGACGCCGCCCCGCGCGGCGATCGGATTGCGGACCCGCTCGATGCCGTCCTCCGTGGTGACGATATGCCGGATCGATTCGGCGCCGACGTTGCCCGCGGTGCCGTTGCCGACGCGGTAATGGGCCACGAAAGACGTACTTTCTTCCGGAAAATGGCCGTTGCGATCGTCGCCGAAACGCAACGCGGCCTGCAGGGCTTCGTCGATCTCGACGACGAATTCGTCGGCGTCGCTGCGGCTGTTGAGCAAATCGCGTTTCGGGAGCCAATCGCGAATATCGGGGCCGAGCGTGGCGGTGAGCGAAATCTTGGGGCGCACCGCGCCCAGCTCCGAGCGTATCGCAGACTTTGCCGGCAGGGTCGGATCGTAAGGCGCAGCATAGGTCAGCGGCGCATTGCGCAACTGCGGGCGGAAGCGCGGCCGCACCGGAATCGGTGCGATCGGATTGCAGCGGTCGCCGGCCATCGCGGGTGCGAACAACAGCGTCGCCTCGGGTACGCTGCCCAGCGTTTCGGGGTTCAGGCTTTGGCCGTGATCGACTAGCAGGATATTGCCGCGTGCGACGCTGACCTTGTCGTTGAAGACATTGCCGTGATCCTTGTCGGTCACGGCGGAGACGCACAGAGCGAACGGCAAGGCGTCGTCTTCGCCCCATGCGATTTCGGTGATCTGCTTCGCGTTCAAAGGATCGACCAGCGGATTGCCGCCGTCGCTGTGCACGACCTCGGTCAGGCGGACGACATGACGGTGCTGGGGGTCGGCATCGCCGGCTTCTCCAGTGACAGGGCCGATGATCTCCTCGAACAGCAGCAGATCGCCAGGCGCCAGGTTGGGGAAGTGTCCGAGCAGCGTTGCGCGGGTCGAACCGCGGCGCAGGCAGCAACGCTCGTCGCCCCAGGTGTAAAGCGGCAACTCGTTGTGGACCTGGCGCAAATTGATCGCGTGCAGCGGTTCGAACACTTCAGGATGCAGACGCATCGCGCGGTCGAAATCCGGCGTGTCCGGCTTGATCCTGATCGGCAAACCGCGGCATTGGGTGAGGAATTGGGTATCGGCCGGATTCAGCAGCACGGTCGCCGCGCTCACCTCGACATGCACCCAGGCGCGGGCATTGCAGCCGTCGTGCATCGCATAATCGACCAGCAAGGCATGCCGGCGCAGCGACACGCGTTTGCGGGCGGTGCCCAGGTACGCCTCCGTAGCGGCGGCATCCTGCCGGTAGCTGAGGTGGTCGCCGACATAGGCGAGCAATTCGGTTAGCGCCACGCCGGCATCGGCGGCTGGGCGCCCGCGCTGATCGGGAATCAACTGCGTGATGCGGTCCTGCAAAAGGCGCCGGAAACTCGCGTAATCCTTGGCTAGATAGTTGATCTCCGGCTCGGGAAGCGCCTGCGGCGGGCAAAGATGGTCGACCTTGCAGTCGAACTCGCTGTCGCATTCCACCTTGAACGAGAAATCGATCTCGGCCAGTTGCGGATCGAAGTCTGCTGGCACGCGATCGTCCAGCGGCGAGCGCACCAGCCGCAACTGGTACGTCGAACGATCGCCGGTGGAGTCGGTGCGTATCACCAGCACGCGATCAGGATGCGGCAGCGCGGTCAGCAGCGCTGCTTCCTCCACGGTCAGGTCCGGCGGGGTCGGTGCTCCGACTTCGGCCCATTCGATCGCCACATTGCGGACCCGATCGCCGCCGCTCAGGCGCAAGTTGTCGCGGTTCAAACCTGCGATGGGTTTGAGGAAATGCAGGAACAGCGTGCGCTGGCGGAATTCGTGCAGTTCCGGCAGATCGCGATCCAGCACTTCTAGATAGTCGATGCCGTTGAGCGTGGCATGCGCATCGACCGCATTGCGGCGGAACACGTCGCAGCAGTAGTACTTCATGGGCCGCCTCCACGTGCGAAGTCGGCGATCAGCACCTCGTCGCTGCCGCGCACGCTGTAGGCGACTTTGACGCTGAGCACCGCGTCCACGGATTCGACGCGGACGTCGCGCACCACGATCCAGTCGCTGAGGAACTGGGTCAGCGCGCCTTGCACCAGCATCTGCGTCGCGCCGGCGAGTTCCGGCGAGTTCGGCGCGAATACCAGTTGCGCCACGCCGCTGCCGAATTCCGGACGCATGACGCGTTCGCCTGGCGCGGTAAACAGGACGGCCTCGATCAAGTCGCGCACATAACGTTCGCGATCGCTTTCGGCGCTGCGGCCGCGATGATCGAATCGGTAGGGTGTGGCGAGATTCATATGCTCACCTCAAGTCGCTATCACGCGCGGTTGCACGACGGTGGGCATCAGTGGCGTGCCGGTGGGCACGCACACCGCGAAACCGGTCTGTATGGCCAAGGGCTGTCCCAGCGCCGTCACGCGCATCGCGCCGACCACCCATTGGCCGGTCACGCAAGGGCCGCCGGATGCGGGCGGGAAAGGGCAGGCAGCGATCGCGTAAGGCGCTGTGATCGTCGCTACCGGTTGTCCGCTGACCAGCACGCGCGGCATCGGTGCGGTCGGCATGGCTTGCCCGCCGTGCGCGCAAAGCACGGTGGCACCGAGATGGAGGACAGCGCCGGGCACGTCACATCACCGTCAGCGCAGCGCCGTTCATGTCGATCGGCGCACCCACCATTTGAATGGCGGGGCCCAGCAGGCTGATCATCGCGCCTTTGCCGTTGGAGATCACGATGCCGACATCGCTGACCGAGATCATCGCGCCCAGCGTGGTCTGGATCAGGATGCCGCCGGTCGGCCCCGGCACATCGCTGATCACCATGCCGTTCTTAAGCGTGGTCTGCAGGGTGATGCCGGGCACTGCGGGCGGCACCAGGCGCGACAGGATCGGAACTTCCGCACCCAGGCCCCAATAACAGCCGACCCAGATCGGCTTGCTCGGATCGCCGCGCTCGAATTCGATCCACACGCCGGTGCCGATGATCGGTGGCGAGAACATGCCCATGTTGATGCCGGCGGACGGCACGCAAGGCATAGCCCACGTGCTCGGCACCAGGAAGCCGACATCGGGTACGATCACCTGGATGCGGCCGATGAACAGCGGATCGACGTTGTTGGTGACGATCGCGCGATATTTTCCGAAAAACTTCTTGGTTGTGACATTGGCTTGAGGGCTCATGGGGGCACCATCGGTGTGTTGGAAACAAGGCCGTCGCGCGACAGGTTGAAGCTCTGCTTGTACTGCCCGCGTTTGATGTCGTGGGTCACGCTGTTGACGTAATAGAAGCCGTCGTAGGTCAGGCCCGCGCCGCGCACGCCGACCATCATTCGCGAGCGCAGCACGTTGCCGTAACGCAATACGTCGAGCGTGCCGGAGCCGGTGATCGCGTCTTGCGCGCCAAGCACGATGCTCAACGCCATGTTCGCTGCATCGGAAGGATTGAGATGGGCGACGTAACCCGGAAATTCGACGCGCGCCGGCGGCGTCAACCGCATGCCCATCGGCGGGCGCAGCAGGCTGAGGTTCGGGATCGGGATAGGAATGGGCGTACGCCGAGAGATCGGATCCATCACTGTCATCACCACGATCTTCTTGGCCGTCCCATCGAGGCTGAAGCTCAACGACTCGACATTGGTATGCGCATCCATGTTCACGTTGAGCGCAGGTTGCGGCGCCGGAATACGAACATCCGGGCCGAAATAAGCGATGTTTCCGCCGGGTGCGGGCCCGGGCTCGACGTAGAACGTGTAACCGCAGCTGCTGGCCAGTTCCTGCAGGTATTCGCGATCCGTTCCGCTCTGGTGCGGCATTTCCTCGAGCGGATTGGGGATGTCCGGCACGATCGGCGGGATCGCGATCGGCGCGATTCCGAAGGCCGCGTACTTAGCCAGGATCGCGTAGACGCGGGCGATGATCGGCTGCGCCGGAAAGCGCATGAAAGGCATTTCGACCAGGTCCATCAACAGACTCAGGTCCTCGCCGGTGATGGTCAGCGTCGATTTTCCGGGCTCGTTGCTGGGCGACAGTTCCTGCCGGGTGACCACGCCGTCGGCGAGCACATGCGGAATGCCACGCACAGTGGCGATAACGATCACGCGGGTGATGATCGGATCGAAATAGCCGGCCGGCAGCAGCGTGCTTTGCAGCAACGAGCGCTTGCCGACCTGGAACGTGAGCTGGAAGCCGCTGCGATCGCCGCCGCTATTGATCTGCACGCCGTCGAGTGCGTCCAGCACCGCGTTGGGAGCGGGCACCGGCACGGCAGGGCCGATCAGCAGCGTGAGATGAATGCCGTCGAGCATTACGGCTTCTCCCCCGGCTTGGTCTTGAGTGCGGCGTGGCAGGCGGCCTTGATCGCTTCAGCCTCTCCGCCGCTGACACCCGAGGCGTCGATGGCGGCATCGCAACCGGCTTCGGTACCTTTTTCGATGCCGGCGCGTATGCCGTCGCGAGCCTTGTCCTGCAGGACTTTCGGCAGCTTTTCGATGATCGGTTCGAGTACCTTTGTGACGCCGTCGACCAGCACGTCGTTCAAGCTCCTGGGCTTGCGTTGATGCTCGCGGTCGAACTTGTCGATCTTGCGCTGGTTCTCTTCGGCATTCTTCCACCAGTCGTCCGGACGCCGCGGTCCGGGCAGACGCGGCGCGTAGTCCGGAGGCAGGTTCAGATCGACAGGGTTTTTCTTTTGCGTCTGCACCGGCGGCGCCTGCGTCGGCGTCGCCGATGCGGCCGGCGCGGGGCCTTCGAGGGTGATGGTGATTTCCACTCGGCGGTTCGCAGCCTCCTTGACGCCATCGCCGCTGGCGACGGCCGGATTGGTTTCGCCGAGCGAACCGGCGACGATCGGCGCGATCCGGTCTGCGCCCAGTTTGAATTTGCGCAGCGATAATTCCAGCGCGGCTTTGGCGGCATCGGCGCGTTTCTGGCCGAGTACTTCGTTGCGTGTTTCGTCGCCGGAAGTGTCGGTGTGCCCGCTGACAGAGACGATCGCGCGCGAGTGCGGCGCCAATGTGAGCCGCGTCGCGATCGTCGTGGCGAGCGCATCGAGCGATTTGCCGTGTTTGGCGGTCAGGTCGGAGCGGTTATGGCCGAAGCGATCGATCGTCTCCGACCACGTGTCCGCGGCGGCCTTGGGCTTGGCTGCGGCGACCGGTGCGGCAGCCGAGCCGGGTGCGCCCGTGGCTTGAATCGCCTGCTGACCGGTCGCCGCAGAGGGCTTGTTCTCGTTCTGCGCGCGCATGCGCAGTGTCGAGAAATCCGCGCCGCGACCTTCCTGATCGGAGCCGGTCTGCATCTTGTTGTCGCGCTCGCCGCCCGCCCGAGGTTTGTCGGGTTGGCGCGTCAGCGTCGATGACGCCGGCTGCGGAGGTTTGCGATCGAGGTCGAAACCATTCACTAGCCGAGTCCCTCCGGCAGCGCGATGCGCAGGCTGCGTCCGATCGCTTCGACCAGTTCGTCGGGGCGCAGCGTGCCGTTGCCGTCGCACAGTTTCCAGTACTGCTCCGGATCGCCGAGATAGCGGGCGGAGAGATTGTCGAGGCGGTCGCCTTCGACCACCCGATGCGTGCCCATCGTGCTGAAGCGCTCGGGCTGGGGAATAAAACGACGGGTGAGGTAGCTCACCGTGCGGCCGGTCGCGGACGTATGCGTCAACATCGGCACGCCGTTGTAGCGGCTGTTGGGCGGAAAGGGTTTGGGACCTGCAGCGGAGTTCTGCAGCAGGTTTTCCAGCTGTTTCAGCGCCTCGTTCACGGGATGCCTCCCAAGCCGAGCGCACCGAGCGTCGCGCCCGGCGCCTTGCCGGCCATTTTTTCCTTGTTCTGCAGGTGTCCGAGGAACAGGGTGCCGGCCTTGTGCGAAAAACCGACGTCGTTCACCGACAGCACACGCATGCCCAGACTGACCTTGGCGCGCAATGGATTGAGCGCCGGGTCGAAGGCTTCTTCGGTGATCGAGAATTCGGTGATGCGCACCGGCAGGATGCGTTGCTTGCTCCACACGAACAGGGTCAGCGGCGCTTCGGACGGCGCGATCTCGATCGTGCCGATGCCGGCCAGGCCATTGCCGGACAGCAGATCCGACGATGCGGGATTGATCAAACCTTCCAGCACCGACAATTGCGGGCCTATACCGAACTCGACGGTAGCGGCGTGCTGATCGGGAAACTCGAGCTGGTCGGCCGCGTCGATCTCCGCTTCCAGCTTGATCGTTTCCACGGCCGGGCCTTTCAGGCGCAGCACTTCCGAACGTTCGCCGCCTTCGCCGGCGCTGAGCACCTGCAGGCTGCGGCTGAGCGAATCCGGGTTGTACTGCAGCGCGATGACGCGCTTGACCTGCCCGGAATCCGGATCCACCAGGACCAGGCCGCCACGCATCAACTTCGGTGAGTTGGGGAAAGAGGAGGGCATGCTCAGGGCCTTTGTCGGATGTGTTTGTCGTAGCGCGGGTCTTCGGGGAAGATCGGCTCCTGCGGCACCGGATATTCGCGCGACAGGAACTGCACATAAGTTCCCCGACGCGCCGCTTCGAATTGCGCACCACTGCGCCCGAATCTGTCGCCGAGCACTTGCGCGGTGCGTCCTTTCGGATCGAATTTCTGACCGGCCAGCCATTTGCCCAGGGCCTGATTGCGCTTGGCGTCGTCTACGTGGAGCACGGGGCGCGGCGGCGCCAGCGTCTCGCGCTTCTGCACGATGCCCTGCCGCGTCCGCACGTTCACATCGATCTCGCTGGCCACACCGGCGACCGCTTCGCCGCCGCGCACTGCGGCGACGAATGCCGATTTCATCGTCGCCATCGCAGCGAACTTCGGATCGAGCAGGTCTTTCGGAATTTTGATCTGATCGGACGAGATCAGCTTCTGCGGATCGGACAAGCCCGGATTGGCGGCGGCGAGCTTCTGCCAAGCATTGGGCTTGCCCAGATATTTTTCGGCGAAGGCCTTGATGCTCTTGTGACGCCCTGCCGGAGCGGTATCCCTCTGCAGCAGCCAGATCACCGTGCCGGGCGCGATCCTCGCATCCGCCTTGTCGAATTCGGGGTTGAACTTGAATGCGCTGTCGGCGTTGAAGCCGTAACGTTGCGCGACCGCCTTGAGCGTTCCGCCCCTGGCCGATCGCACCATCTCGCCGGCTTTCATGCGCCGCAGGTCGTCGAAGGACGCTTTCACGCCGACCGGAGCATCGTCGTATACCTTTTCCAGATCGGCCTGTTCGCGGGCGGAGTACGTCTTGACGTTGAGCTGGTAGAAATACTGGTACAGGTCCGGCGCGGACAGCGAGGGCAGGGCGTCCGGATTCCCGAAGAACGCGCGGATGGCGTCCATCGTTTCTCTCTTGCCGCCGACGTTGCAGCCGCGTACCTCGATGTGCGTCTTCGAATTGATCTTGCTGCGCACGCTCTTGAGCTTCTTCAAGAAAGGCCCGCCAGCGCCTTCCTCGATCGATTTGCTCAGGCTCTTCTTGAGCGAACCTCTGCCTTCGACCAAAGGGTCGGCGAGCGTCTTGGCTTCCTGCTCGGTCAGGTTGCCGAATACGATTTTGGCCGATGCCATCGCGACAGGCATCTGCTTCCTCAGTTCTTCGATGGCCTTGCGGGTTTCGGCCTGCTTGTCCTTGTCTTTGGTCGCGACGATCACGCGGCCATAGGTGTCGCGACGCAGATTGATGTACGTCTTGACCGCGCCGGCATTGGTGATCTTCGGCGGCTTGCCGCTGTCGAGCTTGACGTCTGCGAGAAAACGCTCGTCCACCAGTGCACGGAACAGGATGCCGAAGTTGCTGGCCAGCGGGGGGATGTCCTTGGTTCCACCGAGCATGACCAGCAGCGGATTGGTGGTCTTGTCTTTCCACAGCGCCTTGTAGATCTCTACCGCCTTGCTCTCTATCACCACGGTCAGCGCGCTGAAATCCTGGCGGAAGACAGATTCGCTGGTATGGCTGGACACCGACGGGACTTTGAAGAAAGCCGGGCCGATCTCCGGCAGCAGACCCAGCTCGATGCCTGTGTCGTCGCCGTGCGAGACGATCCTGAACTTCTCGATCATGCCCTTGGCGGTATCCAGGTCGTCGAGGATCTGCTTGGTGTTGGCGACTCGCTTGATGTTGGGATGGCCCCAGGTACGGTAGAACGCGGCGCCGGCGTCCAGATAGTCCCGGCTCCCGGTTTTGGAGAGCGAAGACACGTAGGTGCCATGCTCGGCGCGTTGCAGGCGCTGTACGCCGGATTGCGCGGCAGGAAGGACCCGCGCCGGTTCGCCGCGCGCGACGCTATTCGCCGCGCGGTCGGCTTCCTGTTCGAGCGATGCGCCTGCCGGCTGCACCGCCAGTTCCCGGTCGGGGTCGTAGCGGCGCGCGCCTTGTTGCACGACGTGGGCGAGTTCGTGCGCGAGCAATCGTTGCGCACCCGGATCGTCGGGCCTGTATTCGCCCGTGTCGAACACCAGGTTGCGCCCGACCGCATAGGCCTGCGCATTCAGGGCTCTGGCCGAAGCGGCGGCTGCGTCGTCGTCGTGGATGCGTACGCTGCTGAAATCGTGACCGAAACTGCGCTGCATGCGGTCGCGCAGTTTCGGATCCAGCGGCTGTCCGCCGCTCTGCAGCACCGCATCCACACCGGCGAAGGCGGACGAGGCGGGCCCGCTGCCACGGGTTTGCGGCTGCCGCGAACGCGCGGGCTTGGCGGCGGTCTTTGCCGGCGCCTGCGTCTTGCTGACTTTGGCTGCGCTATCGCCCATGGTCGCGTCTCATGGCTTCTGCACGCGGTACCAGGCTTCGCGCCCGGGGCGGATCAGGAACGGCGCCTGGCCTTCGGGCGCGACGTCGATGAACTCGGTGTTGGTGGACTTGAGCGTGAAATACAGCCACACCAGTTTCGGATTCTTCTTGTCCGGTGTCGTCGTCGGCCCTTCGGTGATTTCGTATTTGAGCTTGTAGTAGTAAGCCTTCTTGTCGTCGCCGATCCATTGCAAAGTCATGGTCGGCTTGTTGCCGACTTGGCTGTTGGCAGTGATCGATTTGTCCAGCACGAACTGGTAATCGCGTTCGTACACGCCTTTGAATTCGCCTTTGTAAGGACGCGCGACGGTGTACTTACCGCTGTCCGGACCGCTCTTGCTGCCTTCGCCGGGCGGCGCCGAACCCTCGTCCTTCTTGTTGGCGGCGCCAGCGCCTTTGCCCTGGCCGCTGCCGGCGCCCTGACCCTTGCCTTTGCCGCCTTCGCCGGCCGTCTCGTCCTTGCCGCCGCTCTTGCCGCCGTCCTTGCTCTCGCTCTTGGGCTTGTTTTTGTTCTCGAGCACTTTGAGGATTTTCTTGCGCAATTCTTCGGCGCTCAGGCTGGAGGGCGTCCAGTCCAGTGTCGCCAGATATTGCAGATCGTCTTCGGTGATGCCTTTGGTCGCCTGCAGCAACTTGTTGACCCAGTCGGCAGCGGGCACCTGGTATTGGTTGCCCGAGTGCTGCGCCAGTTGCGCCAGCAATGCTTTTTGCGCGCTCGACGCGCTCTTGAGCATGTCGTTGATCTTGACCGCCTCGGCTGCGGCCAAGGCGCGGTCTTCGGGCTTCGATTTGGGATCCAGTCCGCCGAGCAGGGTAGCGATTTCGGATTTGAGATCGCCGCTGCCGGCCCCCGTACCCTGTCCCTGTTTCGCGGCGTCGGCCGAACCGGTGCCGGGTTTGCCGGCGTCCTGCGCTGTGTCTTTGCCGTCGCCGGAACCGGCCTTGTCGCCGGTGGCGCCGGGCGGCTTGTCGCCTGTTCCTTTGCCGGTGCCGGTGCCGGATTTGTCGCCGCTGGTGCCAGACTTGTCGCCTGTTCCGGTGCCTGCTTTGTCGCCCGTTCCAGTTCCTGTTTTGTCGCCGGTGCCGGTGCCTGTTCCCGTTCCGGTTTTCCCGGCGGTAGCGGAACCTGCCGGCTTGCCATCGCCCTTGCCGGTTTGGCCTTCGGGCGTGGGTTGCGATTTGTCGCCCGCGCCCTTGCCGCCTTGCACATCTTTCGCATCGACCGGCTTGCTGGCGGAACCGGAACCCGAGCCCTGTACGTTCTCCATTTTGCCCGAGCCGGTACCGCCGCTGCCGGTGACCTGGCTGTCCTTGACCGTACCGGAACCTGCGGCGCCCGCTGCGGCCAGATCGCTGTCCTTGGTTTCGCCTTTGCCGGCCGCGCCCGCTGCTGCGGCGTTGGTGCCTTCCGACTTGCCCGCGCCTGCGGTGCCGGCACTGGCGCCCATGCTGTCTTTCGAGGTGCCCGCGCCTACCGAACCGGCGGCGGCGCCATCGCTGTTGAGCGAACCGCCGGCACCCGCTGCGCCGGCGGCGAGGGTGTCGGACATGATCGAAACGCCTGCGCCGGCCGTGCCGAAACCGGTGCTGTTCGACATTATCGATACGCCGACACCGGCATTGCCCACGCCGCCGCCGGTGCTGAAGAGCGAAAGGCCGAAGCCGACGTTGTACGCGCCACCGCCCGTCTTGGGCTTGGGCTGGCTCGGTTTTTTCGCCTTGGGCTTGGGTTTGGCGCCCTTGGGTTTCTTCGGCTTCTTCGGAGTTTTCTTGGGCGCCTTTTTCGGCGCTTTCTTGGCCGCCTTCTTAGCGGCCTTTTTTGACTTGGACTTGCTCTGCTTTTTCTTCTGGTTCTTTTTCTTCTTTTTTTTCTTCAGCTTCTTGCAGTCGCAGTCGGGCCGCGCTTCGATCGTGGTCGCGTCGGGCGTGCAGCTGTACAGGTATACGCCGTGCGCGGCCGGGGTGATGGTGACGACCTGGCCGCAAGACAGTCCGGTGCGCGGATTGAGGATGTAACCCGGCGACGGCGTGAATTGCGCCGGCGTCATGTCGCGCGCGAAATAGGTGCTGTAGCGCGGATCCAGCGCGATCAGCCAACGGTAGAAGGCCTGATCCCTGCGCCCCGTCGCCGCGCCGCTGGCGTTGTTCGGCTTGACCTCGCCGAGGTAGATGGTGCGCGTGCGTTCGTTGATCGCGGCCAGGTCGAGGCGACCGCGCCGGCCCTTGCCGCCGCCCGGCGCGAAGATGCGTTTTTCGGCCAGACCGCCTTGTGCGCGGAACATGCTGGCCACTTCGGCATGGACCAGGGTGCCGGCGTGCATCGGCAGCATGCAGACGCCGCAGCCGCCCGGCGAATTCGGCGCGCGGTTGAGCATCGGCGCGCCGGTGGAGCGGACGCTGACGTTCAAGCGTCCGCGTTGCCCGATACGCACCGCATTGTGTTCGGCTTCTTTCTCGGCGGGCGAATGGTGATCGCCTTGCGGCGAGTAGCGCAGCAGGCCCGTGGGCTTGGCGCGCCCCTGTTGCACCACGTGGGTGAGTTCGTGCGCCAGCAGGCGGCGGCCTTCAGCCTGCTCGGGCTGTAATCTGCCATTGGCGAACACGACATGGGGGCCGACGGTGTAAGCCTGCGCATCGACATCGCGCGTGGATTTCTCGGCGCTGGCGCCGGTATGGACGCGCACATGGGAGAAGTCGTGCCCGAACCGGTGCTCCATATCGCGCCGCAATGCCGGTTGCAGCGCGCGGCCAGGTTCGGATAGCGTCTTGCCGACGCTGTTGGGCGCGGTTTGAGGCGCCGCGGATGCGGCGTTGGCGCGTCGCTGTATCTGCATCGGCGATTCGCGCGTCGCGCCGGCGTTGCCGCCGCCCAACACCCGTTCGGCGACCCGGTCGGCTTCGCTTTCCAGCGCAGCATCGGTCGGGGAGGGGCCCTTCGACTCGCCAGCCTCGCGTTGCTTGCAACTCGGGCACTCCTGCTTGGCGTGCGATTTGCCGCACGACGCGCACTTGCGCTGCAGCGGTCCATTGGCCCAGGACACGGCGGCGGCTGGCTTGGCCATCAGCGCGCGCATCGCGGTCAGCCTCCCAGGCCTTGCATCAGCTTTCTGGCCACCCTGCCGCCCAGCTCTGCGGCGCCCGTATCGGGCGCCAGTTTGAGTTCGCCGCCGCGCATCGACGGCATATGTCTGGACTTGAGCTTGGCGATCGCAGCAGGCTCGGCCAGCGCCCGGCTCAATTGCTCGTGCAGGCCGCGCACCAGGGCGTCGCACTGCTCGCGCGGAATGCCGCGCAACACCAGCCGGTCGATATGCAGCCGGACCCGGGTGTTCATATCCATCCCCGCGTTTCGACGTCGGCCAGCGGGCGCTCGAGCTTTGCGCTTTCGCTCTGCGCCGCGCGCAACAGATGCGCCATGGCCAGCGGCTCGTCGGCATCGGCCGCCAGGAAGGCCGAGTTCAATGCGATGTTGCGGATGTTTCCTCCCGGCAGGCTCAGTTTCGACAGCTTGCGGTAGTCGATGCCGTCGAGCGGCGTCTGCTGCGGGAACACGCGGCGCCAGATCGCTTCGCGCAGTTCGCTGTCGGGGAACGGGAAATTGAGGATGAAGCGCAGGCGCCGCTGGAAAGCGCGGTCCAGCGCCGCTTTCATGTTGGTGGTGAGCACGGCGAGTCCGCGATACGCTTCCATGCGTTGCAGCAGATAGCTGATTTCGATGTTGGCGTAGCGGTCGTGGCTGTCCTTGACCTCGCTGCGCTTGCCGAACAAGGCATCGGCCTCGTCGAACAGCAGGATCGCGCCGCTGTCTTCGGCCGCGTCGAATACCCGGCGCAGGTTCTTCTCGGTTTCGCCGATGTATTTGCTGACCACCGACGACAGGTCGATGCGGTAAAGGTCGAGTTTGAGCTCGTTGGCCAGCACTTCGGCGGCCAACGTCTTGCCGGTGCCGCTTTCGCCGCAGAACAGGGCGCTGACGCCGAGTCCGCGCGCGCCGCGCTTGCCGAAACCCCAATCTTCGTAGACGCGCATGCGCTGGCGCAGGTGCGCGGCGATCTGGCGCAATGTGTTGTGCTGGGCGGTGGGCAGGATCAGGTCTTCCCATACCGCTATCGGATTGATCCGTTCGGCCAGGTCGTCCAGCCGTTCGCGGCCGATGCGGCGGCAGGCGTGCCACAGGCTCTGGTCGCCGTGCTGCGAACCTGCCTCGGCCGATTCGGCGATCGATGCGATGGTCTGCGCGCTGAGGCGGAACTGGCCGGACAACGTGTCCAGTGCGCCATTGAGCTTGGCGCCGCCTTCGCCCAGGGCCTGCAGCCACAGCTGCTTCTGCTCGACCGCCTCCGGCTTGTCGATGGTGTAGGTCCACAGCGGGCGCTGCAGACGCAGCGGCTCGTGCGAGGAAACGAACAACGGCGCTTGCAGGTTTTCGGCGAAATGGGTCAGCGAGTTGACCGCGGTGGAATCGCTCGCCACCAGCATCAGCAACGCCGGCAACAGTCTGGCTTCGCGCTCCCAGAGCACCTGCAGTTGATCCAGATCGGTGCTGGTGGCCGGCAGGTCGTCGCCGCGCAGCGTATACAGCCGCGAACCCAGTCTGCCGGCGACCATCGCTGCAACATCCTGCTGGCCGTAGTGATCGTCGCCGTCGAAATGGATCAGGCCAATCGCATGTTGCGGGCTGCACAGGCGTTCTATCGCTTCCTCGGCAAGCGTTTCATGCGCGGCGGCGATCAGCCGTGGCGGCTGGCGCAAGGTGAGCAGCGGACGCAGGCGCACGTCGAGCGCGTTGATGCCGGCGATGAAGTGCAGGATCCGTTCATCGACCCGCAGCGGACTGTCGACCAGGCGCAGACCCGGATCGACCTCCAGCAGGCGCCAATGGCGCAGCGGCCGGGCAGGGGTCAGCGCGCTCCAGTGCGCGTCCGGCAATGTCGCCAGCGCCAATCCGAAGCTGGCATTGCGTTGCGAATCGTTGCCATGGATGCGCGAGCACGCAGTCGCGATGTT
>Ga0193753_10000148_pt1 | contig 65329 bp, 59 predicted proteins | sample H1c2metaG_FD_144925 | JGI IMG/M metagenome (GOLD analysis project Ga0193753, IMG submission 144925) | Soil microbial communities from a riparian zone of the East river system, Colorado, United States - H1c2 | ecosystem: Environmental > Terrestrial > Soil > Riparian zone | place: USA: East...
CACCACCACCACCACCACCACCACCACCACCACGCCCGCCGCGACCAGCGGCATTGGCCTGAGCGGGAGGCGCCGGCAGCAGCACGACGAACTTTCCAGCCGCCTGGGATGCAGAAATCTGCCGCGTTGTGTCACCCGTGACGCCGCCGAAGACGACCGAGACTTCGGTGATCGGTTTCGGTGCGCGAGTGCCTGGCACCGCGACGAACTCCTTTTCCCAGGCGAGCGGGTTGCCGTCGACCGTCATGCGCGAATGGTCGGTAAACTTTTTCACATGGAAGGGCAGCACTTGAAAGTACGTGCCGTTGTCGCCCGCAGGGAGCAATCCGAGACGCTTCACTTCCGCGGCAATGTAGCCCGTGCCTTTGTAATTCCCGACGCGGCCGACTTGGCGGCCGAGCATCGAGTCGTCGGCAAATTGGTAGAGCCGGATTTGAAGATCGCGCGCCGTGATCGCGGCGGCGGTCGGCGCGGGTGCGACGTGAGCCGGGTTGCCGTAATGATTCAGCTTGCCCGACTGTGCCGCGACGAGGCCGGGAAGCGCGGTGGCAGCGATGACGAGGGTGAACGCTGTGACGGTCCGAAAACGACAGGTGTGCATTATCTGCTCCGTGGTTGAACCTGGAATATCCACCACGGTATACGGGACGGCTACCGCGGACGCTGTCGTCTGAACAGGGTGAGATCGATCGCGTCGCCCATCGCCTTGTAGCCGGCGTCGCTCGGATGCAGGTGGTCGCCCGAGTCGTACACGAGCAGAAAACGCGTGGCGTCTGCGGGATCGCGCGTGACGGCGTCGAAGTCGATCACGCCGTCGAACACGCCACCCGTGCGGATGAACGCGTTGACGGCTTGGCGCACCGCTTCGAGCTGCGGCGTGAAGTTCTGCCGCGGACCGGCCGGTGTGAGCGTGGCGCCGAACATCATCAACCCACGATCGTGAGCACGTTCGGCGAGTTGACGCAAGCCGTAAATGATGTCGTCGGCGCCGATCGAGTCGGCGATGCTTCGGCCAATGTCGTTGATCCCTTCGAGCACGATCACGTGCGTCACGCCTGGAACCATGAGGACGTCACGATCGAATCGAGCGAGCGCGCTTGGGCCCGTGCCGAACGACAGAACGCGATTCCCCGAGATCCCTGAGTTTGCAATTCCCTTCGCGGGTTCACCGCTCGACAGCAGTCGTTGGGCCAGGATATTCGGCCACCGGCGGTTCATGTTCCGCGTGGACCCGAGACCGTCGGTAATCGAATTCCCGATCGTGACGATCACACCGGACGCCCCGTTGTTCGTTACCTCGACGCTCGAAAGGAAGAGGAACGCGGCCAGCGTCGTGTCCGTCGGAAGAACTTGCGTCGCGGAGAAATCGCCGGTGCGCGAGATGTAGGTCGTCTGCAGACCGAGCGCGTGGATCGTTCTCAGACGAGGAGAGTCGACGAGAAACAGACTCACTGCGAGATCACCCAACGCCGGCAATGCGATCGATACCGGATCGCTGACGACGATCGCACCTGGACGAATCGTGATGCCGGCGCGCCCGCCAAACGTGACGGCACGATCGCTCGACCCCACAACGGCCGAACCCGTATCGCGAAGCGCGACGTGCGCCCGGCCGATCACCAGCGGCTTGTCACCGTACTCATTCGACAGACGCAGCCGAACGCGATCGCCGCCAATCGACGCGTGCACGATTTCTCGAACCGTCCGGTTCACATAATCCGGACGACGGTCGATCGAATCGGCGGGCGGACGGCCCGCACCAGCGAGTTGGCTCGACGTCCACGTTGCGAACCACTGTGACCCGGCGCGTGCCGACACGGGTGCGGTATCGGCCGAATGCGTCCGTCCACATCCGACCGAAACAGCCGCGGCGAATGCGAGTGGAGCGAGAAGAAATGCTCGGCGACCTGTGTTCCGACGTATGATCATGACCGCCTCGATCCAAACGTGAGCCAACGCGCAATGGCTCGCGCAAATGAAGCGGTCGAGCGGCGGTCGCGGAAGGGTGGACGCTGCGCGATGGTGCGACGGACGGCATGTTTCCCTTCCCGAACCTCGGCCACACCTTTCGCAACCCAAAATGCTGACTCGATCGCGCCCCCTGTTGCTGGTCGTCGCATTCACGATCGCCGCACCGTCGGGGGTGCTGTGCCAGTCTGCGACGGCGCCGACGACGACACGGGTCGTCATGCTCGGCACGGGCAATCCAAATACTGACCCCGAACGTTCGGGGCCGGCCGTCGCGATCGTCGTCGGCACGGCGGTCTATCTCGTCGACGCCGGACCTGGCATCGTTCGACGCGCCGGTCTCGCTGCACGCACAGATTCGATCGCGGCGCTCGCCACGCCAAACCTCGATCGCGTGTTCCTCACGCATTTGCATTCCGACCACACGGCCGGCTTGCCCGATCTCATATTCTCACCGTGGGTGCTTGGGCGCACAAAGCCGCTCGACATCTATGGCCCGCCGGGCACTGCGCGCATGGCCAACCTCTTGGAGCAAGCCTACTCCGCCGACGTCGCCATTCGACTTCGCGGCGGCGAGCCGTCGAACAAAACGGGTTACGCCGTCACAGCGCACGACGCCAAAGCAGGCATTGTATTTCGCGACAGCAATGTGACCGTGACGGCGTTCGAGGTTCACCACGGCAAATGGGAGCACGCGTACGGCTACAAATTCAAGACTCGCGACCGGACGATCGTGATCTCCGGCGACACGTCGCCAAGTGATGCCGTGGTGAAAGCGTGCGACGGATGCGACGTGCTCGTGCACGAAGTCTATGACGCCGAGCGTTTCAAGACGCTCTCGGCGGCGTGGAAGGCGTACCACTCCGTGTATCACACATCGACGCGCGATCTCGCGGACATCGCCACGCGTGCACATCCAAGATTGCTGGTGTTGTATCACCAGTTGTTTTGGGGCGGCGACGACGCCGCGCTCCTCCAGCAAGTGAAGACGCGATATACCGGGAGCGTCGTCTCCGCGCGGGACTTGGGCGTCTACTAGCGAATTTGGGGCGAACCGTTTGTGGCGCGGGGCGAACTGCGTTCGCGTTTTGTCAGAATTACCACAACGCCGGTTCGTCCCCTTGGAAACGTGCCCGCGAGTCTCAAGACTTCCTGCACGCCCACTTCCCAGGAGTCACCGTGTCGCACGCCGGACGGAGCACCACACTGAAGGTCGCGCTGTCTCTCGCCGTTTCTCTCGCGGCGTTCACGCCGATGTGCGTCGCGAACGCGCAGGACGCGCTCGATGTCGCCTCGGCCACGCGTATTCGCAAGGAATACTTGGACGATATGGACTCCGTCCACGTCAAGTTCATGGCGCTCGCCAAGGCCATTCCGGCCGATAAGTACTCGTGGCGTCCGGGTGCAGGTGTTCGGTCCGTTTCAGAAGTGCTCATGCACATCGTGGGCGAATGGTACTTCTACGGACCACAATCGGTGGGCGGAAAACCGCCGGCTGACTTCGGGGTGCCCAAGGAAAAGCTGCCCGCGCTCGAAAAGATCACCGCGAAGGATCAGGTCATCGCCGAACTGGACAAGTCCTGGGCGCACTGCAAAGTCGCGATGGGCGCGGTCGATCCGAAAACGCTCACGGGAAAATACAAACCGTGGGGACAGACGTTGACTAACTCCGCGCTGGGCATGGCCGGTGACGAGCACGAACACCTCGGCCAGCTCATCGCCTATGCCCGCTCGGTCGGCGTGAAGCCGCCGTGGAGTAAGTAAACTCCAATTGATGCGCTCGCGGTCAGCTCGCGCGCAGGTATTTGCAGCCGACACCCTGCGCGTGGAGCGCCGCGAACACACCGGATGGTTGAAGGATGACGCCCGGCACCAACCCGGCGATCGCGGTTTTCCGCGCGGCGTCGGGCGTGCCGCCGTCCTTCTTCGTCACCAACGCGATCATGTCGTCGAGGGCCAAGTTGCAGGCCAGCGCGATGCCGCCGCGGGCGAGATACTTGTCGAGGGCGCCGTCGTCGGGTCAACAACGGCATCGCCTACTCGGCGCAGGGCGGCGCGGGTACGGCACGCACATCATCGACTTCACCGATCCGATGCATCCGATTCCGGTGGCCCGCTATCATCTCGAGGACTACGGGTCGCACGACATCATCGTGCACGATGACATTTTGTATCAGGCCTACTATGACGGCGGCGTTCGCGTCGTGGACGTCTCTGGCGAGCTGATGGGCAACCTCGCCGACCAGAATCGTGAGATCGCCGTCTTCAAGTCGTACGACCCCGCGGGCTATACGCCCAACGCAGCGTTCGTCATGAACGCCATGCCTTGGAAGAAGGACTTCGTGCTCTTCACGGACTTCAACAGCGGCCTGTGGGCGGCCAAGCTGGAGCCGAAGACGCCCGTCGTGCCGTAGGCGGCGACTCGGCTTGGACGGCAAGGGTGCCCCAGCCGACAGTGCGGAGCCAGATTAGATGATGCTGATTTATCTTCTTGCCGCGGCGGTCGTCGCCGGTGCGGACAGCACGGTCTACCCCATTCTCAATCACGATCGTCTCGCCGGGACGATGGTCGTGACGCGCACCGGCGATTCCGTGCGTGTGCGATACATGTACACCGATCGAAACCGCGGCACGCGCCTCGAGATGCGCTACGTCATTCGCGGTGACTCGGTGTTGTCGCTCGAGAGCCGGCCCGTGCTCCCCGACGACCGCGCCGGCGACCCCACGATTCGCGTCGAGATCGTCGGCGACTCCGTGCGACAATGGACGGCCGGTCGCACCGTCGTGGGAAAGGCGGAGAAAGGCACGTACTACACGATCACCTTCACGCCGTTCGACCAAGCACGCCTCGCCAAGCATCTGCTGCGTCAGGCTGATCACACGGCGCGTCTCTCAGCGAACAGTGTCGCGCATCTCGAGATAGTCGCCGAGACGACCGTGCCGACGTCCCACGGCACTGAGCGCGTGAGGCTGGTGACGATTGCTAACAACAACGGGAATATCGGCAGCACGACGCCACAAGCGCTCTGGCTCGACAGTCACGACGATCTGTTCGCGAGCGAGATCAGCTGGTTCATGACTGTGAAGCCTGGCGCGGACGTGGCGCTGCCCACGCTCCGCAAGGTGGAGATGACGTTTCGCGACAGCCAGGCCGAAGCGCTCAATAAGAAAATTCAAAAGACGACCAATGGAACGATCGCCATCAAGAACGGCGACTTGTTCGACAGCGAGCGCGGTGTGATGATGCCGCGAACGACGGTCATCGTCCGCGGCGACCGAATCTCAGCCGTGGGGCCGGCCGAGTCGACGCAAATTCCATCGGGGGCAACGGTCATTGACGCCACCGGCAAGACGATCATGCCGGGAATGTGGGAAATGCACGGCCACATGCAGCTCACCAGTCAAAGCTCGGCGAGCCTGATGCAATTGTCGTTCGGGCTCACGACCGTGCGCGATCTTGGATCCGACCCGGATGTCGCGATGTCGCAGCGCGACCGCTCACAGGCCGGCCGTCTCGCCGCGCCGCGCGCCATTCTTTCCGGCTTCATCGATGGCCCGGGCAAATGGGCCGGACCCACGCCGATCATCGTGCGCACTGAGGCCGAGGCGCGCGCGTGGGTCGCGAAGTTCGACTCGATGGGCTACAAGCAGATCAAGCTCTACAATCTCGTCCATCCGGATCTCGTCCCGACCTTTGCCGCCGAAGCACACAAGCGCGGCATGCGATTGAGCGGACACATTCCGCGTGGATTGAGCGTGCCCGCGGCGGTGGAGTTGGGTTTCGACGAAGTGAATCACGCCGCCTTTCTCTTCTCGACGTTCTTCCAGGATTCGTTATACGTCCCGACGATGCGCGCGTATTCGCTCGTCGCAACAACGGTCGCTTCGACGTTCGACGTCGACAGCAAGCCGATGACCGACTTGATCGACTATCTCAAACGCAAGAACACGGTGGTCGACGGAACGTTCAGCGTGTGGATCACGAGCGCCGGTTCGAATGTCGCCGCGGCGGTCGGCGCCGGCGTGTCGGCGAACGCAGAGAAGAGCGACGCCAACTACCTTCGACTCCTGCGTCGTCTATACGACGCGGGCGTCACGCTCGTTCCCGGCACCGACAACTTCGGCAGCATCACTTTCGACACGGAGCTCGAACTGTACGAGAAAGCCGGCATTCCCGCGCCCGCAGTGCTGCAGATCGCGACGATCGGGTCAGCACGCGTGATGAAGGACGACAAAGATTACGGCAGCGTGAGCGTCGGAAAGATCGCCGACGTCATCGTCGTCAACGGCAAGCCTGCCGAACATGTGAGCGACGTGCGAAAAGTCGACCAGGTGATTCGAGCCGGCCGCCTCTACGATGCGGAGGACCTGCGTATGGCAACCGGGTTGTCGCGCCGATGAGCGCCCGCACTGACCTGACCATTCGCCACACCGAGCTCACCGCGCTCCCCACGTCGGTGTGGCAGGAGACGGCGCTCGAGATACTCAATGTGTCGAACAACAAACTGCGGTCGATTCCTGAGACCATCGGGAGCCTCCGCAGCATCCGGCTGCTCGACCTCGGCCACAATGAACTGGAGGCGCTCCCGAACGCGATCGGAGACCTCACGGGGCTGTCAGACTATCTGTATCTGAGCGACAACCAGCTCACCAGTCTTCCGGCGACGGTCGGCAAGCTGGCGCGCCTTCGCTATCTGAACATCAGCAGCAACGAGTTGTCGCGTCTGCCCGAGTCGATCGGCGACATGGCCGGCCTCATCGAGCTGCGCGCGGCGAACAATCGGCTCATGTCGCTGCCGGCGTCCTTCGGCCGACTGTTGTTGCTTCGCGAACTCTATCTCGACCGCAACGAGCTCGGTGAAATCCCGGAGTCGATCGGATCACTCACCCAATTGAGAAAATTGAATCTCGAATCGAACCGCATCACACGCTTGCCGGACTCCGTGGGCGGACTCGAGAAGCTCACGGACCTGTCGGTGCGCGGCAATCGTGTGAGTGATCTGTCGGTTCTTGGCGATTGCAAGAAACTGTCATATCTCGATTGTCGCGCGAACGGCATGACGAGACTGTCCGATGCTCTCGCTCACCTTCCATTAGAGAAGTTGGATCTCCGCTGGAATCCGATCACATCGTATCCGTCGTGGCTCGACGATCTCGAGGCTCGGGGATGCACCGTCTTCCGCTAGGCCTCGACCAAATCGGCGGACGCGATCGGTAGCACCACGGAGAAGGTCGAGCCGCCTCCCACCACGCTCTCTACGGCCAAGTCGCCGCCCATGGCGCGTGTAAGGTCGCGACTGATCGCCAATCCAAGACCGGCGCCCATCTGCGACCGCGTGAGGCCGTCGTCCACCTGAACGAACGGTTCGAAGATGGCGTCGAGCCGATCGGGCGGAATTCCTACGCCGGTGTCGCGTACGCGCATGACGACCTGATCACCCAATCGCAGCGCGCTGACGCGGATCGTTCCGCCCTCCGGCGTAAACTTGATCGCGTTGCCAACGAGGTTGACCAAGACTTGTTGGAGACGCCGGCGATCTGCCTGCACGCGCAACGACTCCGCGGGCGGGAGCAGCAAGAGATTTATGTTCTTGCCCGCGGCCTGCGGCTCGACGAGCGACATGAGATCGCTGATCGCATCCGTCACTGGTACCGGCTCGAGCCTCACACTCACCCGCCCTTCCTCGAGCCGCGCAAAATCGAGGATGTCATCGATGAGCCGTGCGAGATGCGTCTGGCTCCGCTCGACTCGCCCCAGAATCTCGGCCTGTTGGTCGGTGATCGGACCGTACATTCCGGTTCGCATGAGCTGCGAGAATCCAAGCGCTGCCTGCAACGGCGTCCTGAGCTCGTGGCTCATCGACGCGAGAAAGGCGGCCTTGGCGCGGTTGGATGATTCGGCGGCGGCGCGCGCCTCTCGCTCCGCGTCAAACAAACGCGCCCGAGCGAATGCCTCGGCGGCGATGCGCGACAACGCGCTGGCGAACGACACGTCCACTGACGTGAGGGTCCGTTCCTCCTTCCATCGAAGGAGCAGTGCGCCCAATACGCGTCCTGCACTGACCAGCGGGAACGCTGCGACCGCGTGAACGCCATCGCGCATGTGCGATGAAACGACGGCGGGGAATTCTTTGCGTATCATTTCCGGGTTCGGCAGTAGCACCGGCCGGAACGTTCGCGCCGCGGTACACAACGGAAGATCCAGATTGATCGAGATGGTGCCGCCGAGGTCGGACACCATGTTTCGTACGGCGACATAGCGCAGAAGGTCGGTGCTCGGTTCGAGCTCGGCGAGGATTCCAGAATCGGCGTTGAGCGCCGCCAGCGCCTGCTCGACGATCAGTTGCGCGACCGCGGTGAGCGAGAGGGCTCCACTGAATGCCTCGGTCGCCGCTTGCAATCGCTCAGCGCGCCGTTCCGATGCCTCGGCGGACAACAGCGCTGTATGCGCGTTGTCTCGAGCCGTTTCTGCTTCGAGGGCCGCGGCATTCGCGGCGTTCGCCTGCGCTTCGAGCTCGACGGCCTGATCCTGCAACTGCTGGTTCGCGCCCTGCGCCTCGTTGAGCGCGGTTCGACGATCGAGCAGGGCGCGATCGTAGTTCTGATTCACGAAGTAGGCGAACAGAGCGACGACCACCGTGGCGAGGAGAATGATCGCCGACGTCGAGCGTGTTGCGCTGCGCTCGGCTTCTTCGCGCGCGCGCAGCAGACGCTCTTCATCGGCTTGCAGGTCGGCGATCTCACGGCGAATGCCGGCCACCAGCTGGCGACCGGCTCCGTGTACGACGATCTCGACTGCGCGATCGCGATTGCCTGCAAGCATCGCGATGACCGAACTGTCAATGTGCGCGAGGCGCTCGCTGGTCAGTTGGGCAATCGTGTCGACGCGCGCTTCCTGCGTGGGGTTATCGCCGGTGAGCGAACGAAGCTGCACAAGCAGTCGGTCGGCGCGGGCGCGCGACGGATAGTCGGGCCCGAGGAACGCCGTGTCGCCGGTGATGATGAAGCCTCGCTGCGCAGTTTCAGCGCCGACGAGTGTCGCGAGCAGCGACGCCGACGTCTCCAACACATCTCGCGTATGGATCACCAACCGGCGAGTCGTCAGCTCGGCGCGGAGCGCGCCAAACGCGAGCAGGCCCGACGCGACAACGATCAGCGCCGGTCCGAAGACCATGAGCCGTCTGGTCAAGCTGGTTTGCGCGCGGCGGTCGAGCATCAGTCAGTGCGTTCTCCCCGCTGGAGCCGGTAGCCGCGCCGCTCGTTCGGCTCCAGGGAGGGTTGCCTTACTTGGTCTTTTTTGCGACGAGCAGCCGGTCGGTGATCGTGTCGGCGATCGCCTTTACGTCTGCCGTTGCGTCGTTCGTGAGAATGATGATCGCGGCGCGTTTATCGGGAATACGTACGAATGCATTGCGTTTGCCGCCCGCCGCGCCGAAAACGCTCAATCGCGCGACGCCGGAGTGCGTGTCGGCTTCCCAGCCTTTGGATCCGTCGATGCCCTTGGGCGTGCCGGAGGCAGTTGTGTCGCGCGTGAAGGTGCGCGGATTTTGCAGCCCGAGCTCGAGCCGGTACAGCTCGTCGACGTCCGACTGCACGTCGCCATCGACGGTTGCCGTGGTCTTGTGCATGCCGATCGGCGTCGAAATCCGGCGCGTCAGGCAATTTTGAAATGGTGTGCTCGTGCTCGCGGCACGGCCGCGTCCTGCCCCGCGGCCACCGGCGCCGCTATCCGGCGCGGCATTGCCGCGGCCGGCGGGTGGTTCGGGAATCTCCGCGCACAACGCGGCGAACATTTCCGACATTGCGCCGAGTGAGAACTGCGGCACCGTCGTCGTCGGCATGTACTTGGCTTGGTCGGGAATGCCGTACGACCGGTCGATGAACACTTCGCCATTTTGCGCGACGAGCACCGTGGCTCCGCCAACCGACGCCTCTGCATACTTCTTGAATAACGAATCGATAAACTTGACCGTGACCGGGGAGTCATCGACGGCCCGGTGCATCACTTTGCGCGTGGCCAGATTGTACTTGTCGCCGGGATACAGCGTGAGAAACGGCTTGCCGGCGTCCGTCGCGTCCTTGCCGCCGTACACGAACGCCTTGTTTCGTCCGACGATCGAGGCGGTGTCGCCCTTCACGACCCACGCCGTGCCTTCATCCTCGGAGATCGCGAGCAGCTCCGGGTACTTCGGCATGATCGAATCGGCGAGGTCAGGCAACCGCTCGCGCGCGATGACATGTTGATCGATTCCGACGCCCTTCAGATAGGCGAACCCCTTCCGGTAGCCCGGGTGGTCCATGATGAAGTTGTTGTTCGACGGCGCGCCGCGGACGAGAAAGTCGCCGATGATCGACGCACCGGCGGACGAACCGCCGATCACGCCACCGCGCGCCAGCACGTCGTTGAATGCCGCTTCGCTCTTCGTGCCGGCGTAGGAGTCCACGAGGTGGAACTGGCGGCCGCCTTCGAACCACACGCCGCCCGCCTTCTTCACCATGGCGACGAACGAATCGGTGTCGGCCAGTTTTCGGTCGTTCGTATGGAGCACGTAAATATTCTTCGCGCCCGCCTGCTTCCAACCGCGCGTTCCAGGCGCGTCCTGCGTATAGGCCGTATCGCCGCCCGCGGTGGGAACGTCGATGATCAGCGCGTTGGGACCACCGGCCGCCTCGATGAAACGCGAATAAATCTCCGGCCCCATCGATCCACCGCCGACCACGATGACTGTCCCGTGTGCCGGTCCGACCTTCGGCGGCGACGCTGGACGCGCCGCACTTTGAGCGACAAGACTCGCCGGCGCGCACAGCGCGGCGACAAAGAACGAGCGGCGCACGACAAACATGAGGCCTCAGCCGGTAAAGTACCGGGTAAAACCTATCAACCAGCGCGCGGAAGAGCGAGCGTAAACACCGAGCCTTGTCCGGCCGAGCTCTCGACGGTGAGGTCGCCGCCCATCCCACGGGCCAAATCTCGGCTGATCGCGAGACCGAGCCCGATCCCCTCCTTCGTCCGCGTGTAGTTGGTGTCCACCTGGACGAAGGGCTCGAAGATCACGTCGAGCTTCTCCTGCGGAATCCCGATCCCCGTGTCGGCGACGCGAACGAACACCGCATCGTCCGCCGTCTCGCATCGAAGCGACACGCGGCCGCCAGCCATCGTAAACTTCGACGCATTGTTGAGGAGGTTGAGGAGGATCTGCTGCACCTTTTCTCGATCGGCGCGCACGATGGGCGCGGGGCTGCACACGAGGCACCGGTACGTGAGCGCCTTGGCAGCCAGCTGCGGCGACGCCAGCGCTTCCACCGTCCGCAATAGGTCGTCGAACGAAAATTCGCTGACATCGTAACGCAAGCTTCCCGTCTCGAGCCGCGCATAGTTCAGCACTTGATTGATCAGGCCGAGCAGATGCCGTTGGCTCCGTTGAATTCTGTCGAGCGCGTCGCGCTGCTCGAAGCTCACCGGCCCGTGGATTTCCATCTCCATCAGCTCCGCATACCCGCCGATGGCGTTGAGCGGCGTGCGCAGCTCGTGGCTCATCACCGCGAGAAATTGACTCTTGGCTCGATTCGCATGCTCGGCCGCCGCTTTGGCCCGCTCAGCTTCGGCGCGCGCAAGACGCTCTCGCTGCAGCGCGCGCTCTCGTTCCTCGCCAGAACGCTTTAACTCCGTCACGTCTCGCGTAAAACACCGCGTGTGCACCAACTCGCCGGCACGGAACAGCGCGTTCGAGCTCACGGTCACGTCGCGGATCGAACCGTCCTTGCACCGGAGTCGAGCCTCGTAATCTTTGATCGTCTCGCCACGCGCGAGTCGCGCGAGCATGTCGCGAATCGCCCGCTGGTCGACGTGAAAGTCGGCAATGTGATGCCCGACGTATTCCGCTTCGGTGTACCCGAGCATCGACAGTTCCGTGGCGTTCGCCCATTTGATGATGCCGTCGGCGCCCACGCAATGAATTCCCTCAGCGGCGTTCTCGAGCACGTCGCTCAACTCGCCTTCGCGATCCGATAATTGCCCCAGCGTGGAGCGCAGTTCGCGCTCGACCGATACCCGGCGTTGCACCTCGGTCTCGAGCGCCTGGGCGCGCTGTTGGAGGATGGCCAACTCGACGAGCCGCCGGTCCTCGTTTTCCGACGTGAATCGGTCGGTTGGAAGTACGTGCGTATGCGTGCCGCAAATTCGCTCGAACTGCGCGGCATGCTCGGCTTGATTGAAGTTCGGCATCGCGTACGCACAGAGCAGCGAGAAATCGAACTCGTTCCCGAGCTCGTTCCACAGTTCCTCGAGCACGATGGCCGCATCGGTGTTGCCCTCCTGCCAGAGCAGATTCACCATCTCGCCGTAGGCTCTGATTTTGCCGGTGCTCGAGCGGCGACTGGCCGTTTGCACCACGCCGCCCACGACGAAACGGAACGCGGCGCGATCCGGGCCGCCGTCGCGCATGAACTGAGCGAGCGTCTCGCGCGCGTCCAGCAGGACGAGATCGCCCGCTTCGCGCGCCGCGTTTACGTCAACTCCGCGAGCGGCCAGTGCGTCGACGACGGCCCGGCGGTGCGGTTCGGTGGCGACGACGACCGCCGGCTGACGCTGATGCACACCGGCGTCGATGAACTCGGTCACGAGGGCGACGAGGTAGTCATCGCTGTCGTAGAACTGGACGGCGTGACGATGCGGGTCATTGGCAATCGCGCGCGCCCGAACCCGGCCCGTGTCTCGCGGAGACTGAGACACTGACTCTGTACCATTCAGCGACATCGCCTACCTCTGGCTAGGGGGGCTCCATTTCGGGCCCGACTGCCATGCAAGTGCCGCGCCGTCAGCGACCTCGGCAATCAGGGCCGTGGCATGGTCGTCGTGACTCGCTTGACGAGATCGACCATGATCGCCGTTCCGCTTCGAATGTTCGCTATCGAGATGCGCTCGTTGTTTCCGTGCACGCCCGACCCCTCGGCCTCGGGGATGACGAAGGGGGCAAAGCCGTAGCTGGCGATCCCCAGATCGCGAAACCAGTGACTGTCCGTGAATCCGGTGGACACTGACGGGGCGATGCTCGCAGTCGGGTAGGATTGGCGCAGGACATCGACGATTGACTTGTAAAGCGGCGTGGTCGTCGGCGATACCGCCGCGCTGAATGCCAACACCTGCTCGATCCTGATCTCCGGGTCGTTGAGGACGTTGGTGAACTCGCGAAGAAACTCCGCGCGGTCTTGATCGGGCAGCAGACGACAGTCGACCTGCGCCTGCGCCTCGGGCGGAATGACGTTGATCTTGCTGCTCGCCTGGAGCATCGTGATCGAGCAGGTGTTGCGAAACAGCGCGGCGATTCCCGGCTGCTCGATCTGCAACTGAGCCAGCGTATTTCGATCTTGAGCGATCTTGGCTGGATTGGTGAATCCGTCTTTCCACTTCTCTGATGCGGCCGGCGCGAGCGCGGCGAGATACGTCGCGACCGCGGGAATGACGCGCGGTTGGAACTCGTACGTCTGCAGTCGATCGAGCGCGCGCAGCAACCGGTTCACCGAGGACGCCGGCGGCGGCGTGGAGCCGTGTCCGGGTTTGCCCGTTGTCGTGAGCTTGAGCCAGAACGGGACCTTTTGCGTCACCTCGATCGAGAACTGCGTGCGGCCGTCGGAGATGCTTCCGTCGCCGCCTTCGTTCAGCAGCATGCCGGCTCCTTTGAACGCCTCCGGGTGGTTCTTAGCGATCCAGCCGGCGCCAAAGGTCCCGCCGGCCTCTTCGTCGGCCGTCGCAATGAAGATCACGTCGCGGTCGAGCGGCGCGTGGGAGCGATGCAACGCCAGGAACGCTTCCAGCTCCACGACGCCGAGTGTTTTCGTATCGAGCGCGCCGCGCCCGAACACGACTTCGTTTTTCACCGTGGCCGCAAACGGATCGACGTCCCAGTACTTGGGATCGGCTGGCACGACGTCCATGTGATGCAGCAGGACCAACGCCGGCTGCGTCCCGCCTTTCAACCGCGCCCAGATGTTGCCGCGGCCCGGCGCGGAGGACGCGGTGTCGAACGCGATGCCCTCCTGCTGAAAGATGCGCGCGAACCAACGCATCGCCTCGGCTTCGTTGCCCGGCGGATTCGTGGTGTTGATCCGCAGGTATTCTTGCGTTCGTTGAACGGCCTCATCCTGCAGCTTCTTGAGATTAGGCTGTTGTGCGCCGAGTGGCGTGGCACCGATGAGAGCGCCACAGAAGAAGGCGGTTCGAATCCAGCGCATGATGAACGAGGAAGATGGTGGTGGACGGCGACGACGAAAACGCGTTGCACCAAGATGCGCTCGAGTCCGGCATCGCGCGAGCCCGCGCCGGTTCTTGCTATGTGATGGCCCAGGCCTCTTGGGAGAGCATGGGATTGGTCAACGAACTATTCGACTTGGTGCGGCGGTGTGGTGCGACATCCTGCGCCGTCGCCGCGCTCAGTGTCGCCGGCCCACCCGGTTGGATCGAACTGCGGAACGTCGACCTTCACGTTGACGCAAAAAACGTCATGCGAGTGCAGTCGTTGCGCGGTGAAGTCATTCCCGCGACGCCCGGTACGATCGCGTGGCTCGACGAGCCCAAGTCCTTCAGAATTCGCGCGACAAGCGGCCGAGTTTCGCTCGACGGCAACGCCGTCACCGCGTTACTGAACGAGAACGCCTTCAACTATCCGGACGCGCCGATCAAAAACCTCCGCGTGCGCATCGAGGACGGCAAAGTCGTTCAGAAAGGGACGCTGCACAAAGGCGTCGACATTCCGTTCGAGATGTGGGCGGTTCCCGTGCTGCAACCCGACGGACGCCTGCGTTTGCACCCGGACAAGCTGCGCATCCTCGGCGTCGACGGGCTCGCGTTGATGCACGCGATCGGTTTGCACTTGGCGAGTATGATGGACTTGAGCAAGGCACATGGTGCGTCGGTCACGGGCGACGACATCTTCCTCGACCCGCTGCAGATCATTCCTCCGCCGTTCGTGGATGGACGTCTGAGCGCCGTTCACATCGACGGTAATCTGCTCGTGCAAGATTTTGCGCGCACGGCCGACGACTCCGTCTTCGGAACACTCGTGAAGCCCGACAGCAGCGCGCGAAACTTCGTCTACTTTCGGGGCGGTCAGTTGCGCTTCGGCAAGCTCACTATGACCGACACTGACTTGCTCATTCGGGACGACGACGAGCGCGACCCGTTCGACCTGTATTTCGCCGAGTACAACAAGCAGCTCGCGGCCGGGCACACCAAGAACCTGGAGGACCTGAGCCTTCGCACCTGGATGGTCGACTACGCCAAGGTGAGCGGCGCCGGCGACCGCAAGGTTGCCGCCGCTCCGTAGCAACGAATGATGGCACAGGGGTTCCGTTAGCGCAGAGTGCGGTTTGATTCCATCCGCATGTCTCGATACCTCATCTACTCCGAAGGGCAGTTCGGCACGCCGGCGTCGAAGACCGGTAATTCCGTTGTCCGATACTCGGCGGATCACGTTGCCGCCGTCCTCGATAGTTGTCACGCGGGCAAACGCGTCGGCGATATCCTCGGCTATGGCGGTGACATACCCGTGGTCGCCACCGTCGACGACGGCGTGAAACACGGAGCCGATTCGTTGCTCGTCGGCATCGCCATGCACGGCGCCGGTCTCACACCGGGGTTGCGCGTCGCCGTTCGTGAAGCGATCGAACGTGGTTTAGATATTTGGAATGGACTGCATTCGTTCATCTCCGACGACCCGCAGCTCGCCGCGCTCGCGAAAGCACGCGGCGTAACCCTGCACGACGTGCGTCGCCCGCCCGACGATCTTCCGGTGGGAACGGGTCGCGTGCGCGACACGAAGTCCACGGTGTTGCTCGCGGTCGGCACCGACGCGAACATCGGGAAGATGACCGTGATGCTGCAATTGCGTGCGGCACTGAAAGCACGCGGCATTCGCGCCGGATTTGCGCCGACCGGCCAGACCGGCCTTTTCATCGAAGGCTGGGGTTTGTGCGTCGATGCCGTCGTCGCCGATTTCATCGCCGGGGCTGCGGAGGCAGTGACGCTGCAGTCGGCGCGCGATTCGGACATCGTGCTCGTCGAGGGACAAGGCTCGATCTTCCACCCGGGATATTCTGGCGTGTCGCTCGGTTTGCTGCATGGAAGTTTGCCGCATGGGCTAATCATGTGTCATCAGCCGACGCGCAAGACATTCCGCCACAACGATTGGCTGCCGATCCCACCGCTCGCCGAGGCTATCGCGCTTCACGAAGCTCTCGCGGCGCCGTTGCGGCCGGCGCGAACGATTGGTATTTCTCTCAACACCGTCGATCTCTCCGATGCCGATGCGCGAGCGACGATCGACCGGATCGCTCGCGAGACGGGTTTGCCGACGACGGATCCTGTCCGCTACGACATCGCTCCACTCACGGACGCGGTGTTGGCATTCGAGGCGTCGCGTCGCGGCGAGCTGGCGCACGGTACGGCGTGAGGGGTGTTTCGTTGCGCGTCGCCGTCGCATCGTTGCTCGCTGTGATGTCGGCCTGCGGCGACGCGCGGGCCCGCGCGCTCGACGGATTGCGCGGCGCGGCGTTGTCGCCACCGCGCGCCAAGCCCGACTTCACGTTGCAGGACACCGAGGGCCGCGCCTTTCACTTCGCCGCGGACACGCGCGGTGTGACCACGCTCCTCTATTTCGGATACACGAATTGTCCCGACGTCTGCCCTGCGCATCTCGCGAACATCGCCGGCGCGCTATCGCGGATGTCGGCGGCCGATCAGGCCAAGATTCGCGTGGTGTTCGTGACGACGGATCCGTCGCGCGACACGCTGCCGCGGCTACGGAGTTGGTTGAACAATTTCGATCGTCGCTTCATCGGCCTGCGCGGCAGCCTCGATGAGGTCAACGACATTCAGGCGAAGCTCGGCTTGCCGCCGGCGCAGATGGAGTTGATGGCGAACATGCCGCCGGGTCCGCGAGTTTCGGCGTACGGTGTTGGGCATGCGGCGCAGGTGTTGGCGTTCGCGCCTGATGACAGTTTGCGCGCCGAGTATCCGAGTGGGTTCACGCAGGCCGATTGGGCGAACGATCTTCCGCGCTTGATGAAGCTCACCGCGCGGTGAGTGTTTCTTAAGCAATCGGACACAACGGGGCGGTGAAAGTTTTTTAACAGCAATTGAACCACAGAGGGACACAGAGGACGCGGAGAACCTCGAGGTCTATTGCTGCTGTTTCGACGGCACTCGAACGACATTGAGGGTGTTGGCGAACCGTTTGATGCCGTCTTTGAGACGGGGCACGTTAAAGTTGATGAGCAGGCCGACTCGGTGGCCGCTCAACTTTAGGTACGAGAGCACCTGAGCCTCATGAATGGGGAGTAGCTTCGCGACCGCCTTTAGCTCGACGATGACAGCGTCCTCGACGAGAAGGTCGACACGATATCCCGCGTCGATCTGGACGCCGTCGTAAACGACAGGAACGGTGACCTGGGAGAGCACACGCAGCCCTCGCTTTCGAAGCTCGTATGCCAAACAAGCCTCATACGCACTCTCCAATAGACCGGGACCCAGCGCCGAGTGAACCGTCATCGCGGCGTCGACCACGATCCCACTACAATTGTTGATTTGCACGACGTTCATCGATGCCTCCGCGGCAGCTCTGCGACCTCTGCGACCTCTGTGGTCAAAAAAAGCAAATCGTCGCCGATCATCAATGCGTCCGAGGGCGACGTCCTGACCACACTGGTAACTCAGCGTCATGCCAGCGTCATGGCGCGAAGTCACTCCACCCGCGATCGCCTCGCAGCTATGCCAGGATCGCGAGCAGCGCGTACGTCGCCAACCAATGCTCACCCGCATAGTCGCCCGCCACATGCGGCAGACTCGCCGCTACATGGCGCTCCGCCGACTCGAGGGCAATCGCTCGGCGCGGATCACTCGCATCCCAACTCGACGCGATGCGGCGCCAACACCACGCACGGCTGAGATTCAGCCCGTCGAGATGCGCGATCTTTCCGTCCGATCGGTCGCTCACACTTGCCGGCGTGAACAACGTCGGCGGCTCGCGCTGCGCGATGCGCGGAAGGAATCCGTCGATCCATGTTCGCCACGCCGGCGCACCGAGCGTACGCCGCATGCATTCGGCTTCCATCAACGCCGACGAAAGAAAATCGTCGCCGCCCGGCTCCCACGCCTGGCAATCGAGATCCTTGCCGAACCACGCGCTCGCCTTCTCACGCAGCAACACGGCGAACGATGCATCCTCGAGTTGCTCGGCGTACTCCATCGCCAACGTCAACGCGAACGCGGTGTTGAAGTGTGTGCCGACGCGAATTGGATACCCGGCCTTCGGAAGAAACGCGCGAAAGCGATGAACGAATGCGTGCGCCAGCGGGCGAAGCGTCGCGAACCACTCACGTCCTTCAACACTGTCGTGACGCGCCAACTCGGCGGCGAGCATCAGCACCCACGCCCATCCGTAGGGCCGCTCGAAGCCGCCGCGCGACGGTTGGTCGAGATACGCCACCTCGACCGTCACTTTGGCCTCAGTGAATTGCGCGTCGAACAACTCACGAATTCGCGTACGCTCGGCCATTTCCGGCGTCAATCGGTACAGGCTCGCCAACAACCAGTATCCATGAACGTTCGAATGCCAATCAAAACTGCCGTAGAACACGGGATGCAGTTGGCTGGGCGATCGTAGATCGTCCGGTCCATTCAAGACGTGATCGAGCTTGTTCGGATACTCGCGGCGCACATGGGCCAACGCGAGCGACGCAAACCTGGAGGCAAGAGACGGATCGAGCACGAGTGCGAACCTGGCGATGTGTGACGGCTATTCGTGTTGGCTACTTGCGATACACGAAGAAATACATGATGAGCGTGTTGGCAATGAGGAGCAGAATCGCCGTGGGGATTTGCGCTTTGATCACGGCGTTTCCGTCCGGCAACTCGAGCAGCGCCGCCGGAACGATATTGAAATTCGCGGCCATCGGCGTGATCAACGTTCCTGAATAACCCGACAACATGCCTACGGCCGCCATGATTACGACGTCACCGCCAAAGCGATGCACGATCAGCGGGAGCCCGATTCCCGCCGTCATCACCGGGAAGGCCGCGAGCGCATTGCCCATGATACTCGTGAAAAGCGCCATGCCGACCGTGTAGGCGACGACCACCGCGAGTGCCGTGTCGAGCGGGATCCATCGCTCCATGATTCCAGCCACGAGCGGCCCAACACCCGCGAGCGCGAACATGGCGCCGAGCGCGGCGAGCATTTGCGGAAGCACGGCGGCCCAACTCACGGCGTCCATGAGCCGGCGCGCTTCGACCATCGGCGCGGTCACGGGCGGACGAAGCATGACCATGCCGACGATCAGCGCGACCACCGTCGCACACCCGAGCGAAATCAACGTCACTTGCTTCGCATCGATCAGCGCGACGCCACCGATGTGCATGCTCTTGAGCGTGAACGTGCCGAGTAGCGTGACGGCGGGAATCGTCAGCGCGGGAATGAACAACCGGTTCCCCCATCGCGCCGCGCTCGCCTCGCGATCGACGCGCGTGGTTCTTTCCGTCGGCGCGCCACCCAACTTGCCGATCGCCACGATCGACACCATCGCGATGACGAGCGTTCCGTTGACGATGTTCGGCAGATGCGACCCGACGAGAAACGTCGTCGCGTAGATGCCCCAGAAGGCTGCGTTGTTGTAGCGTTTCGCGCTGGTTCGATCGCGCAGATTCACGATGGCGATGCCCGCCATCATGAGGCCCATGAGGATATAGACAAAGTCGAGCGTGATCATGCGGCGCCCGTTCCTTCGTTGGCGCGCGCGCGCTCGCGGTCTCGCTCGCACGCGGCCTTCAACTTCCGATCCATCAGCAACAAGCGGGTTCCGTGAATAAGGAACGCGCACACTGCCGTTGGAATGGACCAAACCGCTAACGCCGACGGCTCGACATGAATGCCATTTTGGTCGAGGAAGCCGCGGATGAGCAGGATCGACCCGATGGCGATGAAAATGTCTTCGCCAAAGAACAGCCCGATGTTGTCCACCGCCGCCGCATGCGCGCGAATGTGGTTTCGCGTATCCTCGGACAACTCGCCCCAATGATTCTCCGCGGCCGCCTCGGCCATCGGCGCGATGAGCGGGCGAACCATTTGCGCATGTCCGCCCAACGACACGAGACCGAGCGCGGAGGTGAGTTGTCGCACGGAAAGGTAGGCGAGTAACAAGCGGCCCGTCGTCGCGACGTGAATGCGGCTGATGACGGTTCGCGCGCGCTCCTTGAGGCCGGCGCGCTCGAGCAACCCGATGACAGGGAGCGCGAGCCACACCACGGCGACGGAGCGGCTGTCGATGAACGCCTTGCCGAATGACGACACGACGTCCACGAGTCCGTGGCCGGCAGCGAGCCCTGTCGCGATCGCCGCGGTGGCGACGACCAACAGGGGGTTCAGTCGCAGGGCAAAGCCGGCGACGACGATGAGAATGCCGATGAGTGGGAGCACGTAGGTGGTTGCGCGGAACGTCAAGTATGGACGATTCCGCGCACGGCGACTAGCACCACCCATCGCTCACATTCACATCTGTTCGATCTTGTATCCCTTGGCGCGAAGCATCTCGATCACGCCTTGCTTCCCGACCAGGTGCGCCGCACCAACGACCACGAGCGCGTCGTCCTTGCCCTTGAGCATCTCGTCGATCTTTGGAATCCAGCTTCGGTTGCGATTGGTCACCATCGTCGCGAACATCGCCGGCGACGACACCATCCCGGCGTTGAGCAGGCTATCCAGTCCGGCAACATTGCCCGCGACCCACGCGTCCTTGATGCGCGTCATCGAACGGACGGACGAGTCCGGCCCGTTCGCCTCGAGAATCATTTTTTCCTGATCGGCGGGGAGAATCGAATCGAACAAGCCCATCTGGAAATCGACCGACTCCAGGCCGACGATCGGCATGTTCGCGGTGTGCGCCCGCGCGTTGAGCTGCATGTCTACGCCGTATTTCGCCTCGAACTTCATGCGTTGCATCACGAGCTGCGTCGTCAGTACCGAGACGAACCACGGCTTGAAGCCGTTCACCTGGTCCACAGTCAGACCGTACGCCTTCAACACCGTGTCGAGATGCGCAATTGCCTTCGGTGACAGCGATGTCCGCAGCGTTGCGCCGCCGGAATAGCGCGAACGCGAGAGCATTTCCGTCGCGCGCATTTGAATCGTGTCGAGGCTCGTTTCGAACGCAATCAACTTCGCATGCGTGAAGGCGGTGTCCACGACGCTCGGAAGGGTCGCGACGTCCGGCGAGAGCAGGTGGACGGAGCCAAGCATGTACACGGTCGCGCCCTTCGGCCCGTGCGCGCGAAAGAGCATGTGCTTAGGCGCTCCGCTCGCGGCCGCCGGTTGGGACGTTGGTGCTGAGGTCGCGACCGGCCTCGAGCACGCGGCAAGAACGGCCAGAGTAGCGACGATACGGAGCGACGAATGTTTCTTCATAGGAGTAGAATAGCGGATCAGTATGAACAACCTGTCATGATGCTCGTTGGCGAGTATCGGCACCTTCGCCGTTCCAGGCAACAGTTGAATCAGGAGTGTTCAAGGCGAGCCGGACCCGCTCAGTCAGAGCTTCCGGGGTAAACGGCTTGTGAAGGAGCTCCCCCTGATTGGCGCCAAGCCCTCGGCGAACCAGATCGTCCTCGGTGTATCCGGTCATATAGAGCACGCGGAAGTCCGTGCGTGTTTCGTGAAGCGCGCGAACCAATTCACCACCGCCAACGCGCGGCATCACCGCGTCAGTCAGAACGAGATGGATTTGTCCCTTGAAGGCGGCCGCCGCGTCGATCGCTTCGACGCCATCGGCCGCCGCGAGAACGGTATACCCTTCTCGTTCGAGGATCCGGCACGTGAGCGTTCGGAGTTGGTCGGAGTCTTCCGCAACGAGAATCGTCTCGCCGCGCGACCGCTTGTCGCTTTTGACGACGCCTTTTCGAACGGGCAGAAGCTCGATCGCTTGAAGCGGCATGTAGATGCAAAAAGTCGTGCCAAGCCCTGGCGTCGATTCGACCGACAGAAATCCGTTCGACTGCGCGACGATCCCAAACACGGTCGACAGGCCGAGCCCAGTCCCGTGACCGATCTCCTTCGTGGTGAAGAAGGGCTCGAAGATGCGGGACTGCGTTTCGGGACTCATGCCTGTACCCGTATCTCGCACCGACAGCACCGCGTAGGATCCCGGCGGGAGTGCGCCTTCCTGGGACAACACTGTCCGTCGCTCGTCTGTGACGATCTCAGTCGAGATCACGAGCGAGCCCCCGAAGGGCATCGCATCGCGGGCATTCACCGCGAGGTTCATTACAACTTGCTCGAGCTGGCCAGGATCCGCCCGAACGAGCACGGGACTTCCGCCCAGCCGGCTGACGATCGTGATGTCTTCGCCGAGCAATCGCTGGAGCATGCTCGCGAGGTCCACGACCGTCGCGTTCAGGTCGAGGACCAGTGGACGCAGAACTTGCTTGCGACTGAAGGCGAGCAACTGTCGCGTGAGTCCGGCCGCGCCATTCGCCGCCCGACGGATTTCTCCGATGTCCTCCGCCTGCTCGCTTGATTCGCCGACTGCATCTTCGAGAAACGCGGCATGCGCGATGATCACGGTCAACAAGTTGTTGAAGTCGTGCGCAATTCCACCGGCCAACTGGCCGATTGCTTCCATCTTCTGCGACTGGCGCAGTTCCGCTTCGAGCGCTTTGCGTTGGGTGACGTCGGCGACCAGCGCGATGGTGCCTCGCACTTCGCGAGCGCGATTAAGCAGTGGAGCCGTCGACAGCGCTGCGTCGACGACCGTGCCGTCCTTGTGCAGGAATTGCCGGTCGACTTCCGTTTTCCGCTCGCCTGCCCGATCACGCGCGCGGCTCAAGGCAAACGCGCTGCGCCGTTCGGGCAAGATCACCGGGAGCGGTCGTCCGATCACTTCGTCTGCCGTCCATCCGAACAGCCGCTCGGCGCCCGGATTCCACATCGTGACGATATCGTCATTGGCGAGCGAGATGATGCCGATCGGGGCTTCCTCGACCAGGTGCCGAAGGTGGGATTCGCTCTCGCGCAATTGCGTCTCCGCCTCTTCCCGTCCTTGCAACGCCTGATTCAAGGCGTGGAGCAGCACCGCGCAAAATGGAACGCCCGGTAAAACGATCGACAAATCGCTGATGATCCCCTGATAGTTGTGGGCGTGACGCACGCCGAGCGCGATGGTGAACCCAAGGAGATACACGCCCGCGGCGGTGGCCGCCGATCCCTTCTGCCGTCCAAGCGCGCGAAAGTTCAAGCCGCCGTAGACCGCCGGAAGTATCATTGTCACCGTCCCAGCGACGCTCACGAATACGCCGAGCAACGCTGCCTCGATCACTCGTTCGACGAGTGACCAGTTCTTCCCGCGGCGTGCTCGGTGCCACAGCCACACCAGGCCGGCCAGGGACCCCACCATCGCCAATCGCCCGGTAGCGAGCATCGGGCTCCACACCATGGACACTAGAACAACGCCGGCGCTCAACACAGCCAACCGACGAAGCAACTCGACGAGGCGGGCGTGTGGCGGCGCCGGCAGCGGCGAGAACAGGCTCAGTCGCTGGACCGCGGGGTTGATTGAGCGAATTGACATTAGAGAGTCCGACAAACCCGAATGCCGATGGTCACGCTACACCGTCGGCGTCGCGATCACACGCACCCGCATGCGCTCGGCGAAGCTCGACCACTGGTTTCGGACACGCTCGCGCAACACCGCCGTCAGATCCTGTCCCCGGGCAATAATCAGCAGGCCGGCCGGATTCAACACATCGCTCACGAACACCATTCCGACCTCGACGTCGCACAGCAGGATCTCATGGGTCTGGAGACCGACGACGAAGAAGGCGGACGCGGTCGCCAGAGCCTCCACCGCCCTGGGATCGTAGACACCGCGAACCGCGCCGAGTTGGCGAACGGCATCGTCGATCGTGACGCCGCGACTCTCCACCAACGTATCGAAATCGGACGCGACCCTCAGGATCCGCGCACCAATCGGCACTTCAGCCACCACGCGGCCCTCGATGGGACGCAGGTCGAACCGATCGCCCATGTGGCCGAGAATGGCGCACACACCCTCGAGGCGCGGAATGGTGCCGAGGATGTTCCGCGCGATCGTCGGCAAACGATCCACGAGCGCTTGCTCCCACACTTCCAGCGTCGCGCCGCGATACACTCGCTCGATGAGCTCCGGTGGGAGTGTCATGCATCCGATCTGCGACACCATGCCGGCAATCTCGATCTCCCAGCGCTCGACACGCATTGCGACCGCGATGTCGCAGGCATAGCGAGTGACACGCGTCGCCCGCGCCGCCGCCACCGGGCAGCTCACTGCCATCAGGTCGGTCAGCGCCTTGATTGCTCCGTGCAACGTCTTTTCGAGCAGGTCCTGCTCGACGGTAAGCAAGCGATGCTGCGCCACGGCGTCGCTGACACGCTGGACGAGCAGGTCGGGACGGCATGGCTTGCGCACGAACCCGAAAATGTGACCCTCGTTGATCGCCGCAATCGCGTCATCCATCGACGCGTGTCCGGTCAACAGCAGGCGCACCGTCATCGGCGCGATCTCACGCACCTGCGTCAACAGACGAACGCCATCGGTCTCCGCCAGACGAAAATCACAGACGATGACGGCGAAGGGTCCGCCAAGCTGGAGCGCGACGATTGCGTCGGCCGCATTTGACACGGCCGTAACGGCGAAGCGGGATTGCAACGTGCGCTCGATGCCCTGAAGCACATGCAACTCGTCGTCCACACAGAGAACGGGAGGACGTACCTTCGCCGGCCGATCCGGCATCGCCGGCGTGACGGGATGGCGCAGAAGAACGGAGGCTGTCATACGAAGGGACTCTCAAAAGGTGTAGCGTCACGCTGGATCGGAAAACGAAACACCGTTTCCATAACGCCCGGTTGAACCTGCGATCGTTCCAACTCGCCGCCGAGACGCTCGGCACACAGCGTCAGGGTGGCGTCAGAGATTGTGAAAGTGATTGGCTCATTCGCGGCCATCGACAGCGCTGCGTCGCTCGAGGGACGCGACACGCGTACACGAAGCTCGACATTCGCGGCCTGCTGTGAACTGCTGAGGACTACCGTCGGCCGCGGCGCTCCGCTCCCTACTTTCGGCTCGGACTCGGCGGCGAGCATGACCATTCGTGTCGCCGCGACGCGCGCGACCCACCAGATGCACGCGAATGGCTCATCATCCGATGAGAAGTCAACCGAAAGCTCGATCCGGTTCTTCCAAACGGAACGAGTGAGCGCTGCGATGTCTCTGAGCTCACGGCTGACGTCGACGGTCGTCGGCTCATCGGACGCGTGCGGTACCAGCGGTACCAACTCCGGAACCATGCGGGCGATCGCGATCAACCGTTCGAACGCGTCATCAGCGAGCGCCAGCGACGCATCGACTGATTCGGGGGAAACGCCAGCGCCCTCCGACTGAGGATCCGCAACGCCTCGCGTGTCCTCGCGAATGGCAAAGACGGCGTCGCCGACGCATTGCAGGGCCGAGTTCAGATCATGCGTCACCGCGCCGGCAAGCTGCCGACCGATGCGCACGGCGGCGAGGAGCAGTTCGGCGGTGGTGGCGCTATCCGAGATGGCACGAGCGTGGCGCTCGATCTCGACCTGCACAATCCCGTTCACGGATCGTTCCTTCAGCCCAATGTGGTGGCAAGAACGGTCTCGATGGGCCGGGTTGCCTTCGCCCTCAGAGGCAAGATTCGCCCACGAGCAAGTATCGGTGCCAGCCACATCGTACTTGAGGATTGATCTGGATCAGACGCATGCCGATACTGTGATTAGAGATTCTTTGTCTGGCTTTTGGGGGCTGAAACAGTACCGAATGACAAGTCCAACGATCACCGATGTCTCCGCCCACAATCGGGCCACCCCTGTTCGAATTCTCGTCGTCGACGACGAGGCGAACGTCCGGCGAGCCGTCGCCCGCAGTCTGGTTGCGGCGGGATATGAGGTGACGTGCGCCACGTCGGGCGAGGAGGCGTTACAGGCCGCCGCCGCCGCATCGCTGCCGTTTGACCTGGTCATTTCGGACATCATGATGCCCGGGATGTCCGGCGTAGAGCTCGCCGAGCGTCTACAACGCGCCGATGGCGGCCTGCAGATCATCCTCATTAGCGGATACCCGGGAAGCCATCTCGCCGACATTGCATGCACCGCGGGCGGGTTCGACCTTCTCGAGAAGCCCTTCTCGCCGTCACAGCTGACCGCGCGCGTCAGCGAGCGACTTGCTCGCGGTGCCGGCCGATGAACATCGCTGTGCAGCGGAGCGCCGAATCCGCTCTCCTTGAAGCGCTTGCCGACGCGGCGTGGCTCAAAGACGCCGCCCGACGGTATGTCGTGGTCAACGCGGCCTATGCGTCGCTGCTCCAGCGATCCAAATGTGTCATCGTGGGATCGTCGGACGACGAGCTTCTCATGCCGGACATCGCGCTGATCAATCGCCGTCGCGAGGAGCACGCCGTCGCGACCGGATTGCCGATCACGGGTGAAACATGCCTACCCGGTGTCGACGGACAACCGCGCTGGCTCGAGACGACCATCACGCCGGTTCGCGATGAACAGGGCGCCATTGTCGGAACGAGCGGCATCGCTCGCGACATCACGGCGCGTAAGTCCGCCGACGCCGCGCTCCGTGCAAGCGAATCTCGCATGCGTGCGATCTTCGAGGAGTCTCCGCTCGGCATCGGGCTCGCGGATCCCGACGGATTCATCGTCGACGCCAACGCCGCCTACCAACAGATGGTCGGCTATTCGGCCGAAGAGCTGCGACACATGCGATTTAGCGAACTCTCATCGGCGGCAGACGCCGGCGAGAACGTCGCGCTCTTCAATGATCTCACGGTCGGGCGCAAACGCTCGTACGCCCTCGAGAAGACGTACCTCCACAAGTCGGGGCAGTCGCTTCGGGTTCGCGTCACGTCGGCCGCGATTCGCGACGACCGGAATGAGCTGTTGTACTCGGTCGGTATGGTCGAAGACGTCACCGCAATGCGTCTCGCCGAGGCATCGTTGCGCGACCGCGAGGAAGTATTTCGCGCACTCACCGAGCAGACGTCGGAGCTGAACGCCATTCTCGACGCCGACGGAACGATCTGCTACGCCAGCCCGTCCATCGAGCGCGTGCTGGGGTATCCGTCCGACGAGCTTGTGGGCATCTCGCCGCTCGAGCTCATCCATCCGAATGACGTCGCCGTCGTGCAACGCGTGCTCGCCGACATCTCGTCCGAGAGCTCCGCATGCGCCACGGCGTTGTTGCGCGTCGAGCATGCGAGCGGCGGTCATCGTGTGATCGAGGCCGCCTTCACGAATTTGATGGACCACCCCGCCGTCCGCGGCATCGTCGTGAGCGCGCGCGACGTCACAGAACGAGTCCGCGCCGCCGCCAACATTCGCTTCCAGGCGGATTTGCTCGACGCCGTGGAGCAGGCGGTCATCGCCATCGACGAAACGGATCGCGTGACCGCGTGGAATCATCACGCCGAGGTGCTCTATGGATGGACGCGCGCCGAGGCACTCGGACAACCCATCGATTCTCTCATTCATGCCGAGCTCACCGAGGGACACGTTCGGTCCTCGGCGGTTCCCATCAGCGAACGCGGCGTGCGCGACCGACTCATTCGCCGTCCCGACGGCACGACGTTCCTCGTCTCGGTCAGCGCTTCGCCGATCGCCGCGCCAGATGGGGTCCGCCGCGGGCATGTCGGCGTGTCCGCCGACATCACGAGTCAGCGGTCCCTCGAGGAACAACTGCGTCAGGCGCAGAAGATGGAAACCGTCGGTCGCCTCGCCGGTGGCGTCGCACACGACTTCAACAACCTGCTGACCGTCGTCATCGCGCATGCGGAATTTCTTCTCCGTGGTGGGCCAAACTCGCCGCGGTGGGAAGATGACATCAATCAGATCACGGAAGCCGCAGTTCACGCGTCCACGCTCACGCGCCAACTCCTCGCGTTCGGGCGCAAACAGGTCTTGTTCCCGCGCGCGCTCAACCTCAATGACATCATCGAGGGAATCGCGCCGGTGGTGGGCGCCTCGCTCGGCGAGGACATTCGGCTCGAGTTGTCGCTCACGCCCGGCCTGCCGGCCGTCCACGCCGATCCGGGGCAACTCGAACAGGTCATCATCAACATTGCCGCCAACGCTCGAGATGCCATGCCGCGCGGCGGCAGTCTCACGCTGACGTCGCATCTCGCCTTTCCGTCCAACGAAGAGAAGACGCGCTCCACGAGCGAGTATCCAATCGCGAGGTACGTGGCACTTTCATTCGCCGACACGGGCGACGGTATGGACGCCGCGACCGCGGCGCACATGTTCGAGCCCTTCTATACGACGAAGGGCCCGGGTGGCGGCAGCGGCCTCGGATTGTCGACGGTATATGGAATCGTGAAACAGTCCGGCGGGACCGTCGAGGTCGACACGGAGCTCGGCGGCGGAACAACGATCACGATCTTCCTTCCGGTCGCGCAAGCTGCTCCGCCGGCGGTCTACGAAGCGCCATTCAATCCGCAGCTGAATCCTGAGGTCATCCTCGTTGTGGAGGATGACCCTTCCGTGCGTCGCTTGGCGTGCCGAATTCTGTTTCAGGCCGGCTACAACGTGATGGAGGCAGAAAGCGGCGCCGACGCGCTCTCGTGCTTAGCCAACGCGGCGTCACCGATCTCACTCGTGCTCACCGACATCGTCATGCCGGGCATGAATGGCCGCGAGCTCGGCCTCGAGGTGCAGCGCACCTATCCAGACGCCGCAGTACTTTATATGTCCGGGTACACCGGCGACGAAGTATTCGACCGCGGCCTGTTACCATTGGGGGCGTCGTTCATTCCAAAGCCGTTCACGAGTGGAGCACTGCTCGTCGCCGTCCGCGATCGTCTTGGACTGTCCACGGTGCCATGAAAGTTTCGTCGTTGTTGTGCATAGCGGGAATCGGGGCCCTTGCGTGCGTTCACGTCCGCCACGCAGGTCCGGAGTTTCAACCCGGCCGCGTGAGCACCACATGGTACGCGGGCGGAAAGAGTTGCGCGGGTGCACCCCAGGTTCGGGTGCAGGCCTATAACGCGGACTTCTTCATTCTGCGCCAGGCCGCATGCACGAACTATGAGAAGCCGTTTCTCTATCTGATTTTTGGGCACCACCGTGCGCTGCTTTTCGACACGGGCGCGGGAGGGGTGGACGTCGCCACGCCGATCGACACGCTCATGCGCGCGTCGCTCGATCTCGTCGTGGCGCACAGCCATGCGCACGGCGATCACATTGCCGGCGATACCCAGTTCGTGCAACGACCACACATCACCGTCGTGGGTCGCGACACGGCGTCCGTCCGCGCCTTCTTCGGCATTCGCCAATGGCCGACCGACACCGGAACCATCGATCTCGGTGATCGCGTAATCGACGTGTTGGCCATTCCTGGCCATCAGCCAGCGAGTATCGCGCTCTACGACCGGCGAACGGGCGTGATGCTGACCGGCGACACGTTTTATCCCGGCCGGCTGTACGTGCGCGACACGGCGGCCTACGCGCGCAGCATCAGCCGACTCGCCGAGTTTACGCGACGTCATACGATAACGCACATGTTGGGCGCGCATGTCGAGCAATCACAGACCGCGTTCAAGGACTATCCCGTCGGAACCGTCGATCAGCCCGAGGAACACGGCCTCGATCTCACGCCGGCTCAGCTGTATCAACTCGATTCAGCGGTCCAGTCGATGCGCGGTCATTTCGTGCGAACGCCGTTGCGCGACGTCACGATCTGGCCGCAGCCGTAACCAGCGCCGTCTACTCGATCGGCTCGAGGTTCGCCTCGATCTCCGCGCGGCGCGGTTCGAGAAGCGGCGGCAGCGACAGGCGGTTTCCGTCCAACGGACCATCGATCGTGAAGCCCGGGCCATCGGTGGCTAGCTCGAACAGCACATGGTTCGGCTCCCGAACGTACAGCGACGTGAAGTAGTGTCGGTCGACGATGCCGCTGTTGTTGTAGCCGAGTGTGTCGAGCCGCTCGTGCCACTCGGCCATGTCTTGTCCGTCGGGGACGCGCAACGCGACGTGATGGACGCCGCCCGATCCGTATTTGGCGCGGGGCAAATCTTCGTCGACGATCACGTGCACTTCGGCATGCGCTCCACCGTCGCCGATCGTGTAGACATGAACCCGGTCGCGCGGAGAGCCCGCCGGTATGAACACGTGATCGGCGCGGAGGCCGAGCGCCTCGACGAGAAAACGATCGGTAGGGCCAAGTACGGGCACCGTAATCACCGTATAGCCGAGTCCGCGAATCTGAAATTCCGCCGGGACCGGACTCTCATTCCAGGGAAATGCGTCCCCTGTGCCGCCATCGTCGATCAGAGAAAGTTGCGTACCCAGCGGATCGGCGAAGTCGAGGACGAGACGTCCGTCACGCGTCGCAATGTTGCCGCGCGGACTGCCCTGCTCCGTCAGACGCTCAGCCCAGTACTCCAGCGCCGGCTCGCCGTTCACGCGAAAGGTCGTGAGAGAAATGCTATTGTTGCCAGGACGTTCCGGAGCGGAGTGCGATAGCCCGAACACCGTCATGTCCGAGCCGGGACTCCCCGCGCCGTCACCGAAGAACAGGTGGTACATCCGCGGATCGTCTTGATTCACAGTCGTGATCACCGGACGCATGCCCAGCACGCGGGTGAAGAACACGCGCGTTCGCCCAATCTGCGCGCTGAGCGAGCTCACATGATGAATCCCAGTGAGACCGAGTGTCATGAGGCCGTGTCGCCGTCGGAGAGTGAACCGTCCGCGCGCTGCCCAAGCTTCCGCAGAAGCGCGACGAGGTTCGATCGCTCGTCTCGCGTGAGTATCGAGACGACGGCGTTGAGATCCGATTCGTGGCGCGCGAACGCCGACGTGATGAGTTTGCGACCCTTGGCCGTCAATGCGACGACGCGAACTCGTCGATCACTCGGATGATCGGCACGCTCAACCAAGCTCCGCGCCACGAGACGATCAACCGCCGCCGTCATCGACCCGCTCGTGAGCAAGAGTTTCTTCCCGAGCACGTTGACGGGCAGCGGACCCTTGTGAAGCAACGCTTCGAGCACGCCGAAATCGCTGGCGCAGAGACCCATGCTCACGATGCTGCCGTGAGCGTGAGCCTCCATGGCTCGCGTCGCTCTCCACAACACGAGCCATGTGTGCGCACCGGACGGAGTCGCGGAGGTCATCTCGAGCGACTCGGCCTATGCATGGAGCAGGACGGTGACGTCGCGATGCGCAATCACGACGTCGGGTGTTTGCTGAAGCGCCGCGTGGTAATTCTCCTGAAAGACGTCTTCGCCTCCTTCGCTAGGCCGCAGCAGCGCCTTGACCTGATCGATCAACGCCTTGGCCTCGCTCACGCGAGTCGGTTCGTCCGCGTCCAACCGTTCGTCGATCTGCACGACCAGCGCGGACAGCGGACGCAGCCAACCGAACCACGGATCATGGATGACGAGCTGCAGCAAGATTCCGCCGCCCTCGATGCGCCCGTTCACGCGTTCATAGCGAACGCGCTCGGCATCCAATAGAGTTTTGTGAAGACGGAGGAGGCTTTTGCGGACGTCACGCAGCTGCTGCAAGCTCGCTTCGCTGGCCGGGGCGTCGTTACGAGTTGGCTCCGATGTCATGGCTTCTTCCTCCTTGCTCTCGTGCTTCACTCTTTGTCGCGAGCCGCGAGCCAAGTCTTGAGCTGCGGGACTCGAGACGCGGACTGCGAGTGCGGTTTGCAGTTACTGTGACCAGAGACCAGTGACCTGAGACCTGAGAGCTGTCAGTCAATGGGTTTGAGGTTCGACACGATTTCGGCACGACGCGGCTCGAGAAACGGCGGCAGGGCAACTGCCTCGCCGAGCGTGGCCTCGTTTTCGTCGACAGCAAAGCCGGGACCTTCGGACGCGATCTCGAATAGAATACCGTTTGCTTCGCGGAAATACAGACTGCGAAAATAGTAGCGGTCGATCTTCCCGCTGTTCGCGACGCCCATCGAGTTCAAGCGATTCGCCCACGCGTCGTAGTCGCCGTCGAGCGAGCGGAACGCGACGTGGTGCACTCCGCCGGCGCCGGCCGAGGTGTTCGGAAGATCCGGTTGAACGGCGACATGCAGTTCGGCGTGTGCGCCGCCGGAGCCCATCTCGTAGACGTGCACGAGATGCTTGGCGTTCTCGGGGTGAGCGTACTCGCGCACCGGGCGCATGTTGAGCACCCGTTGGAGAATCGCATCGGTGTGCGCGAGCTTGGGAACGCTCAGCGTGATCGGTCCGAGTCCGCGAATCTGGTGCGCGGCGGTCACGGGGCTTCGGTCCCACGGATACGCGTCGCCCTCGCCTTTGTCGTCAACGAGCGTGAGCCGTTGCCCTTCGGCGTCCTCGAGGTCGAGCGACAAGCGTCCGTCGCGCTCAGTGACTTCGCCGGCAGTGACGCCGCGTTCGCGAAGGTGTTGTGCCCACCAATTGAGCGCATCCAACCCGGCGACGCGCAGATGGGTGCGGACAATCGCCCGCGTGCCGCGCACTTCTCGCTGGACCGGCCAGTCGAAGAATGTGAGGTCGCTGCCGGGGCTGCCCTTCGCGTCGGCATAGAATAGATGGTACGCGCTCACGTCGTCCTGGTTGACGGAGCGTTTGACCAGTCGCATGCCGAGCGTTTGTGTATAGAATTTATGGTTGTCGCGGATTTTGGCCGAGACAGCCGTGAGGTGATGAATGCCGTTCAGTTCCATGAGAGCCTCTGGTGCGTCTCGGGATTAATCTCGACACAAAGTAACTTGATGTCAAGGTATTATCAGATAGGTCGACGCCGAGAACAGACCCGCCCGATGCTCGTTAGGGGGCCCTCTTCTGCGGTTTGACCGCTGGCGCTGGTTTACCGGCGGCCGGCGCGTTCATCTTCGCCCACGAATCGCGCAGCGACACCGTCCGGTTGAACACCAATGCGCCCGGCTTCGAGTCGACGGGGTCGCTCATGAAATACGCCGTCCGTTCGAACTGATACCGCGAGCCAACGGGATCGCCGCCGACACTCGGCTCGATCTTGGCGCCTGTCACCACCGTGAGCGATTCCGGATTGATCATGCTGAGGAAGTCCTGCCCGTCCTCGACGGCGTCCGGGTCCGGCACCGTGAACAGCTTGTCGTACAAACGCAGCTCGCAGTCGAGCGCGCCCTGCGCCGATACCCAATGAATTGTCCCCTGCACTTTCCGCCCGTCCGGCGAATCACCGCCGCGCGTCGCGGGATCGTATGTGCAACGCAGCTCCGTGATCGCGCCGGACGCGTCTTTCACCACATCCGTGCACGTGATGAAATAACCGTAGCGAAGGCGCACTTCCCTGCCCGGCCCGAGACGGAAGAACTTTTTCGGCGGATCCTCCATGAAGTCGTCGCGCTCGATGTACAGCTCGCGCGAGAATGGCACTTTGCGCGATCCGGTCTTCGGCACGTCGTGCGGATAGTACGAGGCGTCGAGCTCTTCGACCTGGCCCTCGGGATAGTTGGTGAGCACGACCTTGAGCGGATGCACCACGCACATCACGCGCGGCACGCGCATGTTGAGGTCGTCGCGCACCGCGTGCTCGAACGTCGCCAACTCCGTGCGCGCCGGCTTGCGCGACACGCCCGCCGCTTCGGCGAACGCACGCAGTGCCTCCGGCGTCACGCCCCGCCGGCGCATTCCGGCGATCGTCGGCATTCGCGGGTCGTCCCAACCAGAGACGTGGCCGTCATTCACCACGCGAAGCAACTTGCGCTTGCTCAGCACCGTGTAGTCGAGCACGAGCCGAGAGAATTCTGTCTGCTCCGGCGGGCGCTCGAAGCCCAGTTCGTGCACGAGCCATTTGTAGATGTCGTTGCTGTCCTTGAACTCGAGCGTACACAGCGAATGCGTGATGCCTTCGATCGCGTCCGACAACGGATGCGCGAAGTCATACAGGGGATACAGACACCACGCGTCGCCCTGACGATAATGATGCGCGTGCCTGATCCGAAGCAGCAACGGATCACGCATGATCATATTGTTGTGCGCCATGTCGATCTTGGCGCGAAGCACGTGCGCGCCATCCGGGAATTCGCCCGCGCGCATGCGCCGCAGCAGGTCGAGGTTTTCCTCGACACTGCGCTCGCGGAACGGGCTGTTCGTGCCCGCCATCATCACGGTGCCGCGCTTCTCTCTGATCTCGTCATCACTTTGTGAGTCGACGTACGCCTTACTGTTCTTGACGAGTGTTTCTCCGAACCCGTATAGCTGCTCGAAATAGTCGCTCGCATACAACTCCTCGTTCCACTCGAAGCCCAACCAGCGCACGTCGTTCTTCATCGCCTCGACGTACTTGATGTCTTCAGTAGCTGGGTTCGTGTCGTCGAACCGCAGATTGCACCGTCCGTTGAACTCCGTGGCGATGCCGAAGTTCACGCAGATGGACTTGACGTGGCCGATGTGCGGAAAGCCGTTCGGCTCAGGCGGAAAGCGCGTGGCGATCTGGCGGCGGAAACGGTTGCTCGCCACGTCGTCCGCGACCATGTCACGGATGAAGTCGCGGTGAGCGGACGGAGTTGTGGCGTCGTTCGAAGGATCAGACACGGTAAGGCGGACCTGACGTTGCGGGTTTTGAAAGCTAATGCTTTTGCCAGGTCTCTGGTCTCTGGTCTGAGGATAGTAGAAGCTTCGAGTCGGGCTGGCCTGGTCGCGCTAGACTTGATGCAACTTCACTCCCAAAAGGCGCATGACAACGAACGAGCAATTGGACCGCTGGCGCAACGACACACCGGGGACCGCCCATCGGAATCACATGAACAATGCCGGTGCGGCGCTGATGCCGTCGCCGGTCATTTCGGCGATCACGCAGCACATCGAGCTCGAGGCGAACATTGGGGGATACGAGGCCGCGGATGCGGCCGCGGCCGAGATCGATCGCGGCTACGACGACCTCGCGTCGCTGGTTGGCGCGAAGGCGCGCAATATCGCCGTGGTCGCGAACGCAACGGCGGGCTTCATCCAAGCCGTTTCATCGTTCGACTTCTCGCCCGGCGACGTGATCGTCACCAGCCGCTGCGACTATACCTCGAATCAGATTCAGTATCTCGCTCTCCACAACCGGCTCGGCGTCGAGATCGTGCACGCCGACGATCTACCGGAGGGCGGCGTCGATCCCGACGCAGTGCGACGGGCGATCGAACGAGCGGGCCGCGACCGGTGCAAGCTCGTCGCCGTCTCGTGGATTCCCACGAACTCCGGTCTCGTGCAAGATGTCGCCGGGGTGGGCGCCGTGTGCGAAGCGCTCGGCGTGCCGTACCTCGTGGACGCGTGCCAGGCGGTCGGACAAATTCCAATCGACGTCGCAGGCCTGCGTTGCGACTATCTCTCGGCGACCGGCCGAAAATTTCTGCGCGGACCGCGCGGTATTGGATTCATGTTCGCGTCCGATCGCGCGCTTGCACGCGGCGACTATCCGTTGTTCGTCGACATGCGCGGCGCCCGTTGGTCAGCGCCGGATCAGTACGAGCTCGAACCCACGGCGCGCCGATATGAGGACTGGGAATTTCCATACGCGCTGGTGCTCGGGCAGGCTGCGGCGGCGCGCTATGCACTGGACGTTGGGATCGACGTCGCCCAGCGACGCGCCTGGGACCTTGCGACGCGACTGCGAACCGGCCTCGAGCAGATTCCACGCGTTCATGTTCTCGATCGGGGCGCGACGCGGTGCGCGATCGTGACCGCGTCGGCCGACGGCGTCGACGCACGCGACCTGTCGCAGGACCTCGCCGCGCAGAACATCAATTCCGTCGCGACGCTTCGCGAATTCGGACAATTCGATTTCGTCGCCAAGGGCGTGGAGTCGGCGATCCGATTGTCGCCGCACTACTATAACAGTGAAGCCGAGGTCGACGCTGCAGTGAGGGCCGTGTCATCTTTTGTCGATCGCTAACCACCCAGCCTCGAGGAGCCATGTCATTCTCTGATGTCTTTCTGCCCGAGTTCGACCAAGAAATGAAGAACACGCGTACGCTGCTCGAGCGCGTTCCATTCGACAATGCCGACTGGAAGCCGCATCCAAAGTCCACCAGCCTCGGCGCGCTGGCGTCGCACGTCGCCGGGCTTGCGGGTTTTGCCAAAGCAGTCGTGTCGGAGACCTTTATCGACATGGCGCCGGCCGGGCAACCCCGGCGAACAGTCACGCAATACCATTCGACTGAGGAGCTGCTGGCGGCGTTTGATGAAAGTGTAAAGTCGGCGCGTGACGCGATCGTGGGACTCGCCGACGCCGATCTCATGACGCCCTGGTCGCTCAAGGGCGGCGAGGCCGTGTTCTTCACGCTGCCGCGCGGCGCCGTGCTGCGCACAATGATGATGAATCACATCATTCATCATCGCGGACAGTTGACGGTCTACCTTCGCTTGAACGATGTGCCGCTCCCGCCGATCTACGGGCCGACCGCCGATAGTTGAGCGACACCAGTCCGTGTGGCTCAGAGGTAGCTGAGCCACGCGGACCGCTTCTGCGCTTTGAGCTTGGCAAACCACCGGCAGGGGAAATACAGCGCGACGACCACGATCGCCCAGACGACATAGAGCAACACCAAGCTCCACCGGTAGCCATCTGGCAACTGTCCCGGTGCGACGGGGTGATTCGTGAAGAGCCATGGGTTCACCGAACCCTCGCGCACGAGCGACACGATGCACGCCGCGACATGGATCGTCGGGATGTGCAGGACGTAGTAGAAGAATGGCACTCGGCCGAATGTCGCGAGGATACGAGCGAAAGGCCCGGACGCTTTGTCGACCAACGCCAGCAACACGAACATCGGCCCGAGCGTCATTAAGAGAAAGCTCAACGACGCCGGATACTTCGTGGCATTGAGAAAAGCGAGGAGCGCGGGCATGGGCGACTTGCTCCAAGGGCGCGGATCGCCGTAGACGTCGAGCGCTCGAAGGACAATGAACGCGGCGATGCAGACGACGCCAAGCCGCAGGCAGATCGCGCGACGCCGCTCGGACGGCATTTGCATCACGCGGCCAAACGCGTAACCCGCGGCCATCACGCCAATCCACGGAATGATCACGAACAGGATGAACAGCGGCGGCCCGTTCTCACCGAGATTGACGACGCCGCCGAAGTAGAGAATTTTCCAAAGCCAAGCGGGACTCGCTTCCGAAAGGCCCCGAACCGCGGGCAGCACGTTGCTGATGTTGTGGCCGACGATCACGGCAACGCCGCCGGCAGCGATTGCGATCTGCGGGAGGAACACGATCCCCGCCATGAGGACCATGCACCAGCCGATCATCCAGATCACGCCGGCCAGCATATAGTGCGCGAAATCGAAGTTGAAGGTCCACGCAACGCGGAGCACGGTCAGCTCGAGCAGCACGAGCCAGAGACCGCGGGTCAGGAGAAATCGAGACAACTTTCGCTTGTCGTTGACTCGAGCGCCGTACATGAACGCGCCTGTTCCGGCGAGAAACACAAACGCCGGGGCGACGAAATGCGTGACCCATCGCGTGAAGAAGATGCCCGGCGTCGGACCACCCGCCGGCTGACCGGAATACACGCGCACGTGGTCGATCGCCATGAGAAGCATGACGACGCCGCGCACGATGTCGAGCGAGCCGATACGACCACGCGTCGACACCGCCGCGTTCGTCGGACTCGACGCTTCGTTGGTGTACGTTCCCGGCTCTCGGAGGGCGGCAGTCGTCATTGGCGTCCCACGTCCGTTGAGGGTTGGCGTTTGAAGGTCGACTACACTGTCGAGCGCGACAGACAACAGACAACGATCAATCAGTGAGCGGTAGATTGGCGGTCTAAACGGTCGCCTGAGTGCAGCGAGCGGTGACGGCGGTCAACCGACATAGCGTCGAAGAAGTGACGCCACTTGCTCGCGGCGTCGCCTGCTGACGGGAATGCGTGTGCCGTCGCGAAGTACAATGACGGCGGCGCCCGGCACGTCAACGCGGAACTCACGCACGCGCCCGAGGTGAACGATCGCCGATCGATGCACGCGTACGAGACGCGCGGGATCGAGGCGCGCTTCGAGCGACGACAGTGATTCGCGAATCAAATGACGGCGGCCGCGCGTGTGCACCGCCGCGTAGTAGTCGTCCGCTTCGATCCAGTCGATCTCGTCGACGTCGAGGACCAGCTCACCGGCGGACGTCGGAACAACGAGTCGCCGCACGCCCTCCGATCCGGCGGACGGCCGCTCCGCATTCGCCGTCGCCAGCAGCGCCGACAACTTTCGCGACAACTCGATCGCCTCGGCGGACCGCATCCGATCGCGTACGCGTTGCACCGCTTCGGCGAATCGACTCGCGCGTAGGGGTTTGACGAGATAGTCGACAGCGTGCGCGTCGAACGCGCGAACGGCGAATTCATCGTACGCCGTGACGAAGATGACGGGCGGCATGCGCTCCGCACCGTGCGTTCGGAGGACGTCAAAGCCATCCACCTCCGGCATCTGCACGTCGAGGAATACCAGGCCGGGATCGAGCGTGCGGAGCGCGCGAAGGGCTTCGCGGCCGTTGCGCGCTTCACCAACGACAACGACGTCGGGCTCGCGCTCGAGCAATTGACGCACGCCCCGCCGGGCAAGCGGCTCGTCGTCGACAATGAGTACGCGAATGTCAGCCAACGGACCCCTCGTGGTACGGAAGGCGAATGATCGCGATCGTTCCCCGCTGAGACGACGGCACGATCGACAGCGAGGCATCATTGCCGTACATGGTACGAAGTCGCTCGCGCGTGTTCGTGAGACCCACGCCGAACGGCGGCGGAACCTTGGCGAGTCCTTGTCCGTCGTCGCGCACCGTGAGCACCAAGGTCTCGCCTTCGCGTCGCGCGACGATCTCTACTGTTCCCCCTTCGCTCCGCCTGGCAATTCCGTGACGAAGGGCGTTCTCGACCAACGGCTGAAGCACGAATCCCGGGACAGATGCACTGCGAACCGTTTCATCGATCGACCACACGACGCACAGGCGATCGGAGAACCGCACTTGCTCGATTGCCAAATACTGTTCGATGAACTGCAACTCTTCCCGGAGTGGAATCTCGTGGCGAGCGTCGGCGCGCAACGCGGAGCGCAGAACATCGCTGAGCAGCTCCAGCATTCGCGACGCGTCTTCCGTGTTCCGATCGCGGACCAGCACGTTGATGGCGTTGAGACTATTGAACAGGAAGTGCGGGTTGAGTTGTGTTCGCAACGCGCCCAACCGCGCTTCAGCCAACTGCGCCGCGAGTCGCGCCGTTTGGGCTTCGCGTTCGCGCGCCTCGCTGAAATACAAGAACGCATATACGCAGCCGAGTACGGCGAAGTACATGAACACTGACCACGGGATGCTCGTGAGTATCCAACTCACAAACTGACGCGGGAGAGTTCTATGTTCGTCCGTGGTGCCCAACGCAAGCCGCAGCAACATGCCCGCGGATGCCCAACCGACGCACAGCGTGAGCGAACCAACGGCGTGGACGGCAAAGGTTCGGCCCGCCGTTTCGCGCCGCAGCGGAAATCGGCGGGCAAGATAGTACGTGATCGGCGTGAGGGCGCCGAGGAAAAGCCATTCGGTCCCCGAAAAGATGATGTCGTTCCACGACACGGTGGTCGCTCGCGCGAGTCGGCCCTGCATGTACATCTGCAGTGCGTCGAGCACGGCGGGAACGACACACGCGGCGGAGATGAGGAGCCAGAATCGAAACGCCTTCGGGCTCGTCTCAGCGACGGAAGTTGGCGCGGCGGTCACGGAGCACAGTGTACCGCGTGGGACGTTCGAGCGCACGATGCTGGAGGAACCACTGCAGCGAGCGGCCGCGCGGTTGCAGCGGGCGGCGGACCTGCACACAACTTGTCGATGCAGGCCAAACGACGGCTCGCCACGCTGGCGTTCCGGTGATCACAAGCTGGTTGCTCTCACACGCAGCGAGCGCGAGTCTGCGCCATGTCACGTCGTCATGTGCTCTCGGTGGTCGGTTTGTTTGCGGCTTCAGCGAGTTGCCTGAACGCGCCATCGACGCTCGCCCCGCTCCCGCCGGGCGGACATCACGTTCTCTTCGTCGGAAACAGTCTCACCTACGTCAACGACCTTCCTGCGACGCTTGCGGCAATCGCCGAGTCGGCGGGTGACACGATTCGTGTGGCGACGGAAGCCGGACCGAATCTCGCGTTGATCGATCACCTCACGGGGAGCACCGCAGCGCTGGCGCATATTCGGCAAGGCGGATGGGAGCTCGTGATTCTGCAGCAGGGCCCAACGCCGGCGGGTATCTGTCGCGACTCGCTCGTGCTTTGGACGAAGATGTTCGATTCGTATATCAAGGCCGGCGGCGCGCGCACGGCCGTGTTCATGACATGGCCGTACGCTGGTCCGCTCGAGTGGTTCGACGAAATCCGAATTTCATTTCAGCAAGCCGCGTCGGGCGTGAATGGTGTGTTCATGCCGGCGGGAGAGGCGTGGCGATCCGCGCTGCAGAAGGATGCGTCGCTGGCGCTCTATGGCAGCGATGGATTTCATCCGACACCGACGGGAACGTTTCTCGCCGCACTCGAGATCTACGAGCGCGTCACGGGACACGACGCGCGGACGCTTCCGCCCAAGGCGTTTGCCAACGGTCGGTCATTCACGCTCCCCGAGGCAACAGTGCGCTTGCTACAGGCGGCGGCGCACGAGGCGAACGAGCGCTATCCGGCGAACGTGGGACAAATTCAAGCGAGCCCGCCCAGCGTGGGTGCAACAGCGGGACACTGCTGAGCGGAATTCGTTTGGCGACTGTCTTTCGACGATGCGATCGCTGACGTTCAGGCGATTCCCTGCTTGATTGCCTGCTCCACGCGATCGGCGAACAGATCGATCTCGTCGACCGTCGTGTACACGTTGGGCGTGATGCGCATTCCCTTGAACTCGTCGTTGACCATGGGCGTCGTGATGATGTTGTGCTTGGCGTTGAGCCAGCCGCCGAGCTTGCCCATGTCGAGACCGTCGACGCCGAACACGCCGATTGCGCCGCTGGCGTTCGGTCCGATGGGCGTGATCATGTGCACGCGATTGCTCGCCGCGAGCAGGCGATTGGCCCAGCGGTCGCGCAGGTAGCGAAGTCGCGCAATCTTCCGTTCCGGGCCGATGCCGCGATTGAAGGCAATCGCCACCGCGATAGCGTTGTGATTCGCCGCCGGGTGCGTGCCGATTTCCTCATACTTGCGAATGTTGTCTTCCTGCTCGACGCCGCCGGCCATCATCGGCCAGAGCTTCTTGATCTTGTCGCGACGGACGTAGAGAAACCCGGTGCCGATCGGCGCGTGCATCCATTTATGAAGGCTGGTGCCGTAGTAATCGGCACCGAGTGAGTCGCGGGTGAACGGGAAATGTGCGAAGGCGTGCGCGCCGTCGATGAAAACTTGGATGCCTTTCGGTCTGGCCAGATCGACGATCTCACGGACAGGTGCGATGTAGCCGGTCATGAAGCTGATGTGCATGACCTCGATCACGCGCGTGCGCGGCGTGATGGCCGCGGCGATCTGATCGACGTATGACGCGACGCTCCTGACCGGCGTTTCGATCGTGATCCGCTTGAGCACGATGCCGTCGCGCCGCTCGCGCTGCCGCCACGCGTTCTGCATGCGCGGATAGTTCTGCGTCGTGAAGATGACGTCATCACCGCGCGCGAGGTCGAGCCCGAAGATCATCGTCTCGTTGGCCTCGGACGCGTTGCGCGTGATCGCCATCTCTTCCGGATCGCAGCCGAAGTCGTGCGCGAGATCTCGTCGCACCGATTCGATGCGCGGCTCGAGCACGCGCCACATGTGCTCCGTGGGCAGCTCGTTCGAGAAGCGGATGTCTCGAATCATCTGCTCGAGCACGTGTGTGGGGGCTGGGCTGCAGCCGCCGTTGTTCAGATTGATCATCGTGCGATCGAGATCGAACGCGCGTTGGATCTCGCGCCAATACGTCTCGTCTTCGGCGACCGATGCTGCCGCTCGGCCGCCCGCGATGGGTTCGGCGTGGAACAACTGGCGGAAGGCGTTCGGGCGCATGACGGGGAGCGACACGCCAGCGCCGACGATCGATGAGACGAAGCTTCGGCGAGTAGTCATCTCAGGATGATAGGATAATTGGTCTGAGGATGCGAGCCAGGTCTCAGGATATTGGTCCTGAGACCTGGCCCCTATCCTCAGACCAATCATCCTGAGACCTGGATTGTCAGGGCGCCTTCCACGCCAATTCGTAGTATCGAGTCTCGTTCTGGGCGAGCACCGGTCCGGCAACCACGCGGCCGGACCCAGTCATAACGACAATCGAGATCGGAGACGACGTGCTCAGAACAATTGGCGAGCCATCAAACGCGCCGCGACCGAACGCGCGCAATTGGCCCGAACCGGCCAAAGAGCACATGCCCCCGGCCAAAACGATTTGTGTTCCGCTGTCGGTTGTCACTGCACCGGTTACGCGAATGTATCCGGCGTGCGCAGCGTCGTCGTCGGAAATGAGCAGTTTGACGATCCGGGGGTCAGTGGCCGGACCCGCGCTACAGCCGGGCACTAACGACGCGGCCGCCTCCGCGTCGGTCAGGGAGGAGCGCACCTGGGTTTCAAGACCGCCGGGGAACGAGGATGCAGTCGCCGAGTCTGCGAACGGAGTCGCTGCGGCCCGCCCGAGCTTAGCGAGCCTTTCCCGGATCGTCGCGTCCTCGATCGACAAGAGTAGTGACTGCAAGCGATCCATCTCGCCTTTCAATTGGGACTGCAGCGCCAAGTCGTGAGCCGCGTTCAAATCGTGAGCCGCGTTATTCAAGGCGATCTTCGCATCGAAATACTGCTTGATCAATGGATCAGTCGACGTGAGGCGGCGTCGCTCGTCGGCGACCAGACGTTCAGCCAACTGATTGCGAGCCTCTTCGGCATCGATCTGTTGTTTTGCCAGCAGAGCGCGCGCTTCGTCGCTCATCGCGACATCACGAGCGAACGACGAGTCGTAGCGCGCCTTCAACTGTTCGTGCAGCATCGCGTCTGACGTAGACTGCGACACCGAATCCGCGACCGGAGTCGACGTCGGCAGAACGATCGTTGGGGCGCGATTCGGTTTCGGCGCATTGGCCGTACGCGGCGCCGGTAACTGACACCCCACTGTAACCGCGACGATCGCCGCGCCACAACATACCGCCGCCGCCATTCCCCGCCCCATCGCCGGTCGGCGAGTCATACGGCGAATCCGCTCCTCCAAATGCGAGGCGTGATCGGCGAGCGACGCGCCGGCAAAATACGGTGCGCGTTGATTGCGCCCGAATTCGAGCAACAACCGTCCGTAGGACTCGACATCCGGTGCCGCGCGCAACACACGCGCGTCACAATCGAGCTCGATAGCCAGGCGCAGACGACGAGTCTGCCACCAGAGCATTGGATTCCACGGCATCACCACCAACAACGCTTCAGCGAACGCCAACATTCGCGTGTCGCCCGCCGACTGATGCTCCAATTCGTGCCGGAGCATCAACGACAGCGCGTTGTCGTCGAGAGCGAGCGCCCACCGTGGAATGACAATCGTACTGCGAACGACGCCGACGAGGGCCGGACCAGCGTCCTCCGAGATCATGACACTGGTGCCATTCACGACACTCGCGCGCCAGTCGCGGCGAATGAATTGCAACCGCAGCAGTCCGCCAATGATGTACACGAGCAACCCAACCGAGAGCGCGAGCCAGGCGACACCCAGCGATCGATCCGCACGCGCGACGCGACTACGCCCCGCAGCGCTTCGGTCGGCAACGTTCGGCACACGAGTCGATCGATTCGCGGTCACGACACTGGGGCCGATGCTCCGGCTTTGTGCAGACGACGTCGCCGAAATGACCGACGGCGCAGCCGCAACGGAAGGACTCGATCGACGAGGCAGCGAATAGCCAAGCAGCGGGCCGACGACAGACAGCGCCAGCGCGGCAATCCACACGGCGCGCGCCGGTCCGCGGCCCTTGAGCATCACGCGCTCGACCATCCACGCGGCCGCCGACAACCAGAGAGCCCAGAGGGCGCAGTACAGCATCCATGTGCCGATCACGCGTCACCTTCCTTGATCTTCTCATCGAGTAGTCGGCGAAGACGCCGAAGCTCCTGCGGATCGATGCTGCGCTCGCTGACGAGATGCGTCACCAAACGTTCTGTCGACCCGCCGAACAGCTTGTCGACGACGCGCGACGCGGCGGTCGCGCCAGCCAACTCGCGCTTCACGCGCGCGTGAAAGCGGTGCGCGCGCCCCTCCTCGGTGTGGCCGACGAAACCCTTGTCCTCGAGGATACGGAGCACGGTCTGCACCGTATTGTGCGCCAGCTCATCGTGGATTCGCTCGCGCACCTCGGCGACCGTCGACGGGCCGCGCTCCCAGAGGATGGCCATGACATCGAGCTCGCGATCGGTAAATGTTGGCTTCACATTGACTCCGAAGTCTTTAGGCAGCGAGTGAGTTCTAAGTGGCGAGTGGTCTCTCGTTTACGCCTAATGTCTTAGGAGATGATACGGTGAGTTCTGAGTTTCGTCAAGAGGCGGCGGCTGAAAGCTGAGTTGGGAGTCAACTAAGAACTACAATGCGAATGGCCCTCGGCTTTTTAGCTGACGGCGGTGTGCGGCACAGCGACGTGACAGACTGGGGTGGCGTACTGACCAACCAGCGGACTGCGGCAGTTGCAAGCCGCCGCGTTTACAGGGCCGGCGGGACGCCGGTCGTCGCCGGAAGCGTCAGCAAACATGCATACTTCAAAAACACCGAAAAGGCGCTCACACCCGCCACGATGAAACCCGACGGGCCGTCGCGCCACCCGCTGTACAACAGGTAGTCGCGCACAAAGCGCCAGATCGGCCGAATGACCAGGTCCGACACGCCGGCACGCCGGCCGCGCGCGCGCATGTCCAGCGCGGACCATTGCGCGTACTTGGCGATCTTTAGCACTTGATGCGTGAGATCGCGATACGGATGATGCAGCAACGTTCCAGTGAGCGTGCCAACGTCGCCGAGACCTTCGATGTGCTCGTGCACGCGGCGATCGTCGTAGCGGCGCTCGCGCGAAAAAACACGCACCTTCCAATCCCGTCCCCACGGCCCATGCCGTAGCTCGCGGCCGAGGTGCCAGTTCCGCGAGCGAACGCGGAACGCCGAGTATTGGGATGCGCCCGACGCTGTGAGTGCGGCGAGCGATGCGCGCAACTCCGGCGTCACGCGTTCGTCGGCGTCGAGCGCGAGAATCCATTGATTGCGAGCGGCGGCAATGCCCGCGTTGCGTTGAGCGGCGATCGTCTGGCCGGAGACGACGAGAACCTGCGCGCCGCCGTGGCGCGCTTGTTTGACCGTACCGTCTGTCGATCCGCCGTCCACGACGATGACTTCATCGGCCCACTGCAAATCGTCGAGCGTCGAGCGAAGACCGACCGCTTCGTTGAGCGTAGGCATCACCACGGAGATCGGCACGCGCTCACGCGGCTCGAGCGTGAGCGCTGAGCCACCGAACAAGTCGCGAGTCGAGTCCTGGTGGAGTGGTTGCGTCATAACCGTCTAGCTGGTCCGGCCAACGTGGTACGACGGGACAGACACGCGATCGTTAAGAAACCCTTACTCTGCGCCCGCCGGCAACGATAGAGTGAAAATCGACCCGCCAGGCGCGGCGTCAGACACGGTCAAGTCGCCACCCATTGCCCGAGCGAGGTCGCGACTGATCGCAAGTCCCAGTCCCACGCCTTCGGCGTCCGGACCCAAGCGTCGCTGCAGTTGCACAAACGGCTCGAAGATGGCCTCTCGTTGATCTTCCGGAATTCCCGGTCCTGTGTCACACACGCAGATGTGAACGAAGCGCCCGATCTGGTCTGCCGTGAGAGCAACCGTCCCGCCCGACGGTGTGTATTTCACCGCGTTGGTAAGCAGGTTGAGCACGATCTGCGTGAGCTTATCGCGATCAGCGCGTGCTTTGAGCGTAACCCCTGCAGGCGAATACGTGTATCGGATGCCGCGCGCTGCAGCTTGCGGCTCGATCAGTGCGCCCACTTTAGCGAGCTCGACCGCCAGATCGAGCACGATGATGTGGTATTCGAGGTGTCCCGCCTCGACTTTTGCAAAATTCAAAACATCTGAAACGAGCGTCGACAGATGCGCCTGACTGGCCCTGATTCGGCGAACGTACTCGAGTTGGCGCTCGGACATGTCGCCGCCGATGCCGATCTCCAGCAGTGACGCATATCCGCCGATCGCGTTGAGCGGCGTCCGCAGTTCGTGACTCATTGTCGCCAAGAACTCGGACTTGGCGCGATTGGCGTCTTCGGCGACTCGTTGGGCGCGCTCGGCTTCCCGTGTCTTTGCCTTGAGCTCGTGGTTGACTTCGTGAAGTCGAACTCGCGAACGCGCGAGCGACTGCGCCAACTCGTCGGCTTGCGCTACCGCCTCGGCGGTGACGAGCGACTGCGATTGTGCGACGCGAACGGCGTCATCACCGCGAACCGCCGCAACAAAGAGCGGCATCATCGACAGGACTTCGCCGACCCGGGTCTCGTCGGCGGAACCGCCGACGAGGACGATCGCGCCATCGTGGGAAACGGCGCGCCCCTCGGCGTGGTCGGGGCCGTGGCCATTCAGCGACGGCAGCGTTCCGACATGGCGCCCATGGGCGAGTGTTTCGTCGAGAAACGCCTGCCATTCCTCAGTGTGTGCCGTAAGCGGCGGAAACCCGGGCGCCGGAACCAAGGCGTCGAATTCGGGATCGACCACGAACAGGATCAACGCGTCGACGCCCAGCCGGCGGGCAAGCTCACGAGCGATCTCACGTCGGCTTGACGCGTCGGCCAGGCGCCCGAACAGGGCGATGAGATCTGATTGGTCAGACATTGCGACTCGAACGTACCCCGACCCCGCTTCCGGTGCACACTACAGACAGGACCGCGGGATGATCCATTGGGGTCAAAGGGGGCCCGACCGGACGAAGTGTTGGAGCGGAAGGGCAGAGGCGACGGCTGGCCTGACAGGGCTCCGTGCAAGAAATCCGCCGCACCGGCTCTGAGCGCTTTGTCATCCTTGTCACGATCGCGGCCAAGACCACCGACCACGCCGGCTAACTCGACTATCGCGAGGCGTTTAACCGAGTGGCCTGAGTAGCCTTCAGGCTACCGCGCTCGTGTGGATCAAATTGCTCAGAGCGCCGCGGAGGTCTTCGAGGCTGAACGGACTCGCTAGCATCGCGGAGGCGCCCGCGGTCCGAGCGCGAGCCCCAACACCTTGGCGCAGCGTTTGGCGCGCGTAGGAGAGCGCGATGACCGGTCTGTTCATGGCGCCAGACGACAGCGAGCGGATGAGCGCGAGACCGTCTTCGCCCGGCAGTGCGATCTCCATTAGGACGATGTCGATCGGGCGCGATTCAGCCAGATCCAACGCACGGCGAGCAGTGGCGCTCGCGACCACAGTATGGCCGTCCCACTGAAGGAACTTCCGCAACAGGTTGCGGAGGAGCTCGTCGGGCTCGATCAGTAAGATGGTCGCCATGATGTGGGCACCAACGTATGTCTTCGGACATGACATGCTCGTGAACGCTTCATGACAGTTCCGTCATGTATCGAGGGACCGCTTTGCGTCGGAGGCGAAGCAAACACGGGCGGAAATTCGAGACGAGACGCAGATGCGAGGCGCGAACCATGCATGCTGACGACGACTCAGTTCGTGAATTCGCACCGACCTTTGCGTCAACGTGATGCGCATCACACATGAACAGGGAGATCAATATGAATGCCACTCGAATCGCGGCGCGTAGCACGATTGCGTTGCTCGCCATCGCCGTCGCGTGCTCGAAGAGCAAAAGCGGTGGAGACACGGCGTCGGCAGCTGGCGCCATGGCTCCGGACACCACCGCGCCAGCCGCAGTCGCGACGACTCCTCCGCCCGCACCTGGTGTCGTACTGACTGTCGCCATGCCCGTCGCACCTGGCACGGCAATGGTGTTGACGGACGCAAACGGTCGTGCCGTTTACATTCTCGACAAGGCGCCGACCGACACGAATTCTTGGAAGCCTCTTCCGGCCCAAGCCACCGCAGCGGCTGGAGACACGAGCATCAAGTCAGCGATGATCGGAACGGCGGCGGGAGCGAACGGCGCGCAGCAGGCGACGTACAATGGCAATCCGCTCTATTACTTCGCCGACGATCAGGCAACGAACGATCGTAAGGGCCAGGGTAAAAAGGCGTCAGGGTCCACGGGTCATCTCGTAACGCCCGACGGCACGCCCGCGAAGGGAAAGTCCGACTGACGTCCTCGTTCCAGTTATACCGCTTCTACCGCGACACGAAGCGGGCAGCGTCGAGGACGGTGGTGTGAGGTTAGTTTTCTTGTAAGTCACCCACTCGGTTTCGACGGATTTCAGTGCCCGCTTCGCTGTCGCGTGTTTCAAACGGTTCAATCAGATTCTCGAAGAATCTCCGCGTAGCGATCTCGTTGATCGCCGTGTTGCTCCTGCCCGGAATCGGGCGGTTGCGGCAGGCGACCCACTTGCGAATTGGGGCTTCGCGCGAGCAGGGCGTCGCAGCGATCGCGACGACGATTCCTCGCGGCATTCAGATCGCGCGCGATCGATCCAATCCGGCCGATGGTCGCTGGACGTCGCCGCGCCATGCGTGGCTCGCCGCTTCGCGGTACGAGTGGACAGACGTCGCCGCCGCTGTTGCCACTGGCGCGAGCCACGAGTACGAGCTCGCCGCACCGCGCGCTTTGCTGTGCGGCTACCGCGCCACGGCACCGCCCGCCTTCGCGTGACCTCGGCGCGCCCGACGCTACACCGGGCACGCGTAGTCGAGCCTCAGCTCGACACCCAAAAATCACAGTAACTCAAACCGATATCTCATATCGGCGAGTCGCGCGCGCTTGGCGACGCGACCGCTTGGGGGGAGGAGCATGCGCATGTCCGCAACTGAATCACAGGACCAAGATCGACTCACGGCGGGCGACGGCGGCGATCCCGCGCGAGTCCAACCGTGGTTTGCCATTATGGGAGCGTCTCTGCTTCCAGCACTCCTCGCGTTCTATCTTCCGGACGTGTTTCGTGTGCCGTTATATGTCACGACGGGTGTGCTGTACGCCGCCGCGTGCGTGATGCTCTACCGGCAATCGAAAAACACATCGAGAAGCCAATGATCGATTGGTCGCTTCACTCATTTCGTTCGGGGTGACGATGGAGCCTCACGCAACGGCTATCGTGCTCGTTGCGATCGGCGCGCTCCTGGCGATCGGAGTTGCGTCGAGCCGCGCTTCCGCGCGGCTCGGCGTACCCCTCGCGCTTCTATTTCTCCTCATCGGCATCTTGGCGGGGTCCGAAGGGATCGGCCGGATCGCGTTCGAGGACTATCACGTCACGTACCGGCTCGGAACGGCCGCGCTCGTCTTGATTCTGTTCGACGGCGGACTTCAAACGCCGGCGAGCGGCGTGCGACGAGTCGCGGGACCAGCGGCGTTGCTTGCGACGATCGGCGTCGCCGGAACAGCAGCGATCACGTCGTTCGCGGCGCACCTGCTCGGATTCACTTGGCCGTTGGCGCTGCTCTTCGGCGCCATCGTTTCGTCGACCGACGCCGCGGCTGTCTTCTCAGTGTTGTCGGCGAGCGGAACGCAGCTCAAGCGACGCGTTGGTCTCACGCTCGAAGTAGAATCGGGGATCAACGATCCGATGGCCGTCATCCTGACGACGGCGCTCACGGCGAATGTCCTCGCGCCCAACGCACTTTCCGCGTGGGGACTCGCGCAGGACGTCGCCATCGAGATGGTCATCGGCGGAATTGTCGGCGTCGCGATCGGTATCGCTGGTCGCGCGGCCGTCAACCGGCTCAAGCTGCCGGCGAGCGGATTGTATCCGGCGTTCACACTCGCGTTGGCGTGTCTCGCCTACGGGGTTCCAACACTCGTACATGGAAGCGGCTTTCTCAGCGTGTACGTGGCCGGTGTCGCGCTCGCCCACGGCCGGCTCGCGCATTCGGCGAATCTCAAACGCGTGCACGAAGCGATGGGCTGGCTCGCGCAGGTGGGAATGTTCCTCATGCTCGGCCTGTTGGTGTTTCCGTCTCGGTTGCTGAGCGTCGCTCCCGTCGGCCTCGCGCTCGCACTGACCATCGCGCTCGTAGCGCGGCCGCTCGTCGTGGCGATTTGCCTGGCGCCGTTCCGCTACCCAATCAAGGAAATTGTATACGTCGGGTTCGTCGGCCTGCGAGGAGCGGTGCCGATCATTCTCGCGACCATTCCTGTCATGGCTCGCGTTCCCGGAGCCCGCGATCTGTTCGACGTCGTGTTCTTCATCGCGGTGTTCGGAGCGCTCGTTCCCGGTGCGGTTGTTCCATGGATCACCCGGAAGTTGAATCTCGAATCCAGCGAGCCGCCGAAACCGCTGACCACCATCGAGATCGACGGAACGGATACCGTCGGCGCCGAGTTGCTCTCGTACTATGTGCAGGGCACGCTCGCGGTGGCCGGCGTGGCGATTCAGGAAATCCCCTTGCCGGACGGCACCGCCGTGAGCGTCATCGAACGGGCCGGCGAGCTGATGGCACCGCGTCCGGACCTGACCTTGGAGGCGGGCGACCATGTCTTCGTCCTCGCGCGCCGCGAAGACCGACCGTTCGTCGAACTGTTGTTCGGACGAGCCGAGGACCACTAAAGACCGGCTCGGCGACGTGCGGAACCGAGGGCGTGCACGCGGGATTGTCTCCCGATGATTCTGCTCGCGAACTCTTTCTTCCTCCGCGCGGACCCCAAGCAGGCCGAGCGCATGAAGCCATACGCGCCGCTGGCGACGCTGCTCGTCGCGGCGGCGCTTCGGAAACGCGGGCATGACGTCGCCTTTTTTGATGCGACGTTGGCATCCGGCGTCGACGAATTCACCGCGATGCTGGCGGCCACGCGTCCGGCGGTTGTCGGAATTCTCGAAGACAATTTCAATTATCTCACGAAAATGTGTACAGTGCGCACGCGCGAGGCGACGCTCGCAATGGTCGCCGCGGCACGTGCGCAGGGTTGTCGCGTGGCAGTGAATGGCTCCGACGCGACGGACCATCCGGCGCCCTACCTCGCCGCGGGCGCGCACGCTGTTCTCCCGGGTGAAGCCGACGTTAGCTTCGTGGCGCTTGCCGAAGCGTGGCGCGGATCGCTCGCCGCACCGCTTGGCGCGATACCCGGCCTCGTCGTCCACGACAAGGACCAGGGTCTCGAGTACACCGCGCCGGCGGCGTCCGTCGGCAATCTCGATGCGTTGCCGTTGCCGGCGTGGGATCTCGTGGATGTCGAGAGTTATCGGCGCACGTGGTTGAGCGCGCACGGCCGGTTCTCGTGGAACATGGTGGCGTCGCGCGGATGTCCGTTCGGGTGCAACTGGTGCGCGAAGCCGATCTTCGGGCGTCGCTATGCCCAGCGGTCGCCGGAATGTGTCGCCGACGAGATGCGACGGCTGAAAGACGAAATTCGTCCCGACCATATTTGGTTTGCGGACGACATTTTTGGCCTTACGGCTCAATGGATCAGCCGGTTCGCCGACGCCGTTGCTGAGCGCGGCGCGCGAATTCCATTCATGATTCAATGTCGCGCCGACTTGTTACGGCCGGCCGTCGCCGCGGCGCTTGCGGCCGCCGGCGCGGAAGAAGTGTGGATCGGCGTCGAGTCAGGGTCGCAGACCATTCTCGACGCGATGGACAAGGGCACGACCGTCGACGAAGTCCGTGCCGCGACAAAAGCCCTCAAGGCGAACGGCATTCGCGCCTGCTGGTTCCTGCAACTCGGCTACCCAACGGAGGAGTGGAACGATCTCGTTCTCACGCGCGATCTCGTCCGACAGGAACGTCCCGACGAAATCGGCGTGTCGGTCGCGTATCCGCTTCCGGGAACCAAGTTTCACGAGAACGTTCGGGCCGAGCTCGGGTTGTTACAGAACTGGCAACATACAGACGATCTCGCGATGCTCTTTCGCGGCACGTACACCACCAGCTTCTATCGCCGTGTGCGGGACGTGTTGCATGACGAGGTCCGCACGGCGACGGCCGACGACACCCGCTGGGCGGAGCTGGCCCGCGAAGAACAAGCGCATCGATCAGGAGAATCACTCGTCACGGGTGCGCGGTGAGGTGATGGCCAGCCTCTCGCTTTCTCCAGCCGCGCGAGCATTCGATGCCGTCGCCGAGCGGTTCGACGAGCGCTACGGAGCGTGGCTCAGTGTTGCCGCGCAACGACGCGCTGTGCGCGCGTCTCTCATCGAGGCCTTTCCGCCGCACGCGCGCGTGCTCGAGATCGGCGGTGGCACGGGTGAGGATGCCGTGTGGCTGACGGAACACGGACGTGAGGTATTGCTCACGGACGTATCGCCGAGCATGGTGCGCATCGCCGAGTCGAAGTTGCGGCCGTATGGTGCGCCGCGGCCGATCGTGGTCGGTGCCGAAGGACTGGCCGCCCTCGCCGATGATCGCGACATCGCCGGCGCTCCGGCGCTGGACGGCGCGTTCACCAACTTCGCGGCGCTCAACTGCGTTCAAGATCTCGAACCAGTGGCGCAGGGACTCTCGCGGCTGGTGCGCCCGGGCGGGAAAGTGTTGCTCGTGATCTTTGGAGTGTGCTCACCGGGTGAATGGGTGGTGCAACTCCTTCGCCGCGACCTGCGCGCGGCGTTTCGTCGCATGAGTCGTGGCGACGTCAGCGCCCGATTGGGCGGACAACACTTTCTCGTGCGCTACCATCGCGGCGCCGACATCGACCGTGCATTCGCGCCGTGGTTTTCACCAGTCGCGCGTCGCGGCATCGGCGTCTTCGTTCCGCCCAGCGCGGCTGAGCCGTGGATTTCCGGCCACCGTCGCCTGTTGTCGGCATTGGAGCGGCTCGACCACATCGTGTCGGGACCTCTGTCGTTCCTCGGCGACCACGTGCTGTATGAATGCGAGCGCAAGTCGGTGAACGGGCCTGCGATCGAAGTCCGCACATGATTCTTCTCGTGAACCCGCGCGCGACGCGGCCGAAGAACCGCCGGTTTCCGCTGTCGGTGATGGCAGTGGGCGCGGCGCTGCCGCCCGGCGTGACGTGGGAGATCGTCGACGGCAACCTCCCAAACGCCGACGTACTCGGCGAGCTCTCGTTACGCATCGACGCGCAGCAGCTCGGCAATGATCCAGTGCGAGCGGTGGCGTTCACGGTGATGCCGGGCCCGCAACTCGTGAACGCCGTCCCGCTCGCGCGCGATCTCAAGGCTCGCTATCCAAGAATTCCAATTATCTGGGGCGGCAACTTTCCGAGCTTGTACCCGGCGCCGGTGTTGAACGCGCCGTACATCGATTGGGCCGTACGCGGGCAAGGGGAGAATACATTCGCCGAGTTGCTCGACGTGCTTGACGGCACGCGCGATCCGAAGACCGTCGCCGGTCTGTGCTTTCGTGAGGCAGACGGCAGCCACTGGATTGGCCCCGAGCGAATGTGGAAGGGTCCGGCGGAACTGCCAGCGCCACCGTACCACAAAATCCGCATCGAGGAATATCTCCGTCCGACATTTCTCGGACGGCGGTCGGGAGTCTATCAGGCGTCGATCGGATGTCCGTTCGGGTGCAAGTTCTGCGGCGTGATCTCGGTGTTCGGAAGCCGTGAGCGCGTCCAGCCGCCCGAGCGCACCGTGGAGCATCTCACGTTTCTCGTGCGTGAGCACGGCATGGACTCCGTGCACTTCTACGACAACAACTTTTTCGTCAAGGAAGATCACGCGCGCGAGTTGGCGGAGCGCATCGCGCCGCTCGGGCTCAAATGGTGGTGTGAGGCGCGCGTCGACACGCTGACGCGCTACTCCGAGGACACGTGGCGTCTGCTCAAGCGCGCCGGGCTCACGATGATGTTTTGCGGCGCGGAATCGGGATCCGACGCGGTATTGAAAAAGATGAACAAGGGCACGACGACCGCGCAGATTCTGGAGGTCGCCGCCCGGTCGCGCGTGCACGGAATCATTCCGGAATTTTCATTCGTGTTTGGTGATCCGGACGATCCGGAGCGCGAGATCGAGAACACGCTCACGTTCATTCGGCGTCTGAAAGACGTGAACCCGGCCATGGAGCTGATCACGTATTTCTATACGCCCACGCCGCAGCGTCGAGGAACGTACGGCAACGTTGACGCCGTGTCCGGAACGCCCACGACGCTCGAGGAATGGACCGAGCCGGAGTGGGTCGCGTGGATGACGCACGAAGATCCGATGGTGCCATGGCTCGACCGGCGTCTCAAGGCCAAGGTCGAAGACTTCGAGCTGGTGCTCAAGAGCCGGTTCCCGTCGGTGCAGGACGCAAAGACGGCGGAATGGGGGAAAATGCTCGGCCGCCTTTTGGCGCGGCGGCGCTGGGCAAGCGGCGACTACGCCAACCCGGAAATGCTTCGCGCCGTCCGCCGATTTGCCCAGCGAACCCCTGACGATTCACAAGCCTACGGCCATCTTCGCGCGTCGCCGCAAACGCAAATCGACGGGCGGCTCGCATGAAAGTGCTGACCCCGCACACGGGCTATCGACTCTGGGCTCCGCACTACGAGACGGAGACGGCCGTGAGCTACCTCGAAGATCGAACCGTTGCAGAACTCTCCATCCCAACGGCTGGGTGCCGGCTGCTCGACGCCGGTTGCGGCACTGGCCGCCGGCTTCATGCGGCCGGTGCCGCGTTCGGCGTGGGGATTGATCTCACCACCGAGATGCTCCGGCGCGCCCTCGACACCGACTTCGTCGCGACCGCCGATGTCTGTGCCCTACCCTTCGCGGCGTCGGTGTTCGACGTGGTGTGGTGTCGTCTAGTCATCGGCCACGTTCGGAACATCGAGGCAGCATACGCGGAATTCGCGCGCGTCTGTCGGTCAGGGGGCGCCGTGGTCGTGTCGGACGTGAGCCCCGACGCCATCGCCGTCGGTCACCGCCGCACCTTTCGCGACGACACGGGCGTGGTACACGAGGTCGAGCATTTCGTGCATTCGCGTGAAGCGCACATTGAAGCCGCGAACGCGGCCGGGCTCGAGTTGGAACAGCGGCGAGCCGGCGTCATCGGACCGAGCATCAAACGATTCTACGACGAGGCCGGACGACTGCCTGCGTACGAGGCACAGGCCGGTCTGCCAATCGTCGTCGCCCTGTCGTGGCGAAAACCGATCGAGTAGAGAATGACAATACTCGACCCGCGCCCTGCGCAAACGCTGACGCCAGGCCACACACCGTTGCCGCGACTCGATCCAATCACGCGGCTGCCAATTCTCATTCTGTTTCCACACAGCCGTTGCAACTGCCGCTGTTTGATGTGCGACATCTGGCAGAGCACAACCAAATCGGAGTTGGCGGTTGAAGACGTCGCGCGCTGGCTCGGGCAGTGGCGCGACTTGGGCGTACAACGCGTGGTGCTGAGCGGCGGCGAGGCGCTCATGCATTCACGGCTGTGGGAGCTGTGCGATCATCTTCGCGCGGCCCACATCGGCATCACGATTCTCAGCACAGGCCTGTTGCTCAGCCGGCATGCCGCCGAGTTGGTGCGTCGCTGCGATGATGTGGTGGTGAGTTTGGATGGGCCGCGCGACGTGCACAATCGAATTCGAAACGTGCCGCGCGCCTATGAGCGCCTCGCGGAAGGCATTGCCGCGGTCAAGGACGCCGACGCGAACGTGCAAGTGACTGGCCGGTGCACCGTGCAGCGGAGCAACTACGCCATGCTTCGCGACACCGTCGCGGCAGCGCATTCGCTTCGGCTCGATCGCATCAGCTTTCTCGCCGCCGACGTGAGCAGCGACGCGTTCAATCGGCCCGGCGGTTGGGACACCGATCGCGTCCATCAGGTCGCGCTCGAGCCGAAGGACCTTCCGCTGTTGGCGCTGGAGATCAAGGCGCTCGAACGGCAGCGGGCCGCGGACTTCGCATCGGGATTCATCGCCGAATCGCCGGCAAAACTGCGCCGCCGGCTGAGCCAGTATTACGCCGCGTTGCTCGGCGAGGGAGATTTTGCGCCGAACGATTGCAACGCGCCGTGGGTGTCCAGCGTGATCGAGTCTGACGGCACGGTGCGGCCTTGTTTCTTCCAGCCGCCGCTCGGCAACATCCATACGAGTGGTTCGCTCGACAGCATTCTGAATTCCCCGGAAGCGGTCAACTGGCGACAAGGGCTCGATCCACATCGCGACGCGATTTGCCGCCGGTGTGTGTGCACATTGTCGTTGGGCTCGTCCGACGAGCGGTGATGACGCCCGTGACCGGCGTCGTTCTCGAGCACGCGACCGTCGTCGAGCACGACCGTGTTGCGACGAGAGAACTCGCATTTGCCGACGGGCGCGTCGGCGCCCCGTCGCCTGACGCGTTTCACATTGATCTCCGCGACCATTTCGTCTTTCCGGGGCTGATCAACGCGCACGATCACCTGCAACTGAACAGTATTCCGCCGATGGCGCACCATGCGCGATTCTCGAACAGCTACGCGTGGATCGACGCGCTCGAGGTGCATCGGAAGAGTCCCGAAGTGATGGCGGCGGTCGCCGTGCCGGCCACGGTGCGTCATTGGCACGGTGCACTGAAGAATCTGCTCGCAGGTGTGACAACGGTGGCCCACCACGATCCGTGGCAGGCGGAATTCGACGCCCTTGATTTTCCCGTGAGCGTCTTGAGTGAGTTTGGCTGGAGTCATTCACTCGGGTTGGGGCTGCCGCGCCAGGGTGCGACGCCGCGGTACGGTCGTGCCGTGCAAGAGAGTTTCAACGAGACGGCGCCGGCGCACCCGTGGATGATTCATCTGGCCGAGGGCACCGACAACCTCGCGCACGGCGAGCTACGCCAGCTCGACCAGCTCGGATGCCTCGCGGCGAACACCGTGATCGTTCACGGTGCTGGACTGACGAGCGCCGACGTCGACCGCATCATCGACCGCGGTGCCGCGGTGGTGTGGTGTCCGGCGAGCAATCTCGCAATGCTCGGCCGCACGATCGACCCACGGCGTCTCTCCGACGCGCGCCGACTCACGGTCGGCACGGATTCGCGCCTCACCGGATCGCGCGACTTGCTCGGCGAATTGCGCGTTGCGGCGGACTGCGGCGGCCAGTCGCCGCGCGACCTGATGCGCTTGGTGACGGCCGACGCGGGCAGCATACTACGGCTCCCGGAGTGCGGGGCGCTCGACGCTGGGCAACAGGCCGATTGTCTGATCGTTCGAGCCGGCACAGATCCATACGACACGTTGCTCGACACCGACCGCGCGAGTGTGCGCGCCGTCGTGCGCGGCGGCGTGCCACTGATTGCCGATCCAGACTTTGCCGACTGGTTTGAAGCCTGTGGCGTGACGACGGTTGCCGTTCGACTCGACGGACGGCCAAAGCTCATGGCCGTTCAGCTGGCGTGGCCCGAAGCGCTCGCACTCGAGCCCGGGCTGGACATCGTTCGGGCCGCGCATGAGTAAACGCGCAAGCGGTCAGTTGCGGGCGGTGCAGGTGAGCTTTCACGCCGACCGCGAGCGGCGCGACGGTGTATCGCTGCTCGGCGCGTGGCCAACGCTGTCCGCGGTTGCAGCGGGCGCGGCCAACGCAGACGTCGACGTTACCGTGGTGCAGACGGCACACGCCGACGAAACTCTTTCGCGCAACGGCGTGGCATTTCGTTTCGTCGACGACTCCCATCCGCGGCGAATGCGACTCGCCGATCAGATCGCATTGCTGGCGCCCGACGTCGTGCATGTTCACGGGTTTCATCACGCGCGTGCCGTGCGAACACTCACGCGCGCTGTGCCGCACACGCCGGTGCTGGTGCAGGATCATGGCGGTGTCGAGCCGCATGGGTGGCGGCGTGCGGCATGGCGCTGGGCCTTTGGGTCCGTCAATGGCGCTGCATTCACGACGCGCGAGCAGGCCGCACCGTGGATCGAATGCGGCGTGCTTCGGCCTGACGTCCCGGTATTCGACGTGCTGGAGGGCTCGAGCAGCTTCGTGCCCGGCGACCGAGCGCATGCAAGACGCGTCACGGGGCTGTTCGGTGATCCGTGTTTACTCTGGACGAGTCGTCTCGACACGAATAAGGATCCACTCATGATGCTCGAGGCGGTGGAGCAAGCGATTCCGAGGCTGCCCAACCTTCGGCTCTGGTGTTGTCACGGGGATGCGCCGATGCTCGACGCGGTGCGAGATCGTATCGCTAACTGTGAGCCACTGCGCGAGCGCGTCACCCTGCTCGGCACGTGGCCACACGAGGAGATGGAGCAGTTCTACCGTGCGGCCGACCTCTACGTTCAAACCAGCCATCGCGAAGGAAGCGGCTTTTCGTTGCTCGAGGCGATGTCTTGTGGCGCAACGCCGATCGCGACGGATATTCCCGCCGCGCGGTCCATCGTCGGCGATGCCGGATCGCTGACACCGGTCGGAGACGCGGGCGCGATGTCCGACGCGATTGTCGCCTGGGCTGGGCGCGACCGACCCGAGCTCAGAAGCGCGACCCGAGCGCGCTTCGAGAGTTCTCTGACGTTCGATGCGATCGGACGACAACTGCGCGTCGCCTACGAGTCCTTGGTGAGCGCATGCGCATCCTGATTCTCGGCGGCGACGGCTACCTCGGCTGGCCGACGGCGATGCGCCTCGCGGCGCGCGGCGATGACGTGGTGATCGTCGACAACTATCTGCGACGCACGTTGGCCCGCGAGACAAACTCAGCGCCTCTCGTCGTGACACCGGAACTTTCCGCGCGCGCCGCGCTGTACAGCGCGTGTGCAGGATTTCCGCTGGCCGTGGAGATCGGCGATTGCACCGACCAGTCATTCATGGATCGTGTATTCGGCGACTTCCGGCCTGAGGCGGTCGTTCACTACGCGGAGCAACCGTCGGCGCCCTACTCCATGATGGGCTACGACGAAGCGCGGCGCACGTTGCAGAACAACATCGGCGCAACGTTCAACGTGATCTGGTCGGTGATGCGACACGCGCCAGACTGTCACATCGTAAAACTGGGAACGATGGGCGAATACGGCACACCCAACATCGACATCGAGGAAGGGTGGCTCGACGTCGAGCACAACGGCCGGTCCGATCGCTTTCTCTTTCCGCGGCAAGGCGGAAGTCTCTATCACACGACGAAGATCCTCGATACCGATTTGCTCTGGTTTTACGTCCGCACGCATCGCTTGCGTGTCACCGATCTCATGCAAGGCCCCGTGTACGGGCTGTCGACGGCCGAGGCGGATATCGACCCCAGGCTCGCGCCTCACTTTCATTACGACGACATCTTTGGCACGGTGCTCAACCGATTTCTCGTTCAGGCCGTGGCCGGCGTGCCGTTGACCGTGCACGGCAGCGGCGGGCAGACACGAGGATTCTTGAATCTCGAGGACACGTTGCAATGCGTCGAGTTGGCGATCCGCAATCCGGCAACGCCCGGCGACATGCGCATCTTCAACCAATTCACCGAACGATTCTCGGTGCGGCAACTCGCCGAGCGAGTGATGGACGTGGGCAATCGACTCGGGATGAGTGTGCGGGTCGAGAGCATTCCGAATCCACGCAAAGAGAGCGAGGAGCATTACTACAATCCGAAGCATCAAGCATTGCTCGACCTCGGACTCGAGCCGCACTATCTGACCGATGACGTGCTCGCCGATCTACTGGAACGCGTGCGCTGTCACGCCCATGTGATCGACACGCGGCGCATCATGCCGCGGGTGCGCTGGTGCGCCCCATAGCAACGCGCAGCCGGCGCCACGCCAGCCGTGCCGCGGCGCGATACGCGAACGGCGCGAGCGGACGGAGTCGAATCGCCAGCGCGAGGGCCTCGGTGGCGTCGACCCAGCGCCGCAGCACGGCGAGCCGGTTCGTGGCGTCGACCGCGTGATACGCCGCTCGCGTCCGCGCCGTGGCGCGAAGTGCGGGATCCGTGGAGCGTTTGGCGAAACTCTCGAACATGGCTGCAAACCCGAGACTGACATCCGGCCGCTGGAAAGTTGCGGACCGGTGCTTCCGCACTTCGAGCAAGTGTTCGTCGACGAGCCCACATTCGCAGACTTCCGCGAGCCGCAGCCAGAGCTCATAGTCTTCGGCGGACTGCCACGCTTCGTTGAACCCGCCCACATCGCGCAGCAACGCGCGCGCCACCATCACCGACGGGAGCGCAATGTTTGCCTCGAGCGAAATGACTTGACGGAGAATCCAGCCGGAGTGGGCCTTCCACGGCTTGAATCGGCTGTCGGGCAAGTGTTCGCCGTCGGCGTCGATGAACGCGCGGCCCGTATAACTCCAGCGAACGGATGGGTTGGCGGCATGGAACGCGAGCTGTCGCTCCAACTTTCGCGGCGTCCATCGATCGTCGGAATCGATGAACGCGATCCAGTCGGCGCGAGCGCGCGACAGACCCGCGTTGCGCACCTGCGATTTGTGCCCCGTGTGTGGGCGCGGGACGGAAATGATCCGCGAGTCGTCAAGCGATTCGAGCCAAGCAAGAGAGTTGTCGCGAGACCCATCGTCGACGACGATCAGTTCCCAACTCGCGCACGTTTGTGCGCGCACCGAATCAACCGCCTCCTTCAAATAGGCGAGGCGATTGTACGTCGGGAGGATGATCGAGACTTGGGGCAGCATAGAGATGGTGTGGCGCGCGCCGGCGGGTCGCCGTTGCCCAAACCTCGGGTGCGCCGTGCGCGCTCGCAAGCGGCGCGCGCGACTTGTCGCGGCGCGCGGTGTGGGCCCGTCCCGTGAAAATCGCAATGATCATCCCTGGTGGCGTCGACCGAAGCGGCGTCGATCGCGTGATCCCGTCGCAGCTCTGGTTGATCGAACGCCTCGCGCGCCGCCACGAGCTGCACGTCTTCGCGATGGAGCAGGAGCCGCTGCCCGGGTCGTGGCAGCTTCTTGGCGCCCAAATACACAACATCGGCTCGGCGCGGGGCAGGACACGGCGCCTGCTCGAGCGATTCAACGCGATGCATGGCGAGAATGATCGACTGTTCGACGTCGTGCACGCATTCTTTGGTTGGTGCGGGACGTCCGCGGCATTCATCGGGTGGCGATATCGCGTGCCAGTCATGTTTCATCCGTCGGGAGGCGAGTTCGTGGCGATGCGCGATATCGGTTACGGAATGCGTGTCACGGTGCGCGGGCGCCTCGGTCTCCGGGTTGCCCTGGCAGGCGCGCGACATGTGACCGTGGCGTCGCAAGGCATGCAAGACCTGGCCGATGCGCTCGGATCGAGCGCCGAACGCATTCCGGTTGGCGTAGCGCTCGACCGATGGCCGCCACGCGCACCGCGCGCGCGCGACAGATCGCGACCGCTGCGCCTTCTGCACGTCGGCGACATCCGCCCGGTGAAGGATCAGACTATGCTCATGACTGCCGCCGCGCACCTTCACGACGCCGGGGTCGATTTTACGCTGGACATGGTTGGACTCGACACGATGGGTGACACGATCCAGCGTTCGCCGGCGGCGACGCGCGCGGCATCCGCCATTCGCTGGCACGGCGTGCTCCGCCGCGACGCATTGCGCGCCTTGATGCACGCGGCAGACATTCTACTCGTTTCGTCACGACACGAAGCCGGCCCGCTGGTCGTCCTCGAAGCCGCGGTGGCCGGCGTACCAACCATCGGGACCGCCGTGGGACACATTGCAGAATGGGCGCCGGACGCGGCGATCGCAGTTCCCGTCGGCGACGCGTTAGCGCTGGCGCGCGAGACGCAAACGCTGGCCGCCGACGAGCCTCGGCGACTGCGCATCGCGTGCGAGGCACAGCGGCGCGCGATCGCGATCGACGCCGACTATACTGCCGCGGCGTTCGAGCGGATCTACGAAGAGATAACGGGGCGTCGATGAGCGATCACGCCGTCGACTTTCTCGCCGCGTCCGATTCACTCGCCCGAAATCCTGCGCTCGAGTACAGCGCGGAGTTGCCCGTGCTCGGCATCGACACGCGATTCGAGACGAATAGCCGGTACGTGCTTGGTGTGATCGACGAAGCGTTCGGCGCGTGGAGCGCGCTCGATCGGTTGTTGGCCGACCTGAGTGGAGGCGCTCCGCAGCGCACGAACGTTCGCATCATCGTGAGTGACGGCACCGAGGATGGCACCAGCCACGCACAGATTCGCTATCTGTGTCCGGACGCGACCCGCGTGATCGTGCAATCTCGCGGAAGTCTGGGGATCAGCGACCCCTTGCGCCGAGAGAGCGTCGCGTACGTCACGACCGCGCTCGCCGCGGACCGCGCGCATTTTCGTGTATCGCTGCTCGAGGCGATCACGTTCGCGCTGCTTTCACACTTCGATCGCCATCCGGTTCACGCCGCCGCCGTCGCGCGCGGGGGACGCGCGATCCTGCTTGCGGGACCGAGTGGCGCGGGAAAGAGCACACTTACATATGTCGCGCACCTGGCCGGCCTCGACGTCCTCGGCGACGATCACGTCTGGATTCAGCGAGCGCCTGCGCTCCGCGTCTGGGGCGGATCGCGGCGCGTACGCTTGACCTCGGACACGTCGACGCATTTTCCAGAAATCGAGCACACGGGCGTCCCATCGAACGTCGATGGGAAGCAGAAGCTCGTTATGGACCTCGGCAACGCGCGGCATCACCAATCGACGTTGGTGGCCGAGTGCGCGGCTGTGTGCATTCTCGAACCCGGCGCGAGCGTGCCGTCGCTCGAGAAGCTCGACGCGGCTGCGGTCGTCACGACGCTCACTGAACGGCCGGCGCCTGGCTTCGACCGATTTCCCGAGCGCCACGATTCAGTGATGCGGGCCATCGCACGAGACGGCGGTTGGCGCCTGCGGCTTTCGAGCGACCCGCGCGCTGCGCTTCCGCTTCTCGTCAGGATGCTCGACGAGAGCTGACGCAGAGTTGCTCGAGCACCGCGCTCCATTGCTCGGTCCATGGCGCGAGTCGCACACCGAACTGCTCGGCGAGCTTGGAGTTATCGAGCACGGAATAAGAAGGGCGTCTTGCCGCGGCAGCAAATTCGGCGCTCGCGACAGGCTTCACCACGCGACACACCTGCTCGCTCGCCGCCGGATCGTCGGCGAGAATTGTGCGCGCAAACTCGTACCAGGTCGTCGCTCCGCCTGCACTGAGGTGATAGACGCCTGACGCTGCCTCGAATGTGCCAATGAAATCTTCGGCGCCGACGAGTATGCGTAGGATTTCTGTCACCGCCAGTGCGACGGTGTCGGCGGACGTCGGTGCACCGATCTGGTCGTTGACCACGCTGATCTCTTCACGTTGTCGCGCGAGACGAAGCATGTTCGTGACGAAATTCCGTCGACGGAGACTGTACACCCAACTGGTTCTGAAGATCAGGTGCATGCCTCCAGCCGCCGCGACGCCGTGCTCTCCCGCCAGCTTGGTCTGCCCGTAGACGTTGAGCGGCCCGCGAGGGTCCGTCTCGACGTACGGTGTCTCCTTTGTTCCGTCGAAGACGTAATCGGTGGAAAAATGGACGAGCGCACTACCGAGCCGCGTGCACTCCGTCGCAAGCAACGCCGGTGCGTCCGCGTTCAGTGCGGCGGCAAGCTCGCGCTCCGTCTCCGCGCTGTCGACGGCGGTGTACCCGGCGGCGTTGATGACGATGGTCGGCATGGTTCGCCGGAGCATGTCGCGCACCGCCGCCGCGTTGAGCAAATCGAGGTCTTTTCGCGATGGCGCAATCACGGTTCCGATGTCGGCAAGCTCACGCACGAGCTCGTGCCCGATTTGCCCGGTGCTGCCGAGCACAAGAATGCTTGGGGAATTGTCCACTGACTTCAGACGATGATGTGCGGCAGCTGCTCAGGGGGAATGTCCCGCAGCAACGGCGCCACGGCGTCCTTCGGCGACAGAACCGGATTTGCAATCGGCCACCGAATGGCAATGTCGGGGTCGTTCCAATGCACGCGCTGTTCCGTCTGCGGCGAATAGTAGTCGGAGCACTTGTAGACGACTACTGCATCTTCGGACGTGACGAGAAATCCATGGGCAAACCCCGCCGGCACGAACACCTGCCGGTGGTTTTGATCGGACAAATTCGTCGTTACGACAGCGCCGAACGTCTTCGAATCGGCGCGTACGTCCACGACGACGTCGAAGACTTCGCCGCGGAGCGTATAGACGAGCTTGGCTTGGGCGTGCGGATGTTGAAAGTGGAGCCCGCGCAGTACCCCACGCCCGCTCACCGAGACATTGTCCTGAACGAACGTCTCGTCGACGCCGAGCGTCTCGTATTTATCGACGCGAAACGTCTCGCCGAAATAGCCGCGGCCGTCCCCGATTGTCCGCGGCTCGATGATCAGCACGCCCGGAAGCTCGGTGATCGTGACCTTCACGTGCTGCGCGGCTCCTTGAGCGTTTCCAACAATGCCAGTCCGTATGCGTTCCCGCCGAAGCGCGCCGCAAGCGCCTCGAGTGCATCATCGGTGATCCAGCCCATCCGCCACGCCACCTCTTCGGGCGACGCCACCTTGAGACCCGTTCGCTCTTCGATGGTTTGGATGAAGCTCGATGCCGAATGCAACGATTCGTGCGTCCCCATATCGAGCCAGGCGGTGCCGCGGCTGAGCAATTCGACGGTGAGCCGGCCACGCCGCATGTATGCCGCATTCACATCAGTGATCTCATATTCCCCGCGCGCCGACGGACGCAACCCACACGCAATACTCACCGCCTCGGCGTCGTAGAAATACAGGCCGGTGACTGCGAGGCTCGACCGCGGCTCACTCGGCTTCTCCTCGATGCTCAGCGGACGACCGTCAGCGTCGACTTCCACGACGCCATATCGATGGGCGTCGCGAACGCGTGATGCGAAGATTGTCGCGCCACTCTCGTGCGTCGTGGCGCGACGCAGTTGTTCCACCAGCCCCGCGCCGTGAAAAATGTTGTCGCCAAGAATCAACGCCGAGGGCGCGCTCCCGACGAAGTCGGCGCCAATCACCAACGCCTGCGCCAATCCGTTCGGCGTTGATTGCTCGGCGTAGTCGAAGCGCACGCCCCAACTCGTTCCGTCGCCGAGTAGATCGCGAAAGCGCGGGAGATCGGTGGGCGTGGAGATGATGAGGATTTCACGAATGCCCGCCAGCATCAACGTCGTGAGCGGGTAGTAGATCATGGGCTTGTCGTACACCGGGAGCAGTTGCTTGCTCATGACCAATGTCAGCGGATGCAAACGCGTGCCCGCGCCGCCGGCGAGCACGATTCCCTTTCGTGTCATTCGAGATTCATATCGTCTGGCCGAGGCCGAGGCGCTCGCCGCGATAGTTGCCGGCTCGCACGCCGTCGCACCACGCCTGGTTCGCCAGATACCACGCGACCGTCTGCCTCAGTCCACTCTCGAAGGACTCGCGCGCCGTCCATCCGAGCTTGTTTTGAATCTTGGTCATGTCGATCGCATATCGAAGGTCGTGTCCT
>Ga0193753_10000149_pt1 | contig 65111 bp, 53 predicted proteins | sample H1c2metaG_FD_144925 | JGI IMG/M metagenome (GOLD analysis project Ga0193753, IMG submission 144925) | Soil microbial communities from a riparian zone of the East river system, Colorado, United States - H1c2 | ecosystem: Environmental > Terrestrial > Soil > Riparian zone | place: USA: East...
GTTCGTATGTGTTCTTTAAAAATTCGGCAATTTGTTTTGACGCTCAAACGTAGATGTCATCTTTAAATCTACGGATGAGATGTCGCATTCGAGAACCAGTTGATTGGATTTTTTATATGACTCCAAATCGCTTGGGGTTATATGGTCAAGTGAATAAGCGCACATGGTGGATGCCTTGGCGACAGAAGGCGATGAAGGACGTGGTAGCCTGCGATAAGCTTCGGGGAGCCGGCAAATATGCTTCGATCCGAAGATTTCCGAATGGGGAAACCCACCTCTTAGGAGGTACCTTTTACTGAATACATAGGTAAAAGGAGCGAACCCGGTGAATTGAAACATCTCAGTAACCGGAGGAATAGAAATCAACCGAGATTCCGTTAGTAGTGGCGAGCGAAAGCGGAACAGCCCAGTACTCGTAATTGCGTAAGTCTTAGTGGAACAGTCTGGAAAGTCTGGCCATAGCGGGTGATAGCCCCGTACATGAAAAGGCAAGCGCATGGAGTACAAAGAGTAGGGCGGGACACGTGCAATCCTGCCTGAACATAGGGGGACCATCCTCTAAGGCTAAATACTCTCTGTCGACCGATAGTGAACAAGTACCGTGAGGGAAAGGCGAAAAGAACCCCGGAGAGGGGAGTGAAATAGAACCTGAAACCGTGTGCGTACAAGCAGTGGGAGCCTCCGCAAGGGGGTGACTGCGTACCTTTTGTATAATGGGTCAGCGAGTTACTTTTAGTGGCAAGGCTAACCGAATAGGGGAGCCGTAGGGAAACCGAGTCTTAATCGGGCGTTTCAGTCGCTAGGAGTAGACCCGAAGCCAGTCGATCTATCCATGTCCAGGGTGAAAGTAGGGTAACACCTACCGGAGGCCCGAACGAACCACTGTTGCAATAGTGCGTCGATGAGGTGTGGATAGGAGTGAAAGGCTAATCAAGGCTGGCGATAGCTGGTTCTCCCCGAAAGCTATTTAGGTAGTGCCTCGTGCAATTCACCCTGGGGGGTAGAGCACTGTTTAGACTAGGGGAACATCCCGTTCTACCAAATCTATGCAAACTCCGAATACCCAGGAGTGTTATCACGGGAGACACACGGCGGGTGCTAACGTCCGTCGTGAAGAGGGAAATAACCCAGACCATCAGCTAAGGTCCCAAAGTTTTGGCTAAGTGGTAAACGATGTGGGAAGGCTAAAACAGCTAGGAGGTTGGCTTAGAAGCAGCCATCCTTTAAAGAAAGCGTAATAGCTCACTAGTCTAGTCGGCCTGCGCGGAAGATTTAACGGGGCTTAAGCCAAGCACCGAAGCTATGGGTTTGAATGATCTTCGGATCGTTTAAGCGGTAGGGGAGCGTTCTGTAAGCCTGCGAAGGTGAACCGTGAGGTTTGCTGGAGGTATCAGAAGTGCGAATGCTGACATGAGTAACGTTAATGCGGGTGAAAAACCCGCACGCCGAAAACCCAAGGTTTCCTGAGCTATGTTAATCAGCTGAGGGTGAGTCGGATCCTAAGGCGAGACCGAAAGGTGTAGTCGATGGAAAGCAGGTTAATATTCCTGCACCGAGCATTACTGCGATGGGGTGACGGAGAAGGCTAAACAATCCGGGGTTGGTTCCCGGTTCAAGGTTGTAGGGGGAGATTCCAGGTAAATCCGGAGTCTCATTAACCCCAAGAACTGAGTACTAGGTTTCTTCGGAAACCGAAGTTGTCTACGCCACGCTTCCAGGAAAAGCCTCTAAGCTTCAGGTAATGATCGTCCGTACCGCAAACCGACACTGGTGGGTGAGAGGAAAACTCTAAGGCGCTTGAGAGAACTCGGGTTAAGGAACTCTGCAATTTGACACCGTAACTTCGGGAGAAGGTGTGCCTTTGTTTGTGATGGGATTTACTCCCTGAGCGGATAGAGGTCTCAGATAATCGGGGGCTGCGACTGTTTACCAAAAACACAGGACTCTGCGAACACGAAAGTGGATGTATAGGGTCTGACGCCTGCCCGGTGCCGGAAGGTTAATTGATGGGGTCAGCCGCAAGGCGAAGCTCTTGATCGAAGCCCCGGTAAACGGCGGCCGTAACTATAGGCATTGTTTGGTAAACGTAGAGTCGAGTCACGATGTAGAGTTCGGGTAAATTAGGACTACAAAAAGTTGTAGTTACGTAAATAAACTTGGCCATATGCTGGAAAAACCGAGCATCCACAGGTACTCATCGTTCGAATCCGAACGGTAGTGAAAATCCTCGTGGTGCGGTCAATCAGCAGGAAAGGCCTGACGCAAGTCAGGAATCCTCAGAGACTTAACGCCAGGCTTCGAAGAGACAGCTCTTTCGAAGATGATAAAGTCCGATCTGCATGGCGACATGCAGGAAAAATTCTACGGAGAGTTTTTCGCGAGAGGCGCAACGATGTGTCGCTCGTAACTAATTGAACGGTCCTAAGGTAGCGAAATTCCTTGTCGGGTAAGTTCCGACCTGCACGAATGGCGTAACGCTGGCCCCACTGTCTCGACCCGAGACTCAGTGAACTTGAAATCGCTGTGAAGATGCGGCGTAGCTGCGGAAAGACGGAAAGACCCCGTGAACCTTTACTATAGCTTTACACTGAACTTTGAATTTGTTTGTGTAGGATAGCTGGGAGCCTACGAAGTGGGGACGCTAGTCTTCATGGAGGCAACCTTGAAATACCAGCCTGACAACTTCGCAGTTCTAACCTTGGCCCATTATCTGGGTTGGGGACAGTGTATGGTGGGTAGTTTGACTGGGGCGGTCTCCTCCCAAAGAGTAACGGAGGAGTGCAAAGGTACCCTCAGCGCGGTCGGTCATCGCGCATAGAGTGCAATCGCATAAGGGTGCTTAACTGCGAGACGGACATGTCGAGCAGGTACGAAAGTAGGTGATAGTGATCCGGTGGTTCTGTATGGAAGGGCCATCGCTCAACGGATAAAAGGTACTCCGGGGATAACAGGCTTATTCCTCCCAAGAGTCCACATCGACGGAGGAGTTTGGCACCTCGATGTCGGCTCATCACATCCTGGGGCTGTAGCAGGTCCCAAGGGTATGGCTGTTCGCCATTTAAAGTGGTACGCGAGCTGGGTTCAGAACGTCGTGAGACAGTTCGGTCCCTATCTTCCGTAGCCGTTGGAGATTTGAGGGTGAGTTGCTCCTAGTACGAGAGGACCGGAGTGAACGTATCTCTGGTGTTCCGGTTGTCACGCCAGTGGCACTGCCGGGTAGCTATATACGGACGGGATAACCGCTGAAAGCATCTAAGCGGGAAGCCCCCCCCAAGATTAGATCTCCCTAGACCTTTAAGGTCTCTAAAGGGCCGTCGAAGACTACGACGTTGATAGGCTGGGTGTGTACGCGCAGTAATGCGTTTAGCTAACCAGTACTAATTGCCCGTGAGGCTTGACCATATAACACCCAAGCGATTTGCCTAACGTCGAATCGTGTATGGGACAATCAATTGACTTGAATGCGACTAAACGTCGAAACAAATTGTTGAATTCGTGAAGGGGCTGAGCCATGACTCGGCCCCTTTGCAACCGGTTTGCCTGGCGGCCATAGCGAGTGGGAACCACCCGATCCCTTTTCGAACTCGGAAGTGAAAACGCTCTGCGCCGATGCTAGTGTCGACTTTGTCGATGTGAAAGTAGGTCACTGCCAGGCTCTTAATTTGATGAAAATGAAACCCTCACCGACGCAAGTTGGTGAGGGTTTTTTCGTTTTAGCGCGCGAAATTTCGGCAGAACGCTCGCGTCCCGTCTCGACTCAATGCGCAGCAGCGTGGCCTAGGGTCGCCAAATATCTTCTGAAGATTGTAGAAACTCGGCTCGGCCGTTCGTCATAGGTTGAAGACGGGGCGACTTGGCCGCCCCGAAGTGCCCACAGGTCGGGCTGCCGATCGTCATGAAGGAGTCGCGCACATGATCACCGTCTTCGGCGAAGGCAGAGGGTTCCGGGTCGTTTGGCTGCTCGAGGAGATGGGCATCCCGTACCGGCTTCGGCCGGTGGACCTGCTGGCGGGCGTCGAAAACGATACTGAGTTTCTTGCCGTCAACCCCGCGGGCTTTATCCCCGCAATCCAGGACGGCAACGTTACGATGGTCGAGTCGATTGCGATCATGGAGTACCTGATGGGCCGCTACGGGCCGACGCAGCTCGCGCCGGATCCGTGCGATCCTGCCTTCCCCGCATATCAACAGTTCCTTCACTTGGGTGAAGCCGGCCTCGCGGCCTCCATTTACTTCGTCGTCGGCGCCCGCCATTTCGGGCCGGAAGCTCAGCGGCAGAACTGGAGTGCCGGCCAAGCACAGGGGGTCTTCGACAGCCGCCTGGGGCTGGTGACGCGGCAGCTCGCGCGCTCGCCCTATCTTGCCGGCGACACCTTCACGGCGGCCGATATTTCGGTGACTTACGCTCTAGAGTTGGCCCAAAGAGCCGGCGGCGTCACCCTTGGCAATGCGGAGCGAGCCTATGTGGCCCGAACCGGGGGACGCGAAGCTTACAAGCGGGCCATGGAAACTTGTCAGGCTACGAAGGCATGGGCTGCTAAGGCGGCCGCTCAATAACCGATTCCGCAAAGGCCGGTGGGCTCGAAACTCGAGCCTACCTGGGTTATTTTTCCACGCGTGAAGCATGCGAGTGCCGAAACTTTACAGCAGCTGTCGGATCTACTCGATCAGATCAGGCAGCGAATAGTAAAGCACCGGACTCCTACGGCCCAACATGCTCTCTGGAGAAATCATGGATTCGAATTCCGTGCTGGATCTGAAGGTCTTCCTGCCCGCCAAGGACTATGCCGTGGCGAAGCAAGTCCTTTGGCACATAGCCGACGACCCGAAGCAGTGAACTGTCCGTTTGCTATGCGGGCCCCACGCGAAAGGCACAGATCTTGTTGCCGTCCAGATCTCGGAAATAGGCGGCATAAAAGGCTTGCGGACCTTCGTCGCCGCGAGTACCCGGCGCGCCCTCATCCGATCCGCCGAGCTGCAGAGCCTTCTGGTAAAGCGCATCCACTTTGGCCCGCTCATCGAGAACGAGCGCCAGCATGTTGCCGTTGCCCGGTTTTGCTTCCTTTCCATCGTAAGGACGGGTGATCGCGAGCGCCGGCCGATCCATTCTGGCCCCATACATGGTGAATCCATGGGGCAATTCCATCAGCCGTTTTGCTCCGATTTCCGGCATCAAGGCATCGTAGAATGCCTGCGCACGGGCCAAATCATTTGTTCCGAGGGTGGCGTAGCCAATCATGAGTCGCTCCTTGCTACTTTAAGTTTCCACAATTCTAACAACTGTTTGTCGGGAGAAAACACCCCATGCGGTATTTGAAGATCGGCGCGGCTTCGCTCGCGGCACTGGTGCTTGTCGGTCTCATAACCGTAATCGCTCATGATCGGTTGAGCCAACCGCCGGAACCCGCCCGCGCGAGCTTGATCGCTCAGGCCGCGCGCTACCACGCCCGCATCCAACGCGACCATTACGGCGTCCCGCACATCAGCGGTCCCACCGATCCGGACGTGGCCTTCGGCTTGGCCTTCGCCCACTCGGAGGACGATTTCGCCACCATCCAGCAGGCCGCGCTGATCGCGCGCGGGCAACTGGCCGCCGTCGAGGGCGCCAAGGGGGCGGTTACCGACTATCTGGTACGGTTGCTGAAGGTGCGCGAGACGGTGGCGTCGCAGTACGACACCGCACTGCCGGCCGATGCTCGTGCCGTGATGCAGGCCTATGCCGATGGGGTTAATTACTTCGCCGCCCTGCATCCGGAAAAAGTCGCGCAGGGCCTGCTGCCGATGACCGGCCGGGATGTGGCCGCCGGGTTCGTGTTCCGCACGCCCTTCTTCTATGGTCTCGATCATGTGATCGGGAAAATCATGGCGCCCGCGCCGAAGGCGAGTCAGGTCGCCATGGTCATGACCCAAGCTCTGCCGATCGGCTCCAACGGCATCGCTGTGGCGCCATCGAGGTCGGCGGATGGCGCCACCCGTCTACTGGTCAATTCGCACCAGCCCTATGTGGGGCCGGTGGCCTGGTACGAGGCCGTGCTCGATTCCGGGGAAGGCTGGCACGTGGCCGGCGGCTTCTTCCCCGGTTCGCCCTTCATGCTTCACGGTCACAACGCCCACTTGGGTTGGGCAAACACCGTCAACAACCCCAACGTGTCCACCGTCTATCGGCTGGACGTGAATCCCGCCAATCCGGGCCAGTACCGATTGGACGGCCAATGGAAGGACTTCGAGAAAGGCGATGCCGCCATTCGCGTGAAGATTTTCGGGCCGCTGATCTGGACGGTGCACCGGCCGCTTTTGTGGTCGGTCCAGGGTCCGGTGTTGAAAACCGATCACGGGATGTTCGCGGTGCGCTATGCCGGCATGGGCGAGGCGCGCCAGTCGCTGCAATACTACCGCCTCAACAAAGCGGCCAACCGCGACGAATGGCTGGCGGCCATGAGCCTGCAGGCGCTCCCCAGCATCAACTACATCTATGCGGACGAGAAAGGGAACATCGGCTACGTCTACAACGGCCAGTTTCCGGTGCGCGCCGAGGGGCGGGACTGGAACGAGATCCAGCCCGGCGATCGCTCCGACTTGATTTGGCAGGGCTACCTGCCTTTCGAGCGCGTGCCGCAGATCTGGAACCCTAAATCCGGCTATGTATTCAACTCCAACAACACGCCCTTCGAAGCCACCGGAGTTGGGGATGCACTCAAGCCGTCCGACTTCAGCGCCACCATGGGCATTCAGACCGGCATGACCAACCGGGCCTATCGCGCCCAGGAGACCTTCGGCGCGGACGCCGCCATCACCGCCGAGGCGTTCCGCACTTACAAGTTCGACATTGCCTACAGCGACCGCTCCAACGTCGCAAAAGAAATCGCCGAGGTGATCCAGGTCGATGCGGGCTTAGACGATGACCTCCGTGCCGCCCAGGCGCTGCTCAAGAGCTGGGACCGACGCACGAATGTCGGCAGCCGGGCAGCGGCACTGGCGGTGCTGATGAGTACGGAAGCCGCGCATTCGGAGAGCCATCCCGACGTCTTGCCCATCGACGCGCTTCGCCACGCCATCACGACGCTGAAGACCCACTTCGGCCGCATCGATCCGGAGTGGGGCCAGGTCAACCGCTTCCGCCGCGGCAGTCTCGACTTGGCCATCGACGGCGGGCCGGACATCTATCGCGCCGTGTACGGCGTTGCACAGAAAGACGGCACCCTGACTGCATCGGCGGGCGACACCCTCATCATGTTCGTTGCCTGGGACAAGGCGGGCGCGCTATCGTCGGAGAGCATCAACCAGTTCGGCTCGGCCACGCTGGATTCGCATTCTCCTCACTATGCCGACCAGACGCCGCTGTTTGTGGCCATGAAGACCAAGCCGGTACTGTTCACTCAAAGCCAGCTCAACGGCAATGTTGAGGCCGATTACCATCCGGGCGATCGCAGGGTCGACTAACCGCCGGTGCAACCCGTTTCCTTTTGCGGGTGGTCTGGCTCTAGAATACGGCGCAAAGGGATAGTCCGGCGCCGTGCGGCGCGGCGATAAAAAGGAAAATAAAATGCCAAGGACCGTATCGGCATCCACTGTGCGCGTCGCGTTGCGACGGTTGCTTGCCTCCTTCATCTACTGCTGTGCGATCCCGGTGGCTTTGGCGGCTGCGCCACCGCCGCCCGAGGCATTCGGCAGCATGCCGGCAGAAAGCGATGCCGTGCTGAGTCCCGACGGACACTGGCTGGCGTGGCTGGATCGCAAGGAAGCAAAACCCCGCGTCATCATGTTCGACGTGTCGGGCAAAAAGGTCCACCGCATCCTTGCAGTTCCCGGGCGCGTGAAGCTTCGGAACCTCGTGTGGAATGACAATGAGACATTGTTGATCGTGCTCAGCGCGACCTCTGAGAGTAAAGTGAGCGACGAGGTTTCCAGCGAATACTTCCGGACGATTGCGCACGATGTCTCGGGCGGTGACGGCCGAATGTTGCCGATGAACCCGATGGCCGAATCTGGGCGCAACAAACATGATGCGATGCTGGCATACCTGGAACAGGTGCGCACCTCGAAGCCGCATACCGTGATGATGTCGACTGCTGATCCTTGCCGATGTCTCTGGGAAGTGGATACGCGCACCGGTAAGGGCAATATCGTCAGGCACGGCAACGATTTCACGGCTGCCTGGGTCGTAGACAGGAATGGCCGCGCGGTGGCGCGCGAAGACTGGGATTGGCACCACCACGCTTATCGGCTGTTTGCGCTTGGCGCGGAGGAGAGCGACAAGCCAAGAGAGATCCTTCGCAAGGACGACAGCGAACACCCTAGGCTCGGCGGACTGCTCACGGATGGAACCGCGGTCGTCGTGCTTGCGGCCAACGGGCGAGCCCATCGGGCTGCCTGGGCACTGCCGCTCGATGGTTCACCCGCGAGGCTCCTGGCAGAGGAGCCCGATGCGGATATCACGAACGTATATACCGATCAGCACACCGGCGCGATTGTCGGCGTTTGGGTCAGCGGCAGCATCCCCAAGGTGCATTGGATCGACTCGTCATCTCAGCATCGCCAGGAAGTGCTGCAGCGCTCATTTCCGGGTCGTGAGGTTGAAATGTATGGCTCGAGTCTCGATGGCACAAAAACACTCGTGAACGTCGAATCGCCATCGAGTCCGCCCGTGTACTACCTGGTCGACTTCGCCGCGCATCGCGCGGATATCGTCGCAGAAGAGTACCCCGCGCTGGCACGCATCGCGTTGGGAGACGTAAAGGAGATCGCATACAAGGCGCGCGACGGGACGGCCATTCCTGCCTATCTGACATCTCCTGCCGTAAAGCCAGCCACGCCTATGCCGCTCGTTGTGTTGCCGCACGGAGGTCCGCACGCGCGAGACTACCTGAGCTTCGATTGGCTGCCGCAGTTCCTCGCCTCTCGCGGCTATGCCGTTTTGCAGCCGCAGTTCCGTGGCTCCACGGGATTCGGCGATGCCTTCCAAGAGGCGGGCTACCGCCAGTGGGGAGGTCTGATGCAGGACGATGTCACCGATGGCGTTCGCGCCATGATTGAGCAGGGCGTTGCCGATCCCCACCGGGTTTGCATCGTGGGCGCATCGTACGGAGGCTACGCGGCCCTGGCAGGAGCGGCATTCACGCCGGACCTTTATTCCTGTGCCGTCAGTATCAGCGGCGTGACGGATCTGCCTGCATTGATGCGCGAAACCGTGCCGATTTATAGCGGGGCGCTTTCCACCATGCTGTCCAGCTGGAAAGCACGAATCGGGGCTCCAAATGATTCGAACCTCGCCGCAAAGTCGCCGATCAATGCGGTGAAATCAATCAAAATTCCCGTCCTCATCATCTATGGAACCGGCGACGGCGTTGTGCCCAATGAGCAATCCGAGCGCATGGCACGCGCGCTCAAGGCTGCCGGCAAAACCGTCACCGTCGCGGTTTTGGCGGGCGAAGATCACTGGTTATCGACCACCGACGCCCGTGTTCGAGTGTTGAAGGAGCTCGATGCCTTTCTCGCAAAAAACCTTTAACGCGCCACCTGGCGCGCGGCGGCTTCACTTCGGATGAGCTGCTCAAACAGGGGCGCGAGAATTTTTACGAGCGCCTCGGGTTTGGTTTTGGAAAGCGCAGAGAGTCCGACCATTTGCCGCATCACCTGGAAACCCGCGACCAGGGAAAGGACAATCGCGGCACGCTGAGGCGCCAAGTCTCCGCCCAAAGCACTGCTCAACACCTTCTGATAGTGCTTTTCAATCTGCTCGCGTCCGATTTCCGCCGCGCGTTCGCTCGAGGCAGAGCGCAGCATGATGAGAAAGCCATCGAGCGGGGTGGCAGCGGTCTCTGTGATTTTCACCAGCGCCGCGGCGAAGTCTCTGCCGGGCGTGGCTGAGGCGAGATTCTCAGCCGACAGAATGATCGGTGTCGTCATGGCCTGCGCAATCACTTCTGCGAACAGCTGCTCCTTCGAACCGAAATAGCGATTGACCAGCATTGCCGTCACGCCGGCCCCGCGCGCAATTTCCCGCACGCCGGCGCCTTCGTAGCCCGCCTGCGCAAAGGCTTGGCGCGCCGAGGCCAGGATCGCCAGGCGGGTGGCGGCGGCGTTTCGCCGCCGGGCAGGCTTTGAGTGCTGCCGGGCGGCCTTTTGACTCTGCATGGAATCGGGGCTCCTGTTCTTCACGACCGTGGACATTTGTCGCAATCCGCAGTAAAGTCTACAGCTGTAGACTACGAGAGGCAACTCAAATGGCTGAAACAGTCCTCGTAACCGGAGGCAGCGGATTCATTGCCGGCTGGTGCATCGGCGACCTATTGCAACGTGGCTACGCGGTTCGCACCACGCTCCGCAGTCTCTCCAAGGAAGCCGGGGTGCGCGCAGCGATCGCGTCAGCCGCCTCGAACACCAAGATGTTGAGTTTCGTTGCCGCGGACTTGACGCGCGATGAGGGCTGGGACGCGGCCATGACGGGTTGCGACTACGTGCTGCATGTTGCCTCTCCCTTGGGCAGCGACGGCGCGGGGAAGGCAGAAGCTCTGATCGCTGCGGCTCGCGACGGGACGCTTCGAGTGCTGCGTGCCGCAACCAAAGCCGGCGTGAAGCGCGTGGTCATGACTTCGGCTGCGGCCACCGCGACCCCACCGTTGAGTTCTGCGCAGCGCAGCCTCAGCGACGAAACGGTGTGGTTTGATCCTGCAGAGCGAAACGTGGATGCCTACCGGCAATCCAAACGGCTCGCCGAGCGGGCGGCTTGGGATTACATGAAGGAGCAGGGCGGCTCTACCACGTTAACCACCATTCTGCCCGGGGCGGTGTTCGGTCCTGTTCTGACCACCGAGAACCTGGGGTCGGTGCAAATCATAGGACGCCTGCTGCAGGGACGCGTGCCTGCGAATCCGCGTTTGGGTTTCGAAATCGTCGATGTGCGGGATCTTGCCAGCTTGCACGTCACTGCGATGACCTCGGCGGCGGCGGCCGGCCAACGATTTATCGGAGTCGGCGAATTTCTGTGGATGGTCGATATCTCGCGCATCCTGCGCGCGCAACTCGGTGAATCCGCAAGCAAGGTGCCCGCGCGCGTATTGCCTGATTTTGTGCTTCGCCTGATGTCGCTGGCCGATCCTGCGCTTCGTGCAATGACGCCGCGTTTGGGACGGGAACATCGCCACTCATCCAGCAAAGCTCAAGACGTTTTGGGCTGGCGTCCGCGCCCGGCCGCTGAAACCCTGGTCGACTGCGCGCGGAGCCTGTTGATCGGCACCGCCTCCTAATCCGCGGCGGGCTCGACCCCCACCTTGATCGGCGCGCTCTCCGGCAGGGCATTCGATGCGATCAAACCGACCATCACGCCGCCAATCATGTACCACGCCGGAGTGAGCGGGTTGCCGGTGAGGCGGGTAAGCCAGGCAACGATGAATTGCGCAGATCCCCCGAAGATTGAAATCGACAGCGCGTAAATGATGGCGAAGGCGCCCGAGCGCGCCCGGTGGGGCAGCGATTCGTTGACCGAAATCAGCGCGCTGGAGGCGGCGAGCGTCGAGGCGCATGCCAATACCCCACATGCGACGTAGAGCGCGAAGCTGCTGCGTTCACGCTCGAGCAACGTGAAGCAGGGAAAAACGGCGACCGCCAGACACAGCCAGGGGATGATCATGACTGGCTTGCGTCCGAACTTGTCCGATAGCCAGCCTCCCAAAGGATCGCACACCACGCCGCAGAGGCCGACCACAGCCGTCGCGCCAAAGGCAATCCGGGCGGACATTCCCAGCGTCGAACTCGCATAGGTAGTCATGTAATTGAGCAAGTAGCTCGTCGTGGTTCCGGAGGCCAGCAGCGCCAACCCCGCCGCCGCGACGCGGCCGTAGTTGCGAATGGTGGGAACCTCCGCCGGACTGTGCGCCGGCTGCAGCGTCTCGACCAAGGTCTTGCGCAGCACCAGACCTACGGGAATGATCACGGCGCCTGCCAGCAGCGCAACGCGCCATCCCCAGCTGTCGAGCGCTGCGGGATCCAAGGTACTCGCCAATCCCACGCCGACCAGACCGGCAACCATGACCGCGACATCCGCACTCGTCGCCTGCAGCGAAATGTACAACCCGCGACGCAACGGCGGGGCAGCCTCCATCAGGAACGCGGTGCTGGGCCCGACCTCTCCGCCGAGTGCGAATCCTTGGATGAGCCGAAAACAAATCGCAAGAATGGGCGCGAGAATGCCGATGGAAGCGTATGGCGGTATCAGCGGCAGGCCGGTGACTCCCACGCCGATCAGCATGAATGAAATGAGCATGGCCGGCTTGCGGCCGAGCCGGTCGCCGAGCCTGCCCAATACGAACGCCCCGAGGGGCCGCGTCAGAAACCCGACGCCGAAGGTCGCAAGCGATGCCAGCAAGCTGGTGCCGGGCGTATCGGACGGAAAGAAGGCGCGGCCGATTTGGGCCGCAAAAAACGCGTACGTTACGAAATCATAGAATTCGATGGCATTGCCGAGGGCGACGGCGAATACATGTCGTGCAGGCAAGCCGGTCGGAGCGGGATTGTTGATGCGATTCTCGGCGCAGCTCTCCAATGACGCACTATGGCGGGTAAATTGGAGTTTTAACAGTCCGTGCCGGATACTCGTGCGCCATTGCGCGAAAAGACGCGAGCAGGAGATTTTCAAATGCGGTATCTGATTCTGTCCCTATTGTGTGCGAGCGGCTTGCTGTGTGCCGCACCTGCCGACAACAAAAAAGATGCCCTCGTGGTGGCGCCCGATGTCTACAAAGTGGCGTTCGAGAATGAGCGCATCCGAGTGTTGAGCTTCGTGACGCAGCCTGGACAGAAATGGGCACTGCACTCGCACCCCGACAGCCTCGCGGTGTCCTTGAGCGAATACAGCGTGCGCAATCACGCCCCGGGACAGGCCCCAACTGAACGGCACAGCAGGCCTGGCGACGTGCGGTGGATCCCGGCGGCGGCACACACGGGCGAAAACATGGGGGGCACGGAAATGCGCGGCCTCATCGTTGAATTGAAGGACCCGGTGCCGAGCGCCTCAATCGAGGAGAAAGCCGTGCTCGCGAGTTTCCAAGCGATGCTCGACGGACTGGGCAAGCGCGACAAGGCTGCGATGATGGCGCAAATGCTGCCCGGGGGAAGCGCTGTGCTGATGCGCAAGGGCAAGCCGTCGCAAATGTCATTCGAGATGCTGACGGATCGGCTTTCGCAGCCCGGTCCTGCCAGCCACGAAGAGCGCATTCACAATGCCGTGGTTCACGTGGACGGCGATGTCGCCACCTTGTGGGCCCCGTTTGAATTTCTGGTGGATGGCAAAATCGATCACTGCGGACGGGATATCGCGAATCTGGTCCGCATCGACGGCCGTTGGATCATCGCTTCGATCGAGGACAACGGGCGGTCGGACTGCGGCGAGGCGAAGTAAGAGTCATTCAGCGGGCCCACTCACGAGTGGGATGCTGCAACGCCGCATGAAATCTCATGAGCAGGGGCATACCCATTTTCTCACCGAAAGCGCTCTAATGATCTAGGGAAGTCTCGACCTAGGGGTTGCGCGTGGGGGTACCTGACAATCGCAGCTTCGTCGCCGGCATTGCCGCCAGGTATGGTCCCCGGCTGCGCCGCTTTTTGTCTGTGCGGCTGCGCAATGCCGCGGACGTTCCGGACCTGGCCCAGGAAGTATTCTTGCGCTTGCTGCGCGTCGAGGGCTACGAAAGCATTCGCAGCCCCGAGGCGTATCTTTTTACAATTGCCAGCCATGTGATTCATCAACATGCGGTACGGCGCTCGAGCGAGCCTGTGTCGGTGGATGTCGCAGAAGTGTTCTCGGAGCTTAGGACTGCCTCGAGCGATGATCCATGCGATCAAGTCGCTCAGGCGCAGCGGCTCGAGGAACTCGAGCACATGCTCGCGCGCATGCCCTCGCGCGTGGCGACCGCACTGGTGCTGCACCGTGTTGCCGGTTATTCAGTGCAGGAGGTTGGAGATGAATTGGGGGTATCCCGTGAAACGGCCAAAAAATATCTTGCGCGTGCGGTCGAGCACTGTCGAAATTTACGCGCCACCCAAAGTGCCATGAAACCATGAGAGCGGGTGTTTCAGGCGGTAAAACCCATCCTGCGATCATCGCCGAAGCCTCGGCATGGTTCATAGAATTTCGCGCGGGCGATGTCAACGGCGATGCGCGCCTGAGATTCATCGAGTGGCTGCGCCGCTCACCCGAGCACATTCACGCCTATCTAGAGATAGCGGGCGCGTGGGCGGAACTGCCGAGCTCAGATCCTCACGGCAAGATCGACATTGCGGCGCTGATTGCGCGGGCGCGCGAAGAAGCCGACGTGAGCGCACTGTCTTCTGCGCGCCCGGTTTCCGCCGCGGCTCCTTCCGCCGGCACATCGCGGGTCTTGCGGCGGCACCCTCGTCTGGCGGCTTTTGCCGCGGCCGCGGTCGTGATGCTGACCGTTGCCACGGTTCTAATTTTGCGCGGCGGCAACCTCAGCGGCACCTACTCCACCGGCATTGGCGAGCAGCGCACCGTGCAGCTCTCGGATGGATCGACGGTCGAACTCAATGCACGTTCGACGATCCAGGTTCATCTCACGGAACAGCAGCGCGACCTGACGCTCATCGACGGCCAGGCGTTGTTTCGCGTGGCAAAGGATAAGCAGAGGCCATTCGTGGTGCGCGCGGGCGATGCGCAGGTTCGCGCGGTCGGCACGGAATTCGACATTTATAAGAAGCAGTCTGCGACCGTCGTCACGGTGGTCGAAGGACGGGTCGAGACCTACGAGGACTCGGACAGATCCGGGAGTGCTGCCATCGTTTTGTCCGCCGGCGAGCAGCTTACGGTTCTGCCGCACATCGTGACGAAACCCACCCGCACCGACACGGCGGTCGCAACCGCCTGGGTGCAGAAGCGTCTGATATTCGAGGAAACGTCGTTGAGCGATGTCGCCGAGGAATTCAACCGCTACAACCGGCGGCCATTGACCATCGACGACAATGAACTGGAGAAACTCAGGATCAGCGGTGTTTACTCCTCAACCGATCCGGCATCGCTCATCAACTTCTTGCGCAGCCAGAACTCGATCCAAGTGGTCGAAACGGAGAAACAAGTGCGTGTCCTTCGCCGCGAAGCGCGCTGACATACCCATTTCTTATGTGATAACGCTCTACTGTAATCGAGATCGGCGGCCGCGTTGGCCGGCCGGCGTCGAACACCTCCTCGCAAGCGGCGCGGGAGCGTTAATACGTACAGCTGTTGCGGCGGCAGCCATCTGTCTTTCTGTCGTCGGTCTTTCCCTCGCCGAAAGCGCAAGCGCCACCATCCGCGAACCGACCCATATCGCCGCGCAAGGCTTGGGGCCGGCGCTCAAGCAGCTGGCGCAAAGCCGCGGCTTGCAGGTCCTGTATTTGTCCAACACCGTGCGCGATGTGCGCACGAATGGCGTGAACGGAGACATGACGGCGAACGAAGCCTTGGAGCAACTGCTCTCGGGCACCGGGCTGACTTACCGCTACCTTGACGACCACACGGTTACCGTCCTTCCCGTGACGACGTCTTCGCTCAACGAGGGTGCCGGCGTTTCCTTGCAAGCACAGTCCGGGGGCGCGGTCGCAGCGCCGCCCGCGCGAGAGGCCAAGGGCCCGCCCGCTGACAGGATCCTGCTGGCGCAGGCGCCGACGACTTCGGCGCCGCAATCGGTCGCGGCGGTGCCCGAGCCTGCGGCTCTGACGGAAATCATCGTCACCGGATCGCGCATCGCCTCTCCGAATGAAGTGAGCACAAGTCCAATACAGGTTGTCTCATCGCAATCCATTCGGGTGTCGGGAAAGACCGATATCAGCGACATCATCAGCCAGCTGCCGCAAAACTATAACAACGACCTGGGGCAGGATCTCGGCAACGGCACCTCCGGACTGGCGACCGCCGGCGGCGTCGCCACCGCGGACCTGCGCGGCCTCGGGCCCGCGCGCACGCTGGTACTGATCGACGGCCGCCGTTTGGGGGTGGGTTCGCCCAACACCGCCATTTCGCAACCCGCTCCCGACCTGGATCAAATTCCGGCCGGCTTGGTCGATCGCGTCGAAGTGGTGACCGGCGGCGCATCCGCGGCCTACGGATCGGACGCCATCGCCGGCGTGGTCAACTTCATCATGAAGAAAAATTTCGAAGGCTTTCAGCTGGACGCTCAGCTGGGCGAGAACTGGCACGACAACCACGACACCATCGTGCAAAATCTGGTGCAGCAATTCGGGTATTCGCCGCCGACGGGCACGGCCAAGGACGGCCGAAACAAGACCTTCGACCTGCTCATGGGCACGAATTTCGCGGACGGCAGGGGCAACGTCACCGCGTTCTTGAGCTACCGGCACGCTGATGCCGTCGCCAGCGGTCAGCGCGATTTCGGCGCCTGCCAGCTCAATCCGGTCCAGGATGACAACAACAACGTCACGGGCCTGACTTGCGGCGGGTCCTCCAATTCGAACTGGTTCCAGCCCAACACCGGACCCCACACAGGAACCGTCTACAGCGTCTCGGGGACGAGCTTTGTTCCCTTTGGGACGGTGGCGACGACGCCGCCGGCATCGTACAACTCTCAGCCGTTCATCTACATGACCCGCGAGGACGACCGATACAACGCCGCGTTCATAGCGCATGAGGAGATCGCCGACTGGTTCCAGCCGTATACGGAATTCTTTTTCATGGACGATAAAACGCATCAGCAAGTGGCGCCGGCGGCGTTGTTCAAGGACAGCAATCCCTTGGATCCGACGGGTGCGGGCGACTACTACGTCAATTGCAGCAACCCTCTTTTGAGCTCGCAGCAGAAGGGCATCTTGTGCACGCCGGCGCAGATTGCCGCGGATACGGCGAATCCCGGATCCGCCACCGCGCAGGTTAGAATCGGCCGCCGCAACGTCGAGGGCGGCAATCGCTTCGTCGATTTCGAGCACACCAACTATCGCGCGGTTTTCGGCACCAAGGGCACTTTCGCGGATGCCTGGAGCTATGACCTGTATGGCCAGTACTTCTACACCTCGTTTTCCGACTCCAACGAAAAGTATTTGAGCTACGACGGCATCACCAATGCCTTGCTGGCGACCGGCACCGCCGCCAATCCAACTTGCATCAACAACGCCGATCGGGGATGCGTGCCCTACAACATTTTCAAGGACGGCGGCGTCAGCCAGGCGTCACTGAATTATCTGTATTTGCTCGGAACTGCGCAGGGATCCGCGACCCTGCGCACGCTGCATGCCGACGTGACGGGCAAGCTGGGCGAATACGGGATAACGTCGCCGCTCGCGGCCGAGGGTGTCGGCGTGAACGTGGGATTCGAGCATCGCAACGATCACGAGGTCCTGCGCCCGGACGCCGCCGAGGAAAGCCAGCTGTTGTCCGGCTTTGGGAGCGCGGTGGCGCCGATTGACGCCGGCCTGTCGGTCGCGGAGGAGTTCGTCGAATTGCGGGCACCGCTCGTGCAGGACAAGGCGGGCGCCAAGGAACTGTTGTTCGATACGGGATACCGCCATTCGAACTACTCGACGGCCGGGGCAGCCAATACTTATAAATTCGAGGTTCAATACGCGCCGATCGCGGACTATCGCTTTCGTGCATCCTATGATCGCGCGATTCGCGCGCCGAGCGTCGCCGAGCTGTTCACGCCGCCGATCGTCGGGCTGGCCACTGTGGTCCCCGATCCTTGCGCGCCGCCGATCACCTTCACACTGCTCCAATGCGAGCGCACGGGCGCGACGGCCGCTCAGTACAACAGCGGCTCGATCCCGCAGGGCACGGCCCAACAGCTGTCGCAGGAAACCAGCGGCAATCCGGCCCTGAAACCCGAGCAGGCCGACACCTACACCGTCGGCTTGAACTTTACGCCGAGCCAAATCGCGCATCTCACCGGGAGCATCGACTACTTCCACATTCAAGTGAAGGACGAGATCGGCGTGATCCCCTACCTGGTCATCCTTTCCAATTGCGCCAACACGGGCGATCCCACCTTCTGCAGTCAGATCGTGCGGTCGCCAAGCACCGGAAGCCTGACCGGCAACAGCATCGCTTCGGGAGGGTTTGTCATCCAGAAGAATTTCAACCTGGGCACGGCAATCAACAGCGGCATTGATGTGCAGCTGAACTACAAGCTCGAGCTGCCGCCGGGCTTCGGCGACGTGTCATTCGCGTTGAACGGCGCGTACCTGCTGCACAACGAGACCACGCCCTTGCCTGGAGCGCATACGTATGACTGCGCCGGCTTGTTCGGCGCCACCTGTCAGACGATCAATCCGCGCTGGCACCACTTGTTCCGCAGTACGTGGGACACCCCTTGGAACGTGTCGGCGTCGCTGACCTGGCGCTACATTGGTTCGGTTTCGCAGGACAACAACAGCAACGATCCAACGCTGAACTTCGCCACATTCGGCGGCTACGATTTCTACAATGCGACCATCCCGTCGTATAGCTACGTGGATCTCGAGGCGAGCTGGAACGTCAATAAAGTGCTGCAGGTCCGTGCCGGCGCCAACAACATCCTGGACAAGGATCCGCCGGTGATCGACTCGGGTATCGTCTCCGGCGGTGCTGCGAATACATACAGCATCTACGACATGTTCGGCCGTCAGCTGTTCGTCGCGTTTACGGCAAAATTCTAAGCGGCGCCTCGGCGCTTCAGTGCGCGGCGATCACGGCCGCCGCGCCGACCATCATCGTCGCACTGGCGCGGTTGGCGATCTTCACCGCCTTGCGGCTCGTGAGCAAGCGGCGCGCGCGCACGGCCAGCAGCGCCCAGGCGAGGTCGACGGACATGAGCACGACGAGCGTGACGGCGGTCAGCTCCAGCCATGCGGTGCCGCGGACGCGGTCAAGATCGACGATGGTCGGCAAGAGCGCCAGATAGAAGACCATGATCTTGGGGTTGCCGAGCGTGACCGTGAGTCCGGCGCCGAACATCCGCCACGCCGACTGACCCGAGGGCAACTCGCCCTTGGACACCTCGGTCGGCGCAAACCACATTTTCCACGCGAGATAGAGCAGGTAAGCGACGCCAATCAATTTGATTGCCAGGAACACCACGCCGAGTGTGCGTGCCACCACGGCGAGCCCTGCTACTGCGCAGCCGAGCCAGAGCGCTTCGCCCAGCCACATCGCTGCGAGGAAAGGCAGTACGTCGCGCAGGCCGTTGGTGAGCACCCGCGCCACCAGGGCCGCGACACTGGGTCCCGGCGAGCCGGCGGCGACGCACAGCGCCAGGGCGAACACCAACAAATTTGCGATCGTCATGGGCGTTTATCTCGCAATCGGCAGGTCAATGTAGCTCGCCGCGTCCGGCTTGTGAAACACCCGCTGCGTCGCCTTCACATAGTCCGTGGGTTTGGCGAAGAAGATGTTCGGCACGAAGGACTGCGGGTTGCGGTCATACAGGGGAAACCAGCTTGACTGTATCTGCACCATGACTCGATGACCGGGCAAAAATACATGATCCGCGTTCGGCAGCTTCAGAGTGTAGCCGACGACCTTGCCGGCGGGAATCGCCGACGGATTGGCCGCGTCGTCGCGGTAGCGGCCGCGCAGAATATCCATCGCTACCGGCAGCTGATAGCTGCCCATCTCCACGTTGCCCGGAACCTCGTCCGGATAGACGTCGATCAACTTCACCACCCAGTCGCTGTCGGTTCCGCTGGTCGAGGCAAATAAATGTGCCACCGGTTGTCCCGCGATGCGCAGCGGAGCCGTCAATACCTCCGAGGTATAAGTAAGGACGTCGGTGCGATCCGAGGCGAAGCGCTGGTCATCCACCAGCCAGCGTCTCCAGGTCGAATCCGACGCATAGGTCGGCCGGATGGGGCGCGGCCGATACGTCACCGGCTTCGCGGGATCGGAGACGTATTCGTCAAAAGCCGCGGCGCCGGGCGGCTGCTTGTCGAAGGACAGCTTGGCGCCGCCGGTCAGGTACAGCGGCGCTGACTTGAAAGGACAGCCGCTCGCGCAGGACTGAGGCCACTGATCGTATCGGCGCCAGACATTTGCGCCGGTCTCGAACGCGGTGACGGTCGCGATATCGGCTTTCGGCGCGCCGTCCTTCAAGTGAGAATCAAAAAACGGCAGCAGCACGTTGACTCGAAACCAATGACCGGTGTCGCCGTCAAATTTGATCGCGCCCAGGGAGGAGCCGTCGCCGTTGCCGCCGCCGTGCCGCCATGGCCCGATGACCAGGTGAGAATTGTCGTGGCTCACACCGGATTGCGAGCGGGTTGCGGCAAACACCGCCATCGCGCCGTAGATATCTTCCTGGTCCCACTGGCTGTGCACGTACAGCGTCGGCACGGTCAGCGGGCGCGCAGCCAGGATTTTGTCCACGGCTTGTTCGCTCCAATAGCGATCGTAGGCAGGGTGCGCGGTGAGGCGCTGCCAGAAGGGCAGCTGATCCATGCCGAGCGCTTTGCCGAGCGTGCCTGCGGAACCGATGGCCAGCCACGTGCCGTAGGCGTCGTAGCGAGGCGCAATCCATTTGTTTTCCGAAGACTTTTCCGCGGTTTGTTCGAAGATGTAATCGGCATAGGTTTGCCGCAGGGCGCCGTTGTGGAACCAGTCATCGCCCATCCAGGGGTCGACCATCGGATTGAACGGCGCAGCGGCTTTTAATGCCGGATGCGGATTGACCAGACTCATCAGCACCGTAAAACCGTCATAGCTCGTTCCCATGGTTCCGACCTTGCCATTGGATTCCGGCACGTTCTTGACCAGCCAGTCGATGGTGTCGTACGCGTCGGTCGAATGATCCACCGGCGTGTGATTCAGATCGCCCGACAGCGGCCGGTTCATCACATAGTCGCCCTCGGATTTATATTTTCCGCGCACGTCCTGCGCCACGATGATGTAGCCGGCATCGGCGAGCTCGCCGTAGCTCAAGGGCAGAACCAGGGAGCGCCGCGGACTCTCCGCGCTCGCGGTGAATTTGCTCGCGTTGTAGGGAGTCCGGTCGAGGATCATGGGTGCGTGCGCCGCCCCCTTGGGAATGACGATGACCGTATGCAGCTTCACGCCGTCGCGCATCGGAATCATGACGTCGCGCTTGATGTAGTCGTCCGCTTCCGTGTCGATCTTGAAATTCGCGGGAATGTCGCCGCCCGCCGGGGCCGGGGCTGGGGCCGCCGGCGACGGCACCTGGTCCGCCATGATGGCGGTGCCGCTTAGGAGCAAAGCCGTCGAGGCAAGCGCGGCAAACAACATTTGGAATGTTCCAGATCTCATGTTTTGTGATCCCAGTGTGAAAAACAAATTATCAAGCCTGGCGCAATCCCGGCGAAACGTCGGGCGCGGAAGCCTCCTGCGCGTAGGCCGTCTTGATGCCGATGAACGTGCTGCGGCTCGAGGTCCGATAGCTGCCCTCGGTCATCTCGAACGCGATGTTCGGTCCGAGGCTGTCGAATTGCTCGAGCACCAGGTCGAATCCCGCGTCGCGCATGGCCTGCAGCAGGTACTCGCGCTGTATCCAAAACGACTGCTTGTTGTTCCAGGACGCCCAGCGTCGATTTACGCGATCGAGAAAAGCGCGCTTGCTGCGAAACTCCGGCAGCCAGCGCCCCGGCAATCCCTCGTTGCGGGTCATATAAGACAGCTTGTGGGTCGTGGTTCCGGTGTTCTTGAGAGGCAGCACCTTGGCCAGTGCACGGCGGAATCGCCGCGGTTGGATGAGGCTCGGCGAATCCTTGGCTTCCGAAAAATGGGTTTGCAGGATCAATAAGCGTTTTGTCACTTGCGACAGCAAATTGAGAAATTCGCGCGGCTTGTCCAGATGATAAAAGAGTCCGCAGCAGAACACCGCATCGAAGGCGCCGTGCGCTGCGATATTCCACACATCATCGCGCACGAATTCCAGATTGGGTAAATTCACCCGCGACTGCACGTAGCGGCAAGCCTCGATGTTCAATTCGCGCACATCGAGCCCCAGCGCCTGCAATCCGAGGCGCGCGAATTCGACCGTGTATCCGCCCTCGAGGCATCCCAGGTCGGCAATCCGCAAATGCCGCTTATCGCCGGGAAATGCCGCGTCCAGAATGCGCTTTGCCGCGAGAAACCAGGGATGCACGTCCATCGAATAGCCGGCATCGGGCTTGGTATAGCTGCCATCGTCCAAGCGGATGTTATGTGACGTAAAACTGACAGGCATCCCAACTCCAGGCGATTCTCGGCGCGGAATATTAACCCCTTTTCGGCGCCCGCAACGATTCAGGTGGGACAGACAACACCGGAGGTCGATATGAAAGGCGCCTGGCTTGGGATGTTAATGATCGGAATGGGCATCGATGCACACGCCGCCGGCAGGCTGGCGGAAGTGCAAATCATCGACCGCGACACCGGCAGCGTACTGCCTACCTACCGCTCGCGCGGCGAGTATTGGGTGGCCGGCAGACCGGGCGCACGCTATTCGATCATGATTCAAAACCACCGCGAGCGCATTCTTGCGGTGACCGCCGTGGACGGCATCAACGTAATCAGCGGCGAAACGGGGGCGTGGGGTCAGAGCGGCTATGTCTTCGGCCCGGGAGAAAACTACGAAATAGCCGGCTGGCGCAAGAGCGATGCCGAGATAGCCGCCTTCAATTTCACCTCCTCCGGCAGCTCTTACGCCGCCCGAACCGGTCGCCCCGCCAACGTCGGCGTGATCGGCGTCGCACTGTTTCTCGAGCGCCCCGCGCGTGCGCCACGCTATGAGTCCTTCGATCGTCGAAAGTCCGAACCGTCGGGTGGGTACGCGCAAAATCGGGCCGAAAGTGCGGCTGCGAACAGTGCTGCCGCGGATAGTGCCGCGCGTGAAGGGATCGTGGCAGGGCAGCCATCGGCACCCACGTTGGAAGAGATCAAACCCTATGCGGCACCCTCGCCGGCGCCAAAACTCGGCACGGGTCATGGCGCGCGCGAAACCTCGTACGTGCAGAACACCACCTTCGACCGCATGTCGAGCACGCCCAATGAAGTCATCAAGATTCGCTACGACAGCTATGAGAACCTGGTGGCGATGGGCGTCGTGCCGTCGCGCCCCGCGTGGCAGCGGGCCCCGAATCCGTTCCCCGATTCAGCCATGCCGAGGTATGTACCGGACCCGCCGGGCGGCTGATAATGGGGTGAATGAGCCTGTCGCAGGAGTCCGATGAGAATTTGATGTTGCGCTTCGGGCGCGGCGAGGCCGCCGCGTTCGAATTTTTATATCAACGCCACGAGTCGCGGGTGTTTCGCTACCTGCATCGCAACGTCAGAAATGAGGCGAGCGCGAACGATCTGATGCAGGAGGTGTGGTTTGCCGTCGTGCGCGGCGCGGCCAATTATCAGCCGAGCGCAAAATTCACGACGTGGTTGTTCACGATCGCGCACAACCGGATGGTCGACATGATTCGCGCCAATCACCGGCTGCAAAGCCTGGATGCCGACGATGATGCGGATCCGGAGGGCTCAAGCCTGCTGGACCGTCTCGCGGTCGACGGGAAACTCGAGCCGCCTGCACAGGTCCAATCGCAACATGAGGCCGCGGCATTGCTCGCTGCCGTGGCGCAGTTGCCCGCCGAGCAACGCTCCGCCTTTCTGTTGCAGGCAGAAGGTGAATTGAGCGTTGAGGAAATTGCTGAAGCGACCGGATCCAACTTCGAGACGGTCAAAAGCCGGCTGCGGTACGCCAGGGCCAAACTCCGTCAATTGCTGTGGGAACTCGCATGACCTCGAAAGACAGCAATCAAGATCAAGAATTGCTCGATCGCTACCGGCGCGCGAGCGACACGGACGCGGCCGCGCCGAGCGATGCCGTGCGCAGCGCGATTCTCGCCGAGAGCCGACGCATGGCAGAGCAGCTCGCGGCCACGCATCCCGCCGCCAAGGAATCGCCGCCTTTTGATGTCTCGCGTCCGGCCGCCAACGATTCCCGCTGGAAAATCACCGCCTTCGGCACGGCCGGCGCGGCATTGCTTGCTGCGCTTCTGATTGCACCCCGCTACTGGGAAAGCCTGCCGCCTGCGCAACAACGCACCGCGAGTGCAACGGCACCGACGGCAGCACCGGCTGCCGCAGCCGAATCCAAGTCCACCAATTCGGATGCCGCCGCGCCGGCCCCCAAATTGGAATCCATCGCCCCTTCAGGGCGTTCCGAGTCGTCGCAGGAAACGGCTGCGCTGCAGGAAAACCCCGTGCTGCTGGACAAGAAAAACGCCAAACCGGCGGCGCCGAGCTACGCGCCGGCCCAAAACTACGCGCCGGCGCCGCCCGTCGCTCTGCAGCCCGCCCGGCCCGCACCGTCCGCACCGTCTGCCTCTGCCGCACAGAATGAGCTGAGCGCCGATCGCTCGGGCCCCGCGGCTCAAGGCGGGCTCTCCATCGGCGCCGCCCGCGCGGCCCGCGAACGCAATGCGCTCGAGCCGATAAATCTGCAGTCGGCCGCCGCGGCCGGTGACGTGGCGCAGACGACGATGCTGCTGGATCAGGGCGCGGCCGTAGATGCGCGCGATTCGCTGGGCCGCACGCCGCTGCTGCTGGCCGTCGCGCAAAACCGGCTTGAAGTCGTGCGTCTGCTGTTGGCGCGGGGTGCGGACCCCAACGCCGCAGACAACGCCGGGCTGACGCCGCTACAGCAGGCAAATAACAAGGATTTGCGCGACGTCGCTGCGTTGTTGCAGCGGGCGGGCGCCCGTTAGGTACAATCGCGCATATGCACTTCTCTCCGCGATTCCTGGTGCTGGCCTTGTCCGCACTGCTGTCGGGCATTGCTCTGGCGGCGCCGCCAAAAGCGGCAACGCTGCCCATCAGTCTGGCCGACGTGATGCGCGCGTCGGTGGAGATTCCCGCCGATGGCATCTGGGCCGCCGAGGCCGCCGATCAGTTGTCCGAGGAAGACTGGCAGCTGGCCGATCAAGACGCAGTCAATTTAATCGCGGCAACGCAACTGATCTCGCGCGCGGGGACCGGCAAGAACGACGCCAAATGGGTGGCCGGCGCCGACTGGCAGAACTGGGTTCGCGACATGGAGAAGGCCTCGCTGCAGATTCGAAGCGCGGTAAAAGCCAAGAATCAGAAGGAAATGGCCGCGGGCGCGGACCATTTGCAGGAGATTTGCGAGAGCTGCCACACCAAGTACCGGCCGCAAGCGCCCTCGGACGGCGTGAGCCGGTATCCCTTCTATCCGAAGCGCGAGCTGGCTAAATAAATCTGCAGGTATGCGCCGTCAAGCGCTACTCACTGAGCGAATGCGCGCCTGAGTCTGTTGCGCCCACCATTTTTCGACGCTGGCAGTGATACCGGCAAGATCGAGACCCGCTCTGGTAAGGCAGGTATCCCGGGTTCCGTGCTCGATGAAGCGATCCGGAATGCCGATGTGCAGCGTCGGCAGCTGCAATCCGGCTGTCGCGAGCACCTCGCTCACGCCGGACCCCGCACCGCCGCTGATCGCGTTCTCTTCGATGGTGATGAGGGCGCGGTGGCGCGCCGCAATCGACACGATCATTTTCTCATCCAGCGGCTTGACGAAGCGCATGTTCACGATCGTCGCGTCCAAGCGCTCCGCAATCTTCTGCGCCGGGTCGACCAACGCGCCGAAGGCGAGTATCGCCAGGCCACTGCGGCCCTCGCGGCGCAACTGCGCTTGGCCCAAGGGCAACGCGGTCATCTCAGCGACGAGCGGTACGCCCGGACCGGTGCCCCGTGGATAGCGGATCACCGACGGCGAACTCAAGGTGGTTCCGGTGTACAGCATCTGCCGGCATTCGTTTTCGTCCGCCGGCGCCATCACCACCATGTTGGGAATGCAGCGCAGGAACGACAAATCGTAGCTTCCCTGATGCGTGGCGCCGTCGCTGCCGACGAGGCCGGCGCGGTCGACGGCAAACACCACGGGCAAATTTTGCAGGGCGACATCATGGATGAGTTGATCGTAGGCACGCTGCAGGAAAGTTGAATAGATCGCGACGATCGGTTTCAAGCCTTCCACGGCCATGCCCGCCGCCAACGTCACGGCGTGTTGCTCGGCGATGGCAACGTCGAAGTAGCGCTCCGGGAATCGCTTGGAGTATTCGACCAATCCAGAACCTTCGCGCATCGCGGGCGTGATGCCGACGATCGCGGGGTCGCGCTCCGCCATGTCGCACAACCACTTGCCGAAAATTTGCGAGTAGGAAGGCCCGCTGCTCGTTTCCTTGAAAATCTGGCCGCTGGCGGGATCGAAGGGGCCGGGTCCGTGCCACTTGATCGGGTCTGCCTCCGCCGGCGCATAGCCCTTGCCCTTGCGCGTGACGACGTGCAGGAACTGCGGGCCGCGCAGTTTCTGCAGATTGCGCAGGGTATTCACGAGCGCCTTCACATCGTGGCCATCGATGGGTCCGACGTAGTTGAACCCCATTTCCTCGAACAGGGTCCCCGGGAGAACCATGCCCTTTAAATGTTCTTCGGAACGGCGCGCGAGTTCCCACACGGTCGGCATCTGCCGCAGGACCTTCTTGCCGCTCTCGCGGAGGTGCGAGTACATCCGGCCCGACAAGGCGCGCGCCAGATAATTCGACAGGGCGCCGACGTTCTCGGAAATTGACATATCGTTGTCGTTGAGCACGACCAACAGGTCTGCAGGCAGCGAGCCGGCATGATTCAGCGCTTCGAATGCCATACCCGCGGTCAGCGCGCCATCGCCGATGATGGCAACGACTCTGCGCTTTTCGCCGCGTTGCGCGGCCGCCACGGCCATGCCCAATGCCGCGCTGATCGAGGTGCTGGAGTGACCCACGCCGAAAGTGTCGTATTCGCTCTCGCTGCGCGTCGGAAAGGGGGCCAGTCCGGCGTCCTGCTTGATGGTATGCAGTTTCTCGCGGCGCCCGGTCAGCACTTTGTGGGGATAGGCCTGATGTCCTACATCCCAAACCAGCCGGTCGTCGGGGGTGTTAAATACGTAATGCAGGGCAATCGTCAGCTCGACCGTACCCAACCCGGCCGCAAAATGGCCGCCGCGGGTCGCTACGCTGTGAATCAGAAATTGACGCAATTCCTGCGCCAGGTCGGTCAATTTCGCGGCCGGGAGCTTGCGCAGATCAGCCGGGGAGGCAATGGTCTCGAGCAGGCGATAGCTGGCAGTCGGTACGTCCATATCGCACCAGTTTATACTGCGCGACCCCGGTAGTGGCAATGGACTAAAAGGGGTGTTGCAGATTTGCTCCAATGCTAACTGGCTGACATGATGCTATTTTTGCGGGTTTCCGAGATACTGACAGCATGGATTCCGTGAGTTCAGATGAGGTTTATCAGGATCAGATACTGCCGCATGTTTCGCGCACATTTGCGTTGACCATTCCGCAACTGCCGCCTGCGCTGAGCATTCCCGTCACCAGCGCGTATCTGCTGTGCAGAATCGCCGATACCATCGAAGATGAGCCGGCGCTATCGGCCCCTGAGACCTTGGCATTTTTGCAGCGCTTTAGCGCCGTCGTCGCCGGAAACGGCGAACCGGCCGCCCTGGCGCGCGATTTGGAGCACCGGCTGTCGGACCGCACCCTGCCGACCGAGCGTGATCTGGTGAGCAACATGGATCGGGTGGTGCGGGTGACCGCCAAGCTTGGGCCGGCCCAGCATGCGGCCATCCAGCGCTGCGTCGAGCTCATGTGCTACGGCATGCCGCGCTTCCAATTCAATGCCAGTCTCAAGGGACTGGCCCGGTCGAGCGATTTGGACGATTATTGCTACTACGTGGCCGGTGTCGTGGGTGAGATGCTCACCGACCTGTTCTGCGACTATTCGGCCGATATCGCGCGCCACCGCACCAGCTTGAGCGCTCTTTCCGCCTCCTTCGCTCAAGGGCTGCAGATGACGAATATCCTCAAGGATTTCTGGGAAGACCGCAGCCGCGGCGCCTGTTGGCTGCCGCAGGATGTTTTTTCCCGGCATGGCGTCGATCTTGCGCAAGTATCCAGCGACGCCGACGATCCGCGCTTCAGGGCGGGGATGCTCGAACTGGTGGCCGTGGCGCATGCGCACCTGCGCAACGCCTTGGATTACACATTATTAATCCCGCGCAGGGAGCGGGGCATTCGCCGCTTCTGCCTGTGGGCCATTGGTCTCGCCGCGCTCACTTTGCGAAAAATTGCACACAATCCCGGCTTTACCGCCGGCGCGCAGGTCAAGGTCACCAGAACGGCCGTCAGCATGACCATGCTCATGACCAACACGTTCATCGGCAGCGATTGGATGTTGCGGAGCCTGTTCGCGGCGGCGACGCGCGGCTTGCCGCTGGCGAAGCTTCCGGAAATACGATGGCCCAGGCCCGCGCCGGTGTTGCACGACAGTGAAGCCGACAGCGAACAAGAGCCCACGCTGCGGCGGTATGGGAGTTCAGGGACGTGAATCGAACCGCCCCTAAACCCACTCCGTTTCCCGCGGAGCTGCCGGACGCGCGCAGCGGCATTGTCTCGCACACCCTGAAGAAGGTCGCGGATTCCTCGCCGCTGGATCGTGCAATTGCCGAAGCCCGCGATGCGCTCATTGCGCGGCAGCACGAGGACGGCTACTGGCTCTACGAACTCGAGGCGGACTGCACGATTCCGGCGGAGTACATCATGATGATGCACTTCCTCGACGAGATCGACACGGCGCTCGAGACCAAGATCGCCAATCACCTGCGGGCGCGGCAGGCCGAACATGGCGGCTGGCCGCTGTATCACAACGGCGAATTGGATTTGAGCTGCACGGTCAAGGCGTACTACGCGCTGAAGCTCGCGGGCGATGACGTGCGGGCGCCGCACATGGCGAAAGCCCGCGCCGCAATTTTAGAGAGGGGCGGCGCGGCGCGGGCCAATGTATTCACTCGAATTGCGCTGGCGCTGTTCGGCGAACTGCCGTGGCGCGGCGTGCCCTATATTCCCGTGGAAATCATGCTGCTGCCGAAATGGTTTCCATTTCACATCGACAAAGTCTCGTACTGGTCGCGCACGGTGATGGTGCCCTTGTTCATCCTCTGCACGCGCAAACCGATCGCCAAGAATCCCCGCAAGATCGGCATCCGCGAATTGTTCACAACGGCGCCGGAGAAAGAACGGCACTATTTCCGGCGCGCGGGCCTGCTCGCGAAAGCATTCCTGCTTTTCGATCACATCGGCCGCCTGATTGATCCGTTGGTTCCTGCGAGCATGCGCGAGCTGGCGACGCGCCGCGCCGAGAAATGGTTTGTCGACCGGTTGAACGGCGAGGACGGACTGGGCGCGATTTTTCCCGCCATGGTCAATGCGCTGGAAGCCATGGTGATCCTGGGCTATCCGGCAGACGATCCGCGGCGCGTCACCGCGAAGCGCGCCTTGCAGAAACTGCTGGTGGTGGGTCCGACGAGCGCTTACTGCCAACCCTGCGTTTCGCCGATCTGGGATACCGCGTTGGCGACGCTTGCGATGCAGGAGGCCGGCGACCAAGCGGCCCGGGATGCGTCGTCGCGTGCGCTCGACTGGCTCAAATCGAAGCAGCTGCTCGACGAGCCGGGCGACTGGCGCGTGCGGCGGCCCAATCTTGCGGGCGGCGGTTGGGCATTTCAATTCGCCAATGACTTCTATCCCGATCTAGACGATACCGCGGTGGTTGCCTGGGCCATGCACCAGGCGCGCGATTCGTCCCGTTATGCCGAGAGCGTGCGGCGCGCGCTCGATTGGCTGGTGGGGATGCAAAGTCGCGACGGCGGTTTTGCGGCCTTCGATGCGGACAACACCTGCTACTACTTGAACAAGATTCCCTTTGCCGATCACGGCGCGCTGCTTGATCCTCCCACCAGCGATGTGACCGCGCGGGTCGTGACGGTGCTGGCGCGCATTGGGCGGCCGCAGGACAAGGCGGCGCTGGATCGGGCGATCGCCTACCTGCGCGAGCAGCAGGAAGCCAACGGTTCCTGGTTCGGCCGCTGGGGCACGAACTACGTCTACGGCACCTGGTCCGTGCTCATGTCGCTGGCGCAGGCGCACATCGGAGCCGACGATCCCATGGTCGCGCGCGCCGTCGCGTGGCTCAAGCAAACTCAAAATGCCGACGGCGGCTGGGGCGAGAGCAACGACAGCTATGCTCTGCAGCAACGGCCTGCGGAAACCTTTGGCAGCACGCCTTACCAAACTGCCTGGGCGCTCCTGGGTCTCTTGTCGGCAGGAGAGGCGGGATCCGATTCAGCGAGGCGCGGGGCTGATTATCTGTTGCACACGCGGCAAGCTGACGATCTGTGGACTCATCCCAGCTACACGGCGCCGGGTTTTCCGCGCGTTTTCTATCTGCGCTATCACGGCTATTCGGCCTACTTCCCGTTGTGGGCGCTTGCGGCTTACCGCAACCTGACGCGCCGCGGAACTCCTCATTGAGGCCCGGAACCCATCCTTAAGCGCGGTGGGCGTGGTCGCCGCGCTCGCATCGGAGGCACGTGCGTTGGGGCCCTCCCTGCCGCGTGGCGGCACCATCCCCTTGAGCGAACTCGCATTGTTGGGCGGCGGATCCCTGCTGGCGGTGAGCGGCATCGGCCGAGCCGCAGCCGAGGCGGCCGCACGATCCCTGGTCGAGGCCGGCGTGTCGGCGCTGATCACCTTCGGGATGGCGGGGGGGCTGGATCCTGCGCTAAAGCCCGGCAGCGTCGTGTTGCCCGGCGAAGTGATTTCCCCGGAAGGCAAACACTACGCCGCGTGCCGAAGCTGGCGTGAACGCGTTGCCGCCGCCGTCAGTCCGCTGCGCGCCGTGACCGAGGGCAATCTGCTGACCAGTGCGTACGCGATCGACACACCCGCGGAAAAGGCCGCCGCCTTTCACCGCACCGGCGCGGCGGCGGTCGACATGGAGAGTTCGGCAGTCGCCGAAGTGGCCGCCCAGCATAATCTGCCCTTCATCGCGGCGCGCGTGATCGTCGATACCGCGGCGGACCGGTTGCCGCGCGCGGTCGTCGCCGCGAGCCGTGCCGGCCGCGTGCAATTCGGGCGGCTGCTGGCCGGGATGGTTTTGGCGCCCGGAGAAATTGCCGCCTTGGTCCGGCTGGCGCAGCGTTATCGAATCGCGATGCGCTCGTTGCGCGCGATCGGCGCGCATCTCGCATGAAGGCGCTCGTGACGGGAGCGACCGGGTTTGTCGGCGCGGCGGTTGCCAGGGGGTTGCTCGATGCGCACTGGCAAGTGCGCGCGCTGGCGCGCAAGGGATCGGACCGCCGTAATCTGCGGGGGCTCGATGTCGAGGTGTGCGAGGGAGACCTCAACGACGTGGACTCGCTGCAGCGGGCGATCGAAGGCTGCGAAGGGCTATTCCACGTTGCCGCGGACTATCGGCTGGGCGCGCCCGACCCTTCGCAGTTGTATCGAGCCAATGTCGAAGGCACTCGCAACATTCTCGACGCGGCGCGCCGATCGGGCGTGCGGCGCGCTGTTTACACCAGCAGTGTCGCGACCATCGGCATTCCCGCGGACGGCACGCCGGGCGATGAGCAGAGTCCGAATTCGCTCGAGAACATGATCGGCCACTACAAGCGCTCGAAATACCTGGCCGAAGAGGTCGCGCGCGAGGCGGCGCGCGCGGGGATGTCCGTCGTCATTGTCAGTCCGTCGACCCCGGTGGGCCCCGGTGACGTGAAGCCGACGCCCACCGGGCAATTGGTGCTCGACGCGGCGGCCGGCCGGATGCCGGCCTATGTGGATACGGGTTTGAACATCGTTCACGTCGACGACGTCGCGAATGGGCACCTGCTGGCGTATGAGCGCGGCAGGGCGGGCGAGCGCTATATTTTGGGAGGACAGGACATGAGCCTGCGTGAAATTCTCGGCGTGATCGCCGCATTGGTGGGGCGTGCAGCGCCGCGCCTGCGGCTGCCTTACGGCGTGGTTCTTCCCATCGCCTACCTCGCCGAAGGCTTTGCCAGACTCTCTGGGCGCAGCGGCCGCATCACCTTGGAGGGTGTGCGCATGTCGCGCAAGCGCATGTATTTTTCCAGCGCCAAGGCCGCGCGTGATTTGGGATACACCGCCCGTCCGGCCGTGCGGGCATTCGAGGATGCCATTCGCTGGTTTCGCGACAATGGATTGCTCCAGTAACGGGGCTGCCGTCTCCTTGGAGAGCCGTTATCATTCCCGCATGAACAGCATGGTGTCGGATTCGGATGCGCTGATTCTGGTCGACGAAGCAGATCGCAGCCTGGGGTTTTTGAGCAAAACGTTATGTCATGAGGGGCGGGGCGTTTTGCACCGCGCGTTCTCATTGCTGATCTTCAATGAGCGCGGTGAACTGCTGATCCAGCAGCGCGCCGCCGGGAAGCGCCTGTGGCCGATGTATTGGTCGAATAGCTGCTGCAGCCATCCGCGCGGAGACGAGTCCATGGAGACGGCGACGCAGCGGCGCTTGTACGAGGAATTGGGAATTCGATGCCCGCTGCAATTCCTGTTCAAATTTCAGTACCAGGCGCAATTCGATGCCACCGGCGCCGAGAATGAGCTTTGCTCGGTGTTTGTAGGACGTTGCCTTCAACCCATTAGGGCAAATTCCGACGAGATTCGCGATTGGCGCTGGATCAGCCCCGAGGCGCTGCAGAGGCAGATTGCGGCCGAGGCCGGCCGAACGTTTACCCCCTGGTTCATGCTGGAATGGGCCAGAATCTGGCGCGACCACCGGCAGGCGGTGCTGGTAATATAGCGTATGGCTATCCCACTCCTGCAAATGTACAAGGTCGCCCGCTACATCGCCGGGCGCAAGTTGCGCGGCGACAAGCGCTATCCGTTGGTTTTGATGCTGGAGCCCCTGTTCCAGTGCAATCTCGCCTGCTCCGGCTGCGGCAAGATCGACTACCCCAAGGAGATCCTGCAGAAGCGGGTCGGCCTGGAAGACGCATTGCGCGCCGTCGATGAATGCGGCGCCCCGATCGTCTCGATACCCGGCGGTGAACCGCTGATTCATAAGGAAATGCCGCAAATAGTCGCCGGCATCGTGGCGCGGCAGAAGTTCGTGTACCTGTGCACGAATGCCATTCTCTTGTCGAAGCACATCGACGAGTACACGCCCTCGACCTATTTGACGTTTTCGATCCATTTGGACGGCAACAAAGAGCGTCACGATGAGTCGGTATGCCAGGAGGGGGTGTTCGAGAAGGCCGTCGCGGCCATCAAACTAGCCCGCGGCAAGGGTTTTCGCGTGACGGTGAATTGCACCTTGTTCAACGGCGAGGATCCGGACGACGTGGCCGAATTTTTCGACACGGCCATGGAGCTGGGCGTCGAAGGCATCACGGTATCCCCCGGTTATAGCTATCACCACGCCCCGCGGCAGGATGTGTTCCTCGGACGCAACGCCAGCAAGCAGCTGTTCCGCAATATATTCAGCCGCAGCCGGCGGCCCGCGGGAAAACGCGCCTGGTCTTTCAATCATTCCGCGCTGTTTCTCGACTTCCTGGCCGGCAATCAGACCTATCAATGCACGCCCTGGAGCAATCCAACGTACAACGTTTTCGGTTGGCAGAAACCCTGCTACCTGTTGTCCGATGAGGGCTATGCGCCGACCTACAAGGCGCTCATCGAGGACACCGAGTGGGAGAAGTACGGCGTGGGCAAGAATCCGCGCTGCGACAACTGCATGGCGCACTGCGGATTTGAGGGAACCGCCGTCAATGATGCCTTCAGCAATCCCGTCAAGGCGCTGTTGACCTCGTTGCGCGGCCCGCGGGTGGCGGGTCCGATGGCCCCCGAGCTGCCGTTCGAATACACCGATGGCGGCGCGCGCTATGCAGCCGTTACCGCGATTCCGGTGAGCGATATCAAGCGCGTGAGCCGGGGGCCGTGAACGACTCAGCTGATCGTCGCATCCTGAAGGAGGAGGTAGACGATTTCGGCAACCAGCTTGAAACCTGGCGCCTCCGAATGGAAACTGCTTTGGCGGCGCGGCTGCCGCAAAGCGACGTGGTGCCTGCGCGATTGCATGAGGCCATGCGCTACTGCGTTCTCGGCGGCGGCAAGCGCATACGGCCCGCGTTGGTATTCGCCACCGCGCGCGCGGTGGGACTCTCAGAAGATGACGTCGAGGCCGCTGCCTGCGCCATCGAACTGGTGCATGTGTACTCGCTCGTCCATGATGACCTGCCGGCCATGGACAATGACGATCTGCGGCGCGGCCGGCCGACCTGCCACAAGGCTTACGACGAAGCCACGGCGCTTCTGGTGGGAGACGCGCTGCAGCCGCTGGCGTTTCAGCTGCTGGCGAGCGATCCGAAGCTGCCGCCATCTCCCGCAATCCGTTTGCGCCTGATCGACATGCTGGCGCAAGCCAGCGGCACGCTGGGAATGGCCGGCGGCCAGGCGATCGACCTGGCGGTGCAGGGCAGACGGCTCGACATCACTCAGGTGGAAGACATGCATGCGCGCAAGACCGGCGCGGTCATCCGCGCCAGCGTCCTGATGGCGGCGGAGTGCGCGCCGCCGCTGGATCCGAGTCTCTATGGTGCGCTGTCACGCTTTGCGAATGCAGTCGGCCTCGCATTCCAAATACAGGATGATCTGCTCGACGTCACGGGAGACGCATCGATGCTGGGCAAAGCCACGGGCGCCGACAGCGAGCGCGCCAAGCCCACGCATCCGGCGGTCATCGGCATCCCCGCATCACAGCAGCGAGTCAGGCTCCTGCACACTCAAGCCATCCAGTCACTCGCGCCATTTGGAGAACGAGCAGAAGCGCTCCGCTCCTTGGCCCACTGGCTCTTGTCGCGGCAGTATTGATCGTCGCTATCCCGTGCGCGCTCTCCTCGCCGCCGGTTTACTGATCTGGATCGCAAGTCTGGCCCCGGCCCAAAGCGTTGCCGCCGACACGGTCGTCAAGTTAAGAGCGCTGGCCCCCACGGCCACGCCGCCGACAGTGGAGGCGGTTGCCAGCGGTTCGCTCGATGAGGAATTTCAGCCCTTCTCGAAAGCCGTGGGACACAATTACTGGCGCGACTACTGGCTGAAAATCAATCCCGAAGATCCACCGGTGGTCGAGGGACAGCCGGTCGTCATCTTGAACACGACGCACGGTCTGCATGCCGAGATGGTCGCGTTCAGAAACGGTTCCGCGGTGCCGCTGCCGCGCATCACGCAACTGCCGGCGTTTCTCGGCGGCCGCGACAACTTGTTCGCCTTGCCGGAAGGCGTGCCCGCGGCGCAGCCGCTGTACGCTCATCTCACTTCCGACAGCACTGCGCGCCAGTACTTGACGGTGTCCTTGGGTTCGCTGGAGCGCACGCTCGCCTTGGGTACCGAACGGGCACGCATGATTGCGCTGACCTTCGGCGCGCTCATGGCCGTGTCGCTCGCCGCGCTGCTCATCTGGTTCGTGCTCAAGGATCCGCTGTTCATCTTGTACGCGACGATGTTCTCGTTGGAGGCGCTGTATGTGGCTTTCATCTCGGGACAGGGATTCGATTGGCCGGTGCTGTCTTATGCCGTCAATCTCGGCGCCTTCGCCTGGAATGTGCCCGTGGCCTTGAGCGGGGCTGTTGCGTGTCTGTTCACGCGTGAAATCGCCGACCTGAAGCGCTTCTCGCCGCGCGTCTACACGATTTTCGGCTGGTTCGCCGTGGCGTTCGTGGTCATCAGTGCCGCGAACCTTGCCGAGTTCGTGGGACTCTTGGGTGTCGTCAATGTACTCGGCAACATCATGTTCGTCGTCACGCCGATATTCACCGTGGTCGTATGCTTTCTTGCCTGGCGCCGGGGCAACCGCGCGGCGGGCTGGTTCCTGATCGCCTGGTGCCTTCTCGAAGGCTTCACCATCACCGCAGCGGTGCGCCTGCTGGTGTCGTCCGCCGACTCGGACATTTTGTATTACTACGGCCTGCCCTTGTCGATGGTGGCTGCGTCGGTTCTGGTGGCGCTGGGCGTCGCGGACCGCCTGCGCGCGCAGCGTGTGGCGCTGTCCGAGGCGGAGCGCCGCGCACAGACCGATTCTTTGACCGGCGTGTTGAATCGGCGTTCGCTGATCGAGCGGCTCGATGCGGCGTGCGCGCGCGCCAAGGCGCGCGGTCTGCCGATTGCACTGCTGTTCATCGACCTCGATCACTTCAAGCAGATCAATGACACCTTCGGACACCAGGCCGGAGACGCCTGTCTGCGCGCCATCATCGATCCCATCCACGCGGAACTGCGCCAGTCGGACGTCATCGGGCGCTACGGCGGCGAGGAGTTCGTCGTGATCCTGAGCAGCGCCGATGCCGCCGCCGCAACGCCCATCGCGCAGCGCATCCTGGAGCGCGTGGCCGAGGTGCGCGTGGCCGGCTTCGGCGAGCCCATCAGAGTGACCTGCAGCATCGGCATCGCCACCAGCGACACGCTCGGCATCTGGGGCGAACCGCTGCTCGCACAAGCCGATGCCGCCGTGTACGTTGCGAAACGTTCGGGGCGCAATCAGATTCATCTCGCGCCGCCTGTCCTCGCCTGAAGTTTGTCCTACAGCGCGGCCTTCTGCACCGCGATAAGCCTTATATTTCAGTTGTCCTACAAGCAAATCGCGTCCGTCGCGTCCTGGCGACTGTTACGCATTGCGTGCATGTGCGCCTAAGCTTATTGTTCAATAAAACACGATCATGCCATCGGCATTGCTAGGGGAAGGTACTGGTGCAACGCAGCGCGTTCAGTCACGCAAAGCTAATGCGCGAATCCACGAATCGGATCGAGGGCGCGTTGCGCAGCGCAGATGCCTATGAGCACCTCGTGGCGCAGCGCGTTCTCGCCAATCCCGCGGCGTGGCATGCGTGGGAAATTGAACACTCGGGATTGATGCGGCAAGTGGCGGATTTCGTGGCGCTGCGCAATCAGGCGGTGGCGCTGCGGCACGCGGCGCTGCGGCTGATTCACGGCAAGGCGCTGTTCGAATATCTGAAGAAGCACAACGTGCGCGGCAACGCGCGCGCCGCCATCATCGCGCACTTTCATCAGACGCTGATGTATGAGCACGCCGTCATCGCCGAGCACACGGTCTATGTGCGCAAGGCGGCCAGCTTTTTGTGCGCCAGCCATCTTGGCACCGAATTGGTCCACGACCCGGCATTTCTGGATCCGATGGTGCAGTATGAAAATCTGTTCACCGAATATTTCGAGCTGTACTGCTCGACGCTGCTGCCCCGCGAGGATGAGAAATCCGATTCCGAACCGGAGTTGTTGCCGCTGCTCAAGCATCAACTCAACGAGTGGCGTTGGGTGATCCTGAATCCGAAGCAGGCACTGCCGCATTTGCGGCGCGAGAGCGAGTTGCGCAGAGCGGCCGGCGATACCCAGAAGCTGCGGTTGCTTCGGTTGCCGAAGCCGGGGAAGTAATCGTCGGGCAGACCTCGATCGGTTGGCCGCTTATCCCAGCGCCGCTTTGCGATCCTTCACGGCCGGCGGTGTCCACTGATAGTTCCAGGTTTCCGTCAGCGGCCTGCCGTCAATGCGCAAGTACAGGCGCAGGTCGATGGCCTCATTGCTGTCGTCCGGCGGCTTGATATCGAACAACGCGCGATAGCCTTTGAACTCCTCGACATAGTGCGCGGTCACGTGCTCGGTGCTGCCGCGGGAGGTGGTGATCACCGCTTCGACATTGGCGTCCCGGGCGAGTGCGCCGAGTTCGCCGCCCGAAAAATCGACAGCGAAGTGCCAGGAATAATATTGGCGCTTTTGTCCGACGGTGCCGCCAATCCCGGTGCGGGTGGCGATGGTTTGCGCCAGTGGCGATGAGTACGGCATGCGCGTACCCCAATACAGGCGATAGCTGAACAGCAGCTCCTGGCCGGCCTTGGTTTTCTCGGCGGGATTCCAAAACGCCACGATGTTGTCCGAAGTTTCATCGGCCGTCGGAATCTCGAACAGCTGCACGGAGCCCTTGCCCCAGCCGCCGTGGTTGGCGGATTTTGGCTCGACCCACAAGCTGGGGCGCCGATCGTAGTACACGCCGTCATCCTGGTAGTGATCCCAGACGCGGTCCCGCTGCATCAATCCGAAACCGCGCGGATTTTCGTCGAAATAAGAATTCAGGTGATTTTGCGCGGGATTGGTCAGGGGCCGCCAAATCCACTCGCCGCCGCCCGTCCACAGCGACAAGCCATCGGAATCGTGAATCTCCGGGCGCCAATCGTTCACTGCGCGACGGTCGTTCTCCGCGTAGTAGAACATGCTGGTGAGCGGGGCGATGCCCAATCTGTCGATGGGCTTGCGCGGATACATCGCCGAATCAATATCCATCACGAGGGTGCCGCCGGGAGTGATGAAGAAGCGCAGTGCACCCGCGATGCTCGGCGAATCCATCAGGGCGTACATCGTCAGCGTATCGGCGCCCTTCGGCGGGCGCTCGAACCAGAACGAGGTGAAGCGCGGAAATTCCTCCGGCCGCGGGTAGGCAGTGTCGACCGCCAGTGCGCGCGCCGACAGGCCGTACTGGCGCGTGTCGCCTCCGACGGCGCGAAAGTAGGCAGCGCCCAGAAATGCGGCGACATCCGCTTTCCAATCGGTCACAAACTGCACGCGGAATCCCGCGAAACCCGCATGATCGCGCATCACGGCCGGATCGATGCCGGCCTTGTCGAACTCGAACATCGACGTGTCGTAGAGAATTTCGCGCGCTTGGCCGTCGATGATTTCGTAGAGATGCACGGCCTGAGCGAAGCCCCGGCCCACGTGAAAAAACTGCAGGCGGAAGGGCAATCCTGCGTTGCCCCAGAGCGAGTGATCGGTGCGAAACCGCAATGACTGGTATTGATCGTAGCTCAACCCACCCATGGCGGGCGGGAGCACATCCTTGGAGGGTAGATAGAGGCTGCTGGCGAGATACCGCGCCTGGCCTTTGAGCCAGGCGTAATCAAAGGCCTTCGCGGGGCCGCTGCCTGCCGCGGCGGACTGCGGCCCGGATTGCGGTGCCGGCGTCTGGGGTGCGGCCGAGTGCGCCAGGTCGGCGTAGGGGAGCTGCGCGGCGGCGAGCGCCATGGCGGTTTTCAAAATTTCGCGGCGACGAACCATGGTTGAATCCTAGATCGAGAACGTGGGTTGTACGGAATCGGGAAGCAGGGCGAGCTGATTGAGGAACCGCGGCTCCGCGGCAACCTCGACGCACTCGACCGGCGTCAGCCATTGCAAGGCCTCGTCCAATGATCGTGCATCCATCAATTTCTGTTCGGCCGTCAGGGCATGCGGATCCGGATGTCCGCGCGGATCGGCGGGGCGCGGGAGGTTGCCGCTGATGTGGGCGAGGCGTGCCTCGCGGTGCCGCGCCAGGTAACGCAACCCGTGGGCCGGCAACGCTTCGCTCGAGCGCACCAATTCTTCGCGGCGCGCAACCACGGCCGGCGTCTCGACTTCCTCCGGCGTCCGCAGCAGCGCGAGACTCTCCAGGAAGGAGCCCAAACCCTCGCTGCCGCTGAGCCGCGATAGCGGCACCGCGAGAAACAAACCCAGAAGCGCCGGCGAGAGCCAGGCGAGCAGGGGGGGCGAGATGAAGTACACGATGACGGCGGTGACGAAGCTCAGCAGCATGTGCCGCCGGTGATAGCGCCAGGCGTCGCCCCAGGTGGTCGAGTTGCCGGCATCGCGGCGCTGCGTTTTCCAGCCCGAGTCGCGTCCCATGAACACTTCGAATACATGGCGGCTCTGCACGATCATGAGAATCGGCGCGTACAGTGCCGAGAGGATGGCCTCGAGCAGAAAGCTGGCCGTTATGCCGATGACGCCGCCGGCGCCGTGCCGGATACGCCGCGACAACAGGGCACGCACGAGGCCAAGCATCTTGGGGATCAGCAATACCAGCATGCTGAACCAGAACAGCGCCATCATCAGCGCAACGTCGAACCGCGGCCAGGTGGGAAACAACTGGAAGTCGTGGCTGAAATATTCGGGACGGATCAGGTGCGACTGAATCGCGAGCGCAAAGCCGATGCCGATCATCACCAGCCACATGGGCGATGACAAATAACTCATGATGCCGACGCCCAAGTGCATGCGGCTGATGAAGCGGAGCCCGGCGCTGCCGATGATTTTCATGTGCTGCAAGTTTCCCTGCGCCCAGCGGCGGTCGCGAACGGCAATGTCGATCAGGGTCGGCGGAGACTCTTCCCAGGAGCCGCCGCAATCCGTGGCCATGCGCACCTTCCATCCGCCGCGGCGCATGAGCGCCGCCTCGACGAAATCATGCGACAGCACGAAGCCGCCGAAGGGTTTGCGGCCCTGGAGTTTGGGCAGCCCGCAGTATTGAGCGAATGCCGATACGCGAATGATGGCGTTATGCCCCCAGTAGTTGCCGCTATCGCCGGACCAGGCGGACAAGCCGCGCGTGATCACCGGACCGTAGACGCAGGCCGCGAACTGCTGCAGACGGGCGAAGAAGGTACGCGCACCGATCAGCTGAGGCGCGGTCTGCAAGATGCCCAGCTTCGGATCGCTCTGCATCATCAGAACCAGCTGCTTGAGCGTGGGTGCATCGATGAGGCTGTCGGCGTCGAGCACGATCATGTGGTCGTAGCGGCCGCCCCAGCGCGTGACGAAGTCTTCGAGATTGCCGGATTTGCGCGCGACATTCTGCCATCGACGCCGATACCAGACCGGCATGATCGGGCCCAATGCGGCGCGCAGCTTGGCGACACTCATGGTCTCGCGAATCCACGCATCGGCGTCGGTGGAGTCGGAGAGAACGACGATCTCGAAGGTGCGATTGGCATCGATGCGATGCAACGCTTCCCCCATTGCCTGCAATCCCGCCGCGGTACGGGTCGGGTCTTCGTTGTAGATGGGCATCACCAGCGCCGTCAGCGAGGCAGCCGCCGGCGCGAGCTGCGCGGGAGCCGGGTCGCGCCGTTTCGATGCGCCGGCCAACACTGAACCCGCGGCAAAGGCAATCCAGCCCAGCGATACGGCGAAGAAAAAAATCATCGTGCCCTGCAGCAGCGTCATGCTCGCAAAGCGCACCACCTGCAGCATTTGATACACGCCATAGGTGGTCACGCCGACCGTCACCACGATCAGAATGAAGCGCGCATAGAGCACGGCGGCTGAAATCAGCTGCCGCTCAGTGCGCCAGGGCTTGAAGCGCAAATCCTGCGCCGGCATGCTGAGCGGCGCCTCCGGCGGCATGGCACCGGGCGCGGCAGCGCTTTCGAACGCGGCGGCGGGATTCAGCTGGAGGTCCATCGATACAGCCAGGTTTCCGAAGCAGGGTTGTCGCCGCGCATGACCCTCAAGCGCAGCTCGATCAAGTCCGCATCCTTGGGATCGAGTTCAAAGCTGGCCCTCAACCCGTGCAGCGTGCCGTTCGAGACCAGCGTTGAATTGGAAATCGCACCCGCGGTAGAACTCAAGTCCAGCCGCAAGCCGTCGAGCTTTTCACCGGCGCCGCCGATGTCCAGGATGAACACGCGGCGCTTGCGATCGATGCTGGAACCGGAGCGTGTTGCAACCACTCTGCCCAAACCCTTCGGCATCGGAGGCTCATCATTCCAGGTGATGGTATACGCGTACTGCGCCGGGCGACCGGCTGCCAGCGGCTGCGCCGGACGCCAGAACGCGACGATGTTGTCGTTGGTTTCCCGGCCGGAAGGAATCTCCACCAGTTCCACGGCACCATTGCCCCAGTCGCCTTTCGGCGTCACCCAGGCGCTCGGGCGACGTTCATACTGCATGTCGATATCCTGGAAATCGCCTTGCTGCCGCGATCTTTGCACCAGTCCGAAACCCTGCGGTACTTCCTTGGTGAAGGCGGAGACTTGCAGCTTGAGCGGGTTTGCCAACGGCCGGAACAATTGCTCGCCGCTTTTGGTGGTGATCTGCAATCCATCCGAATCGTGAACTTCAGGCCGATAGTCATCGAGGCGCCCACGGTTGGTCTCATCGAACAGGAACATCGATGTCAGGGGCGCGATCCCGACCACCCGCATTTCGGTGCGCGGAAACAGCGTGAGTTCGACCTCGGTCGTCGTGTCGACGCCCGGCGTCACCGTGAACTTATAGGCGCCCGTTGCAGATGCGCTCTCCAGCAAGGCATAGATCACCAGCGCATTGGCGCGCGGCGCCGGGCGCTCGATCCAGAAATGCGTGAATGCCGGAAACTCCTCGCCGACCGGCTCCCCGGTGTTGATCGCAAGGCCGCGGGCCGACAGTCCATACAGAAGATTTTTGGCGACCGCACGAAAATAGCTGGCGCCCTGGAAAACTAAAAACTCATCCCAAACCTTGGGCGAGTTGATGCGGCTGCGAATTCGGAAACCGGACAGCGGCACCGATACATGGCTGAGCTGAGGGGGTATGGTCCCTGTCATTTGAAACATCGCGGGCGTCGTCACCACATCCTTGGCGACACCGTCCTCGACCGTGGAAATGGTGACCAGCGTCGTAAGGTTGGGAGCCGCTCGCAAAAGCTCCAGCCGGAAGGGTAGATTTTCTGCCCGCCATATTCCCGCATTGGGGTTGAAGTGAATGCTGCGATATTGCTCCGGGCTCAGTTTATCGAGCGCGGAGGGCACGCTATTGCGCTGCGGAGCATAGGATGTTGCCGCGCGGCGCTTGGCATCCTCGAGCAGAGTATCGAAGGTAAAGGGATAGGTAGCCAGCGGTTTGGCCGGGGGTTTAGGCGCGGGTCTCACAGGTGCAGGCGCACCATGCACCTGCAAGGCAAGCAGCAGCGTCAGCGCTCCAAGAGAATTGGCAATCGATACCCGCAAGGCGTCCCCCCAAAATTAGCTAGTATAGTGCCTGCTCTATGTCGGTCGCAGATCACGCTGGTCAGGAACCGCAAAGCGCCGGGGCCGTGCTTATGGTGCAGCCGGCGAGATTCGGCTGCAATCCGCTAACCGCCCCCAGCAACGCCTTCCAAGCACACCCCGTGGGCGGCCCGGAAAATGACCCTCAGAGCGACGCCTTGCATGAATTTCACAGCCTGGCCAATGCCCTTGAGCGAGCCGGCATCGAGGTGCTCATCGCCCCGGACAGCGCGGTCCCGCCCAAACCGGATGCCATTTTCCACAACAATTGGGTCAGCTTCCATTACGACGGCACGGTGGCGCTCTATCCGATGCTGGCGCCCAATCGACGCTGGGAACGCCGCGATGAGGTCCTTGAGCAGGTGGTGCGAAGCGGCGGATTTCGCGTCACCCGCACTGTGGACCTCACGCATCGAGAGTCGGAGGAGAAGTATCTCGAAGGCACGGGCAGTGTCGTCCTCGATCGCACGCACCGGGTGGCATACGCCTGTTCCTCGCCGCGCACCGACCTGGATGTGCTCGGCGAGTTCGCCCAGCAGCTGGATTACGACCTCATGACCTTCGATGCCGTGGACGCGGGCGGCCGTGCCGTGTACCACACCAATGTCTTGATGGCCATCGGCACGGGCTTTGCCGTGGTGTGCGGCGAATCGATCCCAAACGACGCACATCGCGCCGCCGTGCTATCCAAGCTGCGCGCCACGGGGCATGAGGTCGTTGACATCACCCAGGCGCAAATGCTGCATTTCGCGGCGAATGTTTTGGAATTGACATCGCCCAAGGGCGGCCGCCTCATTGCCCTGTCGACCACGGCCTTGTCCAGTTTGACGCAACTCCAGCGCCGCATCCTGGAAGCACACGCGGGCCTGATTCCGGCGGAGATTCCCACCATCGAACGCGTCGGCGGCGGCGGTGTGCGATGCATGTTGGCGGAAATCCACCTGCCCAAACGGAATACGGCGGGCGGCCGACCAGGGAGCCTGTCTGAGTGTTCAGCGTGAGCCAACCCTTCGGGAGCGGACGGATTTGCCTTCATTCGTCGTTGTCGCCTCCTCATTGGGAGCAAACCCAACGTCGTCGGCTCCGCCTCGACTGAAGGCAAATCCGTCACGCTCGCGGCCACGCGGAACACTCAGACAGGCTCCTGGGTCATAATCTTTCAATGCTCGAACTCGGCGTCAAACTTCTCCTGGCCTACCTGCTCGGCACTCTGCTGGGCAGCCTGATATTGGGGCGCGTGCGCGGGGTCGATATTCGCAGCATGGGCAGCGGCAATGCGGGTGCAACCAATGCACTGCGCACGCAGGGCAAGCTATTCGGATTTCTGGTCCTGCTCATCGACATCGCCAAAGGCGTCATCGCGGCGCGCTGGCTGCCGTCGGCCATCCTGCCGGGCATCGGCATCGACGCCGACGTGTCGCGCGAGTGGCTCACTGTGGCGTGCGGCTTCGCGGTGATCGTCGGGCATGTCTATCCCGTGTGGTTCGATTTTCGGGGCGGCAAGGGCGCCGCGACCGTGGTCGGTGTGGTCGCCGCGTTGGAGCTGCGCCTGCTGCTGCCGTTGCTCTTGAGTTGGATCGTCGTACTGCTGCTTTCCGGCTTCGTCGGTCTCGCCACGATGCTGGCGACCGTGGCGCTTGCCGTCGCGGTCATGGTGCTCGAACCCAACAACCTGCCGCTGTGCACGTTTTGCAGCGCGGTGGCGGTGTTTGTAATCTTTACCCATCGCAGCAACATTGCACGCATGCGGGCGGGAAAAGAAAATCGTGTCCGGCGGCTATGGCTATTTCGCTCGCGAGCGGCATAGAACATCCGCCGCTGCTGGTGCTGCTGGCCGACGGCGAAGTGCATTCGGGCGAGTGGCTGGCAAGCGAGCTCAAGCAAACCCGCGCGGCGGTCTGGAAGGGCGTGGAGCGCCTGCGCGCGATCGGCATCGAGGTGCAAGCCCTGGCGCGGCGCGGCTACCGCCTGGCAAAACCGGTCGAGCTGCTCGATGCGCGCCGCATTTGCGCCCAACTCGCCGCGCAGCGCAAGGCGCATCTGCACAGCTTGGAATTGCTGTTCGAGGTCGCCTCAACGAATACCCGACTGCTCGGCAGCGCCCCACCGCCGGCGAGCACGGCCGATGTCTGCATTGCCGAGCTGCAGCACGCCGGCCGTGGGCGGTTGGGAAGGCGCTGGATCGCGCCCTTCGGCGGGGGCATCGCCATGTCCCTGGGATGGACCTGCAGCGATGTCGTACGCACCTTGCCGGCGCTCAGCTTGGGGGTAGGGGTCGCCGTTGCGCGGGCCCTAACCCGGGCCGGCGCGGAGGGAATTTCCCTCAAATGGCCCAATGATATTTGGTTCAAAGATCGCAAGCTGGGCGGTGTGTTGATCGAGCTGCGCGCCGAGGCGGGGGGGCCGGCGCACGTGGTCATCGGCGTCGGCGTCAACGTGTCGTTGCCGGAGGAGGCCCGCCGGGAAATCCAGGCGAGCGGGGTGGCCGCGGCGGCGGTGACGGATGCCTGCAAGCAGCCTCCCTCGCGCAATTTGGCGGCCGGGGCCATCTTGGACGAACTTTTGAGTATGCTGTTGCAATACGAGCGCTTCGGGTTTGCCGCGTTTCGGGATGCGTGGACGGCCCTCGACGGCTTGAGCGGCCGCCCGGTAACAGTGGCCGTGGGAGAGACCGCGGTTCTCGGCATTGCTCGAGGCGTGGATTCGGATGGGGCGCTGCTGCTCGAAACCGGCGATTCTCTGCAGCGGTTCGTGTCGGGTGAAGCTAGTTTGCGCTTGGTTCATGGGTGACGCTTGACGCTATTGAAAACCCTTGTCGTAAGCCTGGTGCTTGCCAATGTGTGCTACTTCCTGTGGCAGCACGGCATTGCCAAGGTGCCGGAGCCCGTCGTGGTGCCGGCGGCTCCGGCGACGCTGAAGCTCGCATCCGAGAGTGCGGAAGCCCACGGCGATGCGAGCGGTAACGCCGCCGCGGCTGCGCCGCTGAGCGGGGCCGCCGTGCCTGGGGCCTCCGAGCCTGCGCGCGACGGGAGCGGTACCGCCCTGTTGACGAACGTGAAACGCTGCATCAGCGTGGGGCCGTTTCGAGACGTGTCGGAAGCGGCGCATGCGGCGTCGACTCTGCGCGCGGGCGGATACGATCCTCGCCAACGGGTTGCCGACGGCGAGGTTTGGGCCGGCGTTTGGGTCTACCTGCCGCTGCCGGCGACGCGGGCCGTGGCCGAACAGACGCTGGCCAAGCTCAAGGCCGGCGGTATCGACGATGCACTGGAAATGCCGGGACCCAACGAGGGCTCGGTGATTTCGTTGGGCTTGTACAGCGAATCGAAGCGCGCACAGAGCCGCGTCGCGCAAGCGCAGGCGCTGGGATTCAATCCGGGCATCGCCGATCGCAAGCGCAACGGCAACGTCTATTGGATCGATATCGACTTGAAACCCACGGACAGTTTGTTGAACCCTTCAGATTTACAGGGCGAGTCCGGCCGGATCGTCCGGCTCGAAGTCAAAGGGTGCCCCTCGGCGGGCGGTCAGACATGAGCGTTCGAACCGTCACGTTGCGCGTGATGAGCGGCGTCGGCGCCATCATCGGCTACGGATGTCTGGCGACATTTCTCTTTCTCATCAGCATGCAGTTGTATCGCTGGTTTCGCCAGGGCGAGTGGACGCACATCGGCATGGGCGACGGCATCCGGATCGGTCTGACGCATTGCTGCGTCAGGGAAGACAGCGTCGGCGCAATCGCCGGTTTCCTGCACTGGTGGGAGTCGCCCGTGACCTGGCTGGGTTTGCACAAGGTATTCGAAGTGGTTCCGGCATCACTGGCCTTGTTCGCGGTGAGCATCGCAGGGAACAGCTTGTTCATTTTCTGCAGGGACCGGATTCGCGCGCGCTGATCCGGCGCGCTTCGTCAAGGAGTCTGCGCTTCGCTGCGCTTTTTGAGCCCCTGCGATTCGGTGGCCACATATTGTTCGATCAGGCCGCCGTACAGACGCGACACCAACGGTGCGATCAATCCCGAGATCTCGAATGAAAGCGCCACACGGCTGCCGCTGCCCCGAGGCTCAACCAGGTGTCCCGCTTTCATACGAAGGCCGGGAGCGCGTGTAGTCCAGGTAAAATTGCGGTTGTCCTCGAACTCGGTGACCTGCCACACCGCGGGCCGAAGCTTGGGTTGTCGAACCTGTGCGCTGCTGCCGACCGCAAGCGATCCTTTGTCCAGACGCTGTACGCTGCTCATGGTGGGAGTCCATTCCGGCCAGTGCTCGATATCGCACAACACCGCGAACACCCTCTCCGGCGGTGCATCGATATCCACTGTCTTGACGGTGTTTCGGCTCACGGCGCAAGAATACTACGCACCGCCGGCGGCGGCTCTCCCTCCCACGCGTGAGCGACGCTGCCTGCCGGCGCCTGGTACCAGCCCGGGTCGCGATAATCGCCGTGGGCCTGGTTCGCGCGAATCTTCATGACGGTGAACATGCCGCCCATCTCAATGTCCCCATACGGACCGGCGCCCGTCATCATCGGCAGCGTATTGTCGGGCAGCGGCATGTGCATCGGCATGCCGCCCATATTTGCGCTGGGGGCCATGTAGCCCGGTACCAGCGCGGCAATCTGCGCCGCCAGGTCGTCCTGCTCGACGCCGATGGTGTTCGGCACGGCATGGCTCATCGAGTTCATGGTGTGATGGCCCTTGTGGCAGTGAAACGCCCAATCACCGGGCGCCGCCGCGGTGAACTCGATGGCGCGCATTTGACCGACTGCGATATCGGTGGTGACCTCGGGCCAGCGCGATCCCGGCGGAGTCCAGCCGCCATCCGTGCCCACCACCACGAATTCATGGCCGTGCAGGTGGATGGGATGATTGGTCATGGTGAGATTGCCGACGCGAACCCGCACTCGCTCGCCGAGGCGCGCCACCATCGGGGCGGTGCCCGGAAATGCGCGGCTATTGAAGGTCCATAAGTTGAAATCCAGCATGGTGCTGACCTTGGGCGTCGCGCTGCCGGGGGGGATGTCATAGGCGTTCAATAGAAATACATAGTCGCGATCGACCGGCATGAGCTTCGCATCCTTGGGGTGCGTCACCCAAAATCCCATCATGCCCATCGCCATTTGCGTGGTTTCGTCGGCGTGCGGGTGGTACATGAATGTTCCGGCGCGCTGCGCTGCGAACTCGTAAACGAAAGTCTGACCGGGTTTGATGGACGGTTGATTGAGACCGGCCACGCCGTCCATGCCATTGGGCAGGCGCTGACCGTGCCAGTGAATGCTGGTGTGTTCCGCCAGCCGGTTCGTGACGAAGATCCGCACACGATCACCCTCCACGACCTCGATGGTGGGGCCCGGCGATTGACCGTTGTATCCCCACAGATGAGCCTTCATGCCGGGCGCGATCTCGCGAATCACGGGCTCGGCGACCAGGTGAAATTCCTTGATGCCGTTGCGCATTCGCCAGGGCAGCGTCCAGCCGTTGAGAGTTGCCACGCCGCGATACGGCCGGCCATTCGGCGGATGGAGCGGCGGCTGCATCTCGGGCGAGTCGGTGGTGACGATCTCGGGAAGCGCCGCGAGCGCGCTCTTGGCCACTGCGCCGGCCGCGACCGCAAGCGATGCGCCGCTGAAAAACTGTCTTCGTGAAAGCATGCTATCTCCTTGGAGCGGTTACGGCGTGGAATTGCCGAGCAACGCGCCGTCGAGCCGCGATTTGGCGATCCAAAAATCGCGCTGACGCTGTATGTAGCCATCGATGCCGGCGGCTTGTTCGCGTGCATCCGACAGCAACTCGAAAATGCTGACCTGCGATGCGTTGTAACGCAGCAGATTCTCCTGTGTGATTGCCTTGCGCAGCGGCAGCACCTCATCGCGCTGCTGAACGGCGAGTTCGTAGGCTGCGCGATACCCGGCATACGCCAGTCGAATTTGCGAGCGTGCCTCGATGGCGGCATGCGCAAAGCGATCGACCGCCTGCGCATAGGTGGCTTCGGATTTTTTGAGACGCGCCGCGCCGCTGTCGAATATCGGAACTTCGAGAGTGACGGTATAGCCGCGCTCGTACGGAGTATCGCGTGCGCCTTGCCGCACGCGCGTTGCACCCAGGTCGAGAACGTTGACGAAGCGCGTGCTGCGGGTCAGCTTGAGCCGCTGCTGCAATTCATCGATTTGCGCGCGCATCAGCTGCAAATCGAGCCGGTTCTGCAGGACCGCTTGCTCGACGTCGGGAAGCTGCTCCGCGCTGCCGGGCAGCTCCGGCAATGACCCACCCAGCTGCAGCTCCGGTCCTCCCGGTTTGTCGCCAGGCAGGCCCAGCAAGACCAGCAGGCGCTCACGCGCGGATTGCTCCGCGAGCTGCGCCTGCGTCAGACCCTGGACGGCATCGGCATAGAAGCTCTGTTCGCGGGCCGCATCGAGCTTGTTCCAATTGCCCGCGGCCACCATTCTGCGCGCCAGCGTCGCGCCGGTTTCCGCGGCCGCGCGGACCTTTAGCTGATAATCGCGGGATTCGCGCGCGGCCACTGCCCGGTAGAAGGCCTCACGGGTGTCCTGTGCCAGCTGCGCGATGCGCAGCACCACGGCATCCTGAGCCTGCGCGAAGCGCCGCTTTTCGATGTCGCGCACGTACGGCATCGTCAGCAGCGCAAGCACATTGAGACTCAAAGTCTCCTCGATGTCGTATTGGCCGCCGGCACTGGCGTGGCGCAGATCGAAGCGCGGATTGGGAAGGCGGCCCGCCTGCACCAAATCGGCTTCGGAAATCCCGAGTTCCTCGAAATCGGCCTGCAGCATGCGGTTGTTGAGCAGCGCCACTTGCACGGCGTCCGCAGCGGACAACGGATGCCTCAGCAGCCCCGCAACCTGGGCCGCTACCTTGTCCTTTTCCTCCGGGGTCCGCGGCCACCTAGGATCGAGGGCCAAGTGCCGTCGAGAGGTGTCCGCAACGGCATCGAAGCCGCCGTCCCGGGAGAAGCCGGCGCAGGCGCTAACGCCAAGCGCGGCGAACGTGATCAACAGAAGAAATGCGTGTCGCATACCATCCTCGCATCGTCAGGGCAGAAATCGGCGCGGTTAGCGCCGCAGTTCAGCGGGAGACGAGGCGCGGAGGGCGATCGAGCCGGTCGAGGGCCACGTTGGGAGGCGACCCCATTTGCGGTAGGGCTATCGGGGGAGTGATCGAGGGCGGCGCGATCCAGCCGAAGGGCAGTGCCGCAATCGCGGCGGCACAGCAGGTGCCGCAGTGATGGTGAACCTGCGCCTCCCCGGTGTGGGCGGCGCCCGACTCCGGCGCACAATGCTGATGCGCGGCGGCCGAATCGGCCTCGGAAGAGCCGCAACTCCATGCCACGGCGAAGCTTTGCAGCGGTAGGATTAGCGCCAGCAGCAGCACGAGCCTCATTGATCGGGTTCGCAGCGGTGTCATAACAGGCAAAACATAACACCAGACACGAGCGAATACACGTGAACCAGGTCTACACTGCCCTCCAGGTTCCCATTTAGCGAGGTTTTCACATGCGAGTGCTGCAAATCTTGGGCGCGATACTGATCCTGGGAGGGCTGTTCGTGCTCGTCAAGTCTCCGTCCTATTCGAGCGACAAGAGCGTACTCAAGATAGGAAGTGTGGAAGCAAAAGTCTCCCAACAACAGTCGATTCCGCCCTGGGTCGGCGGCGCGGCGGTGGTGGCCGGCGTGGTGCTGATCGTGATTGGCGTACGCAAAACGTAGCACCTCGGGCCGGTGATATTGACTGGTTGCTGTAGATCTCGACGAATGCCCGGACCAGTCGATATCACATGCCGACGCTACCGACGCTCGTCCTCCAGCACCGTGAGTTTGGGCGTCGCGCCTTAAAGCTCTAGGGTGATAGAAAGTTTCGAGGCACTGCGCTCTTCCGTGCCTCGAAACTTTCTATCACCCTGGAACATGAACGCCGCTCAAATTCACAGTTCCGAAGTACTAGGAGCGATGCTGCAGCTGCTTGCGTAGAGCGCGCAATTCGCGGCGGTGCGCAGCAGTCGGTTTCGGATAGTGCAGTTTCAGCGCTTCCAGCGTATCGAGCAGGATGCGCGACACAATGAGCCGCGCATTGGGCTTGTCGTCCGCCGGAACGACGTACCAAGGCGCGTAATCCGCGCTGGTGGCGCTCAGGCATTTTTCGTATGCCTTCATGTATTGCTTCCAATATTGACGCTCCGCGATATCCGCGGCGGAAAACTTCCAATTTTTATCGGGTGTGTCGATCCGATCGAGAAAGCGCTTGCGCTGCTCGTCTTTCGATAGGTGCAGGAAGAATTTGACGATGCGAGTGCCGTTGCGCGTGAGGTGCCGCTCCAGGTCCACGATGGAACGATAACGCTCGTGCCAAATCTTCTTTTCATCCATGAGTTCCGAAGGCAGTCCTTGCGCTCGAAGGATTTCCGGATGCACGCGCGCGATCAGGACCTCTTCGTAATAGGATCGATTGAATATGCCGATCTGACCGCGTTCGGGCAGCTCGCGCGTCGTGCGCCACAAGAAATCGTGCTTCAGTTCCTCCGCTCCCGGATGTTTAAAGCTGACCACGCGGCAGCCTTGCGGATTGACGCCCGACATGACGTGGGCGATCACGCCGTCCTTCCCCGCCGCGTCCATGGCCTGAAATATCACCAGCAAGGCGTAGCGATTCGAGGCGTACAGTCTTGTTTGCTGCGCGCTCAATTCCTGCACGTGCGCGCTCAGCAGGTCGCGGTACTGGCGGTTGCTGCGGTAAACGCGCTGAGCAACTGTCGGCCATTTCTCAAGATCGACCTTCGTCCCCTCTTTCACCCGATAGTCGTCCGGTTCGATTTGCATGGCCGCAGCATATCTCCATCGCACTGAATTCGGCAGCGGGGGCTGGTGTAGTATCGGCAAAACTCATAACGACATGCCGAGGTTGCCTTTGCTTGACTCGAATCTCGCGCCCAGTGCGCCGCAGGCGCGCCGAATCCTACTCGCCAGCATGGTCGGAACGACCATCGAGTTCTACGACTTTTATATCTATGCGACCGCTGCCATATTGGTGTTTCCGCGCCTATTTTTTCCCAAGGGTGACCCTGCGATTGCGACCCTGCAATCGCTGGCGACGTTTGCGCTGGCCTTTGTCGCGCGGCCCATCGGCGCCGCGATTTTCGGGCATTTCGGCGACCGGGTCGGACGCAAGACCACGCTGGTGACGGCGCTGATGACCATGGGAATTTCCACCATCTGCATTGGTTTGCTGCCGACCTACGCCTCCGTGGGCGTGTATGGGGCGGTGCTGCTCGCGCTGTGCCGCATCGGGCAGGGCATTGGATTGGGCGGTGAATGGGGCGGCGCGGTACTGCTGGCCACCGAAAATGCGCCGCCGGGCAAGCACGCTTGGTACGGCATGTTTCCGCAGCTGGGCGCACCACTGGGCCTGATCATTTCCATCGGCGCGTTTCTGCTGATCAGCAACTACTTGTCGGAGGCGCAGTTGTTCAGCTGGGGTTGGCGTGTGCCGTTCCTGGCCAGCACCGTGCTGGTGGCAGTCGGCCTGTACATCCGGCTCCAGCTGGTCGAGACACCGGCCTTCAAGCGCAGCATCGCCCAGGGCGAACGGGTGCGGGTGCCCTTCAATACGGTGTTCGCCAAATTCCCGTTGCAGCTGCTGTTGGGGGCCTTGGGATCCACGACCACCTTCCTGGTGTTCTACCTCGCGAATATCTTCGCCCTGGGCTGGGGCACGAATTCGCTGGGATTTCCGCGCCAGCAGTTCCTGATCATGCAGATGCTGGCGGCCGTATTCTTCGGCTTGATGATTCCGGTGGCGGGACGCCTGGCGGACCGCATCGGCGGCCGGACGATGCTGATCGTTGCCACCGTGTTGATCATTGCCTACGGTTTCAGCTTCAAGCCCTTGTTCAGCGCCCACGAGACGACGTTGGTGTTCGTATTTCTGGCCTGTGGCTTTGGCTTGAGCGGCCTCTCCTACGGGCCGTTGGGCAGCGCGCTCGCAACGCTGTTCCCCACCTCTGTTCGGTACACGGGCACCTCGCTCACGTTCAACTTTGCGGGCATTCTGGGCGCCTCGCTCGCCGCGCCCGTTGCGACCTGGCTGGCAATTCACTACGGCCTGGCGTTTGTCGGATACTATTTGTCCACGGCCGGACTCATTACCCTCATTGCTCTGTTATTCATCAAGGGTGAAAACAAATGACTCAACACAGAATCTCATTTGCCTCTTCAGTGCTCTGCGCCGCCCTGCTGCTGGCAGGCGCTGTGGCGTATGGCGCGGATGACTATGACGCGGCGCTGACGCACCCCGGCCGGCCCGCGGCCGATTCAGCGCGCGACGTGCTGGACCATCCGGCCGAAATGCTGCGCCTTGCGGGCATCAAGCCGGGGATGAAGGTCGCCGATGTGCTCGCGGGCGACGGTTACTACAGCGAATTGCTGAGCTACGTCGTGGGTCCCAAGGGCGAGGTGGATCTCATCAACAATCTCGCCTTTGATAATTGGAGCCAGCCGGCCTTGAAGGATCGAATGGCCGGCGGCCGCCTGACCAATGTGAAGCAGCTGACCGTCGACCTCAACGACATGAAGCTGGCACCCGCGAGCCTCGACGCGATTCTCCTGGTGAAGGTCTATCACGACATGTACTGGGTGGACTCGACTCCCAAGAGTCCCTGGCCGAAGATCGACGTCGGCGCGGTGCTCGATCAATTGTCGCGCGCGCTCAAGCCGGGCGGAGTCGTGTTGTTGATCGATCACTCGGCCAAAGCAGGGCGCGCCAAATCCGACGCGGGCGAACTGCATCGTATTGAAGAGGCGTTTGCCGTGAAGGATTTCAGCGCGCACGGATTCAAGGTGGCCGCAACAAGCGACCTGCTGAGAAGACCGGATGATGCGCGGGATCTGATCAGCTACAAGGGTCCCGCGGTCGGCAAGACGGATCGATTCGTCCTGCTATTCCGCAAGACTTGAGGCCGGCGCGAGTTCAAACGACTGATTGAAGCCACCGCGACAAGGTGGCCGAGTCCATGGCGCCCGTCTGGCGGGCAATTTCGCGGCCGCCGCGGAACACGATCATCGTGGGGATTGCGCGAATGTTGTAGCGGGTAGCCGGCGCGGGCTCATCCTGGGTGTTCAATTTTGCAAAGCGCAGCCGGGGCTCCAGCTGCCGTGCGGCAGCCTCATAAAAGGGCGCCATGGCGATACAGGGACCGCACCAGGGCGCCCAAAAATCCACCACCAGCGGCAGATCGCCCCGGCCGAGATGCTTGTCGAAATTCCCTTCCGTCAATTCGATCGGCTTGCCTTCGAACAAGGGCGAGTGGCATTTGGGGCAGCGCGGCGCGTCCTTCAACCGCTCGCTGGGAAGACCCACGACGGAATCGCAATGTCCGCAAACCACTTGGGTGCGCTCGCTCATGGAGCCCTATTTCGGTTGCGCAATCAGGATCAGGAAGCTGTCGGGCATGACGGTCGCGTGCGGCCGCGGCTGATCGTCGGCCGACGCCTGCGGCGGGCCGAACTGCGCGGCGGCCATATAAATCTTGTGCGTTGATGGATCGAGCGCCAGCGCGCGGGCACTCACCTGGGTCGTGACCGTGGCGGCCACCCGGTACTCATCGGGTGAATCCTGGTGGATGACGGTGAGCGTGCCGTCGATGCCGTTGGAACTGAATACCATGCCCAATTCGGGATCGTACACGGTGCCATCGGAGCCTCTGCCGATCACGACTTGTGCGATGGCCCTGCCAGACAGGGAGTCCGTCACTGCCATGACCTGATTCGCGCAGACCGAGAACAATCGATGATTTATGATATCGATGGCCATCGCCGTGGGCCCGGCGCATTCCTTCAGCAGCCATTTGGCCTTCACCGTAAGCGATTTTGCATCGACGAGAACCACTCTTCCCGGCGCCGTATTGATGTTCACGTACACACGTCCGGCGTCGTCCGTGGTCATGGATTCCGGGGGGCCGGGCAGCGCGACGGTCGCCACCACTTGCAGCGTTCCGGCGTCGAGCACCGACAGATTGGCGCTCTCCCGATTGGCGGTGAAGATGTGATTTTGCTGCGGCTCATAAAGAATGGCGCCCGGCGATGTTCCGGAGATGGGCACTTCGTAGGCGACGCGCAGCGTATCGAGTTCAAACACCGAGACGGAATTGGATCGGCCGTTGCTGGTGAAGCCGCGCTTCAACGCCGGCGCGAATGCGACACCGTGCACACCGGCCGTGCGCGGTATGTTGGCGGTCAGTTTGCCGCTCACCGTCTCAATCACATCGACGTGGTCGTCGCGGGTGACGAACAGGCGGCCGCCGCTGGCTTCCAGTACCAGCGTATCCCAGCCGTTATTGCCCCCGATCCGCCAGGATTTCGCCAGGGTATAGTCCGCGGCGGGAATCGGCGAGGTCTGTGCTCCCGCCATATCGGCAGCCGCCAGCGTCGCGCACGCGAAAAACATGACAAATTTCCGCAGCATCGGCCGCCTTAACACCCCGGGAAGGCGTAGTTTACGCATGGATCGCAACAGAAGAAATCGTGCGCGACCGCAAGTGTAATATCTACACCCCTGCCAGACGGACATAACCTTTCCGCATCACCAGCTTCATAAACGACACTTCACAGGGAAGGGCGCGTCGCGGATGATGCGCGCTGCTTGTTTGCCTTCGGGTATCAGGAGATGGGGATGTCAATTCGGACAATGGCCGCCGCCGCAGCTGCCGGCGCCATTTTCATGAGCACGGGCGGTTTGGCCGCCGCCGCGCCTCCGTTATCGCCGGGCGACAGCGGTCTCGAGGAGGTCGTTGTGACGGCGCAGCGGCGCGTGGAGTCGGCGCAGAACGTGGGCATCGCCATGTCCGTACTCTCCGGCCAGAGTCTGGCGGAAAAGTCGATCAGCTATGTCAACGACCTGCAAAATGCCGTTCCGAGCCTGCAGGTCGAACCGGCGTTCGGCAGCAGTCAGCCGCAATTTCGCCTGCGGGGCGTGGGTTTTATCGACTATACGTCGAACAATACCTCGCCCGTCGGCGTCAGCCTCGACGGCGTCGCCTTCGCGCTGCCGATCCAAACGCAAGGCCAGCTGTTCGACATCGACCGCGTTGAGGTATTACGCGGACCCCAGGGAACGTTGTACGGGCGCAATACCACGGGCGGCGAGATCAACTTCATCAGCAATCGGCCGACCGCGGAGCCGCATGCGGGATTCTCGCTGGAGTACGGCACGCACAATGAGCTCAACGCCGATGGATTCGTATCCGGCCCCATTGCCGACGGGCTGCTCGGAAGGCTCGCCGTGGCCACGGAACAGGGCGGCGCGTGGCAGCGCAATCGGGTCACCGGACAATCGTTGGGCGACAAAGACAAGGTCGCGGTTCGCGGCCAACTGCAATGGGACCCGGCGGAAGCAGTTGATTTGCGGCTCGGCGTTCACTGGTCGCAGGACAAGTCCGACGAGCAGGGCCTGTACCTGCTGCAACCCTACAAGCCGGGCAACGGCGGGCCGGTCATCCCCGCGGATACGTCGAGATATGCCACCGGCTGGGAGCTCAATCCGTCTTTCGCGAAGCTGATCGGCATCAACGCAAGTTCGAAGCCTGGGCTCAACAACAGCAATGACGGGATCGATCTGACCGCCAATATCGATTTCGGCGGCGCCAAGCTCACCAGTATCACCGCCTACAACAAACTCATCCGGCGCGAATATGCGGACTGGGACGCCACGCAATTCGACGACTCGGACGAATATTTGAATAGCGATGTTGACGTGTTTTCCCAGGAACTGCGCCTGGCAGGGACTCACGGGCCTTTCAGCTGGGTCGCGGGAGTCTTCTACTCCAACGAAGATCTGCGCGAGAATTTCTATTCCGACCTCACCGATCGTCTTGGCGGCATCGCCGTGACGACCTACGAGCAAGCCGCCAATTCCTTGGGAGTCTTCGCGCAAGGCGACTATCAAATCACTGACACCTTGAAGGCGACGCTCGGAGTCCGCGAGGATCGCGAGAACCGTGAACTGATCGGGCTCAACACGGCGTTTGTGCCCGGGCCGCCCTCGTTGACGGGCGGCGCTCTGGGCGGATCGATCACCTCGAACTTGCCTTCCGGAAAGGTGGAGTTGGACTACAAGCCTCTGTCCGGCACGCTGCTCTATGGAAGCATCAGCCGCGGCGTCAAATCGGGCGGCTTCACCGCGCACAACACCACAACCGCGCCGTCGGCCGATCCGTTCCAGCCGGAGAGACTCACTGCCTACGAGATCGGCGTGAAATCAGACGTCACCCCCACTCTTCGGGTGAACACGTCCGTGTTCTACTATCGCTACCGGGACCAGCAGATTCTGGGCAAGGTTTTCGACGATGCGTCGCAGTCGTTCATCGGCCGATTCGTGAATGCCAATTCGCGCATCAGCGGCGCTGAATTAGATCTGGAGTGGCATCCGCTGGATGGGCTTTCGATTTCGCAATACGCCGGATTCGCCGAAGGCTACTACACCAGCAAGCTGCTGGATGTTCCCGCGGACCCGACGCTGCCGCCGGTCGATTACAACGGCCGGCCGGAAAGTTTCCCGAAGTGGACCTACGGCGGCGATGTGAGCTACACCTGGAATCTCGGCGCCTTCAAGGTGACTGCCGAGTCGAACTACAGTTTTCACGACACCTATAGCCAGTTCTTCTTGCTGGGCAGCAACGATTTCACCATTCCAAAATACTGGCTGGCGAATGCGAACCTGACGCTGGCGCCGGCTTCCGGCGTGCCCTGGACGGTGACCTTGTGGGGGCGAAATATTTTTGATAAGTCCTACGACCTCACGAGGAACTTCTTTCTGCAGACCAGCGAAGTCGCGGCGGCCGGGGAACCCACGACGGTCGGCATCCGACTGACGTACAAATACTAGAGGGCGTAATGCGAATTCTCGGCATCATTTTGGGGCTCATCGTCCTAATCCTGATCGGCGCATGGCTCTGGCTGCGCGGACCTGATATTCCCTATGCGGCGCTGGAGGCCAAATACGCCCAGGCCGATTCGCACTTCGTGGATCTGCCCGGCGGCTATCACGCGCATTATCGCGAGGACGGCGATCCGAGCCTGCCGACGCTGGTGCTGCTGCACGGATTCGGAGACTCCTTCATGACGTGGGAAGGATGGGTCAGGGAACTTACGCCTCAGTTCCACATCATCAGCCTGGATTTTCCCGGCCACGGTCTAACCCGCGCCCCTGCGGGCAGCGTCTTGAGCGGCGACAGCTTGGCGGACTTTGTCGATGCCTTCGCCGCGAAACTGGCGCTGCCGAAGTTTGCGGTCGCCGGCAATTCCATGGGCGGCGGCGCCGCGTGGCAGCTGGCGGTGCGGCATCCTGAACGGATCAACGCGCTCATTTTGGTTGACGCCGCCGGATTTGCGAATGACAAGCCGGCCGGCGACGAGCCGCTGGCCTTCAAGATTCTGCGCTATCGGCTCGGCCGCACGCTGCTGAGCAAAATCGACAATCGACCGTTGATCGATCAGGGTCTCAAGACCGACGTCTACGATAAAACGCTGATCACCGAGGGGCTCGTGGATCGCTTCGCGGAATTTCAGCGCGCGCCCGGGCACCGCGAAATTTTGATGGGAATCAACATGGGCGCGGGTCCCGCCTCAACGGCGCAGCTGTTGTCGAGCGTCAAAGTGCCGACGCTGATCCTGTGGGGCGAAAGCGACCCGCTCATTGAACCTGCGGCGGCGAAGAAATTCGCGGCGGCAATTGCGGGTTCGAAATTGATCACCTATCCGCATGTGGGGCATCTGCCGCAACTCGAGATCCCGCAGCGATCCGCGGCGGATACGGCGGCGTTCTTGAAGGCCAGCTAGTATGATCCACGGATGCAGCGAGACTATCTGGGTAACCCGCTCACCGGGCAGCACGACGCCACGCTGCGCGGCATCGATGATTTCATTGCAGGATTCCTAGGATACGAAACGCGCGCCGAGCGCATCTTGATGACGGCTGATGCGGACCCCGGATCGTGCATGGCCAATGTGTACGCGGGCATGCTGTGGATGCTGCTCGAGGCTCCGGAGGCGGCCGCACGCGCGGCGAAGTATCTGCAGGCCGCGGAACGCGCGGCGCCGAGCGCGACGCGGCGTGAGCAGCTCAATACGGCCATGCTGCAGGCTTGGGCCGGCGGCGATCTGGAGCGCGCCATCCGGCTGTGCGATCAGGTGTCGGATGAATTTCCCCGGGACCTGGCGATCGTCAAAACGCACCAGTATTTTGAATTCAACCGCGGCAATGCCGCCGGGATGTTGCGGGCGGCCTTGAAAGTGAGCGCGGAGAACAGCGATGTTCCGCAGGTGTATGGCATGAAGGCGTTCGGCTACGAGCAATGCCATCTGCTCGACGAGGCGGAGACGGAGGCGCGCTCGGCGCTGGCGATGCGGCGCAAGGAGCCCTGGGCGCAGCACGCGCTGGCACATGTGTTTTTGACCCGCGGTCAAATCGACGCAGGCGCGCAATTGCTGGAAGACGCGTCGGACACCTGGTCGGACCTGAATTCCTTCATGCTCACGCATATCTGGTGGCATCTGGCGCTGTTCTACTTGAGCCAGGGCCGCGAACACGAAGCGCTGAAATTGTATGACGAACACTGCTGGGGAATTGCCAAGGACTACTCGCAGGATCAGGTCGGCGCCGTTTCGCTGCTCGCGCGGTTCGAGATCGCAGGCATCGATGTCGGGTCGCGATGGGAGGACCTTGCCGACCATTTGGCGGCACGAGCCCATGACACGGTGCAGCCCTTTCTGACGCTGCAATACCTGTATGGATTGACGCGCGCGCGCCGGCCTCAGGCCGAGATTTTGCTGCAAGTTGTACGCGACTACGCGCCGCGCGCTCCCGAGTTCATCCGCAGTGCATGGCAGGAAGTGGCGTTGCCCGCCAGCGAAGGCGTGTACGCCTACGCCCGCGGTGAATACGATCGAGCGCGGCAGCGCCTGGGCATCGCCCTGCCGCGTTTGACGGAAGTCGGCGGCAGTCACGCGCAACGCGATTTATTCGAGCAGATTCTGCTGGATGCGGCGCTCAAGAGCGGACGGTGGAGCGAAGCGCAACGTTTGCTCGAATTGCGGCGCGCGGCCGACCCGAACGGGGTGCCGCTGAACGCGTCGCTTGCCCTGGTCTACGGCAAGCTGGGACTGCCTGCATTGGCCGATCAGGCGCGCAGCCGCGTCGCGCTCACCCGTGTCCGGCACGCTTCGGGTGGCGCATGATCCGCGACCCGTCGGAGAGTCTGCTCAAAAGCATCGACTCGCGCCGCGATGAGTTGGTTGAACTGACGCGGGCGTTGATCCGCTTCCCGACGGTGAACCCGCCGGGCGAAGCCTATCAGCCCTGCGCGGAATTCATCGGCGGGCGGCTCCGCGCCCGCGGCTTTAGTGTCGAGTACGTGCGCGCGTCCGGCACGCCCGGCGATAGCGATCGCCACCCGCGCATCAACGTGATCGCGCGGCGCGGCGGCGGCGCGCCGGGTCCTTGCGTGCACTTCAACGGCCATATCGATGTGGTGCAGACCGGCGCCGGCTGGACCCTGGATCCGTTTGCGGCCGTGGTGAAGGACGGCAAAGTTTATGGACGCGGGGCCTGCGATATGAAGGGCGGCCTCGCGGCATCCATCATCGCCGTCGAAGCGTTGATCGACGAGAACGGCGCGTTGCCCGGCACGTTGGAAATCTCCGGAACGGTCGACGAGGAATCCGGCGGCTTCGGCGGCGTGCACTATCTGGCGCAGCGCGGTTGGTTCTCGCCGCCTCGAGTCGATCACGTCATCATTCCCGAGCCTCTCAACGTGGATCGGGTCTGCATCGGCCATCGCGGAGTCTGGTGGGCCGAAATTGAAACACATGGCCGCATGGCGCATGGGTCGATGCCCTTCTTGGGCGATTGCGCCGTGCGCCACATGAATGCCTTCATGGATCGGATGGAGCGGGATCTCTACCCGAAGCTCGCGGCCCGCCGAACCGACATGCCGGTCGTGCCGTCCGGTGCGCGGCATTCGACCCTGAACATCAATTCCATTCACGGTGGTCAGGCGGAGACCTTGGGCTACCCCGCGCCCTGCGTCCCCGACTCGTGCCGAATGATCATCGACCGCCGCTTGCTCATCGAGGAGAACATGGACAGCGTCAAGGGCGAGGTTCGCGCGCTGCTCGAGCAGCTGGCCCGGGAACGCGACGGCTTTGCGTACGAGCTGCGCGATATTTTTGAGGTGCAGCCCACCATGGCCGATCGCAATGGACCGGTGGCGCGCAGCACCGCCGCCGCGATTCAGCAGGTCATGGGACGTGCAGCGGAATTCGTGTGTTCGCCGGGCACGTACGATCAAAAGCACATCGACCGCATCGGCAGGCTGCGCGACTGCATAGCCTACGGTCCGGGAATTCTCGATCTTGCCCATCAGCCGGACGAATATGTGCTGATCGAGGACATGGTGAATTCGACAAAGGTCATGGCGCTGGCTGCCCGGTCGTTGCTCTCCGGTACCGCATGATGGTCGAGCGCGATTGACGCGAATTAGAAAACTGACGATGGCGGTACTCGGCGCTGCGTGGTTCGCGGCGAGCCCGATTCACGCTGCGCAGCGGATGATCATCGGCACCCAGCTCGAGCCGCCGGTTCTCGATCCCACCGCCAATCCAGCCGCGGCGATTTCGGAAGTCCTCTACGGCAATGTGTACGAGGGACTGGTGCAATTCGCCGCCGACGGTTCGGTGCTGCCGAGACTGGCGCTGTCCTGGGAGGTCTCCGCCGACGGTCTGACCTACGTATTTCATTTGAAAAGCGGTGTGCGCTTCCACGACGGCAGCGCATTCGATGCCGCGGCGGCGCAATTTTCATTGCAGCGCCTCGTAGCACCCGGCTCGACCAATCCGCAGCGATCGCGCCTGCGGGCGATTCGCGCCGTCGAGGCCGTCGATACGCTCACCTTGAGAGTGTCCTTGAGCCGCCGCTCCGGAGGACTGCTGCAGGGTCTCGCCTTCGGAGCTGCCGTGATGGTCTCGCCGCAATCCGCCGCGAACAACGCCGTGCGGCCCGTCGGCACCGGCCCGTTTCGCTTCCTGCGCTGGCGCCGCGGCGACTCCATCACCCTGGAGCGCAACCCCGACTATCCGGGCAGGCCCGCGGTGCTGGACCAGGTCACCTTCAAATTCATCACCGATCCCACGGCGGCGTTCGCCGCGCTGATGGCGGGCGATGTCGATGCGTTCGCCAATTATCCGGCGCCCGAGAGCTTCGCGCAGTTTGCGGCGGATCGCCGCTTCAACGTGTTCGACGGAACGACGGAAATGGAGACGGTGCTGGGGCTCAACGAGCGCGCGCCGCCCCTGAGCAATGTATTGGTGCGCCGTGCGATTTCCTACGCCTTGGATCGCCGCGCCATCATCGATGGCGCGATGTTCGGCTACGGTACGCCCATCGGCAGTCACTTCCCGCCGCGAAATCCAGCCTATATCGACCTGACCGGCGTGTATCCGCACGACGTCGCCAAAGCCAGGGCGCTGCTCGCCCAGGCGGGATACCCGCAGGGTTTTGCGCTGACCCTGAAGCTGCCGCCGCCCAGTTATGCGCGGCGCAGCGGCGAGATTGTGGCGGCCCAGCTCGGGCAGGCCGGCATCCGGGTAAAGATTGAAAATCTCGAATGGGCGCAGTGGCTCGATCAGGTCTACACGCGCCACGACTTTGACATGAGCATCGTGGGGCATGTCGAGCCGTTGGACTACGACATCTATGCTCGCGATGACTATTACTTCGGCTATTCCAACCCCGAATACAAAGCATTGATTGCGGCACTGGACGACAGCACCGACGATAAGGAACGCACCGAGCTGCTGCATCAGATACAGCGCAAGCTTGCCGCCGACGCGGTGAATGGATTCTTGTTCCAATATCCCAAATTGGATGTCTGGAACGCGCACTTGCACGGCATTGATTTCGACAACGTGCTCGGCGTGGTGGATGTTTCCCGCGCCTATTTTGACGACGCGGCGCTCGTCGGTCATGGCGCCGAATCGGCTGCAACACCGATTCGCCAGCCGTACATCAGGGCAGCCGGCATCGGCTTCTGTGCGGCAGCATTGGCTTTGCTGCTGCTGGCAACACGACGCTTCGGCAGTGCCTATTTGACCTTGCGCCTGTCGGTACTGCTGGCGACCTTGCTGGCCGCGACCGCGATCGTGTTTGTCATCGTCCAGGTCGTACCCGGCGATCCGGTGCGCTACATGATGGGGCTGCAGGCGGATGCCGACACGGTGGCCGTCATGCGCCACCAACTCGGCCTGGACGCCGCGCCGTGGCAGCGCTATCTGTCGTGGCTTGGCGGCTTGCTGCGCGGAGATTTCGGCGTGAGCTACACCTACCGTGTTCCGGTGAGTGCGCTACTGGCAGAGCGGTTGCAGGTCTCCCTGCCATTGGCGGTGTACGCGCTGTTGCTGTCCACGGTGCTGGCCTTTCCCGTAGGTCTGTATGCGGCGGCTCGAAGAGGGCGCGCCGGCGACACGGTCGTCAGCGGCATGACGCAACTGGGTCTCGCGGTGCCCAATTTCTGGTTGGGCATGCTGCTGGTATTGCTGTTTGCGATCGGCCTGCGCTGGGTTTCGGCCGGCGGCTTCCCCGGCTGGCAGGCCGGGTTTTGGAGCGCAATGAAAGCCCTGACCTTGCCCGCCATCGCGCTGGCGATGCCGCAGGCCGCGATTCTGGCGCGCGTGCTGCGCGGCGCACTCATCGATACCCTGCACGAGGATTACATTCGGACCGCGCGTGCGAAGGGCGCGGGGGAGTGGCGGGTATTGACGCGCCATGCGTTGCCCAACGCACTGGTACCCGTGTTGACGATCCTTGGCCTGCAGTTCTCCTTTCTCCTGGCGGGCGGCGTGATCATCGAAAATGTCTTTTTTCTGCCGGGCCTCGGAAGGCTGGTGTTTCAAGCCATCGTGCAGCGCGATCTAATCGTCGTGCAGAGCGTCGTCGTGGTTTTGGTCTTCGCCGTCGTGAGTCTAAGTTTCCTGGTTGATTTGGGATACGCCGTGGTCAATCCTCAACTGCAGGCGGCGCGCGGAACATGAGCGGTCGTTCGCGCAACTTGAGCCTCGTCTTCGGCGCAGCGATGACCGCGGCTTTCGTCGGCGTGGCGGCACTGGCGCAGTTCTGGACACCATTCGACCCGCGCGTTTTGTCCATCATCGACAAGCTGCAGCCGCCCGGCGCGCATCACTGGTTCGGCACCGATCAGCTGGGCCGCGACGTCCTGTCGATGATCATGTTGGGCGCCCAGACATCGGTGGGTGTGGCGCTGCTCTCCGTGGTCATCGGCCTGTTTCTCGGCGTGCCCGTCGGGCTGATCGCGGCCGCACGGCGCGGCGCGGCCGACGAGCTGTTGATGCGCGGCAACGATTTGATTTTTGCCTTTCCCGCGCTGCTGCTGGCGATCTTGATCACCGCGGTGTTTGGCCCGGGTGCGGTCAATGCCATTATCGCCATCGGCATTTTCAACATCCCCGTGTTCGCCCGCGTCACCCGCGCGGGCGCACTGCAGCAGTGGACCCGCGACTACACCTTGGCCGCCCGGGTTGCGGGCAAGGGCTCGCTGAGAATTTCCGGCGAGCACGTCCTGCCCAATTTGGCCGGGCTGCTGATCGTGCAGGGCACGCTGCAGTTTTCTCTGGGTGTCATTGCCGAGGCGGGCCTGTCCTATGTCGGCTTGAGCGCTCAACCGCCGACGCCCAGCTGGGGACGAATGCTCAACGAGGCGCAAACCCTGACCGCGCTCGCGCCTTACCTGGCGCTTTTCCCGGGCATCGCGGTGCTGCTCTTCGTGTTGGGGTTGAATCTTCTCGGCGAGGGATTGCGCCGCCGCACCGGCCGTGCCGCATGAACATGCCTGCGCTGGAAGTGATCGACTTGAACGTGGCCTTTGGGGCGGCGCGCGTCGTGAAAAATCTGTCGCTCGAGGTTCGCAGCGGTGAAGTCCTCGGTCTGGTCGGCGCGTCGGGGTCGGGAAAATCGATGACGGCGCTCGGCATCATGCGTCTCTTGCCGCAGGGCGCCGCCTCGAGCGGCGTGGTGCGCTTGAATGGCGAGACCTTGAGCGCAACACCTGCGACGCAGCTGCAGGCCATTCGCGGCCGGGACGTCGGCATGGTGTTTCAAGAGCCCATGAGCGCACTGAATCCGTTGATGCGTATCGGCGATCAGGTGGCGGAGACCGTTCGATTGCATCGTCGTTGTCCCTTGGCCGAGGCGCGCCGCGCCGCACGGGAGGCCCTGGATTTCGTGGGTCTGCAGGGAGAGCAAGGGGCGCTCGATCGGCTGCCCTACGAATTGTCCGGCGGTCAACGCCAGCGCGTCGCGATCGCCATGGCGGTGGTCATGTCGCCGCGCCTGCTCATCGCGGATGAACCCACGACCGCCTTGGATGTGATTGCGCAGGCGCA
>Ga0193753_10000150_pt1 | contig 65038 bp, 61 predicted proteins | sample H1c2metaG_FD_144925 | JGI IMG/M metagenome (GOLD analysis project Ga0193753, IMG submission 144925) | Soil microbial communities from a riparian zone of the East river system, Colorado, United States - H1c2 | ecosystem: Environmental > Terrestrial > Soil > Riparian zone | place: USA: East...
GTCGGCATTGAGCAGGATGGTCTGGTTGAGCGCGCCGCCGACCGCGTTGAGCTGCTGGTTGTCGACGTCGTAGCGGAACACCGAGAAACCCATGCGCGCACGGTTGTCGAACAGCTCGGCCTTGACGCCGGCCTCGAACGAAACCACTTCCTCCGACTCCGCCACCGAAGGCTGCGGCGGGATCTGGAACAGCAGGCGTCCCTGGATCGACGGTGCGCGGAAGCCCTTGGCGACGCGCGCGTACAGGTTGACCTGCGGATTGACGGTGTAGACGCCGCTCAGGTCCCAGCTGACGTCGTTCTCGTCGGTATTGACCAGGAACGGACCGGACACCGGCGCGCCGAACGGCGCGCTCTGCAGCACGCTGGCGCTGAAATCCTTCTTGTCCTGCGTGTAGCGCAGGCCGCCGCGCAGCTTGAACTGCTCGGTCACGTCGAACTCGCCGGACGCGAACGCCGCCCACGCCGTGTTGTCCTGCTTCTGCTGCGCATGGCCGGCCTGCACGCCGCCGTTCAAGGTGTCGTAGTTGAAGCTGTCGACGGTGATGTCTTCGTTGAAATAGAACAGCCCGGCCTGCCAGTCGAAGCGGCCCCATTCGTTGGATTCGATGCGGAATTCCTGGCTGAGCTGCTCGTGGTCGGGCAAGCCGTCGGCGGATTCGGCGGTGAACGGGATCAGGCCGGGGCCGAAAGGCGGCGCGAACACGGCGCCGAAGCCGCCGTCGATGTCGCCGCGGCTGAGCGTTTCCACCGTTTCGTAACCGGTGACCGAGAACAGCGTGACCCGGCCCAGGTCCCAGCTCAAACGCGCGCTGCCGCCCTGCGATTCGAGCTTCTGGAAGTTGGTGCCGTCGATCGAAACCTTGTCGCGGTCGTAATGGTCGGCGAAGTCGTTGCTGCCCGGCTTGAACAGGTTGGCGCGGAACAGGCGCGCGGTGCCGCCCAGGTCGCGCGCATGCACGTTGAACAGCGCGCTGAAGCCGTCGCCGTTTTCGTACAGCAGCTGCAGGCGCGCGGCCATTTCCTCGTAGCCTTCCAGCTTCTTTTCCGGACCCGGCGCGAAAGTGTTGTCGACCCAGTCGTCGCGCTTCTGGTAGAGCGCGGAAATGCGCGCCGACCAGTTCTTGCTCAACGCGCCGCCGAAGGCGCCTTCGACATTGACGCTGTCGTTGCTGCCGTACGAGACCTGGCCGTAACCGCTGGTCTCCTGGCTGGGCTTGACCGATTCGAACTTGACCACGCCGGCCGGCGTGTTGCGGCCGAACAGCGTGCCCTGCGGGCCGCGCAGCACTTCGATCTGGTCCAGGTCGAATACCGGGAAACCTTTCAGGATCGGGTTTTCCTGCACCACGTCGTCATAGATCAGCGACACCGGCTGCGAGGCGTTGAGGTCGAAATCGGTGTTGCCCAGGCCGCGGATGTAGAAACGCGGGAACGCGCGGCCGAACGAGGATTCGATGTTCAGGCTGGGCACGCGGCCGGACAGGAAGCGGATGTCTTCGCCGCCGGAGGCCAGCACGTTGAGTTTCTCGCCATCAATCGCGGTGATCGAGACCGGCACGTCCTTGACGTTCTCGACGCGGCGCTGCGCGGTGACCTGCACCGCATCCAGGGTGACCGCCTCTTTCTGGGCGGGCGCCTGCGCGGCAGGCGCGGCGGCGTCCTGCGCCAGGGCGGGGCCGAGCGGCAACAGGACCGCGATGGCGATCGCGAGCGGGCGCATCCGGACGGAGCGCGGCAATGTGCGGCTTGACACAGGCATGGCGGTTTTTCCTCGGAGGCTGGACGGCGGACGCGGAAGATTTCCCTCGGCGGCGATTGTTACAGATTCGTGATGGCCGGGCCACGAAAAACCCGATTGGCCGGGCGCTCCCGCCATTTGGCTCCGTGACCAGTGGCATTCCATGGCGCCGTCCGTACCGGCTAACGTGGGGCTGCCACTCCCGAAGGGATTCGACGATATGCGCCACCTCACCTGTGCCCTGCTGACCCTTGCCCTCGCTGCCTGCGCACGACCCGCTACCCAGGCGCAGGACACCGACACCGCGGCCGAGTCCCGCCCCGCGGCGACGGCGCCCGCCAGCTCGCTTGCCGCCGGCGAACGACGCATCAAGATGTCCGATGGCGCCGAGATCTATCTGAAGGTCGCCGGCAAGGGTCCGGTTTGCATGCTCGTGCATGGCGGACCCGGCCAGGGTTCGCTGTCGACCGAAAAGATGGGCGCCGACAAGCTCGAAGATTTCCTGACCCTGGTCTATGTGGACCAGCGCGGCTCCGGCAAGTCGCCGGATACGCAGAACTACCACTTGGATCGTGTCGTTCAGGACTTCGAAGAAGTCCGCCAGGCGCTCGGCGTCGACAAGATCTGCCTGATCGCGCATTCGTTCGGCGGCATCCTGGCGGTGGATTACGCCAGGCGTTATCCGCAGCATGTCTCGGAACTGGTCCTGGCCAATATCAGCCTGCATTTCCGCAGCCCGGAAAACGCGCGCATGCAGATCGATTTCGTCAACCGCCTGCTTGGCAAGAAAGCGATCGTGGTCGCAGACGACGCGGACGCCGCCGCACTGGCGAAAGCCCGCGACGAAGCGCGCGCGGCGCTGATGAAGAGTGGCCAGGGCTATCGCTTCCTGTCCGAGAAGACGGACAGCATTCGCGTGATGAGCGAGATCGACGATTACGAGCGCTCGATGGGCTATGGCACCGCGGTGATCACGCAGGCGGCCGATTATCCCGAGTATGAAATCGACTATGCGCCGGTCACCGCCGGCATCGCGCAACCGGTACTGGTCATTACCGGGAGCAAGGATTACGCGGTGGGACCGGATGAGTACAAGCGCTTCCACTTTCCGGACCAGAAGACGGTGATCCTGGATGGCGGGCATATCTCGTATTACGAGAACAATGCCGAGTTCATCGCTGCCGTTCGCGATTTCATGGCGAGCCACCCGCAGTAGGTCGGGTCAGCTTTCGTAAGAGCGGCTTCAGCCGCGAGCTCTTCCAGCTCTCGCCAGAGTCTTGCAAGAGCTCGCGGCTGAAGCCGCTCTTACGAAGAGCAGCGGAGCAAGCTCCGCTCTACAAGGCGCGCGGACACAGTTGGCGGTCGTGCAGCTTCGACCAGAGCAGCAACGACAGCGCCGCGCCGATCAGGCACAGGAACATGTCCCACTGCGTATCCCACTGATCGCCCTGCGTGGCCAGGAACGCATCGGCATCGGCGCCGAAAGCGAGCGCCGCCCACCATTCGATCAGCTCGAAGAACGCCGAGAAACTCAGGCACGCCGCCAGCACCAGATAGACGAGCCAGCCGCCGCGCTTGAGCGGCGTCAGCCGCAACAGCAACTCGCGCGCCAGGATCGCCGGCACGAAACCCTGCATGAAGTGGCCGACCCGGTCCCAGGGATTGCGCTCGAAGCCGAACGCGTCGCGCAACCAGAATCCGAGCGGCGTCTCGGCGTAGGTGTAAGCGCCGCCATGGATCAGCACCAGCGCGTGCGCGGCCAGCAACCAGCACAACAGTCGCGTCAGCGGAAAACGCGGCCATGAAAAATAAACCAGCGGCAGCGCGACGACGACCCACACGATTTCCATGAACCAGGTCATCCGGTCCTTGGGCGCAATGCCCGAATAGACCAACGCGCCGGCGACCAGTGCGAGCAGGATGATTCGTTCGGTGCGCGACGGGGGTTGGGCTATCGATTCGCTCATCGCCGATCTCCGTTGTTCTTGTAGGAGCGGCTTCAGCCGCGAGCTTTTTTTGGCGTCATCACGAGCGCAGCGAGGGACCTGTTTTTGGTTGAAACATCCAAACAAGCAGATCCCTCGCTGCGTGGTGATGATCGCCAATAGCATGAGGCCGCGGCTGAAGCCGCTCGTGCAGAAAGCGAAGCTACGCGGGCAGCGGCAAACCGCGCAAGGCCTTGACCGTGCGCAGCACGAAACTGGAATTGACGTCGGCCACGCCGCTCTGGTTGAGCAGGCGGTCGAGCAGGAAACGCGAGAAATGCTCAAGGTCGCGCACCGCGACCTGCAGCAGGTAGTCCATGTCGCCGGTCAGCGCGTGGCAGGCGACGACCTCATCCCATTCGTTGACGAAGCGGGCGAAGGCGGCCACCGATTCGGCATCGTGGTGGACCAGCTGCACGCGGACGAATGCCTGCAGGCCCAGGCCGATCCGTTCGGCGTCGACTTCGGCGCGATAGCCGGCGATCGTGCCGTCCCGCTCCAGGCGCTGTACCCGGCGCAGGCAGGCCGAGGCCGACAGGTGCACGCGCTCGGCCAGCTCGGCGTTGGTCAGGCGGCCGTTGCGCTGCAGCTCGGCCAGAAGCAACCAATCGATGCGGTCCAGTTCGATATCGGCCATTTCATCCACATTTTCGACTTTAGGCGCAACAATCTTGCGCCAAGAAGCCCTGCCGACGCAATTATGCAATCCTGTTGCGTGCGTTCACGATTAAAGTCGTTGATCGCCCAGGAGTCCCCCGCCATGAACCAGCCGCGCCGCGTCGAGAACCTGCAGACCGACAAGGGCAAGGTGCCGGTGTATGCCACCGGCATCGTCGAGCAGCCCTGGGCCGACTACAGCGATAGCGACCATGACGTGTGGCGCCAGCTCTACGAGCGCCAGCGCCAAATCCTGGTCGGCCGCGCCAGCGACGAGTTCCTGGTCGCACAGGACGCGATGGGCATGACCCCGGACCGCATCCCGAAATTCAGCGACCTCAACCGCGTCATGCGCGATGCCACCGGCTGGGAGCTGATTGGCGTGGAAGGGCTGCTGCCGGAACTGGATTTTTTCGACCATCTGGCCAACCGCCGTTTTCCGGTCACGTGGTGGATCCGCAAGCCCGAGCAGATCGACTACATCGAAGAACCCGATCTGTTCCACGACCTGTTCGGGCATGTGCCGCTGCTGATGAATCCGCTGTTCGCCGACTACATGCAGGCCTACGGCCGCGGCGGCGTCAAAGCGCACGGCATCGGCCCGGATGCGCTGGTCAACCTGACCCGGCTGTACTGGTACACGGTGGAGTTCGGTTTGATTCGGCAGAAGGAAGGGCTGCGCATCTACGGCAGCGGCATCGTCTCGTCCAAGGGCGAATCGATCTACTGTCTGGAAAGCGAAGCGCCGAACCGGATCGGCTTCGATCTGGAGCGGATCATGCGCACGCGCTACCGCATCGACACCTATCAGAAGACCTATTTCGTCATCGACAGCTTCGAGCAGCTGATCAACGCGACGGAGCCCGATTTCACGCCGATCTACCAGCGATTGACGACGCAGGATTCGTATCCGGCCGGCACGGTGCTGGATAGCGACCAGGTGTATACGCGCGGTACGGGCCAGGGCTGGGCCAACGACGGCGACGTGTGAGGCCGCTCGCGATCCGCAGCTTTTCGTAAGAGCGGCTTTAGCCGCGAGCTCTTGCTCGATCGCTGCAGTCTTGGAAAAGCTCGCGGCTGAAGCCGCTCCTACGAAGAGCTAAGCGAGCGGTGCGGCACCGGCAGCGCGCAAGTACGCATCCAACCCGCGCGCCTGCGTATCCTCGAACGTCGTGCCGCCGTCGTGGATCGCGGCGATGCGGTCCGGACGGAAGTTGCGGAAATCCTCGCGCAAGCGGCACCAGGCCCCGAGCGTCCAACTGCCGCCCCAGAATGCCAGGCATAGCGGCTCGACCTCGCGCGTGGTGATCCGTTCGTCCTTGTCGCGGTAATCCAGCCGCAGCAGGTTGCGTGCCTCGATGGCGGCATGCAGACGATCGATCAGGCCGGTGGATTCGATGCGGCCGGCCAGTTCCGGCGCGAAGATGCGCGTGCGGCGGCTGCGCTCGCGCAGTTCCGGCGGCAGCACCGCCTCGATCTTCAGCAATGCCGCGCGCGCCCCCAGGCTCAGGCGCTCGCCGCCGAACGCGCGCACGAAGCGCGTGCCGACGACCAAGGCCTCCAGTTCATCGACGTTGAACATCAGCGGCGGAATATCCGAACCCTTGCGCAACATGTAACCGACCCCGGCCTCGCCCTCGATCGGTACGCCCGACAGCTGCAGATCGGCGACGTCGCGATAAACGGTGCGCAGCGATACGCCCAGCGTCTCGGCCAGCACCCGCGCCGGCATCGCCGAGCGGCGGCCGCGCAAAGCATGGATGATCAGGAACAGTCGGTCGGCGCGGCGCATGCGGCATCATCGCGCGGAGCTCGTCGCTACTCAATCGCCGCATCGGTCAATCCCGCACCAGCGAGCGCGCAGCCGGCACCAGGCGGCGCACCGCGGGCGGCCCGCTCAGCCACTGCGACAGCTTCGGCTGCACCTCGTCGCGCCAGTGCGGCGAATCGGCGAGCGCCCGCTGGTGACGCTCGAACTCGGCCTGGCTGCCGAAGCCCGCTACCCAGACGAACACATTTTCGCCTTCGCGGACCGGCAGGCGCGGGAAGTTGTTGGCGCTGTGTTCGGCGGCGTAGGCGGCCAGCACTTTCGCGCCCGCCAACCTGGCTGCGGGCGCGATCGTTAGGTCGAAGAAATCCAGGAAAGCCTCGTCGACCGGCGCGGCGAACGAATATGTCGTGACGATCGCGAGCGCGGACGGCATCGCCTGCGCGCCGACCGGCGCGCGCGGCTGCGTCGCTGCGCCGAAACCGCTGCCTGGGAGCGCTTCGCGCAACAGCAGCACGTCGTCGGAATCGATCATGGTCGCGTTGGCGACGGCGCGGTGCGTATGCCATGCCTCGCCGTCGCAATAGAACGCCGGCAAGGACTTGCCGCGCGAGGCCATGTCCGCGAAACCGCGGAACCAGACGAAGGCGTCCGGGTCGTCGAGGTCGCGATAGTGAGCCAGCACTTCCATGCCGACCTCGTTTTGCGATTCGATCAGGTGGCGCTCGAACACATCGATCAATACGTCGCGTTGCCCGGGATGCAAGGTGTAACGCCGGAGCTCGACGATCGGGCACGCCGCGGGCGCAAGCGAGAGGCCGGACCTCGCTGCCAAAGCGTTGGCGTCTTGTTTCATTCACTGACTCCTTCGGGATCGCCGGACCAAGCGGCCCCTGCTTATGTAGGTGCGAATTCATTCGCACGCTTTTGTCTCGGGCCAAGAGCGTGCGAATGAATTCGCACTTATCATGGCTACGCGATGCGCGTCATCCGCATATACCAGTTGGTTTCCCAGGTCTTGCCGTCGTCGGCCGACAGCGCCTGTTGCCAGAGCGCGCTGGTCGCGGTGATCTGCGACCAGATGAAACGCGTCCGCACCGGTCGGCCTTCGTGCAGATCGTTGCCGTAGAAGGTGCCGATGCCGTTCTCGAAGCGGCCGACCACCGGCGGATCGAGCGTGCCGGTGCGGTTGCTGGCCCAGTAGATGCTCCATAGCCGCGTCTGCGGATCGAACAGGCGCAGGCTCATGCCGATGAAGCCGCCGTCCCATTGGGTGATGAAATTGTCGATGTTGCCCAGGCCGCCCAGGATCGGTTCGCAATCCTGGGTGGAGGCGAACACCTCCCAATCGTCGCTGCCTGCCAGGCGTTGCCGCAGACGCTCGTTGCGCAGCTGCCAGCGGCCGTGGAAGAAATCGAAATCGTCGCGACCATCGCGTTCGCGGGCCTTGTCGTCCATCGCTCGTCTCCTCAGCCGATCCGGTTCATGTGCATCACGCAGTTGGTTTCCCAGGTCCTGCCGCCGTCTATCGAGAAGGCCTGCTCCCATTTCACGTGGTTGGCGGTGATTTCCGACCACAGGCAACGCACGAAGACGGGCCGGTGACCGTCCTTGTCGTGGCCGTAGAACGTGCCGATGCCGTCCTTGAACCCCCCGATCACCGGCGGGTCGAGCGTGCCGGTGCGGTTGCTGGACCAGTACGCGCTCCACAACCGCGTCTGCGGATCGAAGAAGCGGATCGCCATGCCGCGGAAATTCCCGCCGAAGTGTTCGCTGCGGTAGTCGTCGATGCTGCCCAGGCCGCCCAGGATCGCCTGGCTTTCGTCGGTGGCCTCGTATTCCTCCCACTCGTCGCTGCCGACCAGCCGCTGTTTCAGGCGCCGGTTCTGCACCTGCCAGCGGCCGAGGTAGAAATCGAAATCATGGCGGCCGTCCTGCGCTGGCGCGGATGTCTGCATGGTCGTGGCATTTCCGGAAAGCGTGGCGGGAATGGCAGTGGGGGCGGCCAGTGCGTTCGCGACGGGCCAGGCGGCGATGCCGGTCGCGGCGACCGTAAGCAGGCGCCGCCGCGACGGATCGATGTCCGCTGCCGGGTCGGCAAGGGCTTGGGGAGGGAGCGACATGCCGGATCCTGTCGGGCGTGCGAAGCGCACGGCGGCAGGATGCGAGGGGGCTGCTGCCAGCCTGCTGTCAGCAGGCCGAGTGGCTCTGCGGAGTGGCGCTGAATGGCCGGCCCGCAGCCGTCACACGCCGCCCTCTGCGGTTCCGACGCCGGCGAAGAACACGGTGATCGACAGTCCGCGTCCGTCCAGGCCATCGCCGACCTCGATGCGTGCGCCGTGGCTGCGCGCTGCGCGTGCGACCAGCGACAGGCCGATGCCGCTGCCGCGGTCGCGGCTGCCCGGTGCGCGGTAGAAGCGGTCGAAGATGCGGGCACGATCCGGCTCCGGCACGCCGGGGCCGTTGTCGGCGACGCACAATACGATGCTCGCTTCGCCGCCGTCGCTCGCCTGCAGGCACGACACCGCCACCTGTCCGCTCTCGCCGGCATATCGCACCGCGTTGTCGAGCAGGTTGCGCAGCAGGATGCCGAGCTGGTCGATGTCGCCCATGACGATGGCCGGCTGCGCATTCAGGGTGATGCGCTGCCGGCGCTCGCGCGCCAGCGTCTCGAAGTCGCGCACCAGCAGCACCACCAGCTCCGACAGGTCCACCGGCACGCGGTCGGGCGAATCGGTGGCGGTGTCCAGGCGCGCCAGGTCGAGCAGCTGTTCGGACAATCGCGCGCTGCGCTGCACGCCGGCGCTCAGCCGCTGCAGCGCGGCGTTCTTTTCCTCGATGGTCGTCGCGCGCAGCGCCAGGTCGGCGTGCGCGGTCAGCACCGCCAGCGGCGTGCGCAATTCGTGCGCGGCGTCGGCGATGAAACGGCGTTCGTGCTGCAGGGCTTCGTCGACGCGGGCGAGCTGGCTGTTGAAGGCTTCGACCAGCGGCTGCAATTCGGTGGGGATCGGCGCGACCGGCAGCGGCGTCAGGTCCAGCGGCTGCCGCGCCATCAGCGTGCGGCGCAAGGCGGTGACCGGCCGCAGCGAACGGCCGATCACCACCCAGGCCACCAGTCCGAACAGGACGAATATCTGCAGCGCCGCGATCAGGCCCACGCGCACCCAGCCGCTGAACTCCTGCGCCATCATGTCCTGCGTGCGGCCTACCTGCACGATGATGCCGCGCTCGCGATCGGCGATGCTGTACACGCGCCAGGTCTCGCCGCCGATGCGGCGCGTGGCGAAGCCGTCGGCGAAGTCGGGCTTCATCGCCGCTGCGGGCGCGGACGGCGAATGCACCACGTTGCGGCCGCCGGCCCAGATCTGGAAGCTCATCTTGTGGTCGTCCGAGCCGCCGTTGCCCTGCGACGGCCGCGCCGTTTGCGCCAGCAGGACCAGGTTGTCGGGCATCGACTGCACGATCTGCGTTGCGATCTCCTGCAGCGACGTGTCCCAGAAACCGGTCTGCTCGCGGGTCAGCTGCCAGCTCTGATAGCCTTTCCAGCCGACGAAGGCCAGCACGATGCACAGCAGCAGCGCCTTGGTCAGCCGCCAGCGCAGCGAGTTTCTCTTCACGTTTGCGGCCCGCCGATCCGATAGCCGTAACCGTGCACGGTGCTGATCAGCTGCTCGCCGAGCTTGCGGCGCAGCTGGTGCACGTAGACCGCGATGGTATTGCTCTCGATCGTGCCGGTGCTGCCGTAAACGGCCTCTTCCAGCTGTTCGCGCGTGGTCACCCTGCCTTGCCGCTCCATCAGCAGCATCAGGGTCATGAATTCGTGCGCGCTCACCGGCACCGCCTGGCCATCGCGCATCACCAGCCGCCTGGCCGGATCCAGGGTGACGCCGCCATGGCTCAGCACCGGCGACACGCGTCCCTGGCTGCGCCGCACCACGGCGCGCAGCCGCGCGTACAGCTCGTCGGGCTGGAAGGGTTTGACGATGTAGTCGTCCGCACCCGCATCCAGTCCGGCGATGCGGTCGCTGAGCTTGTCGCGGGCGGTGATGATCAGCACGGGCGTCGTATCGTAACGGCCGCGCAAGGCCGCCAGCACGCTCAGGCCCGAGCTGCCCGGCAGGCCCAGGTCGAGCAGCACCGCGTCGTAGCCGTGATCGACCAGCGCGCCCCGGGCCGCGGCCGCGTCGGCCGCCCAGTCCACCGTGGAGCCGTGCTGCTCCAGCCCGGCGCGCAGCGCATCGGCCAGCATCGCATCGTCTTCCACCAGCAGCAGGTTCATCTCGTCGCCTTGTCCTGACCGGCCGCCACTGTCGGCGGGCGCCATTAAAAACTTCTTAAAACCGGCCGCCTACGCTCGTTTGCCATGGGTCCGCGATCTGCGTACGGACCCTGTCCCCTCCGCAGGAGCATCGCCATGTGCCGGCGCATCCGCAACCTCTCGCTGTCGATCCTAGCGCTGCTGGTCGCCGGCTGCGCCAGCATTCCGCGCAGCGCGACGCCCAGCACGCAGATCGTGCAGCTGGATTGCGCAGGCCTGGCCAGCGAACACGCGCAGACGCAGCAGACCCGCGATGCCGCCGCGCAGGCCCGTCGCAACGCATGGAAAGGCGTGCTGCCACCGGTGGTCGGGGCGCGCTACGCGTTCGCGCACGCCGCCGCGAGCACTGCCGACGAGCGCATTGCGCTGCTGCAGCGTCAGCAGCAGGCGCGGGCCTGCGCGCCCGCGGCGCCGGACCGGGCGCCTTCAACCACCGCCACGGTTACAGCCGCGCGGTGACCTTCGTCTTTCGCCCCTGGAGTCCACGATGAACACCGAAGCCCTTGCTCCCCTCGCCCCGCCCGCGGTCGCCGTCCGCCCGGTCGGGCGCGAAGACGCCGCACAGCTGATGCAGCTGTGCAACGAACACGCCGAGCAGATCGCGTTCGAACGGCTGCCGTACGGTCCTACCCGCCAGGATCCGCTGGAGCTGCTGGAGGCGCTGTTCGAACCGCCGCTGCGCGCCTGGGCATGGCTGGGCCATGCCGAAGGCGAGGCGATCGGCTACGCCGCCGCGACGGTCGGGTTTTCGGTGCTGGAACGCGCCTACTACCTGCAGCTGGAGCAACTGCATGTGCGCGCCTCGTGGCGCGCGCTGGGCGTGGACCTGCTGTTGCTGCAGCAGGCGCAGGCGCTGGCCGTGCGCCTGGGCTGCCTCAATCTGCAATGGCAGGCGCCGGCGTGGAGCGCCGCCGTACGGCAGCTAAGCTCGCGCACGCGCGCCACCCGCATCGAAACCGTGCGCTACGTGCTGCCGCTGCATGCGCGCGCAGTGATGGACAGCAACGCTGCGGATCCCGGCCATGTCTGATCCCTGGCGTTCGTCGCGCGCGCTCGCCTCCGCCCGCGCGGCGCATCCGCGCCGCCTCCTGCTCCTCTTTCTGATGGCCGCCATGACCACGCTGACCCTTTGCGCCTGCAACACCACCCGTCACGCGCAGTCGCCGCAGTTCAGCGACGGCAGCTTCCACAACCCGGTCGAGCGGCAGGCACTGGGCTGGCGCAAGACGGCCGGCCTTTTCTGGCGCTTCATGTTCGATAAGCCCGCCGATGTCGCGCCTGCCGCGCCGTTGCCGGTGTCGACGATCACCCGCGCGCAACTGCTGGCCGCGCCGGACGGCACGCTGTACCGGCTGGGCCATTCCACCGTGCTGCTGAAACTGCACGGTGCGTTCTGGCTGACCGACCCGGTGTTCTCGCAACGTGCCTCGCCGGTGCAATGGGCCGGGCCGAAGCGCTTCCATCCCGCGCCGATCGCGATCGAGGACTTGCCGCCGATCGAGGCGGTGATCCTGTCGCACGACCATTACGATCATCTCGACAAGGCGGCGATCCTGGCGCTGGCCGCGAAAACGAAGCACTTCCTCACCCCGCTCGGCGTCGGCGACCTGCTGGTCGACTGGGGCGTGGCCGCGGACAAGGTGCTGCAGCTGGACTGGTGGGATTCGATCCGCGTCGGCGGCGTGCGCTTCGTCGCCACGCCGGCGCAGCATTTCTCCGGCCGCTCGATGTTCGCCGAGAATCCGACGCTGTGGGCGTCGTGGGTGATCGAGGCCGACGACATGCGCCTGTTCTTCAGCGGCGATACCGGCTATTTCGACGGCTTCAAGACCATCGGCGACCGATACGGCCCGTTCGACCTCACCCTGATCGAATGCGGCGCCTACAACAGCGACTGGCCCGACGTGCACATGCAACCCGAACAGACCCTGCAGGCGCACCTGGATCTGCGCGGCCGCTGGCTGCTGCCGGTGCACAACGGCACTTTCGACCTGGCCTTCCACAGCTGGCACGAACCGCTGGACCGGATCAGCGCGCTCGCGGCCGCCCGCGGCGTGGATATCGCCACGCCGCAGATCGGCCAGCCGGTCAGCATCCGGCAGCCGCCGAACGGCAGCGCCTGGTGGGCGGGCCGCTAGCCACGGCGGCGAGGGCGCTTACCGGCGCGGGACGATCGGCGACAATGGCGTCTTCATCGTCGCGGATCGTGCCATGTCGCAGATTTCCCTCACCCGTTTCCTGATCGAGGAAGAACGTGCCGGCCACGTCAATCCCGATTTGCGCCTGTTGATCGAGGTCGTCGCGCGCGCCTGCAAGTCGATCTCGGTCGCGGTCGGCAAGGGCGCGCTCGGCGGCGTGCTGGGCGACGTCATCGCCAGCGGCGCGGCCAGCATCAACGTGCAGGGCGAGGCGCAGAAAAAACTCGACGTGCTGAGCAACGAAATCCTGCTCGAAGCCAACGCCTGGGGCGGGCATCTCGCCGCCTGCGCGTCGGAAGAAATGGATCATTGCCAGCCGATTCCGGATGCGTTCCCGCGCGGCAACTACCTGCTGCTGTTCGACCCGCTGGACGGCAGCAGCAATATCGACGTCAACGTCAGCGTCGGCACCATCTTCTCGGTACTGCAATGCCCGGACGGCGTGACCCAGGTGGCCGACGCGCATTTCCTGCAACCCGGGCGCACCCAGGTCGCCGCCGGTTACTGCATCTACGGACCGAGCACGATGCTGGTGCTGAGCATCGGCCACGGCACGCATGCGTTCACGCTGGATCGCGAGCAAGGCGGCTTCGTGCTGACGCAGAAAGGCATGCGCGTGCCGGAGCAGACCCAGGAATTCGCGATCAACCTATCCAACGAGCGCCATTGGGAAGCGCCGATGCAGCAGTACGTTTCCGACCTGCTGGCCGGCACGGAAGGTCCGCGCGGCAAGAATTTCAACATGCGCTGGATCGCCTCGATGGTCGCCGACGTGCACCGCATCCTGACCCGCGGCGGCATCTTCATCTACCCCTGGGACCGCAAGGATCCGGGCAAGGCCGGCAAGCTGCGCCTGATGTACGAGGCCAATCCGATGGCGATGCTGATCGAACAGGCCGGCGGCACGGCGACCAATGGCCGCGAGCGCATTCTCGACCTGGCGCCGAACCAGCTGCATCAGCGGGTGCCGGTATTTCTGGGATCCAGGGACGAGGTGGCGCAGGCAACGCGATATCACCTTGAGCATGACGGCGGTTGAGCCTGGCTCTTCGTAGGAGCGGCTTCAGCCGCGAGCTCTTCTTCGTAGTGGCGTGCGTCGCAAAAAACTCGCGACTGAGGCCGCTCCTACGGAAGGCAGAGCTGAAATCGCTGGATGACCAGCCTTCGGCCGTATAAAGCGCTTCCCGCTTTCGCGGCGATGACGGCTTAAGAATGGATCGCGGATTGTCTGCGAGGTCGCGTGCTCACCCGCCCTCTGCCGTAGCCGGGAGAGCAACTCAGCAAGAACCGTGCCGCGCCAATAGCGCCCGTCCTGGCCGCCGGTTGTCCTGTTTTCGTCATCGGCCGCGTTCACCCTACTACCCAGCGGCATTGGAGCATTCCGTAGCGATTCGTACGGACGGGTACGGGGAGAAGTTTTGAATGAGCGCGCAAGCGACTCGTGACGTTATCTATTTCGCCAGCGCACCGACCGAAGGTTCGCCGGCCCTGCAGGGGCTTGCCGCACTGGGCTGGAACCTGCGACGCGCGGACAACATGTCGGCGGTGCTGAAGATCCTGCGTGGGCATACCGACATGCGCTTTGCCGCATTGATCGACCTGCGCGGCGGCTTCGACGCCCGCGACCTGGCGGCCATGGCGCCCGTGCTGTCGGCCAGCAATGCCGGCTGGGTGGCCTGCGTGCAGCCCGACCAGCTCGCCCTGGAACCGATCCGGCAGCTGATCCGCGACTACTGCTACGACTACGTGACCCTGCCCTGCCCCGAGCAGGTGCTGAGCACGGTGATCGGCCACGCCTACGGCATGGCTTCGCTGTCGCCGCGCATGCCCGACGACATCCCGCCCAGCGACGCCAACGACGGCATGATCGGCGAATGCCCGCCGATGCGCGCCCTCTACCGCGCCCTGCGCAAATCGGCCCTGACCCAGGCGCCGGTGTTCATCGCCGGCGAGACCGGCACCGGCAAGGAACTGGCCGCCCTGGCCATCCACCGCCATTCCTCACGCCACGACCAACCCTTCGCGGCGATCAACTGCGGCGCGATCGCGCAGAACCTGGTGCAGTCGGAACTGTTCGGCTACGAACGCGGCGCGTTCACCGGCGCGCAGCAGCGCAAGATCGGCCGCATCGAGCATGCGCACCGCGGCACCCTGTTCCTCGACGAAATCGGCGACCTGCCGCTGGACTGCCAGGCATCGCTGCTGCGCTTCCTGCAGGAAGGCTGCTTCGAGCGCGTCGGCGGGCACGAATCGATCCGGGTCGACGTGCGCATCATTTCGGCGACCCACCAGGACCTGCGTGCGGCGATCTCGGAAGGCCGTTTCCGCGCCGACCTGTATCACCGCCTGTGCGTGCTGCGGCTGGAGCAGCCGCCGCTGCGCGACCGCGGCGACGACATCGTGCGCCTGGCCGAGAACGCATTGCGCCGCTACGCCAACGAAGGCCGGCGCGTGATCCGCGGCTTCTCGCCCTGCGCGATCCATGCGCTGCACACCTACGAATGGCCCGGCAACGTACGCGAACTGATCAACCGGGTGCGCCAGGCCGTGGTGATGGCCGACGGCCGCCTGATCACCGCCGAAGACCTGCATCTGGCCGACGAGCACACCAACATGCTGCCGCAGACGTTGGAGGAAGCGCGCAATCTCGCCGAATGCAACGCCATCCAGCAGGCGCTGCGCCGCAACCGTCACCGCCTGATCGACGCCGCCCGCGACCTGGGCGTATCGCGCGTCACGCTGTACCGGCTGATGGAACGCCATGGCATGCGCCGTCCGGAGTCCGACGCCAGCGCTGCCGGCGCGGCCTGATCGCTGATCCTGCGCCGCCTGTTGCCAGCGCTACGTCGCTGGCGTAACCGACCCAACGGGGTCGGCAGGCCGCCACGAACACCGCACGCTGACGCGACTGGATCCCGGCCTTCGCCGGGATGACGGCTCCAGAAGAAAGCATCGAAACGTGCGAGCTCGCGTGCCCTCATCCCAGCCGCTCCGCGCCCCGGCCCGCACTTGCGTGCGGGCGCTCGGCCGCACGCGCGGCAGGCCGCGCAAGCCGTGCGGCATCGCCGCAGGCGGGCCAGCGAGCTAAACGGTTCAGAAGCCGCGCGATGCGCGGAAGGACATCACGAAGTTCGGCGCATCCGGCGTCAGGCCGTTGGCCATCTGCCCGTTCAACGACCAGCCCGACGGCAGCAGGTAGCTTGCGCCGACGTTGAAGGTGGTGGTGTTGTAGGAACTGCCCGGCACGCGATCGTAATCGTCGCTGCCTTCGGACTCGATGTGCGTGGCGCCGGCCATCGACGTGGAAATGCTGAAGCTGACCGCGGCGCGGTCGTTCAACGCGATCGCCAGGCCGCCGCTCAGCAGGAACGGATTGCCGAGCTTGACCTTGGCCGGCTGCACTTGTCCCACCACCGGCGAGATGTCGTCGAAACTGCCCGGCACGTTGTAGGTGTAGCCGAGGTTGCCGAACAGGATCACCGGGTCGTAGGTACGCAGCGCCGATATGCTGACCGTGGCGTTCCACAAGCCGCTGCCGGTGGGCAGATCTTCGGGCACGTTGAGGTTGTTGTTGCTCTCGTCGGCCGAGATCAGCTTCAGGCCGAACGGATCGCGCCCGGTCGGCGCGCGCACGCGCATGCTGGCGACCAGGTCGGGCCAGCGCGCGGATTCCTTCACCAGCTGGTAGTAGCCGGCCACGCTGACATCGCCCAGTCCGCTGGAGCTCTTGGTCACTTCGCTGATCGAGTTCGACGCGCCGCCCGCGCCGCCGCTGATGAAGCGGCTGGTGCGGGTGAGGTACGGGATGTTGGCTTCCAGATTGATGCGATCGGTGATGCCGTAGCGGCCGGTGACGTCGGTGGTCAGCACCGAAGCCTTGGTCTGGTCGAGATCGATGGTGCCCAGGAAGATCGCATCCAGCGCCAGGAAGCCGCTCAGTGTCAGCTGGCGACGGTCGTAATAGCTGAAGTTGCCGCCGACATCCAGCGTGAACCTGCGCTCGAACAACGGCGCGTGTTCCTGCACCACCAGCGCTTTCTCCTGCTCGCGGCGTTCGCTGTCGTCGGCCTGCTGCGCCTGGCCGATCTGCTGCACGGCGGTATCGTCGGCCGGCACCGGATTCTGCGGGTCGGGCATCGCCGGCATGTCTTGCGGCGGCGCCTGCTGCTGCGCGACGGCGGTCTGCGGGTCGTCCAGGCCGCGGCCGCGCAGGCCCAGTTCCAGGAATTCCACTTGCGAACGCAGCTGCTCGATTTCCTGCTGCTGCTGCGACACGCGCGACTCGAGGCGATCGAGCTGCTGGCGCACATCGCTGGCCATCGTGGTCGATCCGGCGACGCCGGACGACTGTTGCGCATGGACCGGCGCGCTGAGCGCGAAGCCAATGGCGAAAGCAAGGGTCGTTTGCCGAAGCATGGCTGTCCCTGAATTGAATGTCCGAAGTAAAGCGGGCCATGGCGCCGCGGTTTAGCGGCGCCTTCGCAACCACTCGACAAGAATCAACGCGCCAGCTGGCGCAATCCGGCCATGGCCTGCTGGATGCCCAGCTGCTGTTGCTGCAACGCAGGCATAGCGGCCGTCTGCATCTGCAGCTGCATGGCGTTGCTGCCGACCTGGTCCTGGCCTGCCACCCGTGCGGCCTGCATGACGCCGCCGTTGCCGCCGGAGATCACGCTCTGGCTGAGCATGCCGCTGGGGGCCGAGAGGCCGAGCTTGGCGCCACCGTCTTCGAACGATACGCGCGCGATCATGTTGCCGCTGGTGCTGGTGCTGGACGCCTGGCCATTGAAATTGCCGCCGGCCGTGGAGCGCGGGCTGAAGCTGATCGCGGTGAGGTTGGAGAAGCGGTTGCCGTTGCCGGCCAGCTGCACGACCTGGCCGACGCCGTTCACCGAGACCTGATCGCCGCCGGTGGCCGATGCATTGGGCAGCGTGGTGCCGGACCCGCCGGCAGCCTGTGCGTCGCTGCGCGTATCGACCTGCACGGCGAAGCCGCCGTTGGCATTGCGCTGGATCTGCAGCGTGCCGACGGCGCTCATGCTGCCTTCGGCGGTACGCCAGTTGGACAGCAACTCAATGCGCAGCCCGACCAGCATGTCGGCGCCATAGAACTTGCCGCTGATCCGGCCGAGGGTGTCCTCGTCGACCACTTCCACCTGTACCGGCTTGACCTGTGCGGGAGCCTGTGAAGGCTGGGCGGCCTCGGCGTATGCCGAGGCCGCCATCCCCACGAGGGTCCCGAACAAAGCGAGGGGGAGAGTTCGTGTGTTCATGGCGCACCTCGTTAGAGAAAGTCCGCATGCACGAGCCCGAATTCGAGCACCGGCGGCGAAGTGGTTGCGCGGTCCAGGGTTTCCATGCGGCGCTTGAGCGCCAAGGATCCGCGGTCCCGCATAAGGAATGAGCTGGCCAGCATGGGCTTGTCGCCGACCACGGCGAGCACGACACCATTCCAGCCTTTGACGAAATCTTTCTCGAACACCACGCGGTGGCCGAGAGCGGGGTCGGCGATGAACACGCGTCCGGCGGACGCGCCCTTCACCACCACGAAGTGCCGGTAGCCGCGCACTTCCATCAGCGCGATGACGGGCATCTGCAGCTGATACAGGGCATCGGGTTTGATGCGGAAGCCGTGACCGCGCATGCCGATGCTTTCCACGTAACGCTTCATGTCCAGCATCGAAAAGCCGTTCCTGACGACTTCCTTGGGATCGGCGCCCACCAGCATCTTCTTGATCAGTTCCACTTCGGTTACGTTCATTCCGTAGCCGTAGTTCAGCACGCTGGCCAGCGCGGCGGAGCCGCAGCTGAAGTCGTAGTGCTGCTGCATCATTTCGCGATAGCGCAGGTCGCGGAACGTCTTGACCTTGACGTTGATCGGTACGCCGGCGCCGATACGGCTGACATCGAACGTCTCCTGCGCCTTGCCGGGCCCGGGCATGGCGATCAGACCGCCCAGCACCAGGATCTGCACAAACGCGAATCGCAACGTCAAACGCATGGTCACCTGCTCCTTGTCCGAATCCGGGCCGGCGGTTAACGCCGGCCCGGCTGCTTCACTCAATTACCGACTGGCTGATCAATCGTTGCCGCAGCCACCGCAACCCGGATCCGGCGGCGGCGGTGCGCACAGCTCGCAGGCGGCCACAGCGATCGACAGACCGTTGTGCTGGGCATTGCCCACGCCGGCGGCGATGTTGACGCCGATGTTGCCGATGGCGCCGGACAGCGCGTTGCCGGACAGCAGCGCGGTGTTGTCCAGGTCGCATTCCGCGGCCAGGGTGTTGAACACCGTGAACTGCTCGCTGTCGGCGCTGGCCTTGGCGATCGTGCCGGAGCTGTTGACCGAAGCGGCGAGCGCGTTGGTCTGCGCGTTGCCCACGCCGGCGGCGACGTTCAGGCCGATGTTGCCCGAGGCACTGGCCAGGGCGTTGTCGGTCACGGTGGCGTCGTAGAACAGCTGGTCGTCGGGCGTGCCGGCATCGGTGCCGTAGTTGGCTTCGGTGGTCTGGCTGTTGAAGATCATCGCCGAGGCGAACACCTTCTCGCCGTCGACCGACGACAGGGCGACGTCGTTAGCCTGGGCATTGCCCACGCCAGCGCCGACGTTGGCGCCGATGTTGCCTTGCGCGCTGCGCAGCGCATTGCCGTCGACCGTGGCGCTGTTGTCGCCATCGCCCCACGAGCCGTTGGCCAAGGTGAGCTGGTCCTGATCGACCAAGGCGCCGGACTCGCTCTTTACCTTGATGAAGCCCCAGGCGTAGATGTCGCCGGTGACGTAGATGCTGTTGTACATGTCCCAATCGCTGTAGATGTCGGCGTCGTCGCCATTGGCGAATGCGGCCGGCGCGGCGATCGCCAGCAGCGCGGCTGCCAGCAGTGTGTGATGAAGTTTCATGGTCTATCCCCTAGAGGTGGAGGAAGTCGGGAGCGGCTTGCGCCGCTCCCGGTGGTTCCGTGATGGATCAGTCGCAGAGTTCGCACGCAGCCACGGCGATCGCCAGGCCGTTGTGCTGGGCATTGCCCACGCCAGCGGCGATGTTGACGCCGATGTTGCCGACGGCGCCGGACAGCGCGTTGCCGGACAGCAGAGCGGTGTTGTCCAGGTCGCATTCGGCGGCCAGGCTGTTGAACAGCGTGAACTGCTGGCTGTCGGCACTGGCCTTGGCGATCGTGCCCGAGCTGTTGACCGAAGCGGCGAGCGCGTTGGTCTGCGCGTTGCCCACGCCGGCGGCGACGTTCAGGCCGATGTTGCCCGAGGCGCCCGACAGTGCATCGTCGGTCACGGTGGCGTCGTAGAACAGCTGGTTGTCGGGGCTACCGTTGTCGGTGCCGACGTTGGCGGCGGTGGCCTGGCTGTTGAAGATCATCGCCGAGGCGAACACCTTCTCGCCGTCAACCGACGACAGGGCGACGTCGTTAGCCTGGGCATTGCCCACGCCAGCGGCGACGTTGGCGCCGATGTTGCCTTGCGCATCGCTCAACGCCGAACCGTCGACCGTGGCGGTGTTGTCGCCGTCGCCGGCGGCGTAATCGCCGAGGGTCAGCTGGTCCTGGTCAACCAGGGCGCCGGACTCGCTCTTGACGTGGATGTAGCCACCGGCATAGATGTCGCCGGTCACGTAGATGCTGTTGTACATGTCCCAATCGGAATAGATGTCGGCGTCGTCGCCATTGGCGAAAGCGGCCGGGGCGGCAAGCGCCAACAGGGCGGCGGCGAGCAGGGTGTGGTGCAGTTTCATGGTTCTCTCCTGGTGTGGTGGTTACGGCTCGTGGGTACAGCAGTTAAGGCGCGCCCCCTGGCAGCTGGAGCACGATGGCGTTGGTCGAGAGGTTCCCGACTCCCGCGGTCTGATTGACCTGTACCACCCCCTGGCTGCCGCGGAACGCATCGATATCGATGAGCGCGCGACGGTCGGACGATGCGGTTGCAGTCCCCTCAGTACTCGGTGCGGAACCGCCGGTGGTGTCGGCAAGCGCAGCGTCGTCCGCGCTTACCAGCCGCCAGCCGCCGGTTCCAATGGCGATGGTGTTGAGTTGCAGATTGGCCGCGCCTGCGGCCTGGTTGACCGACAGCGCGCCGCTGGCGTCGTTGAAGGCGGAGCCTTGGATCGTGGCGCTCGCCGCCGCCGCGCGCTGCGCGGGGGTGGCCTGCTGGCGGCTCTGCGTGTCGGCCAGGCCGAGGCCGTTGCGGGCATCGGCGATGGCGGCGAGATTGGCTTGCGCATTGCCTACGCCAGCCGCCTGGTTGACGGCGATGCGGCCCTGGCTACCGGCACCGGCGTGATCCCCGATGATGGCCTGGTCGTGGCTCTGTGCGTAAGCCGGCAGTACCAGCAGCGCTGCGGCGGCGGCGGTCAGTTGCAGCAAAACTCTCATGGCGTGCCCCGCGGTGCGCCGGTCGCGGTCTGTTGCATCGCGTTCGACAGCGCACCGGTGATGGTGCCGCTCAGGCCTTCGGTGGCGCCGCGCACGGCACCGCCGACCGAGGCCCCCATGCCCAGCGGCGCAGCGCCGCCTGCCGACACGCCCGCCATGCCGAGGCCGGCGCCGCCCATCGGCGCGTCGGGCGCGAGCAGGCCTTGGGTCGAGCGCAGGATGATGCCGCCCGATCCGGTCGCGGCGTTGAGCTCACTGTCGCCGAGCGCATCGCCCAGGGCATTGTCGAGCGTGTCGTGGAAAACGCTCGACGGGAATACGGTGGCGCGGGTGTGGATGGGGTTGTCTTCGAGCGGAACGCCGCGGTAGGCGACGCGCGGACTGACGGTGCGCGCGATCACGATGCCGGGGTCTTCCTGCGGCTGCGCCTGCTGTGCGAACGCAGCCGGCGCCAGCAACGCGGCGAACAGCGCCACGCAGGCACGCATCCCTGTTCTGTAGATTGGCTGGCGCATCGTTTCCCCTCATTGCAGACCGCCGCACGGTGCGGTGGCGGGGAGAACTAAGCGATATGCGTGCCAAAGGCACAGCGCATTGAATGCAAACGGTTTTTTGCGCAGATGTGAGCGTCGCGTTAAAACCGTCATCGAAAAACGTTGCAGGAATGAAACGCGTTTTTCGCAGCGCGGCGCCCTTGAACGGGGCGGTTCGTCCTGCACCGGCATTGCGCCGCGCGCGCCGCCGCGCCAATGCTCGGTCGCGCCAGGAAAGCGCCCCGCCGGGTCCGGCATGCGCCGCCGTTTCACTCTTGAACAGCGTGTTTTTTTGCGTTGCCGTGGCCGGAATCGGAACGCCGCCGCGTTACTTGTCTTGCGAGCGGTACTCGTCGTGCGCGCGTATCCGCGATGCGGAAATCATTCCTCGCGGGGGCGATTGAGCACCAGCCAGTACAAGCCGACCTGCTTGATCGCGTCGACGAATTGTTCGAAGTCGACCGGCTTCTGGATGTAGCTGTTCGCGCCCAGGGCATAGCTGGCCTCGACATCGAACGGCTCGGCGCTGGTGGTCAGTACGACCACCGGCAGCGTGCGGGTGGCGGGGTTGTCGCGGATCGCCTGCAGCACCTCGCGGCCGTCCACCTTGGGCAGGTTGAGGTCCAGCAGCACGATCGCCGGCAGCTGCAGCGGGTCGCGTCCGGCGTGCTCGCCGCGGGCGAACAGGTAATCGAGCGCCGACACGCCGTCGCTGACCACCATCAGCCGATGGGCGATGCCGGCTTCGGCAAACGCGATGCGCGTCAGCTCGACGTCGTCCAGGTTGTCCTCGATCAGCAGGATGTCTTTCTCGATCACGCGGCGTCCTCGTCTGGGGGCTTGTCGCTGTCCGGAACAGGTAGTAACACATGGAAGACGCTGCCCGCGCCGGGCGCGGACTCGGCCCAGATACGGCCGCCATGGCGCTGCACGATGCGTTGCGCTATGGCCAGGCCCAGGCCGCTGCCGCCGCCTTCGATCTGGCCATGCAGGCGCTGGAACGGCTCGAACAGCTTGTCGGCATAGGCCATGTCGAAACCGCAACCCTGGTCGCTGACCGAGAATCGCAATCCGGCCCCGTCCGCCGAGCCGCTGACCTGGATCAGCACCTGCTCGCGCTGCGCGGAAAATTTCCAGGCGTTGCTCAGCACTTGCGTGAGCAGCGATTTCAGCAGCCGCTCGTCGCCGTGCGCATGCAGTTCCGGCTGCACCTCGATGCGCGCGCGCCGCTGGGGGTCGGCGTCCTGCAGCTCCGCGCCGACCCATTCGGCCAGCAGACTCATATCGACCGCCTGCCACTGCATTTCCGCGCTGGTGGCGCGCGAAAGCTCGAGCAGGCCGTCGATCAGGTCGGACATGCGCATGGCGTTGTCGCGAATGCGTTGCAGGTGGTCGCGCCCGGTCTGGTCGAGCGCGGCCGCGGCATGGCGTTCGAGCTGGGCCGAGAAGCCGACGATCGCGCGCAGCGGTCCGCGCAGATCGTGCGAAACGCCGTAGGCGAACTGCCGCAGCTGCTGGTTGGCGTCGCGCAGGGCCGCGGTACGTTCGGCAACCTGCTGCTCCAGCGTGCGATTGAGCTCCTGCAGGGCCTGCTCGGCCTGCTTCTGCGCGCTGATGTCGCGCAGCTGCGCGATCATGTAGATCGGCTGGCCATCGCTGCCGTGCATCATCGCCACGTTGAGGTGCGCCCAGAGCACGCTGCCGTCGCGGCGCAGGTAGCGCTTGGGCGCATCCAGCATCGGAATGCTGCCCTCGGTCAGGCTGCGCAGATAGCCGCGCGAGAGTTCGATGTCTTCCGGATGGGTGAATTCGAGGACGTGGTGCCCGACCAGTTCCCGGGCGGCGTAGCCGAAGATCTTCTCGAAGGCCGGATTGACCTCGGTCCAGTGGCCGGCGAGGTCGACGATGGCCATGCCGATGCCCGACGATGCCATCGCCAGGCGGAAGCGGTCATCGGCGGGTGCAGGTTCGTTCGGCATCGCGCATTCAAGGGCGGGCGTCGACATCGTGCCCGCAGTTTACGGGCAAAGCCGGCCGCCCGGCACAAAGCGCCGCCGGCCCGCGCCGGACCATCGCGTCAGAAGAGTTCGGCTTGCGGCGATGGCTTGCGCGGCGCTACGAAGCGGCTGCAATCCAGCCCTGCGTTCCGGTCGCGCGCCGGATAGCCGAAACGCTTGAGCGCCCGCGCAAAGCGCTGCGCCAGCAACTCCGCATACACGCCCTCGCCGCTCATGCGCTTGCCGAAGGTCGAATCGTATTCGCGCCCGCCGCGCATCTGCCGGATCGTGCTCAGCACGTGCTCGGCGCGTTCCGGCAGATGCGTCTGCAGCCAGTCGCGGAACAGCGGCGCCACTTCCCAGGGCAGACGCAGCAACACGTAGCCGGCGCTGTCGGCGCCGGCTTCGCGTGCGGCCTCCAGTACCGCCTCGAGCTCGCGATCGTTCACCCACGGGATCACCGGCGCGAACATCACCCCGACCGGCACGCCCTGCTCGCGCAGCGTGCGGATCGCCTTGATCCGGCGATGCGGTGCCGAGGCGCGCGGCTCGAGCTTGGCGGCCAGGTGGTTGTCGAGCGTGGTGATCGAGAAGAACACGCGCACCAGATGCTCGCGCGCCATCGGCGCCAACAGGTCCAGGTCGCGTTCGATCAGGGCGTTCTTGGTGATCAGCGACACCGGGTGCCTGGTTTCGGCCAGCACTTCCAGCAATTGCCGGGTGATCCGCCATTTGCGCTCGATCGGCTGGTAGGCGTCGGTATTGATGCCCAACGCGATCGGGCTGGGGCGATAGCCGGGCTTGGCCAGCTCGCGGCGCAGCACCTCGGCCGCGTTGACCTTGGCCGAGAGTTTGGTCTCGAAGTCCAGGCCGGGCGACAGGTTGAGGTAGGCGTGCGACGGACGCGCGAAGCAGTAGCTGCAGCCATGTTCGCAGCCGCGGTACGGATTGACCGATTGCGAGAACGGAATGTCCGGCGACTGGTTGCGCGAAATGATCGAGCGCGCCCGCTCCTCGCGGACCTGGGTACGCGGCAGCGGTTCGATGATCTCCTCGTCGCCCTCGGCACGGCCATCGTGCCAGCCATCGTCGACCGGCTGGCTGACGGTGACTTCATAGCGGCCCGCCAGATAGCCGGTGGAACCGCGGCCTTTGATTGCGTCGCCCATGCGACTAGCCTAGCCCCTGCCCGTCGCAGCGGCCGCGACACACCGGAACAACGCGCTGATGCTCGATTTGCTGCAACAGGCCTGGCAGACGCTCACGTCTATACCGCATATCCGCCTTTATCTGGGGCTCGGCTGGCTGGCCTATCTGTTGTGGCTGGGCAGCTGGATCGTGTTGCAGAAGCGCGAACCGGTGGCCACGCTCAGCTGGTTGATGGGCCTGGCGGTGCTGCCTTATGTCGGCTTCCTGGTTTATCACGTGTTCGGCCCGCAGAAGATCAAGCGCCATCGCCTGCGGCGCGGACGCGCGCGCGCCGCGCAGGGGTCGTGGCCGGAGGGATTCGATCCCACGCCGGTGGCGGTAGAGCTGGCGCGACTGGGCCAGGCCGTGACCGGCCTGGCGCCGACCTCGGTGCACGAGGTGCGTTTGCTGGTGGACGGCGGCGCCACTTACGACGCTTTGCTGGCCGCCGTGGCGCAGGCGCAGAACCACATCCACCTGGAGTACTACATCTACACGGCCGACCGCACCGGCACGTTGTTGCGCGATGCGCTGATCGAGCGCGCGCGCGCCGGCGTGAAGGTGCGGCTGCTGCTGGACGCCGTGGGTTCGGGCAATGCGCGGCGCTCGTTCTTCGCGCCGCTGCTCGAGGCGGGCGGCGAGCTGTGCTGGTTCCATCCGATGCGTTTCGGCCGCGTCTGGCAACGGCCTTGGCTGAACATGCGCACGCACCGCAAAATCGTGGTGGTTGACGGCCTGGTGGCGTTCACCGGCGGCATCAACATCACCGATGACGAGAACGAGCGCGTGCGCGCCGACGCCTACCGCGACCTGCACCTGCGCATCGAAGGCGACGCCGTGCGCGCACTGCAGGTCGTGTTCGCCGAAGACTGGGCCTATGCCACCGGCAGTCGCGACTTCGTCGCCGAAGTGGCGCGCGCCACGCCGCCGGCGCAGGGCGGCACGATCGCCGCGCAGGTGCTGACCTCCGGGCCGGACTCGTCGTGGGAAGCGATCCACCGCATGCACGTGGCCGCCATCCACGAAGCGAAGCGGCGCATCTGGCTGGTGACGCCCTACTTCGTGCCCGGCGAAGCGGCGATGATGGCGCTGACGTCGGCCGCGCTGGGCGGGCTGGACGTGCGCCTGCTGGTGCCGAAAATGAGCGATTCGCGCCTGGTCACGTACGCCGCGCGTTCGTATTTCGACGACCTGCTGTCCGCCGGGGTCAAGGTTTACGAATACGGCCCGCGGATGCTGCACACCAAAGCGCTGCTGACGGACGATGAGTTGGTGATGGTCGGCTCGGCCAACTTCGACCACCGCAGCTTCCGGCTCAATTTCGAGGTGACGATGCTGTTCCGCGATGCGGCCCTGGCGGCGCAGCTGGCGGCGCTGATCCAGGCGGAGCTTTCGCACGCACCGCGCGTACGCGACGACCGCGCGCGGTCGCTTTGGCGTTATCGGCTGCCCGAAGCGCTGGCCCGGCTGTTATCGCCGCTGCTGTGACGGTCGTCCGACAAGCGGCATCTCTGCCCGGACGGCCCGTGTTGCGTGGTCCGCGAGCGCGGTAGACTGCGCGAGTCGTCAAAGGAGTGCCTGCCATGCCTTGGCTGTTCCTGTTGCTCGGATTGGTGGCGTTGGTGGTCGCGATGAAGACCTCCTCGATGCTGCTGATGGTGGTCTGCCTGCTGGCCGCGCTGGTGTTGCTGGTGCTGTGGGCCTATGGCTGGTATGCCAGCCGCGTGGTCAGCGTGAGCCGCGATGAATCCCTGATGCTGGACCCGGACGAACTGCGGCGCCTGCGCGAGCAGGCCGAGGCGCGCAAGCTCGCCGCGCAGTCGCCATCGGAACCGCCGGCGGCTTGAAGCGGAGCAAGCTCGAAGGTGGAGCCGGCTTGAAGTGGAATCAGCGCTCGACATGACGCCGCACCGATGGTCGCGCTGAGCGTCAACGTCAACAAGATCGCCGTGCTGCGCAATTCGCGCGGCGGTGCCGATCCCGATGTGGTGCTCGCCGCGCGCACCTGCCTGGACGCCGGCGCACACGGCATCACCGTGCATCCGCGCCCGGACGGCCGTCATATCCGTGGCGATGATGTGCCGGCGCTGGCCGCATTGACCCGCGAGCACGGCGTCGAATTCAATCTGGAAGGCAACCCTTTCGCACCGCCGCGCCCGGGCTATCCGGGATTCGCCGCGCTGTGCGCCCAGGCGCGGCCGGCGCAAGCCACGCTGGTGCCCGACGGCGACGGCCAGCTGACTTCCGATCATGGCTTCGATTTCGCCCGCGACAGCGAGAAACTGCGGCCGCACATCGCCGAACTGAAAGCGCTCGGCTGCCGGGTCAGCCTGTTCGTCGATGCCGGCGTCGCCGATCTGGCGCGCGCCGCGGATCTGGGCGCGGACCGCATCGAGCTGTACACCGGACCGTATGCGCAGGCGCATGCCGGCGGCGATGCCGCCGCTGCGCTGGCGTTATGCGCCGACACCGCACGCCGCGCGCGCGCGGCTGGCCTGGGCGTCAACGCCGGCCACGATCTCAGCCAGGACAACCTGCGTGATTTCATCGAGGGCGTGCCCGGGCTGCTCGAAGTTTCGATCGGTCATGCACTGATCGGCGAAGCGCTTTATGCCGGCCTGGCGGCCACGGTGCGGGCATATCTGCACCTCATCCAGGCGGCCGCGAAACCGTCGTGACCGGCCTGGTTGCCGCCCGGCCGACGCTCTAGTCCTGCACCACGCCGATCCGCTGCAAGTCTGCGTTCCTGGCGGCGGCCAGTACTTTCGCGAGCACGTCGTATTCGGCATCGCCGCTGCTGTCGATCTGCAGCGTGGGCGGGTGGGCGGCATCGCGTTGCACTTCCGCCTGCATCATCGGCTGCAGCGCCGACAGCGGCGTCGGCGCGCCATTCCAGTAGACCTGCCCGGCGCCGTCGATGCGCAATGCGATAGGCGGCGGATCGTTGCGCTGCGGATCGGGCGGCGCGGCCTGGGGCAGACCGACGTTGATCGGACGCGACAGCACCGGCATCGCGATCATGAAGATCACCAGCAGCACCAGCATCACATCGACCAGCGGGGTGATGTTGATTTGCGCGTTGGCGCGTTGCTCTGAAGCGGTGGAATAAGACATGGCGTCCTCCCTCCGATTGGCGCGTACCACGCTACTCCCGCCGCGCGATCGCCGGCAAGTGCCCAAAAAAATGCCGCCCTCGCGGGCGGCATCGAATCCACTTGTTTTGGTAAGCGCTCCGGCAGGGCCGGCCTTTTTACTGCTGGGTGTTCTGCACGAAGCCGATCTTGACCATCTCGGCGTTCTTGGCCGCGGCCAGCACCTTGGCCAGCACTTCGTACTCGGCATCGTCGTTGGTGTCGATCTCGAGCGTCGGCTGGTTGGTCGGGTCGCGATTCACTTCGGCCGCCATCATGTTCTGCAGCGCGGTGACCGGCGTCGGCGAATCGTTCCAGTACACCTGGTTGGCGCCGTCGATGCGCAGACGGATCGGCTCCGGCGGTTCCTTCGGATTCTCCAGCGGCTTGTCGGTCTTCTGCGGCAGGTCGACCTTGATCGGGAACGACTGGATCGGCATGGTCACCATGAAGATGATCAGCAGTACCAGCATCACGTCGACGAGCGGCGTGACGTTGATATCGGCCATCGGGCCGCCACCGCCACTGGATGCGAATGCCATGGTTCTATACTCCCTTTAACGCTTCTTTTCTTTGGTGGCGACGTAGCCGATATCCAGCATGCCCTGCGCCTGCGCGATCTTGGTGATCTCGTTGATCGTGCGCATCTTGGTGGTGCGGTCACCACGCAGGTTCAGCGGGGGCTGCGGCGTTTGCTGCGCGGCGCTGGACAGGCGGCTTTCCAGGATTTCCCTGGTGATCGGCTCGTCGTTCCAGTACAGCTTGCCGTCCTCCTGGACGGCCAGCTGGATCGGCGTCGCCTTCAGCTTGGCTTCCTCTTTCTTCTCGAGGTTCGCCTGCGGCAGCGTGATCTGCGTTTTGTTCGTCATCAGCGGTGTGGTGATCATGAAGATGATCAGCAGCACCAACATCACGTCCACCAGGGGCGTGACATTGATCTCGGCCATGGGGCCGCCGCTTTCGTTGCCTGAACTGAAGGCCATCTTCGGCTCCTAATCCTGCCTGCCGGTTCGTCGCTTAGCGACGGACCGGGGACTCGCCGACGCGGGCGCCGGTTGCGAAGAAGTCGTGCAGATCGTGCGCGAACGTGTCGAACTTGTTGTTGGTGACGCGGTTCAGGCGCACGAAGAAGTTGTACGCGAGCACCGCCGGGATCGCCACGAACAGGCCGAGCGCGGTCATGATCAGCGCCTCGCCGACCGGACCTGCCACGGCACTGATCGATGCGTCGCCGCTGGAGCCGATGCGGATCAGGGCGTGGTAGATGCCCCAGACCGTACCCAGCAGACCGACGAACGGCGCGGTCGAACCGACCGTGGCGAGCACCGTCAGGCCGCTTTCCAGCCGCATCGACTCGCGGGTCACGCCCTGGCGCAGCGCGCGATCGACGAACTCGGAGCGGTTCAGCGACTCGACAAGACGCGAGCCTTCATGACGCTGGTGGTGCGCAGCGGCCTGGGCGGCGTCGAGCGCGATCTTGGAGAAGGGTTCGCCCTTGGGCTGCTCTTCCATGTAGCGGATCGCGTCCTGCGCGTTCGAGGTTTCCCAGAACGTGGTGACTACGCGGTCGGCACGGCCTCGCAAGCGCGTGTTCTTGATGAAGTTGATGACGATCCAGTAGACCGACATCACCGACATCACGGCCAGGGTGATGAACACCGCCCAGCCGACGAAGTCGAAGTTTTGTACCAGCTCGGCAAAGCCCATCTGCTGTAATGCAGCGGCGTTGTTATTACCGGCGGCGGCGGCGGTGGTGGTTTCCTGCAACATGACGCTTACCTTTGAATGTCGTGGAAGGAGTGGATGGCGCTAGCTTTCTGTTATTGAACCTTAGTCCCGCTTGCTATCAACGGCAACATTGATCGTCAGCCGATTTTGAATTCCACCGGGACGCGGACGCGCCCGGATGCCTTCTGGCCGCCCGACGACGCCGGATTGAAGCGCCAGCGTTTGGCCGCTGCGACCGCAGCGCGATCCAGATTGCGATTGCCGCTGGACTGCTCCACCTGCACATCGGTGGCATTGCCGTTGGCATCGACCGTGATCACCAGTACCACAGTGCCCTGAATATTGCGGCGCTGCTCTTCCGGCGGATATTTCGGCGGATTCATGTTTTTCGACGAAATATCGACGCTGGCTTCCATCGAAGCCACCGGTGCCGGCGGCGCCGGCGGTGCCGGCGGCGGCGCCTGGATGTCGGTCGCACGCGCTTCGTCGACGATGATCGGCGGCGCATCGGGCGGCGGCGGCACCGGCGACGGCCGTGGCGGCGACAGCTCCTTGATCGGAGTCGGCTTGGGCGGTTCCGGCGGCGGCGGTGGCGGCGGCGGCGGCGGCGGCGGCGGTTCGATGAAGGTCACGTCGACGCGGTCGTCGCGCTCGTCTTCTTGCGGCGGCGGCGTAACCGGCGCCAGCAGCAACAGCAGCGCGGCGGCGTGGATGGCGATCGCCAACGTGATGCCGACGATGCGCGGCCAGTTGAGTCCTGGTTCGCTATCGCTTTGGTTCTCGTGGCGGGCGAGGCGTTCGATCATGCGGGGCTCTGCAGTGGGCTCGGGCGCCGCAGCGCCGCGGATCAGTTCGGTTACACGCGGCCTACTTGGCCGCATGAACCTCTTAGCTTATACCAATCGTGCGGGCTCGTTCCAATCGAATCCGCGCTTAATGAAATCCTTACTCTTTACTTGAGTAAGGTCTTGGCCTCTTCCGGCTTCTTGATGCCCTTGTCGAGGGCCTTCTGCGCGGCGTCCTTGGCCTCGGCCTTCTTGCCCTGGTAACTATAAACCTTGGCCAGGTTCAGGTATGCCTCGCCGTCCGCAGCGATCGGCGCAGCCTTGCTGTACATCTCCACCGCGGTCTTGGTGTCGTCTTCCACGTAGGCCTTCTGCGCCACGATCATGTAGGCCTTGGCCAGATCCGCGTCCTGCGGCAACACGCCCTTGGCGACGCCGTCGTTGATCACCGGCACCGCTTCCTTCCACTTGTCCGAATTCAGGTAACCCGCATACAGCGCCTTGTATTCGCGCGCCTCGGTCAATTGGCCCTTCTTGTAAGCCGTACCGAGCAGTTCATTGGCCTGGTCGTACTGGTCGGCCTGCTGCAGCGATGCCACGGCGTTCATCAGGATCTTCTTGTCGTTCGGGTTGGCGGCGAGCAGGTCCTTGTACAGCTTGGCGGCCTCGTCGTTGCGGCCCAGGCTGGCGAGGATGCTGCCGCGCATGGTCTGGTATTTGACGTCGGTGGATTTGGTTTCGGCCAGGAAACGGTCGAGCGTCTTCAGCGCCGCTTCGTTCTGCTGCAGACCGAACTGCACGGAGGCCAGGTTGCTCATCACCTGATAGTGACTGTTGTTGTCCAGGCCATTGCTGTCGAGCGCTTTCTGGAAATATTCGGCGGCTTTAGCTTCGTTGTTCTGGTCGGCAGCGGCGCTGCCGGCGAGCTGGTAGGCGAAACCTTTCTCGTAGGCGTTGGCCTCGGGGTTGGACGCGATTTGCTCGGCCTTGGCGACGGTGCCGGCGAAGTCCTGCTTTTCGTACAGTTCCTGCGCTTCCTGCAGCGCCTTCAAGGCCTTGCTGCTGGCCTTGGCATCGGGCTCCTGGCGCGTGGCGTTGGGAAACTGCGGCGCGGTCGCGGGCTGGGCCTTGCCTTCGTTCTTGGACTGGCCCAGTTCTGCCTTACGCCTCTCGCGCTGCGAGCGCATGGTCTCGGTCGATGCGCTGTTGGCGGTGCCGCTGCCCTGCGTTTTCTGCGGCGGCGGCGGCGGGTTGCCCATCTGCGCGAAGGCGGGAGCGATCGCGCCGGTCGAAATCGCAGCCATCAGCAGCAGCTGTGCGGAAGAAGGAGTTTTCATCAAGGGACCTCGAATCTGACAGGGGCCGTGGCGGCGGTGGAAACGGGGCGTGGATGCCGGGGGCGGCCACGCTAACAGAACAGACCTTCAAAAGTCGCAAATTGGTTCGGCCGCGTGCCGATCTTGTGCCGCATCAGCCGCACCTGGGCCGGCGGCCGGCGGCCCGCGCCTGCTCGTAGACGGGCACCAGCTGCGCTGAACGCTGCTGCAGCTCGGCGATCCGCGCCTGCGGGTCCGGGTGGGTCGACAGCCATTGCGGAGGACGGCTACCGCCGGCGGCGATCATGTTCTGCCACAGGTTCACCGCCTGGCGCGGATCGAAGCCGGCCTGCGCCATCAGTTGCTGGCCGACCACATCGGCCTCGGTTTCCTGCTGGCGCGAGCCCGGCAGCAGGAACCCGGTCTGCGCCAGCACGCTGCCGCCCTGCACGGCGGCGTTGCCGGCGCTCTCGCCATAACGCGACCCGGCCAGCGCGCCGACCATCTGCAAGGCGCCCTGGGCGCCCATCTGCCGGGTGATGCGTTCATCGTGGTGGCGCGAGACGACGTGGCCGATCTCGTGGGCGATCACCGCCGCCAGCTGATCCTGGCTGCGCGCGACCGTGAAGATGCCGGTGTTGACCCCGACCTTCCCGCCAGGCAGCGCGAAGGCATTGGGTTCCTTGTTGGCGAACAGCGCGGTTTCCCAGCCAGTCTGGGCGCCGGGCGGCAGTTGCTGGGTAATGGCGGTGACGACGCAGCGCACATAGGCGTTCTGCTTGGCATCGTTGCTCAGCGGGCCCTTGCTCTTGGCTTCGGCGAAGGCCTGCGCACCGAGCTGGTTGAGTTCCTGCTGCGAAACCCCGCCGACCATCTGCGTACGCCCGGTCGGCGACGTGGTGGTGGCGCAGGCGGCCAGGACACAGGCGATGGCCACGCTCAAGCACACTGCTTTCATGTAAAGCCCCCGGCGGAATGAATGGGCATTGTTTAAGCCCGCCCACCTGAAGGGCGCGTCAACCCGGCCGCAGCATGGCGGCCGGAGGTGGCGGCTCGGGCCCGGATCCTCAGACGTCGAGGTTGGAGACCTTCAGCGCGTTGTCTTCGATGAACATCCGGCGCGGTTCGACCACATCGCCCATCAGCGTGCTGAAGATCTGGTCGGCAGCCACCGCGTCCTCGATCCGCACCTGCAGCAGACGGCGCGTATCCGGGTTCACGGTGGTGTCCCAGAGCTGCTCCGGATTCATTTCGCCCAGGCCCTTGAAGCGCTGGATGCTGCGGCCCTTCTTGGCCTCTTCCAGCAACCAGGCCTGCACTTCGGCGAAGCTGGACACCGGTTGCGACTTGCCGCCGCGCACGATCTGCGCGCCTTCGCGGATCAGCCCGTGCAGCACCGCTGCGGCCTCGCGCAACGGGCGCAACTCGCCGCCGTCGAAGGCCGACACCGACAACACCTGCACGAATTCCTCGCCCATGTGCTTGCGCGTCACCAGCAGCGCGGCCGGACGGTCTTCGCGCGCAGGCTGCATCGTCAGCTCATAACGCGGGCCGCCGATGCCGCCGCGGTTGAGCCGCGCCTGCAAGGCGTCGAGCTCATGGCGCTCGTCGGTGTTTTCGGTCAGGCGCGCCGAATCCAGCGGCGTGAAATCGATCAGCGATTCCAGCACGATCGGATCGTAGCGATGCGCATTGCGGGCGATCGCCTCGCGCGCGCCGGCATACGCCAGCAGCAGTTTTTCCAGGGCCGCGCCGGTGATCGCCGGCTCGCCTTCGGCCGGAATCAGCGACGCGTTCTCGACCGCGTTGCCGGCCAGATACGCATTGAGCGCGGCATCGTCCTTCAGGTACAGCTCCTGCTTGCCCTGCTTGAGTTTGTACAGCGGCGGCAGCCCGATGTAGATGTGGCCGCGCTCGATCAGCTCCGGCATCTGCCGGTAGAAGAACGTCAGCAGCAGCGTGCGGATGTGCGATCCGTCGACGTCGGCGTCGGTCATGATGATGATGCGGTGGTAGCGCAGCTTGTCCGGGTTGTACTCGTCCTTGCCGATGCCGGTGCCGAGCGCGGTGATCAGCGTGCCGACCTCGGCCGACGCGAGCATCCGGTCGAAGCGCGCGCGCTCGACGTTGAGGATCTTGCCGCGCAACGGCAGTACCGCCTGGTTCTTGCGGTTGCGGCCCTGCTTGGCCGAGCCGCCGGCCGAGTCGCCCTCGACGATGAACAGTTCCGACAGCGCCGGATCCTTTTCCTGGCAGTCGGCGAGCTTGCCCGGCAGGCCGGCGATGTCCAGCGCGCCCTTGCGCCGGGTCAGGTCGCGGGCTTTGCGCGCGGCCTCGCGGGCGCGCGCTGCGTCGATGATCTTGCCGGTGATGGCGCGGGCCTCGTGGGGGTGTTCTTGCAGGAACTCCTCCAAACGTGCACCGAACGTGCCTTCAACGACCGGCCTGACCTCGGAACTGACCAGCTTCTCCTTGGTCTGCGAGGAGAAGCTCGGATCGGGCACCTTGACCGACAGCACCGCGATCATGCCCTCGCGCATGTCGTCGCCCGACAGCGTGATCTTGGCCTGCTTGGCGATGCCGTTCTGCTCGATGTAATTGGTCAGCGTGCGCGTCAGCGCGGCGCGGAAACCGATCAGGTGGGTGCCGCCGTCTTTTTGCGGGATGTTGTTGGTGAAGCAGAACATCGTTTCCTGGTACGAGTCGGTCCACTGCAGCGCCACATCGACGGTGATGCCGTTCTGTTCGCCGGACACCGAAATCACGTTCGGATGCAGCGGCGTCTTCAGTTGCGCCAGATGCTCGACGAACGAGCGGATGCCGCCCTCGTACTGGAACAGGTCGCTGCGCCCTTCCCCGCGCTCGTCGATCAACGTGATCTTGACGCCCGAGTTGAGGAACGACAGTTCGCGCAGGCGCTTGGCCAGGATGTCGTAGTGGAATTCGACATCGCTGAAGATGTCGACCGCGGGCTTGAAGCGCAGCAAGGTGCCGCGCTTGTCCGACGCTTCCAATTGCTTGAGCGGATACAGCGGCTCGCCGAGCGCGTATTCCTGCTGGTAATGGAAGCCGTCGCGCCACACGTCCAGCCACAGGTGTTCGGACAGGGCGTTGACCACCGATACGCCGACGCCGTGCAGGCCGCCGGAAACCTTGTAGCTGTTGTCGTCGAACTTACCGCCGGCGTGCAGCACGGTCATGATGACTTCGGCTGCGGAGACGCCCTCTTCCTTGTGGATGTCGACCGGAATGCCGCGGCCGTTGTCGTACACCGTCACCGAGCCGTCTTCCAGGATCTTGACGATCACATCGTCGGCGTGGCCGGCGAGCGCTTCGTCGATCGCGTTGTCGACCACTTCGAACACCATATGGTGCAGACCGGTACCGTCGTGCACGTCGCCGATGTACATGCCGGGACGTTTGCGGACGGCTTCTAGGCCGCGCAATACGGTGATCTTGCTGGAGTCGTAGTTTTGGTTCGGTACGGCGGGGATGATGCTGTCTTCGGTCGTTTCGGACATGCTTTTCGCGCGCTCCCGCAACACCGGCGCGGAGCACGGCATCGCGACACATTAGCTATAGGGGATTGCTGCGCGAATTATAGCATTTGTCCCGGTTTTGCCGCAGGTTTTGCCCTGGTTGAATCCGGGCCGGGACTGCGATTCAGGATGCGGTCTGCCTCGCCAACATCCGCATGGCGCGCGGCGTGCGGTCGAAGATCGATGCGGCCGCTCAGGCCATGCACGACACCTCCCTCGCCTGCCCGGGTGCGCGTTGCTTACCCGGGCTACACGGCGTTGGAGGGACCGGCCACGATCTGGCCATGTTCCACGTGAAACCACGTCTCGTCCTGACCGGATGCGGCCCCGGGCGTCCGCTCAGTGCCGGTGATGAAGATCTGCGCGCCGCTTAGCCGCAGCCGGTCCAGCAATTGTTGCTGATGGGCGCGGTCGAGCTCGGAAGCCAGGTCGTCCAGGGCCACCACCGGCCATTCGCCGCGCTGTTCGGCGTAATCCTCCGCTTGGGCCAGCAGGCAGGCCAGCGCCGTCAGCTTGGCCTGGCCGCGCGACAGCGACTCGCGCGCCGGCCGGGCCGCGTAATCGATCCGCCAATCGGCCCGATGCGGGCCGACCGAGGTATGGCCGGTGATCAGGTCGCGTTCGCGGGACAGCAGCAAGGCATCGGCCAGCGACAGGTCGTGGCGGCGCCAGCCCGGCTGGAACTGCAGCGTTCCCGGCCCGAGCGAAGGCACCAGATCGGCCGCCACGGCTGCCAGGCGGGTCTGGAGGCGGTCCAGGTAGCGTTCCCGGCGCGAGGTCAGCGGCTCGCCGGCTTCCGCCAGCTCGTGCTCCCAGGCGTCCAGCTGCTCCGGACGCGGACGGCTCTTCAGCAAGGCATTGCGCTGCTTCAGGGCCCGGGCATAGCGCCGCCACAGCGGCAGGAAGTCCTGTTCCACGTGGAACAGGCCCCAATCCACCCAGCGTCGGCGCGGTTCGCCGCCTCCAGCGATCAGGGCGTGGCTGCCGGGCTCGAAGGTGACCACCGCCAGCGCCGCACACAGCTCGCCCAGGGCGGCGGCCGGAGCGCCATCGAGCCTGCCTTCCCAGGACTGCCCGGCGTGGCGCAGGCCGACGCGGCGCAGCCTTGGCGCCGAGGTCTCCTGCCATTCGGCAAACACCTCCAGCGCCTCGGCGCCGGTGCGGATCAGGCCGTCGCGGACCGGGCCGCGGAAACTGCGGCCATAGGCCAGCAAATGGATCGCCTCGAGCAGGCTGGTCTTGCCGGCACCGTTGTCCCCGGTGATCCAGTTCAGCGAAGGACCCGGGGCGATCGAAACCGGCTCCAGGCGCCGCAGGTTGCGGATATCGAGCCGGGTCAGGCGCAAAGCGCACCGCCAAAACGATGCCGCCCGGACGTGACCGGGCGGCAATGTTTCACGTGGAACGCGTACCCATCCATCAAAGACGTAGCGGCATCACCACATGGCGGCAGCGTTCGTTGCTGGCTTCGCGCACCAGGGCGGACGAGTTGGCGTCGCGCAGGGCGATGATCACATGCTCGTCGCGCAGGGCGCTGAGCGCGTCGAGCAGGTAGTTGACGTTGAAGCCGATGGCGAGGCCATCGACCTTGGTCTCGGCCTCGACCTCTTCCTGGGCCTCTTCCTGTTCCGGGTTGTGCGCGTTGATCTTCAGCTGCCCCGGCGACACTTCGACGCGGACGCCGCGGTATTTCTCGTTGGACAGGATCGCCGCGCGCTGCAGCGAGGCGCGCAGCGCTTCGCGATCGACCTTGACCTCGCGGTCGGCGCCGATCGGGATAACCGCCTCGTAATCCGGGAAACGGCCATCGATCAGCTTGGAGGTAAAGGTGACATCGTCGCGTTTGACGCGGATGTGGCTGCGGCCGAGCTCCAGTTCCAGCGTACGGTCGCCGCCTTCCAGCAGGCGCTGCAGCTCCTGTACGCCCTTGCGCGGCACGATGATCTGGCGCTTGCCGCCACCGCCTTCGAGCGGCGCTTCGCACAGCGCCAGGCGATGTCCGTCGGTAGCTACGCAACGCAGGATCTTGTCGCTGAGGTCGAACAGCAGGCCGTTGAGGTAGTAACGCACGTCCTGCTGCGCCATCGCGAACGCGGTGCGTTCGATCAGTTCCTTCAGCGCCGCTTCCGGCACCTGCACGCGCTCGGTCGCCTCGACCTCGTCGATCGACGGGAAGTCGTTCGCAGGCAGGCTGGCCAGGGTGAAGCGGCTGCGCCCGGCTTGCACGGTGACTTTGTCGCCGGACTGGCTGACCACGACCTTGCTGCCGTCGGGCAGGGCACGGACGATCTCGAACCACTTGCGCGCCGGCATCGTGACTTCACCGTCCTGGGCGTCGTCGACCGCGGCACGCGCGATCATCTCCACCTCCAGATCGGTACCGGTCAGCGACAGCTGGCCGTTCTTCACCTGCACCAGCAGGTTGGCGAGAACGGGCAGGGTTTGCCGGCGTTCGACCACGTTGACGACCTGCGCCAACGGCTTGAGCAAGACTTCGCGTTGCAGACTGAAACGCATGCGGCCCCGATCCCTTTTGCTCTGGTTCTAAAGTGGAAGGAATAATCAAAAGCTTGGTGGTGATGGTGTTTCTGATTTCTGTGGATAAGCTGGTTAAGTGGATGAATTAACTCAAGTTTTAGCCACGGTCTTGTGTTCTGGTAAGTGCCGTTGCGGGTACTGCACAAGCTGTGGGTAACTTTTCGGTCGGTGAAGCTCCCCATCTTATCCACAGCCTAGACGCCGAGTTATTCACTGAGCTTACGGATCAACTTGTCCCAATCTTCGTGCAGCTTGCCGTCGGTCTCGAGCAGGTTCTTGATCTGGCGGCAGGCGTGCAACACGGTGGTGTGGTCGCGGCCGGCGAACGCATCGCCGATCTCCGGCAGGCTGTGTTCGGTCAGCTCCTTGGCCAGCGCCATCGCCACCTGGCGCGGCCGGGCCAGCGAACGCGTCCGCCGCTTCGACAACAAATCCTTCAGTTGCAGGCCGTAGTAGTCTGCCACGGTCTTTTGGATATTGGGGATGCCGATCGCCTGCTGCTGCGCGCGCAACAGGTCGCGCAGTGTTTCCTGGGCGAATTCCGGGGTGATGCTGCGGCCGGTGAAGTTGGCGCGCGCGGCCAGCGTGTTGAGCGCGCCTTCCAGGTCGCGCACGTTGCTGCGCATCTTCTTGGCGATCAGGAACGCGACGTCTTCGGGGATCAGCGTGCCGCGTTCGCGCGCCTTGGACAGCACGATCTGCGCGCGGGTCTCGAAGTCGGGCGGTTCGATCGCCACCGACAGGCCCCAGGCCAGGCGCGATTTCAGCCGCGGCTCCAGGCCTTCGACTTCGCGCGGATAGCGGTCGCAGGTCAGGATGATCTGCTGCTTGCCGTCGAACAGCGCGTTGAAGGTGTGGAAGAACTCCTCCTGCGTGCGGTCCTTGCCGGCGAAGAACTGGATGTCGTCGATCAGCAGCGCGTCGACCTGCTGGAAATGGCGCTTGAAGCCATCCATAGCCTTCTCCTGCAGCGCTTTCATCATCGCGCTGAAGAACTGTTCCGAACGCAGATACATCACCCGCGTCGCCGGATTGTGGGCGCGCATCGCGTTGCCGGCGGCGAACATCAGATGGGTCTTGCCCAGGCCGGTACCGCCGTACAGCAGCAGCGGATTGTGCGAGCGGTCGCCGGGCCGCGTGGCGGCCTGCATGGCCGCGGCGCGACCGAGCTGATTGCTGCGGCCCTCGACGAAATTGTCGAACGTGTAGTGGCTGTCCAGGTTGCCGTGGAACGGCTCGGGCTGCCGCAACGGCGCCGACATCGACGCCATGGCGGGCGCGGGCGCGCGTTTCAGCGCGCCTATTTCCAGGCTGACTTCCGGCGTGCCGGCGAAGTGCGACAGCAGTTCGCGGATGCGATCCAGGTAACGGTCGCGGACCTGTTCGACAACGAACGCATTCGGCGCGAACAGCACCAGCGCATCGTCGCGCTGGCTGGCCTGCAGCGGCTTCAGCCAGGTGTGCACGTCTTCGGCCGGCAGTTCGGCCTCCAGGCGCTCCAGGCAACGCGGCCAGGCATCGAGGGCACCAAAATTGGGGGTCAGAGTCATTCGAAAGGCTGGCCGCACGACGCAAGGCGTCGCGAGAAGGAGTCGAAACCGGGATGCAGGCAGACTATCACCGCACCCCGGGCCGCGCACCTGCGATCGCGTGCCAGACGGGCGGGCGACAACACCGTTCAGCGGCGGCCGAGCCAGGCAGATCGACGGGCCAGGCGGCGCTGTCGCCGGGATTTGACCGCATGGCTGCAGAGCCGCTATCATTTCCGGTCTTGTTCATCGAAAACCGGCACGCTCATGGCCACCAAGCGCACCTACCAGCCCAGCAACCTCAAGCGCAAGCGCGACCACGGCTTTCGTGCCCGCATGAAGACCGCCGACGGCCGCAAGATCCTCGCCCGTCGTCGCGCCAAGGGCCGCAAGGTCCTGTCGGCCTGAGTCGACCTGCCGGCCTTTCCGGCCGGAGTTAACCGATGCCCACGCGTGCCCGCTTTCCGCGCAGCGCGCGCCTGACGGCAGCGGCCGATTACGCCGCCGCGTTCAAATCCGGACAACGCAACAGCGATCCGATGTTCGCCTTGCACTGGCGGCGCGATAGCGCCGTACCCGCACGCCTGGGCCTGGCCGTCTCGCGCAAGGTCGACCGCCGCGCGGTGGTCCGCAATCGCATCAAACGCACCCTGCGCCAGCAATTCCGCCTGCTGCGCGCGGATCTTGCCGATGGCGACTATGTGTTCGTCGCGCGCGCCGCGGCGGCCACCGCCACGGCGCCCGCGCTCGCCGCAGCGATGCATGCCTTGTTGCAGCGCGCCGGCGCCCTGCCGCGACAGTCGACTGCGGACGCGGCGCCCGGCACAATGCGCAGCGCTGCTTCTACCGAGGCCGCTGCAAATCCAGATGTTCCCGCCCACGATCCGATGCCGGCTTCCGATGCTGGCTGAGCCTGCCGCTGCCTGATGAACCAGACCCGCGTTTTCCTGATCTTCGCCTGGCTGATGGTGGCGACCCTGTTGTGGATGGAGTGGGGCAAGGAACATGCCGCGCCGCCCACGCCGACGACGACGTCTGCCACTGGCGTTCCCGCTGCCGCAAGCCAGGTGCCGCCTGCCGGCGCTGCCAATGCGATTCCCAGCGCCACGCCGCAGGGTGCGACGCCAGCCGCGGCGCCGGCCGTTGCCGCCGGCAGCGCGCCGAGCGTTACCGTCACCACCGATGTGCTCAAGGTGACGATGGACGGCGGCACGCTGCACGTGGCCGACCTGCTCAAATATCCCAGCGCCGCCGATGAAAAGAGCGCGCCGGTGCGCCTGCTGGACACGGCAGCGGACCGCTATTTCGCGGTGAGCAGCGGCTGGATCGACCAGCGCAATCCGGCGCAGCGCAGCGTGTTCGTTCCCGAAGACGGACGCACCGAATATGCGCTCGGGCAAGGCACGCGCACGCTCGAAGTGCCTTTCGTGTGGAAGGGCCCGAACGGCATCACCGTGCGCCGCACCTACACGTTCACGCGCGGCCTGTACTCGGTCAAGGTGCGCGACGAAGTGATCAACGCCGGCAGCGCGCCATGGCAGGGTTACGTCTACCGCCAGCTCGAGCGCGTGCCGCGCGCGCTGGTGCGCAAGGGCCCGACCAGCGCCGAGCAGTACAGCTTCCAGGGCGCGGCGTGGTACAGCTCGCAGGACAAGTACGAGAAGCGCAAATACGACGATTTCGCCGACGACGGTCCCTTGAACAAGGAGATCACCGGCGGCTGGCTGTCGATGCTGCAACACCATTATTTCGCCGCCTGGATTCCGCAACGCGACCAGGCCGCGTTGTACGGGCTGAACCAAACCAACGGCCGTTATGTGATCGAAGCGAAAGGCCCGGCCTTCGCCGTCGCGCCCGGCACGACCGCCACCACCGAAGCGCGTCTGTGGATCGGCCCGAAGCTGGTCAGCCAGATCCAGGCGCAACAGGTGCCCGGACTGGAGCGCGCCGTCGACTTCAGCAGCTACAGCCTGATGGCGACGCTCGCCGGCTGGCTGTTCTGGGTGCTGGAAAAGCTGCACGGCATCTTCGGCAACTGGGGCTGGGCGATCATCGGCCTGGTCGTGCTGATCAAGGCGCTGATGTTTCCGCTGTCCGCGGCGCAGTACAAGTCGATGGCCAAGATGCGCAAGTTCCAGCCGCGCATCGCGCAGCTGAAAGAGCGCTACGGCGACGACAAGCAGAAGTTCCAGATGGCGATGATGGAACTGTACAAGAAGGAAAAGATCAATCCGGTCGGTGGCTGCCTGCCGGTCCTGCTGCAGATGCCGGTGTTCCTGGCGCTGTACTGGATGTTGTCCGAGTCGGTGGAGCTGCGTCACGCGCCATGGATCGGCTGGATCCACGACCTGACCGCGCGCGATCCGTACTTCATCCTGCCGTTGATCAATCTGGGTGTGATGTTCGCCACGCAGAAGCTGACGCCGGTGGCGCCGGGCATGGACCCGATGCAGCAGAAGATGATGCAGTGGATGCCGGTGGTGTTCGGCGTGATGTTCGCGCTGTTCCCGGCGGGCCTGGTGCTGTACTGGTGCACCAACGGCGCGCTCGGCCTGTTGCAGCAATGGTGGATGACCCGGCGCTACAGCGAGGCGCCGGCGAAGGCCGGGACGGCTTCTTCCTGATACGAAAAGCCCGCCGCGAAGGCGGGCTTTTTGGTGGTGGCACGCACACGCACACGCACACGCATACGCATACGCATACGCAGGCGTGGCGGCTTACCCGCTCTCATTTTCTCCTCGGGGCGATCATCCCGCACAAGGGACCCGTCATCCCAGCGAAAGCTGGGACCCATTTTGATCTTGCTGTGCTCGTGGCGACCTGCCGACCCTATTCGGGTCGGTGTTGACCAGCCATTCGGCTGTTGTAAAACGCTTCCGCCCGCTGCCGCGGTCGGGTCACTTTCTCTTTCCAGAGCCAAAGAGAAAGTAACCAAAGAGAAGGGCTCTTTCCCGATCAGAGCAAACGCGTGAGCTTGTAAGCGGCGCGGGGATTTTCCGAGTCGGCATCCTGCCTCCGTCGGAAAACGGCGCACATCCTATGCGCCGCCCTCCGGGTCTACGGATTTGCCCGGCGTAGCGTAGTGTCGAGCCCAGAGCTAGAGCTGCTGCCCAACTTCTTGTGGTTGCCGCCGCATGCGACCATAAGCGCATGTCCGAATCGGCCGACACCATCGTCGCGATCGCCACGGCTCCGGGAGCGGGTGGCGTCGGCATCGTGCGTCTGTCCGGCCCGCGATCGCGTGCGATCGCCGAGAGCATCGGCGCCAAACGTCTGCAGCCGCGTTTCGCGCAGCACGTGCGTTTCCGCGACGAGCGAGGCGATACGCTCGACGATGGCATCGCGTTGTATTTCGCCGCGCCGGCCAGCTACACCGGCGAGGACGTGGTCGAGCTGCAGGCGCATGGCAGCCCGGTGGTGCTGCAGCAGCTGGTCGCGCGCTGCTGCGTGCTCGGCGCGCGGCATGCGCGGCCCGGCGAGTTCAGCGAGCGCGCCTTCCTCAACGACAAGCTCGACCTGGCCCAGGCCGAGGCCGTCGCCGACCTGATCGCCGCCGGCGATGTCCACGCCGCGCGTGCGGCGCGACGCGCGCTGGACGGCGTGTTCTCGCAACGCGTCGATGCGATCGCGGCGGAGCTGCTCGCGTTGCGCGTGCACGTGGAAGCCGCGATCGACTTCGCCGACGAACCGCTCGACACGCTCGGCGGCGCCGCGTTGCGCACGCGCCTGGCCGCTGCGCTGCAGGCGATGCGCACGCTGACGCTGGAGGCCGAACGCGGCCAGAAACTGCGCGACGGCTTGCACGCGGTGATCGTCGGCCCGCCCAACGCCGGCAAGAGTTCGCTGCTCAACGCGCTGGCCGGCAGCGACCGCGCCATCGTCACGCCGATCGCCGGCACCACGCGCGATCTGCTGCGCGAAGCGGTGCGCATCGACGGCGTCGAACTGCTGCTGGTCGACACCGCCGGATTGCACGAAGGCGGCGACGAAATCGAACGCGAAGGCATGCGCCGCGCGCGCGACGAGGTGCGGCGCGCGGACCTTGCGATCGTGGTGCTGGACGCGCGCGATCCGGAAGGCGGCCGCAACGCGGTGGCCGACGTCATCGCGCAGGTCCCGCAACGGCTGTGGCTGCACAACAAGGCCGACCTGCTCGGGCCCGATGCGTTGGCGCTGCCCGACGCACACGAGCTGCGCGTCTCGGCCCGCACCGGCCAGGGGCTGGAGCAACTGCATGCGGCATTGCGCGAACACGCGACCGGTGGGCAGGCCATGGCCGGCACCGGGACCTTCACGGCGCGGGCGCGCCATGTCCAGGCGCTGCGCCGGGCGCAGGAAAATGCCGGCTTTGCCGCCCAGGAACTGGCCGCAGAGGCCCTGGACCTGGCGGCCGAGCAGCTGCGCCTGGCCCACGAGGCCTTGGGCGAAATCACCGGTCGGGTCACCCCAAATGATCTACTCGGTCACATTTTTGCGAGTTTTTGCATCGGCAAATAGCCGGAAACGGACCTCCGCCTCTATTCATGGTTGACAAACGTCCTCCGCTGTCGCGTCCTACGCATACGTGCGCGAACCGCACCACAGGGGAGAGTTGTCAAATGTTCGTCGTAAAGCCATTTTCGCGGCTGGCGCCAACGCGCCGGCCTTATTTCCACCTGGCGCTCGCGCTCGCGCTCGCCTGCGCCGTTGCCGGCTGCAAGAAGGACGACCCGGCCGCCACCGGCGCCGCCGCACCGGGCAGTCCCGCCGCGCAGGCGGTGGCACCGCCGCAGCCCGCCGTTTCCGCCGAAGTGGCGGCGATGGGCGCCGACCAGCTGCGCGAATCCGCCAGCACCGCGCTGCGCGAGCAGCGCCTGTACGCGCCGGCCGCCAATAATGCGATGGAGTACTACCTGGCATTGCGCGACAAGCAGCCCAATGATCCGGCCGTCGCCAGCGCGCTGACCGACCTGCAGCCGTATGCGCTGATCGCCACCGAGCAGAGCATCGGCCGCGAAGACTTCGTCGAAGCGCAGCGGCTCTATGCGCTGATGGAGAAGACCGATCCGCAGGCGCCGGCCCTGCCGCGCTTGAAGACGAGCATCGCCGCCGCGCAACAGGCCCTGGCCCAGCGCGCCGTCGATGAGAAGACCCGCACCGAGGAAGAAACCAAGCGCCTCGCGGATCTGGAAAAACAGCGCCTGCAGCAGCAGCAACAGGAGCAGCAGCGCGCCGCTGCGCAACTGGCGCAACAGGCGCCGGCCACGCCGGCTGCGCCTGCGGCCGATGCCGCAGCGGTCGCCGCCGCCGCGCAACGCGAGGCCGATCGTCGCGCGGCAGAGCAGCGCGCCGCCGAACAGCAACGCCAGGCCGCCGCGGCGGCCGCCGCGCCGGCTGCACCGCCCGCCGCCGCAGCCAGCGCGTCCACCGACCTGCGGCCGATCAGCATGCCGCAGCCGCGTTATCCGGCCGCGGCATTGCGTGCCCGGCAGAGCGGACAGGTGCAGGTGGAGTTCACCGTCGGCGCCGACGGCTCGGTCAGCTCGGCCCGTGTGGTCAGTGCGCCCGATCGCGTCTTCGATCGCGAAGCGGTCGCCGCGGTCAAGCGCTGGCGTTTCCAGCCGGTGGATTCGCCGGTCACCACACGCCGCACCATCGCGTTCAACCCCGGCAACTGATCGGGCGCAAGTACGAAAAAGCCCGGCCTCGCGCCGGGCTTTTTTTGGCGTAGGTGCGAATTCATTCGCACGCTTTTTTGCGGCGTGCCGGCAAGCGCGTGCGAATGAATTCGCACCTACAAACGGGTGGTCGCGAGCGGCGGGTAAGCGCGGCCGGCCGTAGAAAGCGCAATTGGATCCTTCGCCGAGACCCATTTCGGGGCTTGACAATGACCGCCATCATACATAACCTTCACGTTATGAAACTTACAGGTTATGTATAGTGACGCCCGACCGCCTCGACGCGACCTTCGCCGCGCTCGCCGACCCCACCCGGCGGGCGATCCTGGCCCGACTGGCCTCCGGAGAGGCGTCAGTGACCGAGCTGGCCGAGCCGTTCGCGATGAGCCAGCCCGCGATCTCCAAGCACCTGAAGGTGCTGGAACGCGCGGGCCTGATCTCGACCGGCAGCGATGCGCAGCGCCGTCCGCGCCGGCTGGAGGCCGAGCCGCTGGCCGAAGCCAACCAATGGCTGGAGCGTTACCGCCAGTTCTGGGAGGCGTCCTACCTGCGGCTGGACGATCTGCTCGATGAGCTGAAGCTGGCCAAAAAAGCGCCATCGCGCAAGAAGCGGGGCGACCCGCGGCCATGAGCGTTTGAGTTCGGCAGCAAATGCAAACGCGCGCGCTCATCGCCGACCGTGCGCAGATCGGACCACCACATACCGCGAGGAAAGAAGCGATGAATTTCGCAGACACGTTCAAGATATCCACGCCCACCGATCGCGAGATCCGGATCGCGCGCGTCTTCGATGCGCCGCGCGAACTGATCTTCGACGCGTTCACCCGGCCGGAGCTGCTCAAGCGCTGGCTGTCCGGACCGCCGGGATGGTCATTCGTGGTCTGCGAAGTGGATCTGCGCGTCGGCGGCGCGTATCGCTTCGTATGGCGCGGACCGGACGGCGCCGAAATGGGCATGGGCGGCATCCATCGCGAGATCGACCGCCCCGAGCGCGTGGTCAACACGCAGAAATACGACCAGGACTGGACCGGCGGCGAGGCCGAGGGAACGCTGCTGCTGTTCGAACAGGACGGCAAGACCCTTTCCACCAACACGGTGCGTTACCTGTCCAAGGAAGCGCGCGATGGCGCACTGGCGTCGGGCATGGACCAGGGCATGATCGCCGGCTACGACCGTCTCGAAGCGCTGCTGCCGGCGCTGCAGGTGGAGGGCACGGCATGACCGCGCAAACGATGGCCTCCGGGCCGCGTCCGCGCCGCATCGCGCGAAGCATCGGCGCGCTGGTCGCCGGATTCCTCACCGTCGTCGTGCTTTCGCTCGGCACCGACCAGCTGATGCATGTGCTCGGCGTCTACCCGCCGTGGGGCCAGACGATGTACGAGCCGGCGCTGAACGTTCTGGCGCTGAGCTACCGCATCGTCTACACGATACTCGGCAGCTATGTCACGGCGTGGCTGGCGCCGCACGCGCCGATGCGCCACGCCTGGGTGCTGGGTTTCATCGGGCTGGCGTTCGGCACGCTCGGCGCGATCGCCACGATCCCGATGAACCTGGGGCCGGCGCGGTATCCGGTCGCGATCGCGCTCACCGCCTTGCCCTGCGCCTGGCTGGGCGGCGTGCTGTATCTCAAACGCCAATCCGCACGATAGGAACCTGCAGATGATCGATACCCCACACATCACCCGCACCGACGCGCAGCCGACCGCATTGATCCATCTCACCGTTGCGCGCGAAGAGATGCGCCACGTCATGGGCCCCGGCATCGGCGAAGTGATGGCGGCCGTCGCCGCACAAGGCGTCGGCCCCGCCGGGCCGTGGTTCACGCATCACTTGAAGATGGACCCGGGCACATTCGATTTCGAGATCTGCGTGCCGGTCACCGCGCCCGTCGTCGCCACGGGTCGTGTGAAGCCGGGCGTGCTGCCCGCGGCGGAAAAAGTGGCGCGCACCGTGTATCACGGTCCGTACGAGGGCCTGGCCGCGGCCTGGGGCGAATTCGAAGCGTGGATCGCCGCGAACGGGCATGCGGCAGCACCGGACCTGTGGGAAAGCTATGTCGCAGGACCGGAATCGAGCGCGGATCCTGCCGCTTGGCGCACCGAACTCAATCGGCCGCTGTTGGGGTAAGGCAGATGACCGCGAAAAAGCCCGCCGCGAAAAAACGCGCGGCAAAAAAAACCGCAACAAAAAAACGAACAGTGAAGACCGTATCGCAGCCGAAGGATTCGAAAGCATCCGCCGCCGTCGCGGCGACAGGCAAGGCCGTATCGCTCGACGACGAAGCGCAGTCCGCGCTCAAATGGCTCAAGCGCCATAGCAGCAAGGCCACGCTCGATGGCATGGCGCGGTACGGCATGCCGTCGGACAACGCGCTCGGCGTGACGATGGCGAACATGCTGTTGCTGGCCAAGCAGCTCGGCCGCAACCGCGCGCTGGCCGCAGCGCTCTGGGACACCGGCGTGTACGAGGCGCGGATGGTGGCCGCGATGATCGACGATCCGAGCCAGGTCACGGCAGCGCAGATGGACCGCTGGTGCAGGGATTTCGACAACTGGGGCATCTGCGACACGGTGTGCTTCAAGCTATTCGACCGCGCGCCGCATGCCTGGGCCAAGGTCGCGCAGTGGGCCGGCAAGCGCGACGAGTTCGTCAGGCGCGCGGCCTTTGCCTTGCTGTGGGGGCTGACCGTGCACGACAAGCAGGCGCCGAATGCATCGTTCATCGAGGGGTTGCGCCTGATCGAACGCGCGGCCGACGACGACCGAAATTTCGTCAAGAAGGCCGTGAATATGGCGTTGCGCGCCACCGGAAAACGCAATCGAGCGCTCAATGCCGCGGCGGTCGCGACCGCGCGGCGGTTGGCGGATTCGTCCAGCGTCACGGCCAAGTGGGTCGGCAAGGATGCGCTCAGGGAACTGACGAGTCCTGCCATGATCCGGCGTCTGACGGCCTAATCCGAGAGCCACAGCAACCCGGCGCGAACGCGGCGTCGAAAACGAAGGAGACGATTCCATGACCAACCACACGAGCGTGCAGATCACGACGCCGACCGACCGCGAAGTCGAAATAAAACGCGTCTTCGACGCGCCGCGCAACCTGGTCTTCGATGCCCTGACCCAACCGGATCTGCTCAGACGCTGGTACGGGCCGAGCGGCTGGACGCTGGTGGTGTGCGACATCGACCTGAAGGTGGACGGCGCCTTCCGTCTGGTGTCGCGCCGGCCCGACGGCAAGCAGATCGGACAGCGCGGCGTGTACCGCGAAGTCGCGGCGCCCGAACGCCTGGTCAACACCGAATCGTGGGAAGACTGGGATCCGGGCGAGTCGCTGGTGACCACCACGCTGAGCGAAAGGGATGGCAGGACCACGCTCATCAGCCGCGTGCTGTTCCCGTCGCAGGAAGTCCGCGACATCGTGCTCAAGGCCGGGATGAAGCATGGCGCGACCGAAGGCTACGACAAGCTCGCCGGGCTGCTCGGCCACGTCATGCTCGAGCAGCTGGAAAAAGCCTAAAGCAAAAGGATCAGGCCGAAATCGCCAGCTTCTCCTGGTGATAACGCCGCGTCGCCGCATACCAGAGCGCGGCGGCCAGGCCGAAACCGGCGGCGAAGTACACCAGCCATTCCATCGGCGGCACGGTTTCGCTGCGCACCACCTTCAGCAGCATCTGGTTCTGCGCCAGGAACGGCACTGCGAACATCCACAGCTGGTTCTTGACCGGGCTGACCATCAATACGATGGTCGGAATCATCGGCATCAGCATCAGGAAGGTCATGTAACTCTGCGCCTCCTTCACCGACTTGGCGCCGGCGGCGATGAAGGTCAGCAGCGAGGTGCCGATGAACAGCATCGGCAACAGCACCAGCAGCATCTTGCCGATCGCCATCAGGCCCATGTCGAGCTGGCGGGCGATGCCGGGCGCCATCGCAGCGCCCAGCTTGAACGCCAGCAGCGTCAGCAGCAGGCTGACGAAACCGACGCTGCACGCCGCGGCGATCTTGCCGCTGACCACCGCGCCGCGCGCGGCAGGCGTGGCCAGCAGCGGTTCCAGAGACTGGCGCTCGCGCTCGCCGGCGGTGGCGTCGATGATCAGATAGGCGCCGCCCAGGAACGCGCTGAGGATCAGCAGGTAGGGCAGCATCGCCATGGCGATGCCCTTGCGCGATTCGGGCGTGGAAATATCCTTGTGCGACACCGCCAGCGGCGCGGCGACGCTGGGATTGATGCCGCGCGACAGCAGCCGCAGCGCGCCGACCTGCTGGCCGTAACGCGTCAACGCGCCTTCCAGCCGCCGCACCGGCACTTCGGCGTCCTGGCGTGTGCTGTCGTGCACGATCTCGACCAGCGCCGGCGAACCTTCGCGCCAGTGCTTGGCGTAGTCGCCGCCGATCTTGAGGTAGACGTCTTCGTCCTGGCTGCGGATCGCGGCATCGGGATCGCCGGCCAGGGTCTTGCGCTCGATGCCTTGGCCGGCCAGCCAGGCGACCAGGTTGGGCGCCTGCTCGGCGCCGACCATCGCGATCGCCAGCGGCTTCTCGTACTGGTCCTTGGCGCGGCTTTCGGCCAGCGTCAGCAAGCCGACGAACAGCGCCGGCGCCAGCAGCGGACCCATCACCAGCGCCAGCATCAGCGTGCGCCGGTCGCGCGAGAGTTCGAGCAGTTCCTTCAACCATACGATCCACATCGACTTCATGCGTGCAGCCCCTCATCCGAACCGATCAGCCTGACGAAGGCGTCCTCGAGATTGTCCTCGCCGGTCTGCGCGCGCAGCTCGTCGGCGGTGCCCTGCGCGGCGACGCGGCCGTGCGCGATCACCACCACGCGGTCGCAGAGCGCGGCGACCTCCTGCATGATGTGGCTGGAGAAGATCACGCAGCGGCCCTCGTCGCGCAGCTGTTTCAGGAAGCCGCGCAGGCCGCGCGTGGTCATCACGTCCAGGCCGTTGGTCGGCTCGTCCAGGATCACATTGCGCGGGTCGTGCACCAGTGCGCGCGCGATCGCGGTCTTGGTGCGCTGGCCCTGCGAAAAGCCTTCGGTCTGGCGATCCAGGAAGTCGTCCATCTGCAGCGCCTGCGACAGCGCCTGCGTCCGCTTGTCGATCTCCGCGCGCGACAGGCCATGCAACTCGCCGAAGTAGCGGATGTTCTCGCGCGCGGTCAGGCGCTTGTACACGCCGCGCGCATCCGGCAGCACGCCGAGCGCGCGCCGCGCCGCGGCGGCATCGGCCGCAACGTCGCGGCCGTCGACCAGCACGCGGCCCTGCTCGGGCGCCATCAGCGTGTACAGCATGCGCAGCGTGGTGGTCTTGCCGGCGCCGTTGGGGCCGAGCAATCCGGTGATCTCGCCGTCGTGGGCGGTGAAGCCGACGTCGTCGACCGCGATCACGTCGCCGGTCTTGCTTTTGAAGGTCTTGCGCAGGTTTTCAGCAATGATCATGGCGATGTGTCCACTTCTTGATTGACGGCATTAGGGATCCCAGCCATTGAAATCGGTGAACGGCGGCGTATAGGCGAGCTTGTCCAGGCATTTGGCGTCGAGCGATTTCGCATCGGCGCTGTCGACGAATTGCGCGAACAGCTTGGGCATGCAGCCGGCGCCGATCACGTTGTGGCCCTGGCCGCGCAGCACCAGCGCGCGGCCATTGCGCAGCGGCTTGACCACGCTGTCGGCGTAGCCGGGCGGCGTGACCGGATCCAGTTCGCCGGAAATCAGCAACGCAGGCACCGCCGTGGCCAGCGGCTTGTGGAAATCGGCCGGGCGTTCGCCCTTGGGCCACACCGCGCACTGCGCCAGCAGCGTGTCGACCAGCAGGTTGCCGAGCAATGACGTCGTCATGGAAGGATCGCCGCGCACGCCGTCGGCGTCCTCGCTGCAGATCACCGACAGCTGCATGCCGTACGCCATCTGGTCGGACAGGCCGCTGGTCAGCAGCTCCGACAGCGCCATCAAGCCTTCGTAACGGCCCTGGCTGGCCTCGTTGATCAGCAGCGGCAGCAGCGCAGCCGCGGCCGGCGCGTAGGCGTACATGCGCGCCAGCCCGGCGACGTGCGCGGGCAGCAGCTTCTGCTGCCGCTGCTGGCCGGTGTTGGCGTCGCGGTAGGTCACCAGCGGCGGCTCGGCTTTCAGTTTCGTCATCAGCGCGTCGAGGCGTTCGCGCGGATCGCCCAACGCCTTGGCGCAGCTGTCGATCTTGCCGCAGCGGCCGAACTGCAGGTCCAGCGCGTTCTCCAGGTTGCGCGCGAAATCGTTGCCCAGATAGATCGTGTTCGGCGCGACCGAGTCCAGGGTGATCGTGCGCGTGCTGGCCGGATACCGCATCGCGTACTGCTGGGCGACGCGGGTGCCGTAGGAAATCCCGATCAGGTTGATCTTCTCGGCGCCGATCGCCTTGCGCACCGTGTCCAGGTCGCGGACCGCGTCGGTGGTGGTGTAGTAGCGCAGGTCGGCGTCTTTGGACAAGGCATCGCGGCATTTCTCGGCGGCGATGCGCGCGGCCTGCGCCGATGCTTCCTCCGGCTCGGCCGCATCGTCCTCGCCCTTGCAAGCAAGCGGGTGCGAGTCGCCGGTGCCGCGCTGATCGAGCAGGATCACATCGCGCTTCTTCAGCACTTCCGCAAACGCGGGCGCGACGCTGGGATAGGTTTCGGCCGCGGCCTGGCCCGGGCCGCCGGCCAGCATGAACACCGGGTCGGGTGCGCGATCGCCCTTGTCGTCGGCCGGGATCCACGCGATGTTGAGCGCGATCTTGCGACCGGCCGGCTGCGACGGATTCTCCGCCACCGCCAGCGTGCCGCATTGCGCCTCGACGCTGCCTGCGCCGAACTGCGAGGCCAGCGTGCAAGGTTTGAAGGCGATGCTGCCGAGCTTGCGCGGCGCGGCGTCCGCTGCGGCGGCGATCGCTTTGTCCGCGACCGGCGCATCCTTCTTGTGGCCGCTGTAGTAGCGGTAGCCGAAGAGGGCGCCCAGGAACAGCACGATCACGACGATTTTGGTTTTGCGGGACATGGCGGCCTGCGGAATTTGAGGCAAAGGCTAGGGTCTTAGGATGACATGACGTGGCGGCGGGCCACATGTGACAGGCGTTGGGTCGGCTCTCAGAGCGGGCTTGCGCCGGCGTCCTGGCCTTTGTAGGTGCGAATTCATTCGCACGCTCTTGCGGGTCCTAAAAAAGCGTGCGAATTCATTCGCACCTACACAGATCAAAAGCAAGCGGAGCAAGCCCCGCTCCACAAAGCGGCATCCGGCGCTGATTATTTGCTGCTGACGTACTTCTCGCGACGGATCTGCGGCACCGGTAGCCCGTGGCCCTTCAATATCTCGAAACACGCATCGACCATATTCGGGTTGCCGCACAGGTAGGCGATGTCGGTTTCCGCCTTCGGCGAGAATTCGTCGAGGAATTGCTGCACATAGCCGTGGCGCACGTCCGGATGCGGTTCTTCGGGCAATTCGCGCGAAAAGCACGGCACGAAGCGGAAACCGGGATGCGTGTCGGCGAAAGCGCGGAATTCGTCGCCGTAAAGCAATTCCTCCGGCGTGCGTGCGCCGAACAGCAGCACCACCTCGATGCCGCGCTCGCGGATCAGCGCTTCGATCTGCGGCAACATCGCGCGATAAGGCGTCACGCCGGTGCCGGTGCCGATCAGCAGATAGCGCCGGTTCGCGTCCGCCGGCATCAGGCAGAAACGGCCGAACGGGCCGCTGGCGTCGACCTGGCCGCCCACTTCCAGGCCTTCGAACAACGCGGTCGCCGCACCGCCGCGCACATAGCTGACCGCGATCTCGACCGCTTCGCCGGCGCCGAGCGCGTGGTCGTGGATGGTCGCCAGCGAATAACTGCGCTTGGTCGCGGTGCCGTCGGCGTAGTGGAAATGCACCTGGATGAACTGGCCGGGGATGTAGTCCAGCGGCTGGCCGTCGTCGCGCACGAACGCGTAATGGCCGACCGTCGGGGCCAGCATGCGGCGGGACACGAGTTTTAGCGGGAAATGCTGGATGGCCAAGGAAATACCGGCGATGGCTGCAACAGTCTGTGGCCGGAATGCCGCCACGGGGCCGCCTATACTAACGGTTATCGCCGCGCGGCTCGCGGCGCAGGCTTACCCGATGACCCAGAATCAAGCGGTTTCAGCGGCCCCACCGGCGCTGTCCGTGCGCGATCTGCGCAAAACCTACGACAACCGCGTTGAAGCGCTCAAGGGCGTTTCCCTCGACGTCGCTCCCGGCGATTTCTTCGCCCTGCTGGGCCCCAACGGCGCCGGCAAGTCGACCCTGATCGGCATCGTCAGCTCGCTGGTCAACAAGAGCGACGGCGAAGTGAAGGTGTTCGGCGTCGACCAGGCCAGGGACCGCGATGCGGCGATGCGGCTGATCGGCCTGGTGCCGCAGGAAATCAACTTCAACCTGTTCGAAAAGCCGCTCGACATCCTGGTCAACTACGCCGGCTTCTACGGCGTACCGCGTGCCGAGGCGATTGTGCGCGCCGAGCAGGAGCTCAAGCAGGCGCACCTGTGGGACAAGGCCGCGATGATGAGCCGCACCCTGTCCGGCGGCATGAAGCGCCGGCTGATGATCGCGCGCGCGATGATGACGCGGCCGCGGCTGCTGATCCTCGACGAACCCACCGCCGGCGTCGACATCGAGATCCGCCGCGGCATGTGGAAGACGCTGAAGGAGATCAACGCCGCCGGCACCACGATCATCCTCACCACGCACTATCTGGAAGAAGCCGAGAACCTGTGCCGCAACCTGGCCATCATCGACCGCGGCCGCATCGTCGAGCAGGGCCCGATGAGGGCCTTGCTGGCCAAGCTCGATGTCGAAGGCTTCCTGCTGGACATCGACGGGCGATTGCCGGCGTCGCTGCCGGTCATCGAAGGCACTACGCTGCTGGCGCGAGACGATCACACGCTGGATATCGAGATGCCGCGCGCGATGGATCTCAACCGCGTGTTCGCGATACTGGGCGAAGCCGGCATCCGCGTGCGCTCGATGCGCACCAAATCCAATCGCCTGGAGGAACTGTTCGTACGGCTTACCGGCGAGAATGCGGTCGATGGCACCGCGCAGGTTCCGCCGGAGCAGGTCGCTTGAAACTACCCCCGTCATCCCAGCGTTCGCTGGGATGACGGCAAAAGAAGTAATCGCCGACAGGCGTACGGAACACGCATGAACCAGGCCACCGTCCAAGAACCCACCATCCTGCAGCGCAATTTCACCGCGCTGGGCACCATCGTGCGCCGCGAGGTCACCCGCATCCTGCGCATCTGGGCGCAGACCCTGGTGCCGCCGGCGATCACCATGACCCTGTACTTCCTGATCTTCGGCGGCCTGATCGGCTCGCGCGTCGGCACCATGGACGGCATCAAGTACATGGACTTCATCGTCCCCGGTCTGGTGATGATGAGCGTGATCCAGAACAGCTACGGCAACATCTCCTCGAGCTTCTTCGGCGCCAAGTTCGGTCGCCACGTCGAGGAACTGCTGGTCAGCCCGATGCCCAGCTGGGTGATCCTGGGCGGTTACGTGGCCGGCGCCGTGCTGCGCGGGTTGATGGTCGGCGTGATCGTGCTGATCATCGCGATGTTCTTCACCAAGGTGCGCATCCCGCACCCGCTGATCACCTTGTCGACCGTGCTGCTCGGCGCGACCATCTTCTCGCTGGCCGGCTTCATCAATGCGGTGTACGCCAAGAAGTTCGACGACGTGGCGATCGTGCCGACCTTCATCCTGACTCCGCTGACGTATCTCGGCGGCGTGTTCTATTCGGTCAAGCTGCTGCCGCCGTGGGCCGAGGTCATGACCCACGCCAATCCGATCTTCTACATGGTCAACGCGTTCCGCTACGGCCTGCTCGACAGCAGCGACGTGCCGTTGTGGGTCGCGTATGCGCTGATGCTCGGTTTCACCGTGGTGCTGGGCGCGCTTGCGCTGTGGCTGCTCAAGCGCGGCGTCGGCCTGCGCAGCTGAGCCGTCACGGGCATCGCGCTGGTGCTGCTGGCGGCGGCAAGGGCGACGGCGGCACCGTAGTCTGAGGCGCCCCCGCTTATGTAAGAGCGGCTTCAGCCGCGAGCTTTTGATCCGGCCGCGCAGAAGAGCTCGCGGCTGAAGCCGCTCCTACACGAGCCCCCGGCCCCTGGAGGCCCGCCGATATCCGGGAGGCTGCGACCCGGTCCGAAGGGCCAGGCAACGGGCTTCCGATCTGAGCCGTCATCCCCGCGAACGCGGGGATCCAGCAACTTTGCCTGCCTCCCAGCCCCGGCGCCGGGCCAGGGCCACCCGCCCGTGGCCACTTTCTTAGGCAATTCCGTCTTGTAGCTCACTGCCGATCTGGCAGCGGCTTTCTGACGGAGCGCGACCATGACGAATTCAGCCCTATCCCTCGCCGCCGCCCGGCCCACGGCGCTTGCGCTGGCCTTGCTGGCCCTGATCGCGGCGGCCCCGGCCCAGGCCGGCCAGGCGTGTGCCTTGTTCGATGGCGATCCCAACACCGAGGAAGACGGCGGCAGCACCGCTGTCGGCGTCAGCGCGGTGTCGTGCGGCTTCGACAATATGGCCAACGGCCTCAACAACAGCGCGATCGGCGTTGAGAATATCGCCAGCGGAGCGGAAAGCAACGCAGTCGGCTTCAGAAACACCGCCAGCGGCGAGTTCAGCAACGTATTCGGCGCCAACAACCTAGCGAGCGGGGATGGCAGCACCGCATTCGGCCGCAACAACATCGTCGCCGCTTTCGGTGCCGGCGCTTACGGTAACAACAACCAGTCACTCGGCGTTTTCAGCCAGACGTTGGGGACCGGCAATTTCGCCACCGGCGAGGAAAGCAATGCCTTCGGCATGCAGAACTTCGCCGGCGGCACCAACAGCACCGCGGTGGGCAGCATGAACGCCGCCACGGGCCTGCAGGGCAGCGCGCTCGGTTTCAACAATGTGGCCGGCGGCGATTTCAGTAATGCGATCGGCAACCAGAACCAGGCCAGCGGCAACGCCAGCAGCGCGGTCGGCACGCTCAACTTCGCCACCGGCATCGACAGCAATGCGTTCGGCTTCGGCAACGAGGCCGGTGGCATCAATAGCAGCGCGTTCGGCGTTGCCAATAAAGCGACGGGCGAACAGAGCGCGGCGATGGGCTTCGCCAACACCGCGCAGGGGTTTTCCAGCTTCGCGGCGGGTTCCGGGAATCTGGCCGGCGCAGACAATAGCAGTGCGGTAGGCGTGGACAATGAGGCTATCGGCATGCAAAGCGCGGCCGTCGGCGTCAGCAATACGGCCAGCGGCGAGGGCAGCAACGCATTCGGGCTCGGCAACACCGCCAGCAGCATCGGCAGCAGTGCGGTGGGCCTCGCCAACACGGCCAGCGGCGCTTTCAGCAGCGCACTCGGCGGCGGCAACGACGCCAGCGGCGCCCAGGCCAGCGCTGTCGGTACGCTCAACCGGGCCAACGGCGCCAATGGCAGCGCATTCGGCTCCGACAACGAGGCCAACGGCAGCAACGGCAGCGCGTTCGGCTTCGGCAACGAGGCCAACGGCGTCAACAGCAATGCGTTCGGCATGACCAACGCCGCCGACGGCATCAATAGCAGCGCGCTGGGCCTGGACAACACCGCCAACGCCGATTTCAGCGCGGCGATCGGCGCGGGCAACATAACTAACGGCGCGCAGAGCAACGCGATCGGTCGCGCGAACGTGACCAGCGGCGCGCTGGCCAATGCGATCGGATTCTCGAACGCGGCCGGCGGCCTCGCCAGCAGCGCGGTAGGCAGCAACAACGTGGCCGACGGCGCGCAAAGCAACGCGTTCGGGCGCAACAACACCGCCAGCGGCCTGGCCGGCACGGCGATGGGCGCCAATAACGACGCCGCCGGCTTGGCCAGCACTGCGCTGGGCTTCAACAACACGGCCTCTGCCGAGTCCAGCAACGCGGTGGGCTTCAATAACTCGGCCATCGGCGTGCAGAGCAATGCGTTCGGTGTCGCCAACTCGGCCGTCGGCGAGTTCAGCAGCGCGATGGGCGTATCCACCGCGGCCACCGGCACGGGCAGCGTGGCCGTCGGCAGTTTCTACGACGCCAACGTCAACGGCGTGGCGGACATCGATACCGACACCGATAACGATGGCGTGCCCAATGAGAGCAGCGAGCTGACACGCGCGGGCGGACGCCATGCCACCGCCGTCGGCGCGGGCGCATGGGCCACCGGCTTGCGTACGGCCGCGGTGGGCGCGGGTAGCCAGGCGACCGGCGACGACAGCGTGGCACTGGGCACGGGCAGCCAAGCCACCGGCTTGCGCGCGGCCGCATTGGGCGCGGGCAGCCGGGCGACCGGCAACCGGAGCGTGGCGTTGGGCAGCGGTGCGGTGGCCGACCGCGCCAATACCGTGTCGGTGGGCGCTGCGGGCAGCGAACGCCAGATCACCAATGTCGCCGCGGGCACGGCCGGCACCGATGCGGTCAACGTCGACCAGATGACGGCAGGCGACGCGCAGACCTTGTCCTCGGCGAACGCCTACACCGACCACAGCGTGCAGGCGCTGGACGACAAGTTCGACACCCGCATGAACCGCCTTGAAAACCAGGTCGGCGTGCTGGACCAGCGCATCAACACGGTCGGCGCCCTGTCTGCGGCATTGAGCCTGGCCGCACCGGACGGCCGGGTCAGCGGCGCCAACCAGTTCAGCATGGGCGTGGGCCATTACCGCAACCAGCAGGCGCTGTCGTTCGGCTACAGCCGGTTGCTGTCGCCGCGCGCCTCGGTGCGCCTGGGCGCGGCCTTCGCCGATGGCGAGAGCGCCGCCGGCGCGGCCTTCAACGTCGGCTGGTGACGCGATCGCCGGCCCGGACGGGGGCCGGCGTGGAGATGACGATGCCGACCTTCTTTTTCGTGTTCGGAGTGGCCCTGCTGGTGATCGGCGTGACCGGCATGTCGTTCATCCGGCGCGAGCGGTGTTACCGCCGCGAGCGCTTGGACATGGACGAGTTCCTCGGTTACGCCGAGACGATGCAGCCGCGCAGATCGCGCGAAAGGCTGATCGAAGCGTCGTCGCGATGGCTGACGGTGTTCGGGCTGCTGATGGCCATCGTCGCGTATCTCAGGATCAATTTTTGACAGGAGGCCTTGCTACGCCTGACTCCGGTGGCCCTTGCAACCGGTCCATTCCCCGTAAAGAGGGAGCAGGCATGCGTTGAGCGGTTTCTTCCCCGAGCCGCTCACTTCAGCCGCGTCGGCATCCGCCACGCGGCGTTTTTTTGCCGGGGTTGGTGGGCTGCGGCGCGGGTTGGGCTTGCGTTGCGGGGGTGCATAGCGGTGTGAAGCAAGAGCAAATCCCCCAGCCCCCTTTTTCAAAGGGGGGAGAACAGCGGGCGAGCGTTTTTGCTGTTCCCCCCTTTGAAAAAGGGGGGTTGGGGGGATTTGCTTTTGACTTTGAGCCCCACCCAACCATCCCCACCCCCAGCAGCAAAGAGCCCTGCCGGCAAACCAGGCAAAGCCCATGGCCACTTTTTCGCCGGATTCCGTCATGTAGCCAGCTGCCAATCGGGCAGCCGCTTTTCTGTATGGAGCCCAATCCCAATGACTTCCTCAACTTTCCCGATGGCCCGGCCGACAGTGCTGGCCCTGGCTTTGCTGGCGCTGATGGCCACCCCGCTGGCCCAGGCCGGCGAAGTCTGCGACCTGATCGACGGCAATCCCGGCGTCGAGAATCCGGGCGGCAGCACCGCCACGGGCGTCGATGCGGTGTCCTGCGGCGTCAGCAATACCGCGGACGGCGATGAGAGCGTCGCACTGGGCTTCGTCAACACCGCCAGCGGCGCCGACAGCAGCGCAGTCGGCCACAACAACACCGCCAGCGGCCCCAACAGCAATGCGTTCGGCTCGTTCAACACGGCCAACCAGGATTCCAGCAGCGCGTTCGGGCTGGGCAACAATGCCAGCGGCGCCGGCGGCAGTGCCTTCGGTCTGGGCAATGTGGCCAGCGGCAACTTCGGCAGCGCGGCCGGCTTCGGCAACACGGCCTCCGGTGCTTTCAGCAGCGCCATGGGCGCCGCCAACACGGCCAATGGCGCCAACAGCACGGCGCTGGGTGCTGGCAACGTGGCCGATGGCACCGACAGCAGCGCGATAGGCGCCGACAATCAGGCGACCGGCATCGGCAGCAATGCCGTCGGGCAGTCGAACGTGGCCAGCGGCAACAATGGCAGCGCGATCGGCGTGAATAACCTTGCCAGCGGCAACGCCAGCAGCGCGCTGGGCTTTGACAATAGGGCCGCCGGCGAATTCAGCAGTGCGGTCGGGGTGAGTAACGTGGCGCTCGGTGAGCAAAGTAGCGCGGTCGGTGTGTTCAACGTGGCCAGCGGCCAGGACAGCAATGCGCTGGGCTTCGACAATACAGCCACCGGCGATTCCAGCAGTGCGGTCGGCGCTGGCAATCTGGCGAGCGGTCAGGACAGCAATGCGCTGGGCTTCGAAAATACCGCCACCGGTTTCGCCAGCAGCGCGGTGGGTGCGAGCAACACGACCGGTGGCGACAACAGCAGTGCGTTCGGCTCCACCAACACAGCCAGCGGCGAGTTCAGCAGCGCGGTTGGTGGCGATAACGAGGCCAGCGGTCAGGCCAGCAATGCACTGGGCTTCAACAATACCGCCATCGGCGTCGCCAGCAATGCGGTTGGCGGCGTCAACGTTGCCGAAGGCGATTTCAGCAGCGCGGTGGGCTTCGGCAATCAAGCCATCGGCGATGGCAGCAGCGCGGTCGGCGCTGGCAATCTGGCGACTGGCGACAGCAGCATTAGCGTCGGGCGCTTGAATGTGGCCAGCGGCCAGGCCAGCAATGCCCTGGGCTCCACCAATACTGCGATCGGCATCGCCAGCAATGCGGTGGGCGGCATCAACGTCGCTGAAGGCGCTTTCAGCAGCGCGATGGGCACCGACAACGTCGCCGTAGGCGTTTCCAGCAGCGCGATGGGCTTCCAGAACTCGGCCATCGGTGCGGACAGCAGCGCGGTGGGCTTCGGCAATCAAGCCATCGGCGATGAGAGTAACGCCATCGGTAACAACAACTTCGCCAACGGCCCTGCCAGCAGCGCGATGGGTCGCTTCAATATAGCCAGCGGCGGGAGCAGCAATGCGATCGGCCTCGGCAACGTGGCCAGCGGTGATAGCAGCAGCGCGACCGGCGTCGTCAACACCGCCAGCGGCGATGGCAGCAGTGCGCTCGGCGTCGTCAACACCGCCAGCGGCGATGGCAGCAATGCCGTCGGCTTCGGCAATACGGCCAGCGGCGAAGGCAGCAGCGCCTTCGGCGTCAACAATGCCGCCACGGGAAGCTTCAGCACCGCGCTCGGCAACAACAGCACCGCCAGCGGCGACGGCAGTCTCACGCTGGGCGGTTTCTTCGATGCCGACGGCGATGGGTTTGCCGCTCTCGACACCGATACGGACAACGACGGCGTGCTCGACGCCAGCAGCGAACTGACGCGTGCGTCCGGTAGCCAGTCCACCGCCATCGGTCCGGCCGCGTGGGCCACCGGTGAGCGCACGATCGCGCTCGGCACCGGCAGTCAGGCGGTCGCCAACAACAGCGTGGCGCTGGGCAGCGACTCGCTGGCCGATCGTGCCAACACGGTGTCGGTGGGTGCGGCCGGCAGCGAACGCCAGATCACCAACGTCGCGGCCGGTACGGCCGGGACCGACGCGGTCAACGTCGACCAGATGACGGCAGGCGATGCGCAAACCTTGTCCTCGGCCAACGCTTACACCGACAACCAGTTCAACGGTCTGTCCGACAACTTCGACACTTTCCGCAGCGATGTCGACCACCGTTTCGGCCAGCAGGACCGGCGCATCGGCCGGGTCGGTGCGCTCAGCGCGGCGATGTCGCAGATGAGCGCCATCGCCGCCAATACCGGCGGCGCGCGAGGCCGCATCGCGGTGGGTGCCGGTTTCCATGGCGGCCAACAGGCGCTGTCGGTGGGTTACGGCAAGCGCATCGGCACGCGCGGCGTATTCACGCTGGGCGGTGCTTTCAGCGGCTCGGAACGCTCCGCCGGCATCGGTTTCGGGGCGGATCTGTAAGACCCGGCCGCTCCCTGTCTGAACGATTCCTTCCCCGGGTCGTTCTTTCCGCCGCGTGGCTTCGGCCACGCGGCGTTTTTTAGTTGCGCGGGGCGTGCCGGCGCACGCCCCGCGGTTTTGTGGCCACTTTTTTGCGGGCTTCCGTCTTGTAGGCACTGCCATGTGGCAGCAGTCCTGATGGAGTCCTGTATGAATTCCCCTATCGCCCGGTTTACGACCTTGAGCCTGGCCCTGCTGGCCGCGCTGATGGCGGCGCCTGCCTACGCCGGCCAGGCCTGCGACCTGATCGATGGCAACCCCGGTGTCGAGGATCCGGGCGGTAGCACCGCCGCCGGCGCCGATGCGCTGGCCTGCGGTAACAGCAACGTCGCCGACGGCATAGAGAGCGCCGCTGTCGGCTTCGACAATACGGCCAACGGCCTCAACAGCAATGCCATGGGCCACGGCAATATCGTCCAGGGCCAGGACAGCGGCGCGTTCGGCGCTTTCAACAATGCCACCGCCCTTTCCAGCAATGCATTCGGCGTCATCAACACCGCCACCGGCGTTTCCAGCAGCGCGTTCGGCTTCTTCAACACCGCCAGCGGCGATGCCAGCAGCGCCTTCGGTGCGGTCAACGAGGCCGGGGGTTTACAGAGCAATGCCTTCGGTTTCCGCAATCAAGCCAACGGTTTCCAGGGCAGCGCGGTGGGTTTCGAGAACATCGCCAGCGGCGATGCCAGCACGGCGTTCGGTCACCTCAACACGGCCAGCGGCATCAGCAGCAGTGCATTCGGCGTGCAAAACGTCGCCAGCGAGCTCGGCAGCAGCGCCGTCGGCGCGCTCAATAACGCCGGTGGGGAGTCCAGCAGCGCGGTGGGTTTCCAGAACATCGCCAGCGGCGAAAGCAGCAACGCCGTCGGCTCCAACAACACGGCCGTCGGCGTTTTTAGCAGCGCGATCGGCGATAGCAACAACGCCATCGCCACGGAAAGCAGTGCCATCGGCCTCGGCAACACGACCACTGGCAATGCCAGCAGCGCTATGGGCTTTGTGAATACGGCCGCGGGCAATGACAGTACCGCCGTAGGCAGCTTCAACGTCGCCGGCGGCAATTTCAGCAGCGCGGTGGGCATCGGCAATCAAACTTTAAGCGATAACAGCAGCGCAGTGGGTGCGGGCAATACCGCCGGCGGCCTGGAGAGCAGCGCCATCGGCTTCAACAACACGGCCAGCGGCGATTTCAGCAGCGCGATCGGCAGTGGCAACGAGGCCATTGGCGTAGAAAGCAACGCGGTCGGCACAAGTAACCAGGCCAGCGGCAGTTCGAGCAGTGCGGTGGGTTTTTTGAATTCGGCCGTGGGCAATGCCGGTACCGCCGTAGGCTTCATAAACGTAGCCGTTGGCAAGGAAAGCAGCGCTATGGGCTTTCTGAATGCGGCCGTGGGCGATGCCGGTACCGCCGTAGGCAGCTCCAACTTCGCCGGCGGCAATTTCAGCAGCGCGGTGGGCATCGGCAATCAAACCTTAGGCGATAACAGCAGCGCAGTGGGTGCGGGCAATACCGCCGGCGGCCTGGAGAGCAGCGCCATCGGTTTCAACAACACGGCCTTCGGTGAATCCAGCAATGCGCTTGGCACGGAAAACGCCGCCGATGGCTTCCGGAGTAATGCGATGGGCGGCCAGAATTCGGCCATCGGCGTCCAAAGCAATGCCGTCGGCTCCAACAACTTGGCATCCGGACAGTTTGGTAGTGCTCTTGGCGCTTCCAATATGGCCAGTGGTGATTTCGGCAGCGCGGTCGGTTTCGCGAACACGGCCAGCGGCGAATCCAGCAATGCGCTTGGCAACAGCAACGAAGCCAGCGGCGATTTCAGCAGCGCAGTCGGCACCGTGAACGCGGCCAGTGGCAACTTCAGCACCGCGGTGGGCGTTTTGAGTACGGCCAGCGGCGAAGCCAGCCTGGCGGTCGGCGGTTTCTACGATCGCAACGGCAACGGCACTCCGGACATCGACACCGACACCGACAACGACGGCGTCCTGGATGCCAGCAGCGAGCTGACGCGCGCTTCGGGCAGCCAGGCCACCGCTGTCGGTCCGGGCGCATGGGCGACCGGCGAGCGCACGGCGGCCTTGGGTGCCGGCAGCCAGGCGGTCGCCAACGACAGCGTGGCGTTGGGCAGCGGCTCGGTTGCCGATCGCGACAACACCGTCTCCGTCGGTGCGGCGGGCAGCGAGCGCCAGATCACCCACGTCGCGGCCGGCACGGCCGGCACCGATGCGGTCAATGTCGACCAGATGACCGCAGGCGATGCGCAGACCTTGTCCTCGGCCAACGCGTACACCGACAACCAGGTCAGCGGGCTGTCGGACAACTTCGACGCCTTCCGCAGCGATGTCGACCACCGTTTCGGCCAGCTGGGCGACCGCCTGGACCGCGCCGGGGCGTTGAGCGCGGCGATGGTCGGCATGGCCGCCAGCGCCGCCGCGGTGGAAGGCGGGCAGACGCGCGTCGGTATCGCCGCGGGCACTTACGGCGGCAAGCAGGCGCTGTCGGTGGGCGTCCAGCGCCGCGTGGGCACGCGGGCGGCGATGAGCGCTCGGCCACGGTCGGCGTCGGCTTCGGTTTCTAGCGCTCGACTCGCGCCGGCCCACGCGACCGGCGCGAGGTGGTGTCGATCGGCCGGAAGCGATGGCCACTTTTTTCAGGAACTCAGTCTTGTAACGCACCGCTGTCCCCGCAGCGACCCTTCCTGATGGAGCGTTACCGATGAATACCAAGATTTTCCCGACCCTGGCCCGCCCGAGCGCGCTTGCGCTGGCCTTGCTGGCACTGATGGTGGCCGTGCCGGCTTATGCCGGCGAACCTTGCGAACTGATCGACGCCGACCTCGGCACGGAGAACGATGGCTTAAGTACTGCGACCGGCGCCGGTGCGGTGGCGTGCGGCCGTGCGAATATCGCGAGCGCTAATAGCAGCGTCGCCATGGGTTCGGCTAATGAGGCCAGTGGCGTTACAAGTTCAGCCGTTGGCACCGTCAATACGGCCAGCGGCCTGGAGAGCAGCGCCATCGGTCGCGAGAATAATGCCACTGGCGATTTCAGTAGCGCGATTGGCCATGACAATACGGCCAGTGGCAGCTCCAGTAGTGCGATTGGCAGTGACAACACGGCCGATGGCATTTCCAGTGCTGCGATCGGCCGTCAGAATACTGCCCAAAACTTTGCCAGCAACGCCATTGGTCGAGGAAATACTGCTGCAGGCGATTTCGCCAATGCCGTCGGCAATTCCAACAGTGCCCAAGGCGATAACAGCAGCGCATTCGGCAATTCCAATAAGGCCATCGGCCCGGACAGCAACGCGTTCGGCCTCGGCAACACCGCCAGCGGCCTGTCGAGCACGGCCGTCGGCAAAGGAAATCAGGCCACGCTCGATAGCAGCGTCGCGGTCGGATTCGACAACACGGCCAGCGGCGCATTCAGCACCGCGTTGGGCTCGGAGAATGAGGCCAGCGGCTCGTCCAGCAGCGCGGTCGGAACCAACAACTTCGCTACCGGCCTGCAGAGCAGCGCCATCGGCAATATCAATACCGCCATCGGCGACAACAGCAGCGCGATCGGCTTCATGAATACAAGTGCCGGTGCACGGAGCAACGCGATCGGTATCGGCAACATGGCCAATAGCGATCTCAGCAACGCTATCGGCACTTCCAACACCACCAACGGCGATCGCAGCAGTGCCGTGGGATTCTCCAATACGACCGGTGGCGTCGAGAGCAATGCCTTCGGCAACAGCAACACGGCCAGCGGCGACTTCAGCAATGCGATGGGCGTCAACAACCAGGCCAACGGCGCCAACAGCAGCGCGCTGGGTGCCTTCAACACTGCCAGCGGCAATTTCAGCAGCGCGATCGGCGCGCAGAGTACGGCCAGCGGCGAGGCCAGCCTGGCGGTCGGCGGTTTCTTCGATGGCAACGGCAACGGCTTGGCGGACATCGATACCGAC